>MKWU01007634.1_pt1 | contig 10228 bp, 6 predicted proteins | sample 809101 | NCBI WGS metagenome assembly MKWU01 (sample SAMN05860141, study PRJNA318959) | sponge metagenome | host: Aplysina aerophoba | place: Slovenia: Piran, Adriatic Sea, Gulf of Piran | collected 2013-05-07
TACCCACATGCCTTCGCGAACGCGCGCACACGGCTCGGGTGCGCCACGTGTATCGCAATCTCGGTCTTCCTCAACTGGCTTACCAGCAGTCTTTCGTATCCACCGGTGGCCTCGCACACAGCCACGGCGACGTCCTGCGCCTTCAGGTGCTTCAGCAGCTTTCCAATCCCCTTGACCGTGTTGTCAAAGCGTATCACCGGACCCTCAGAAATCGAGACGTCCAGACTGGCCTTGCCCACGTCAACTCCGGCTATGACTGCCATGTTCCACCTCCCGATGAGATAATGATTGATGTCCTCCTCACTTGTAGATGCGGGCCTTGTACCCGTGTATCCGTTCGGAGCAACAGATGGAAGGGAAGGGGTGCCATACTATTCTACGGCGCAATTCAGTGCAGTTGTCTGATTCACCTAGTTGTCAACGACGCGCCCCTCCCACCTATCTTACAGATTTCCTCATCTGCAGGACGAATACAACATACAAGTTACTTTGACCGCTCGGTGTGATGTAAAATTGTCGTCTGCATCACCTAACTGCGGTATAACCGAATTTATACCGCAGTTAGGTGATGCACGTCAGACCCTTCAAGCTTCGGTAATTCTGACCGACGAGCAGCGCAGGGAAGTGGTTGATGCCGTCGATAACGCACAGTTAGAGAACACGCGCAGAAACAGAGGGTATGTAGTATTACTTTCCACGAAATAATCGCTTTAAGGAGATTCTGTGGTGACGGTCCTCCCGTTAAATGCCTGAGTTGGGCGAAATCGCCGATTCCCGGCCGGAATGCGCCAGTCTACGCAGTCCCGCGACGTTGTCGCCTCATGGCGGGATATCGACTTAAGGGAGGTCAAGGCATATGGTAAGACCGATTGAGTCCCTGATGATCTTTACGTGTCTACAGTGAGAGTGGCCTGTCGAGGCGACGAATTCATTGGTCGATGCCGACCGCGCGTTTCTTGAGGCTGCTCATGCCCACTGAGACCAGCACGTGCAGCACGGTGGGCGCGAGGTTGTCCGGCGCCTGAGCAAACACAGCGAGAATTAAGTCGTACCTGCGTCATCTACCCCGGATGAACGAGACACCAAGGCGAGGTGCGCCCCCGGAATCTAGACGGGCTTTCTGGACATGAATCGCCGGAAGCACTGACCCGGACTGATAAGCCCAAAGAAGCTTGTAGGCAACAAGAGGCTGCCTCAAATGACGGGATTGCCGCGATATGCTGGGAGACCGAGCAGGTCACGCTGAGCAACGGAAGACCCGAGGCGGGTGCGCCGAATGTTTAGCCGGCAACTAGAATCGTAGGAAGGAATACGTGAGTCCCTGAGATTCTTCAGTGGAATCTATTGCACCTCGTTGGAGTGAAACAGGTCTGTCCCTGATTCTCAAACTCCATCAAGAGTAGGTCCGGCGCCTACTTGGCAGAGGCAGTCTCTGTTTACACCGCAAGAGAGGTTAGAGGTTATTAGTCGAGTTCGTCATCGAGGTTCGCTAGGCATTCTGTGATCACCTGATGCATCACTAGAAAGTCATTATTGGCGAAGTCGTTCACCCACCTAATGATCTTGGCACGCACCGCGTATTCGTCCCAATTGCTGAAATCCGCGTCCGAAAGGAGTCCCTCAGAAACATAAACCCGTATAAAGCCTTGGTGAAATCGTCCACTTTGACGATGTCCCCTTGCATTGAACACGTCAGGATGTCGCTGCATACTTTCATAGAGTCTACGCCTCACGGTTTCATTATCCCCGACGGCGATTGTCAGTATGACGTTGACGTTTCCTATTTCTCGTAAGTCGAAATCAAAAAGTACTGCAGCATCTGTACTGGGGGCCCACCCCTTGCCCGTATGAAATGACTCAAAGCGTTCCCAGGCGGTATGGGCAAAGCCCACCATTCTCTGAGGAGGCTGTTCGACGTGCAGCCAATGTTCCTGAAGATCAATCGCTTCTTGACAGATTCTCTCCACGGCATCAGCATAGCTGTCCCTATTCTCATAAATAAAGTCGATCGCTTCTTTGTGTTGAAGGTAGATCTTCGTAGCTTTCTGGCGTAACTCGGTGTTGGGCACGACTCTTCTCCTCAACGTAGTGGCGTATTGACCCAAGAATGCGCCAACGGCAGCTTTGTCATGGGCCATACCATAATCGATCAAGTCTTCCACAAGTCGCAGAACGGACTCATAGCCGACGGGCGTCCAGTATTGGCGTTCTTCCGGTCTCCTCGCGACAATACCGCGCGGAGATAGAAAAACGTAGCTCCTCCGAAAATGAGGTAGATCCCTTGAGAGCGCTTCTCTGTAGCGGGTAAGCTGTTCACTGTGTTCACTGGAGAATATCTTGTTCTCGATGGCACAGGCATAAGTAGCATCCACATTCAGTACGAGGATATCCAGAAAGCCGATTCTCCCGTCTACTTCATTGTGCCACTCCCGCTGCACCACCACATTGGACCATTCAAATTCATCGAGTTCCTCATTGGTTGCCGATCCCGTTTCAAGCAAGAATTGCTTAAGGAAATATTCACCCGTCGCGTGGCTTCCCTGGGGATTTAGTAGCCATGCGAGTACCTTGCTGTGGAAATCCTCGACCGTCGCAAGATCTAGGAATGTGAACGCGTCAAACTCGGCAAGATCTTCTTCGAGGGACTTGAGCTCAGCATTACCAAAGGCAAACTTGTATAGAGCGGAGAGTAGGTCCTGGGTTGCTGGGGATTCAAAAGTCACCATACCACTTTCCTTCCCGTAGAGGTTTGAGTGTGGTACATATGGACCTCGTGATTTAGGTAGGCCGTAGCCACTGCTATATGGTCGGTCATTAACGTATGTCTGGCAGCCCAGTCTGGTCAACGAAGTCGAAAGGTGGACATCTATTTCGCAGTCTACTGTGCCTTTTCTCCTTCAAGGACTCTCAGAGACCACTATAAGCAATTGTTGTCTCATTGTCCTGCCGTCTGCTGGTCAACGTCAATTATTCTAGCCGGTCCTGTTGCCTCAGCGGCCATTATAAATGTCGTTGTTCAGGGGCGACTGTGATACTCTGGGGGATGCCGCCGATGGTGCATCTCTAGCCCTCTGAGCTGACGGCGTCTGATTGGAGCGTGCAGCAGTTGCCTCGCCTTCCTCGGAGTCTTCTTCAACTCGAATCCAACACAGATACTCGTTTGCCCGAAATGGCGCATGTCGGGGCGATTCCGGTAGGGGGCAGAATCGTACGCTAAGGCCGCTATCTACGTTTTGGCCACCGGTATTCGCCGGTGAGCAGGATGTGGGCCCACCCAAGGGGTGAGATGTGGGCTAGGAGCTCGGGCTCGACGGTCAGACCGGCGTGTTTCCGATGCCCTCCCGCACCGCCAGAAGCCGTCCCGGATATCTAAAGGCGCAAAGCTGAAGCGCGAAGCCCAGCCGGTTGTGTCCCCCGCGCCGCACCCGGATCCGCTCGATGTCGTCGTCGGACAGCGTGTGATGGCGCAGCAGGGCGGCTTCGTCCGTGGGCAGGTCGAACAGGGTCGCGCTGGCGTGCGCTCTAGATGCTCCGTCTCGGCATGTTTCATCTCTCCGTTATCCGTTCACACCGGCAGGCGCGGCGCTGTCCGTAAGGGGTACGCCCAACGTACGGCCCAGCCCGTTGCCCCGAGCACCGTCAGACCGGCACCAGGAGCATCTCATATGAATGGTACGGAAACAATTGCGGAGGCGGGTTCTTATTCGTACACTTCCCCCATGACCGCAACCCTCATCGGATACGCGCGCTGCTCCACCGACCGGCAGTATCTGGCCGCCCAGCGCCAGGCCCTCGCTGCCTTGCGCCAGGGCGACACTCTGGTCGTGCCCAAACTCGACCGCCTCGCCAGGTCCGTTCCGGATGTCCGCGCCATCGCCGATCAGCTTCAGGAGCGCGGCGTGAAACTGGCCCTCGGACGGGCGCTCTACGACCCGGACGATCCCATGGGCAAGATGTTCTTCAACATCCTCGCAACCTTCGCCGAGTTCGAGGCCGATCTCATCCGCATGCGCACCCGCGAGGGCATGGCCATCGCCCGTGCCAAAGGAAAATTGCGCGGCAAGCAGCCCAAACTGTCCGACCGTCAGCAGCGGGAACTCTGCCGCATGCACGCCACCGGCGAGTATTCCATCAGCGATCTCGCCGAGATCTTCTCCGTCTCAAGACCAACCGTCTATCGCACACTCAACCGATGCCATTCCCCTTAGCGTACGATTCTGCCCCTACCGGAATCGACCCGCCGCCGCCGCTGATAGAAGGCTCGGAGCACCGGATTGTATCGACTGGCGACGATCGTACCCATGTAAGGCACCGTACACAACCGCGTTCGGCCACCCTAGACCCTGCGCTTGCCCCGACGAGGACCGCTGTCCCTGTTGAATGGTGCCACGCCGACCAGAGCGGCGATCCGATTGCGGCTCACTGTGCCCAACTCCGGCAGATACACCAGCAGCGACAATGAGAGTTGCTCTCCCATACAGGCACCGAGCGTAGCAGGACGTCTTCTCACACCATACTGGACTACTGCGCAGAGTCCTTCGCAGATCGTTGTCCAACAACACGGATACTTGACGGGACACGACCTAGGCAGTCGTTGCTATCCTCTTTCTCGCAATAACTGAAGCCCGATATGCTAGAGTCTGAAAATGATTGAATTCTTGGATTTGAACGCCCGACACGAAGCGGCGCTCATCTGGTATAGCGCCTTCCTAGCCTTTGCCCTCCTTCGTTCTCCAGACGCTAGGTCTAGCGTCTTGTCTCTTCTGAAGGCACTCTCAGAGGGGATGATGCTTGGCGTCGTGACTGCTCTTTTGCTTTTCGTAGTGGTGCTGACGACGCTGGCCATAATGATGGGAAGGACGGTAGGTCTATTTGGGGTCGTCCCTGGAATTACCGCAACTGTTTGGTTCCTTACTTCCGGTTTTTCCCTGCTTTTTTCTTTCGGTCAGAGTGAGAATGGTAGAGGGCTGCTTCGAGAGAAATTTAGAACTGTACTCGCTCCTTCCGCCTTCTTCGCCGCCATATTCAATGTCGCAATCCTCCCATTTTGGTGGGAAGTTGCACTGCTCCCTCTCGTAACCGTCTTGGTTTATGCGTCGATTGTTCACTCTTCAAGAGCTGCGAATCTGGGTTTGTTAATTTATGCGGTCGGTCTGGCAATCGTTGTTATCGTGAGTTTGATGGAATCCCCAGGAACTTTGAAAACTCTGATGCAGGCTATTGTATTCCCAATATGGCTCACACTAGGAGCGATCCCATACCTGTTCTTGTTAATGAGAGCCGAAAGATACAGATTTGAATCTGGCGTGAAGAGCAAAACTGTGAGAGCCAAAGATTACGGTAAAGAATGGCCTCTGATCGTTAACTCTGCAAAACTGTGCTGCATCCACCAAGCGATTTGGGTGGAAGTGGAGGGAAAGAAGTATGGTGTGAATGGTACTTCACGAGGACTCCTGAGCCAATACGGGTATGAAGTCCATGACTTCAAAGAAATCTGGAGCCCCAACCCAGCGTTTGAGGGCGTATATGTGTCTGTCCACCGACTGATTGAAGACGGTTTCTCATTGTGTCGAGATGAGTGACCGGACGAGCATGTGCGTGCATTTCAAATCTACCAAGCCTGCGGCTAGTTCTCTGATGAAAAGTCCGTACTTCAAAGACTTCGGTCGCTTCGATGGAAAACCGTCGCCACAAAAACGTCGTAGAGCAATTATCTTGAGGACAGTAATACAATACCCCTTGTTCTGCCGAATTACAGGCGTACCTGTGGCATAAAATAGGAGCGACAAGCCCTAATCTGACCGCCATTTTCAGTGGTCGAGGCAGCGCATGAAGGCTCCTGTCAGGCAACGCCAGTTCCGGAGCCTCGTGCTGCACCACAAGCGTCACCCGGCAGGGCATCCCAGGCACCTGGCAAACCGCACGGCCAGCTACGGAGTGTGGTCGCAGATGCAAGCTTCTGCCGTAAAATGTTGCAGGAGTTTCTAAGAGATGTTGGGAGCACCAGAGATCACGAGAGACAGGCGGCTGCCCAGGGAGACTCACTCGGTACCGACTCTGCCTTGAATTTCTTCCCTGAATGCAACGCGGACGCTGTCTCTTTCTGATTGGGTCAAGTCTCGACCGAGAGCTCCTCTACTCATCCCCAGGAGTCGGGAGTCGTATTCACTCGGTATCCAACGCGAACCAGACGACAGTTCATTGACGACGTAAGATTTATCATCTGCTTGCAAGGCTAGAACCACATCCGAAGCTACCTGCTGAAGAATTTGCGCAGTGTCAACACCGGATGATTTTGAACTTAATTCTTGCTCAATCTCCTGATTTCGCTCGGAAGCATCTCCCTCCGGTCTGGAACGAACGGACAGGAACTGCTCCACATCCGCCTTAAGAATTTCTCTCGTTGTGTCAGACTCTTCCCTCAGGAGGTTGGATTGATTCCCCCTACTCGGCTCGATTCCAACCAGATGGACTCTGACCCCGAAGCTTTGAGCGATCTGAACGCCGACGCGGAGGTCTTCGTCCCCAGAGAGTAGGACTGCGTCGGAAATCGCTCCATTACGAGCCAGTTCTATAAGATCGGTCACTATGAGAGAGTCGACTCCCTTTTGCCGACCACCGCTCATAGTCCCCAGCCTGACCTTGACGTTGTCAGTGACAGCCAATTCCTGCTGCGTTTGGGAGCGTCGACCCTGAAGTATGGCATCATACCAATAAATGCGCAGCAAGGACATACCGGGTGCTTGTTCTTTTGCCAACTCTACCAATTTGGCAATCAAGGCGTTGTGGTCGAGAATCAGGCTCGTGCGGCTGATGCCGCTAGTTCCGGCGATAGCTGATGCTCCTGCAGCGTACAGGTACCCTGCATCGACGAAAACTCCATACCTCATTAGGAGGGACACCTTTCCACAGGAGGGACACCTTTCCACAAAATAATAAGGACTCCCGCGGGAGTCCTCATCGTAACCCTCCTACCCAACTTAACTACTATTCGGGGTAGGCCGAGCACTCTCAATATAACTGCGCATCAGGGCATATGTCAATGAACGCGCTGGCAGATTATGGGCTAAACTTATGAATTGAGGCAAGCCGCTCGGACATCGCTGGATTATGTGATGGCCGAACGGATAGGTCATTGACATCTGCAACTGGTGTGGTGGTTGGCCGGTTGGCCGGAATCGATGCAAGAGGAGCGATTGTGTTGGATAGAAGCGACCTAATAACAGACTTCGAAGGCGAAATAGAAAATGCCTTGTCGGTAGATGATCAACGAATAGGCGATGTGTATAGGGCCTGGCGTGAAGATAAGAACAGGCATCCTCGCAGCATCGCCGAAGAACTTAATCTGGACTCGATTGGGCAGGTCTATACGCACTTGGGCTCGATAGAGACTCTGCTCCAAGGCAGAATTTACGGTGGGGAAACGTACGCCCCTCAGAAAGCGACAATGCTCCGGAGTTTCGTACGAAGACATTCCACGAGGCTGTCAGAGGATACGAAAAAGAGACTTCTGATTTTGGCTGGCGAACACGGGACCTTAGACCCACATGGAGAAGAGCTTTCCCCTGGCGCTTCTGAAACTGACGCTTATGAGCAGGGGAAGGATGCTGGCTCCGAATCGAAGTTCACTGAACTCTGGGATGAGTTCATAAGGTCGGCACAGCTAAACATCGAAGATGGAGGGATGGGCCGGGACACCGCGTACAAATTAGAGATGGGCCGAAAACTCGTAGATTCCCGGGAGGTCGTCCTCGCCGATGGAGACAGTTGGAGTACGCTTGTAAAAAGGGGCATCGCCGGCAATCTCATCTTCTCCGTACAGCAATCCAAGTTCCGCAACTGGCTCGATGATTCACCTGAAGTCGCGCTGCAGGCGCTGCAGGCGATCTGGGCTGAAGACGATTCCGACATCGCTGACCGAATCCGAAAGTTCGGAGAGTTACTACCCACATCCGTGTTAAGCGGCGGCGGAACTCGCATGAACGTAATCTCGGTGCTACTGATGGGGTTGGATTCCGAGCAGTACCCGCCATTCCGCGTAACCAGGTTCGACGAGGCCTACGAACGTATAGGATACGAGCCTCGAGATACACAGGCCGGCGAGGCCGAAATGTACGGACACGCTTTGGACTTTCTGGACACGTTCATAGAGGAGGCCGGCGCACGAGGAATCGCAATACGCCATCGTCTCGATGCACAGTCACTCGTGTGGCTGGTGACTGGGGACTATGTGGACTTGCCGTCGGAGGACTCACCGCTAAAGTCTGAACCAGACCTGTTGAAACTCTCAGACGACCTCTTAATTTCCCTAGATTACTTTAAGGAATGGAGGGCGCTGCTCGAAGACAAGAGACAGGTCATCTTCCAGGGTCCACCCGGCACCGGAAAGACCTACATCGCCCAGGAGCTGGCGAAGTGCCTCGCGGGAACCGAAGACCGGGTGACACTGGTGCAATTTCACCCCTCATACGCGTATGAGGACTTCGTTCAGGGCTATCGTCCGAAGACCATGACAGATGGACAGCCCGGCTTCGAGTTGCGTGACGGCCCGCTGCTGAAGGCGGCCGCGGCCGCGCGCGACGAGCCGGACACGGATCATTTCCTGGTTATTGACGAGATCAATCGCGGCAACATCGCCAGCGTGTTCGGAGAGCTGTATTTCCTGCTGGAGTACCGCGACAGGAAGATGAACCTCCAGTACTCGGACGCTCCGTTCTCTCTTCCCGAAAACCTGTACATCATCGGCACGATGAACACCTCCGATCGCTCCATCGCTCTTGTCGACCTGGCGCTGCGCAGGCGTTTCCATTTCGTCGACTTCTACCCGGATGAACCACCGATAGAAGGTCTGCTTCGCCGTTGGTTTGGGCGGCACGCCGCGGATATGGAGTGGGTCGCGAACGTCTTGGAGATGGCGAACGATATTCTTGGCGACAGGAACGCAGCAATCGGGCCGAGCCACTTCATGAAGAAGGGGCTGACAGAGGCTGCAGTCGACCGCATCTGGAGACACAGCGTGCTGCCGCATGTGGAAGAACGGCTGCAGGGCGAACGAGAACGCCTGGAAGAATTCAGTCTGGACAGGCTCAGGAGGGCCGGCGCTCCCTCCACTGTCTCACCGACCGCCGATATGCGGAACGACAGCGAGCAGGGTCAGCAGCCGGACGCGGACAATGAGACGGATTGACCTGCAGGAGTACCAGCAGAGTGAACCGGTGCCTCTTTCCGGGATTGAGCGAGACACGCTGCGCGAAGTCGTCGATTCTCTGAGCGTGGATCGCGACGATGTGGATAGCGCACAGCCGATGTACCGCCTGACCGCTGGATCCATCGTTGGGGCGGTTGACATCGGCGAACTGTCGGTCCTGATACGGCCGAAGATCGGTATTCCGAAACTGCTTTCGATGGCCTGTTACGCGACAGGGGCCTTCAAACCCCAGGAGATCAGGACATTTGACTTTGAGGAGGAGAGGGCTCTTCCGGACACCCTTGCTCTCGCGTTGGCCTCCGCTGCGCGAAGGGCGTTCTCGCGTGGATTGCTGCACGGATATCGACGAAGGGAAGAGGCGCTGCAGACCGTGCGCGGGCGGATCAGGTTTGCCGAACAGCTGAGGCGCAGGTACGGCGTCCCAGTGCCCATCGAGGTGCGCTACGAGGAGTTCACCGACGATGTCCTGGCAAACCGTCTTGTGAAGGCAGCGGCGGTTCGTCTGAGCGGTATGCGTCTGCGATCGTCCAGGGCGATCAGGGCGATCAGGTGGGTTGCGGGGGTGCTGGGTAACGTATCTGAGGTGGAATACCCTCAGGCCGCCGTGCCCGAGGTCGCATTCGACCGGCTGAATCTGCACTACAGGGACGTGGTGGAACTGTCCCGCCTCATCCTGCGGCACGGCGCCTTCGAGGCTCGCCGGGGTGTTGTCCGTGCCTCCGGTTTTCTGATGGACATGAACGTCGTGTTTCAGGAGTTTGTGGTACAGGCTCTGCGCGACTCTCTTGGCGTTTCAAATAGAGCTCTTCGCTCAGAGCAGAGCGTTGCATTCGATCAAGGTCGCAGGGTCTTCCTGCGTCCGGACCTTTCTTGGTGGGACGGCCGGATGTGCGCCTTCGTCGGCGACGCCAAGTACAAGAATCTGACCGGTCGCCGGGTCCCTGTTGGCGACCTGTACCAGCTCCTAGCCTACGCAACCGCGCTCGATCTTCCCGGCGGACTGCTTGTTTACGCTGAAGA
>MKWU01007635.1_pt1 | contig 10227 bp, 13 predicted proteins | sample 809101 | NCBI WGS metagenome assembly MKWU01 (sample SAMN05860141, study PRJNA318959) | sponge metagenome | host: Aplysina aerophoba | place: Slovenia: Piran, Adriatic Sea, Gulf of Piran | collected 2013-05-07
GTCCACATGCCGCCACCCGCTGCTACTGTTCAGCCAACACGGCGACTGCTTGGCGGCGAAGCCGCGTCCGGGTAATGTTCACAGCGCCGAGGACCGGGATGAGCTGCTATTGCCGGAGATCCATGAGGCGTTCGAGGGGAGGGATGTTGACTACGTCATTGGTATTCCGGCCAACAAGAGCCTAGCCTGCATTTCTCACCACAAGACGGCCGGAGCACGCGATATGACCGCCAGGACTTTGTTGCGCTTGCTTGCCGTGCTCGAGGTACTGTTCAAGTACACCTGCGCGCGCCGAGCGGCTCGCGCCTCGTCCTGACGGCCCTCTCACGCACTTCATCTCGCCACGTGGTGAGAAATACAGGCTAGAGTTGGAGGAGGAGTATCGAACGCGGCAGTAGTGCAATAACCATTGCATCGCGGCCGTGCATCGTCTATCCTGGCCGCACCAGGACGGTCAATAAGGAAATCCCGGGTTAGACTTCGAGGGACTTCCAGCAGACCGCGCGCGCAAACCACCGGGACCTTGTGAAAACCCTGTTACAAGCTGCCGCCGCATTCTTTCTGCCCGTGGCGGCGTTTTCTCAAGACGTGATCTCCGCCAAGGCCGGCATGATCAACCAAATTGAAGGCAGAGTATTGCTGCAGGACGAGCCTCTGCTCGAGATCCAGCGTACTTTTCTACACATGGAGGCGGGGCAGCGACTTCGAACTGAAGACGGACGAGCCGAGGTGCTTTTCGCGGTGGGCTCTTTCCTGCGAACAGCACCGCACTCGGAGATCGAAATAGTATCCGCCGGCCTCACCTCGGCGAGCGTGAGACTGCATCAGGGTTCGATGATCGTCGATGCCCACCTCGTCTACGACGAAGACTCGCTGAGGGTATTGGTCGGCGAGGCGGAGGTCCGTCTTCTCACGAAAGGTTTGTATCGACTCGATGCGCTTGGCGCGGAGGGTTCGTCACTCACGGTCGTGCAGGGCAACGCGCTGTTGGTCTCCGGCGCCGCCGAGTCCACGGTCAAGAAGAAACGGTCGATTCGTTTCGGGAACCAGGATGGAGCCGTTTTCGAAAGCAGATTCAAGCACTGGCAGGAAGATGAACTCACCGCTTGGCACGCGAAACGGGCAAGCGTCATCGCCCAAACAACGACAAAGAACAACAAGCGACAGGTTCAGGACGACCTCCAGATCCTCCTGTCCCCCCCCGACATTCTATATGGCACTTCTGGACAGATATATTTCTGAAGGTAGTTGACCTCCGGGAACTAACCAACAGTACTCTCGCCAACCTGACCATACCCTGAGCTGGACGAGCCGAACCCCAAAAGGGGCCTGATGGAGCGAAGCTGATTCAAGGCCTGGGCTAACAGCCCGTGGCAAGAGTCACGCAGGCGGCGTTACGCGCCCTGGGGCCGATGACGTAACGTCTGGTCGTTCGAGGAACACCGCGCTGCACCCTCTGGGCCTTTTTCTTCATAGGCCGGAAGCGGCGCGTAACCCTTCGGGCGACGGACATTTTTTTTGTTCCAACGGCGGTTCTGAGCTTGCCGGCGAGAGCGACCACGCAGACGACCGCCTAAGCTCGTCGGCTTTGTCGTTCGCTTTTCCTGCGCGAGGAGGAGATCACCCGGATCGCCATCCTCCTCACTCCGCGCCGAGGATGAGCAGGAGCCCGCCGCGCTTTTTCCTTCGTACCACGGGGCTTTTGACACGGGCTGCTAACTGACCCCCAGCCTCCACTGTCTCTTCATATGAACGAGCTGCTGCTTCATCTCACTGCCAAGTGTCAACGAACGCCTTGATCCGGGAAGCCGTCTGCGAGCCGTCTTTCTCCTGAAACAGGACGTTGTAGTTCTGGTCACTCTTGAAAGAAGGGTCGAGATAAACCAGGTCTACAGTTTCGTCACGGATGCAGGGGCGGAGAATGTCCAGATTGTGGCCGTGGTACAGGTAGTTGGAAGCCATACTGGATTGCTGCTCAAGCGCATTCTTGCACTGCAGGCTCGCCCGCCGAGGCCCCGGTGGGGTATATCGAGGCTCCGACTTGCGGCTTTTCTCAGGCACCGCCCACAGCCCCCGGGTGGAGTTGCAATGAGAATCCGCTCCAGTTTTCTTGTCGCTGGCTAAGGTTGACATTTGAGTCAAGTTCTCGCGGCGATCAGTTGTCCTGTTTGTTGGTCGGAGGCGGAGCCTCGCTAGTCCCAGTTTTCACACAGTCTGGATGGCTTCTGTGAAGGGGATACCTTCTTGTCAAGGAGAAGTGTCTTGGTCATCACTATCAAAGGTCCGGTCATTCGTTCGGCCTCTCAGCTTGTTGCTACCATGACGTTGCCATGAGGGGGCTCATTGGGAAGTGCGGCCGTCTTCTCAAGAAGATCACCGCTAGTGGGCTAGTGCTTCTACTGCTACTGGCCGCAGTACAGCCGCCGCCCGCAGCGGCCGAGAGCTGCCAGGGTTGGAATACAGAGAAGTTTTTCGCAACCGCCACCGTGGAGCAGGTGAAGGCCTGCCTCAGCGCGGGGGAGGACCTGAACGAGCAGGACACGCAAGGACTCACCGCCCTGCACCGGGCGGCGCGGGATAGCGGCGACCCAGCCGTGATCGAGGCGTTGCTGGATGCGGGCGCCAACCCGAGGCTGTACAGCTTAGCCGGCCGGCTGCCCTGGGATTTTCTGCGGAGGAACGACAAGATCAAAGGCTCGGCCGCCTATCAGCGGCTCTTGATCATGTTGGCGAAGAAGGCGGACTGGTCCCGAGTGCAGGCCGTAGCGCACGATACCAAGACCGTGGCGCATCTGTATCGGGACGCAGCCCCTCAAGGGAGTTGGAAGATCAAGGGCCGCTTCGAATCGGCCACGGCCGACTCCATAACTCTGAGGCTCAAGGACGGGCAGAAACACACCTTGCCAAAGACGTCCGTGCACAGGGTTCTTATCCCCCGCCCGTTCAAGAAACGATGGCCAGGGTGGACTACCTTGGCGATTACCATGTTGGCTGCGCAAGCAATCCCCCGTCTCACGTCACGTATCGGTGGATCCAGCGAGGAGCAAAGCAGGCAAATTACCGGGTTGTACATATGGCTTGTCGCCCCGGCCACGGTTGTTGCTTTCTTGAACTCGAGAATGGGTCCGATTTACAACGTTCCACCCAAGCACCGGATGCTGCTGCAGGGAGACCAGCAGCCCGGTGATCAGGACAACGCTTCCGGGGAGCCGGAAGATTCGCGAAGCCCCAACGGCTGACACGCAGCCCTACCCATTCCTCCAAACACGGCTCCCATATCGGGCTTCGCCTACTTACTCCGGGCTGTAGCGGAAAGCATCGTTTTCGTCATATCGCATTCGTCCTGTCGAAACGGAGGCTCGGCCTGTGCGATTCCGACGGCAGCGGAGTCCCTTGGCCGTCAGGGTGTTAAGCTACGCTCGATGCCCGACATGCTTGGTCCGGGACGGCGGATTCTCGCGTCGCAACCTTTCAGCGTTCTCCTGGGCGCCGAGTTGCTCCACTTTGGGGAGGGGAAAGCTGAACTCAGGATTCCGATTCGAGACGAGCTGAAGGAGCAGCATGGATTCGTCCATGGGGGAGTCATCAGCTATGCCGCGGACAATGCCCTTACCTTCGCGGGCGGCAGCGTTCTGGGGGTCGATGTGGTGACTTCCGAGTTCAAGATCAACTACCTGAGGCCCGTCCAGGGCGATTCGCTGCTCGCCCGGGCAGCGGTCGTTCATCGCGGACGAACCCAGGCCGTTTGCCGATGCGATCTCTTTGCGTCGGAACAGGGCGCTGATCGCTTGTGCGCGACCGCGCAAGGCACGATTGCGAAGCTGGCAACGCCTTCCGAGGGCGCCAGCCAAACAAACTGAGGGCGATCATCCGCGCGGCTGGCGTGTGGGACTGTTCCGCGGCGCCCGCGTAAAGGCGACGTGTTCATTCGTCCAGCCGTAGCGCCCTGGCCAGTGCCGGGTCGCGGCGCACCCAGCCAGCATCTTCGTTGAGGATCATCGTCTTCAGCAAGACGACGAACTCGTGAGGCGCAAGGCTGCTCGTGCCGCAGCTTCTATCGCTGACGCCCAAGTCCTCGCGGAGGCGACAGATTTCGCGGCTGTCGCGGTAGGCCGTTTCGAGTGCGTCGAGCCGATTCGCGAGTTCGGTGTCAAACGCCAGGTGTGCGTCAGGGCCGAGGGCGACGCGCACGTAGAGCGTCTTGAAGCAGGCGACCGCTTGCCGATAGGTATGGGCGCGCTCTGCGCCTGCCTGGTCCCTCCAGTCGATCTGCGCGCAGGCGGCTGCGGCGGCAAGGATTTCTTCGGTCGCGGCATGCGCGCGCGGTGGAGACAGCGCGGCCCAGCATCCGAGCAACGCCAGCGCGGCCGCGGCAGCCGGCTGGGGGTCAGTGAATCGAGACATGGATCCTCCGGGGCGCCTGCACACCTATCGTTCTCAGCCGGGCTACGGTTTGGCCGATACCACGGGCTATGCTGCCGAAATACGCCAGTGCGCTATGGCGGCAGCGCGTGCCAATAGAGTAGTCCCGGCAGGTCGATCGGGTCGAATTTTGACGTTTGGCGGATGATGGCGACCTCGGGCACCCCCTCCCGTGCCCCCTCACCCGTCATACCCCGTTGGTTGTCGGGCTGTTCGCACGGCATTGTCAGGTTAACAGCGGTCAGCGACAACCGGCTCATGGAATCGCTGTATCGACGCCACCGCTTCCCGCCCGAAGTCATCAGCCATGCCGTTTGGCTGTACCATCGGTTCGCTCTCAGCTTTCGCAATGTCGAGGACCACGCCGATCTGCGCGGGCGCTCCATCTGGCGGCCCGTCGCCGAAGGGGTCCATGCCGCTCATTGGACGCGCCGGCGGATCGGAGTTGACACCACGTCCCCGTATCTGTTGCGATGCATCCTGTCATGAAACGCAGAAACTTCCTCACCGCGGGCGCCGCCGCCGCGTGCGCCGCCTTGCCGGGCTGCAACGCACGAAGCCCTTACGATTCCACCGCCTCCAGTCAGAAGAAGCCGATGCGCATGCATGCCGGCACGCAGCATTGGCGGCCGACGCCCGAGATCCTGGAGTACATCAAGCGCCACGGCGTCGACCACATCGCCTGCTGGCCCCATGACGTCAACGACGACACCATGGCCGACGACTTTTCCCGGGCTCGGGAACTCGTCGAGAAGCACGGCGTGCACCTCGATGTGGTCCAGCCGCCTCTGCTCGGCAGTCCCCCGCCAGCGGCGATCATGCTCGGCAAAGAACCCGACCGCGACCGCGAGATCGAGTATATGCAGAACCTGATTCAGGCCTGCGCGAAGAGCGGCATTCCGGCGTTCAAATACAACATGCGGGTGCTGTTCGGCGTCCGCTCGGGCCTCACGCCGGGACGCGGCGGTTCGATGTACAGCACCTGGAAGTTCGATGAAGTCAAGGACGACCCGCCGGAGCCCGAAGTGGGCGAAGTGGATGCGGACACCTTCTGGGAGCGCATCACGTATTACCTCGACCGTGTCATCCCCGTGTGCAACGAGTACAAGATCCGCGCCATGTGCCATCCGCACGACCCCGGCGTGCCGCCTAGCGGCTATAAAGGCGTGGACCGCGTGCTCGGCACCGTCGAGGGACTCAAGAAACTCGTCTCGATACAAGAGAGCCCCTATCACGGCCTCAACCTGTGCCTCGGCACGACCGGTGAAATGCTCCAGGACCCCGCCCGTGAACTTCCCGGCGTCGTGCGCTACTTCGGCGAGCGCAAGAAGATCTTCAACATCCACTTCCGCAACATCCGCGGCAAGCGCGACGACTTCATGGAAGTCTGGCAGGACGAGGGCGACATGAACATGATCGAGCTGGCCAAGGTGCTCTACGAAGTCGACTACCCCTACATGCTGATGCCCGACCATATGCCGCGTCACTCCGACGACCCGGACCAGCTCCAGGGCTTCGCCTGGGGCTACGGCTACATCAAAGGGGTATTGCAGGCTGTGGAATATCTGGTGTAGCGAAGTGCGTCTTGAATCGTAACGCCCATTAGCTTGGGTGACTTTCAACAGGCTCTGCCGCGGGACCTTGCGGTCGAACTGACGTTGGTATTGGGGGAGCAGATCACCGCGGTGACTTCTCGACCGGCAAGCGCGGCACCTGCGGCAACATCCTGTGCCTGATGAGCCGGTCGTCAACTGCTCAGCTCTTTTGCCCTCAAAGCAAAACCATCTACATTGATGGATGCTTGGTGCGATAGCATCATGCTCCTTTGCCTGCCGATGGGACACCACCATGCGAACCACTCTCGATATCGACGATGACCTGTTGATTGCCGTCAAGGAAGTCGCGAGACGCGAGTCGAAAACCACCGGCGCCGTGGTATCGGGTCTGCTGCGGAAATCGCTGGAGGGAGTAGAGCAGGATGCCCCCGAGAGTCAACCGATGGAATCGCTTGCCGAGTTCGGCTTCCGTCCCTTCCCCAAACGCGGCGGTGTCGTCACCAACGAACTGATCGACCGGCTGCGCGAAGAGGTTGGCGACTGATACGAGCGCTTCTGGATGTGAACGTCCTGATCGCCTTGGGGGCCGGCGATCCATTCGGCTCAGCACTTCCCCTAGGCAGGGGGGAAAGCGTGGACATTCCGCTCGCGGTATGGCCTCGCGTGCCACTTCCTCGTGAGCGGAGGAAAAGCAGCGCAGAAAAACTCAGGAGCACCTGGTTTTTTCTTCGCTGCCAAGGTTCACATTCGAGTCAAGTTGACGCGACGATCCGTTGTCCTACTTGTCGGCCTGAGGACTTCCTCGCTAGTTTTTCCTCCGCCCGTGTACGGATCATTCAAGCGGGAGACATCCGGATCAGTGTCTGCACCTCTTGATCAGGAGGATGTTTCAGGTCAGTAGTTGAACTTCACTTCCAGCTTCTCTTCGACTTCGGCCAGGGGCACCATGTCGATGGCGTCCCAGGGGCAACCGTCCAGGAATGTGTCGTCGGGACCCTTGCTGATGCATTTCTTGCAGCCGATGCAGAGCTGGTAATCCACCTCGATGCGGCCGAAGGGGGGATTTTCTTCGTCCTCAACCCAGTACATGCATTCTTCGACCGGGCAGTACGTGATGCATACGGGAGACCCCGCGCAGCCGGTGCAACACTCGTTGATCACGGCGAGCAGCGGCGGTTTCTTCTTGCGGGGAAAGTTGAGCCCTTCCGACCAGGGCCAGGATTTTTCCAGGCCCAGATCGATCGGGATCTTCGGTTCTTCCGGCTTCTTGGGTTTGGGTCTGAATCTGCCCCTGGGCTTGGCCGCGGGTTTGGAGTCAGTTGTGGCGGCGGGTTGATCGGCCATATACCGTGATTATATCAACGGCCGCGACTTTTCAGTCACAGCTCACCGGATCATTGCGGAACCTTCATTTTTTCCGGTCAGGGTGAAGCAACACCGTGCCGCGCCGATGGGTCTTGTGCGGAACCGCGGGGCAGGGAACACGAATCACTGGGGCCTCCCTGATAGAATGGGCGGGCCGGAGAGAGGTTCGCACTGTGAGGCGAGCGGGCTTGCCTGGGCATCGCACGCATCGTTTCCGGACGATGGCCGAATCCAAGAGAATCATCATCATCGCCGGGCCGAACGGAGCGGGCAAGACGACTTTCGCGATGGAGTACCTGGCGAATGATGCCGATTGTCATCTGTTCGTGAACGCCGATCTGGTGGGCCGAGGACTGAGTCCATTGGCGCCGGACCGGGCGGCCTTGTCCGCAGGGAGAATGATGCTCGGCAGGATCCGCGAACACGTGAAACAAGGCGAGACTTTTGCTTTCGAGACGACGCTGTCGGGACGGAGTTACGCTCGTTGGATACCGGTGTGGCGGAAACTCGGCTACGAGGTCACGCTGTTTTTCCTGAGGTTACCGACGCCGGAGTTCGCCATGGACCGAATCAGGCAACGGGTGCGTGAGGGCGGGCATGGCGTTCCCGAAGCAATCGTTCATCGACGGTTTCATGCCGGTTGGCGCAATTTTGAAACACTGTACCGTGGTCTCGTAGACGTGTGGGCCGTATACGACAATTCCAGGAATCCGCCGGAGTTGTTGGACTCAGGACGCAACCGACAATGATCAGGCAGGACACAGGTGCTGGACGGGCGCAAGAGTCGCGCACGATGGGTGCGACCGCTGCCATGGAGAGGGCGGAAGCTACCGCGATACGCCGAGCCTCACGCACTCGGGTCGGCGCCGCAACACGCAGCCGCTTCTGCGCCGAGCCGGAGGCCGTCAACGAACAAGACTCGTCGTTCGACGGCTCCGTCAGCAAGTTGTTGCAACCATCGGAGCGGACGCTGCTCTGGGTGGCCGATCAACTGGATGGCCTCACATTGCCGGGTTTGAGCGACAACAAGCGCCTGAGGTTGGCAGCCGGCTGTCTGCACATTGCCATCGAACACGCCCAGGCGATTGTGGTTCTCACACAGGAGAAATGCTTCGGCTCGGCTTTGGCGCTTCAGCGGCCGCTGATCGAAGCGTGGGCGCGGGGTTTTTGGCTGCTTTACGATGCAACAGAGGAAGATGTCGACCGCGCCGAGCAGGACAAATTTCCCCCCAAGGGAGAAATCGTCAAGGCTCTGGAGGCCGTCGACACGAAATTTCCGTACTTGGAGGGTGCGCCCTGGGCCATGCTCTGCAGCTACACCCATACCGGATTCGAGCAAATCGAAGCTCGCATGTCGGTTGCAGGACTGCAGTCGAACTACACGCTTGAACACGTCCGGCGGGCGTTACGCTGCGCGGATATGTTCCAACTGGCATCCTCGATCGTGGTTGCGGAAGCTGCCGGCAACCTGCCGCTGGCGCAATCTATCTGCGACCGCCTTGGGGCATACGCCGCCGAGAACGGCCCGCGCCCCTAACAGCCCGTGGGCTAAAGCCCCGCTGCATTCAAGCAGCGATCCATCCCGACTGAACCGCGTTGTTCTTCGGTCACATATGTCCAATATGCTCCCTCGTCGCGCCTTGTCAGCCGTGCGACTCGCCGCTCTCGGGGCTACGCGGGGTTTCGCCGCGGACTGCGAGGACGAGAGATTGAAAAATCCTGGAGTTGTGTGAGTCCAATTCTCCAAAAAGGGTTGAGATCCGGATGAGGCCTCGGTTTTGATGGATCGTATTTTGTGAAGCAACGATATGCCGCGCTGACGGGCCTTGTGCGGAACCGCGGGGCAGGGAACACGAATCACCGCGTCCTCCCTGATAGAATGGGCGGGCCGGAGAGAGGTCCGCCCTGTGAGGCGAGCGGGCTTGCTTGGGCATCGCACGTGGTATTGAGAGGAGTATCGCCATGAGTCGGAAAACATCGAAATCCCGAACCATCTCGCGCCGGGGGGTATTTCAGGCCGGCACGTTCGTCGCCGCGGCGAGCTTCATGAGCTCGACCGCCGCTGCGGCGGCCCGGCTGCCCACGCGCGGCAGAGGCCCGAACGTCTACGAGCGCATCGGCGTCACGCCGTTCATCAACTTGACGTCGACGCGCACGATGAACGGCGGTTCGGCGGCGCTGCCCGGGGTCGCGGAGGCGGTGTATGAGGCCTCGTTCTACCACGTCAACATGCAGGAGCTTCTGGAAAAAGCAGGACCGTACATCGCAGACCTGCTCGAAGTGCCCGCGGCGATGGTGAGCACCGGAGCGGCCGGCGCCCTGACCTGCGCCACGCTGGCCTGCATGGCCGGGGGCGACATCGAGACGCTGCAGCAACTGCCCGACACCGAGGGCATCAAGGACGAAGTCGTCGCCGTCGGCTGGTCGCGGTCCATCTACGACCATGCGATCCGGATGACGGGCGCAAAGATGGTCGATGTCTACAAGCCGGAAGATCTGGAGCGCGCGTTCGGACCGCAGACGTTCATGGCCTTCGCCGGTCAACGCATCCAGGCGCCTGACAGCCGTATCCCGCTCGAGACGTTCGTGAAGGCGGCGCACGACCACGGCGTGCCGGTCCTGGTGGACGCTGCGGCCGAGCTGCCGTTGATCCCCGACCCGTTTCTTTCCCGCGGCGTCGACCTCGTGGTCTATAGCGGCGGCAAGAGCGTCAAGGGGCCGCAGTCCAGCGGACTGCTGCTGAGCAACCGCAAGGACCTCGCCCGCGCGGCCTATGTCGGCAGCGCGCCGCACCACACCTACGCGCGGCCTCTCAAGGTCAGCAAAGAAGAGGTGATGGGGTTGATCGCGGCGGTGGAGGCGCTCGTTACGACACGGAACATTG
>MKWU01007637.1_pt1 | contig 10227 bp, 11 predicted proteins | sample 809101 | NCBI WGS metagenome assembly MKWU01 (sample SAMN05860141, study PRJNA318959) | sponge metagenome | host: Aplysina aerophoba | place: Slovenia: Piran, Adriatic Sea, Gulf of Piran | collected 2013-05-07
CTCTCCCCCGCTCCACACCGACCCTCCGGGCCATCAACCGCCGACCGACCTCTCGAAAACGCTCCGAAGAAAGCGAAACAACGCGCCAGAAAACAAAATCGCGACCTTCATGCAACATGCGGGCTAGTGCCGTGATTCGCCCCAAGGTAAGGGTACGGGGTGGCGACCGTCTCAAGCGCCATCTAGCGGGGCAGGCACGCGCATCTAGGGCCGTTGATGGGCGAGAGGTGGATATCGGCTTCAAGGGCCGGGTGGCAGGCACGGCCGCATTGCATGAGTACGGGGGCGGGACCATACCGGAGCGGCCCGTCTTCCGGGGCGCGGCCCGCATGGATGGGGCGATGACGCATAGCCTACGTGAGAGCGTTCGTAGCGTGCGTGGCGTGCCATCCAGGGGTGAGCTAAGGGAGGCTGCGCGAGCGGGTGCTGAGGGCCTTCGTGGGGCCTATCTGGGGGCAAGGGCGCACGTTCGGCCAGTCGGGCCTACGCAAGAGGCACGCAAGCGCGGTACTCCGGGCGAGGGCCGTCCGCTTGTCGGGACCGAAGGGCCGAAGATGGTCAACGCGATTCGCGGCTATGTGGACGATGACCGGGCATGATGGCACCGGCGGAATGGTCGAAAAGGGCCGTGGGCGTGGCAGGGGGGCATGGGTAAACACACTCTCCCGAATGACCTGATCGCCTACCTGGGCGGGTTGACCCTCGCGGGTGGCGACCGCGACGGCGAGGCTTTCACGGTGCTCCCGTGGGAGCGGAAGTTTGTCCGGGGCGCCTTCGGCCAGCCGGGCCATGCTGCGCTATCGGTCGCCCGGGGGAACGGCAAGAGCGCGCTTGTGGCGGGGGGTCGCGGGGGCGCGGGGGGGCCCGCCGCGCGCGCGGCGCGGGGTGCCCGCGCCGGGCCCGGTCCAGGGGCCCCGCCGTGAGTGTGTCGCGGTGGCTTCGTCATTTGACCAAAGCCGGATCATCTTCGAAGACGTTTTGAGCTTCCTACGGGCGCGGTACGGCCTTGAGAATCGCAAGCTGTGGCGCCTTCAGGACTCCGCGAACCGGGCGATTGTCGAGTACCGCGCGACCGGGGCGAGGGTACGCACGATCGGCTCCGACCCGGCGAAGGCTCACGGGCTCCGGCCCGCCCTCGCGTTGATTGACGAGCCCGCCCAGCACGACGCGGCGAAGACGGACCGGATGCTCGCGGCGATCCGGACGGGACTCGGCAAGGTTCCCGGTAGCAAGATGATCGCCCTGGGAACGGCCCCGGCCGGCGAGGATCACTGGTTCGCGAAGATGCTGGCCGGGTCCGGGGTGGGGTATGCGCAGTCGCACGCGGCCCGGGACACGGACCCGCCTTTCGCGGTGCGGACGATGCGCAAGGCGAACCCGAGCATGGATCATCTTCCGAGCCTCGCGGCGGAGCTACGGGCGGAAGCGGCGGACGCGAAGCTCGACGATGCGTTGCTACCGGGCTTCCGGGCGTTGCGGCTCAACATGGGCGTGAGCGATATCGCGGTTCAGGTGCTGATCGGCGTGGATACCTGGAAGCGGATCACGGGCGACGCGCCCCGGGACGGCCGGCCGGTATGGGGCCTTGACCTTGGGCAGTCCGAAGCGATGGCGGCGTGCTCGGCCTTCTGGCCGGCGAGCGGTCGGCTTGAATCGGTGGCCACGTTCCCGACTGTGCCGACCCTTGGCGAGCGGGGCCTACAGGATGGCGTAGGAAGCCTGTATCAGCGCATGGCGGAGCGCGGGGAGCTACTGGCGACGGGTGGTGAGGCTTGCGACATTGCGGCGCTTCTGCGGGAAGCATGGGAGCGGTTCGGGGCGCCGGCCGCCATCGCGGCGGACAGGTGGCGGGCCGACGAGCTTCGCGACATCCTGACCCGGATCGGCCTTCCCCGGGTCCCGTTCCACGAGCGGGGCCAAGGCTTCATGGACGGGGGGCAAGACGTGCGCGACTTCCGCCGCGCTTGTGTTGAGGGAAAGGTTCGGCCGGCGCCCTCGCTGCTACTGTCGAGCGCGATGGCAGAGGCGCGCACGGTGGGCGACCCGGCCGGCAATTGGAAGCTCGCCAAGAGCGCGCAAGGCGGCCGGCGGCGCAAGGCGAAGGACGATGCGGCGGCGGCGGCGATCCTCGCGGTGGCGATCGGTGCGCGTACCGGCCCGGCCCCGCCGCGACGGTGGCGCTACCGGGGGGCGGCGTGATCATGGAAATCGTTGTTCCGGCGATCGTTATTCTCGTAGGGAACCTTTTTTCTGGAGAATACGGTTCGAGACGATGGGAGTACGTCACGGCCCTGTTTGGGTGGGTTGGTGTCGTCGCAGGGGTTGTTTGGCTCCTGTCCTTTGTTCTTGCGGCCATTGGGGTGGATCCGCGAATCGGAAAATTCTTCTTTTTCGTATTTGCATTCTGTTTACTTCAGGCAGTTTCGAGGGACTACGAACGATGGCTAAAGCCACTCGTAGAGCGATGTATCAACGCGCGGAATCGAAAAGGCTAAGGCACCAAGGAATGTGAGCAAACGGCGGCCCGGCTCCCGTCACCACGTCCGCCTACACTCGGGCCGATGGGCGCGGGTCCGCCGCACCGTGCTCGACCGCGACGGTTGGCGGTGCCGGCGGTGCGGGCGGGCCGGGCGGATGGAGGTCGATCACGTGGTCCCGCTCGACCAGGGGGGCGAGGCGTGGGATATGGAGAACCTGCAATGCTTGTGCCAAGGCTGTCACATTGCCAAGACGCGCGAGGAGAACCGGCGGCCCCCGACCCCGGCGGAGGCGGCATGGCGTGCGTTCGTGGCCGGGCTCGCGGGTGGGGTGTCAGGGTGACACCCCTACCAGGTACATAGGCCAAACCTATCATTGACGACAGAACAATAGTTTGAGACGATGTCGAGATGGTTCTCTTCAGGTTCTACTCGCCATGACCAATTCCCAAAAGCTGGCCGTCCGGCTGTCCGAAATTCGCCAGCGTCTCAACGAGATAGCCGGGCTCGACGACGACGGCATGACGGACGAAGTACGGGCCGAAGCCGACCGGCTGACTGCGGAGTACCACAACAAGGAAACGCAGCATCGGGCGGCCGTGGTCGCGGAAGCGGACGAAGCTCGCGCGGCGGCCGGCGAATTCAACAACGACGACGGGGCCGGCGAGGGCGCGGAGGTTCGGGCGCTTCGGGGCCGGGTGCGGATCGGCGAGTACGTCTCGGCGGCAGTCGAGCAACGCTCGGCGGAAGGGGCCGAAGCCGAGTACAACGCGGCGCTGAAGATTCGCGGAAACGCATTCCCGCTTTCGCTGATCGCCCCGGCGCCAGTCGAAGCCCGGGCGACCACGGATACCGACTCGCAAACCAATCAGTCCGGCCGGTGGCTGGATCGGCTGTTTGCCGGCACGGCGGCGGAGCGGATCGGGGTGACCATGGAATCCGTAGCGCCCGGGGTGGCGTCGTTTCCGGTGACTTCCACGGGCGCCAGTGCGGCGCAACGGGGCCGGAGCGAAGCGGCGGCGGACTCGGCATGGACGGTCGGGGTGACCGAACTCAAGCCGACCCGGAACGCGGTTCGCGTGGTTTTCAACGAGGAGGACGCGCACCGACTCCCGAGCCTGGAAGCCTCGCTTCGTCGGGACCTTGGGATGGCGCTCGCGGAAGGCGTCGATCGGGCGATCTTTCTCGGCGACGCGGGGGCCAGCGAGACGACTGCGAACATCCTCGGACTCAACACGGCGGCCGGGGTGGTCGATGTGGAGGTGTCGCAGGCTGACAAGATCCTCGGGCCGGGGACCCTCGCCGCGTTCACCGGGCTGATCGATGGCATCCATGCGATGGGCTTCGGCGACCTGATGATCTGTACTTCGGTCGGCGCGTGGCGCCTCTGGGAATCGACCATCATCAACGCGGCGGCCGACAACATGACGCTGGCGGCGTTCCTTCGCAAAGCCGGGGTGACGTGGTCGGCTCGGGGCGAAATCGAGACGGCTACCGACGATGGCGACTGGGGGGGCTTCATCGGTCGCAGTCGCGGGGTCGACGGGGCCGGGGCGGGGTGGCGGGTTGGGGGAGAAATGGAGGCGGCTCCGGAGGATGGCGAGTGGGGGGCCTTCATCGGTCGCAGTCGCGGGATCGACGGGGCCGGGGTGGCGGCGCTGTGGGAAGCCGGGATGTTGCTTCGCGATCCCTACTCCGCGAGCGCGAAGGGCGAAATCAACCTAACCCTTTCCTATTTCTGGAATTTCGGTCTTCCCCGGGCGTCCAACTTCGCCCGGCTGTCGTTCGGGGCCTAACGTGGTCGAGCGGCGGGCCGGTGGTGAGGTTCGGGTCTCCGGCCGGACCCTCACCGGCCCGGTAATGCCGTATGGAGATGTCTCGCCCGACTTCGGCGAGCGCTTCCTGCCGGGTGCGTTCGGCGCGGTCGGGTCCGTCGATCTGAATCTCCAGCATGACCCGTCGATCATTGTCGCCCGGGGCGCTACGCTCACGGACGGCCCCGAGGCGCTTCGCGTGCGGGCGACCCTTGCCGAAGGTAGCGCTGCCCTTTCTCTCGTCCGTAGAGGAGCATTGCGGGGCTTCTCCGTGGAATTCCGGCCGACTTCGGAGCAACGCTCGGGCGGGGTGCGGGTAGTCGAGCGGGCGGTGCTAACCGGGCTCGCCCTTGTGGACCGTCCGGCCTATCCAGGGGCCGGGGCGGAGCTACGGGCTCGCGGCGACCGGGGCGGCCGGCTAGGGACCTTCCGTGGTTCGGTCCCGATTGGCAAGCGGCTTTCGTGCCGGTGCGCCCCGGGGAACTGTACCGAAGCCTTGTTCGAGGAAGAGGCGTTTGATGGCGTGGCCACGAAAGCCGAAGTGCTGGCCGTGGTCGGCGACTACGCGAACGCCATCGCATCGAAAGCGCGGGGCGGGGTCCGGTTTTGGAAGGGGTGGGACGGGGCGCTTGAGTATGCAATCGACGTACCGAACACGGCCCGGGGCAAAGCGCTTGTCGAGAGCTTCGATTCGGTGCCGTTGATCGCCCGCCCGGTTATCGATGTTGATGCCTCTGACGTGGTGGTCGCGGACCAACTGGCGACCTACTCCCGCGCCGAAGTGCGCGCGCTGACCATCGGCGCGACGGACGCATCCGAGGGGTGGCCACTACTCCGGCGCAAGCGCGGGGCCGATGACGACGAACCGCGCCCGGCGCGGCGACGGTGGAGGGTGTTTCTATGACGCCGACGATCTTCGACTTGGGCGATGGGCCGATCAATCTCGCCACGGAATGGCCGATTTACCGCGACGCGATCGGGAAACAGCCGATCTTCGCCTTCGTTCAAAACACCGGCGACGGCACGGTCTACGTGGCGGCCCGGACCACGGAGCCGGACGTTTCTGACACCGGACACGTGCTCGGCCCGCGAGAGAGCTTCGATATCACGCTCCCGGACATCAACGCGACCGGGACCTGGATGTGGTCACCGACCGGCGCCGGCCGGGTTGCGGTATCCGCGCGATGAGCGCCATAACCGGGCATCGTCTCGCGGCCGACGACCCGGCTACCGGATCGGCCCCGTTATCGCCGTGGCCAACCGCGGCGGCCGGGCAAGCGGCGGCCGTGGCGCGGTTGATCGCGGTGGCCGGTTCGAATGGCGGAGACGATGCGGTAGCGGCTCGCGGTGAGGCGGGGGCCGGGTTGGTTGAGAAGTACGCGCCCGGCGCCCCGCAGTCGGTGAAAGACGAAGCCGTGATTCGAATCGCTGGCTGGATGATGCAGAGCGACTTCGGCGGGGTCGAATCGGAGACGAGCGTCGGCAACAAGGAGGCGCGCTACTTCCGGCCGCCCGTATCCGTGTTCCGCTACTCCGGGGCGCAGGGTCTGCTCGCTTACTGGCGCGTTCGTCGTGCCGGGGTGATTGGCTGATGCGCTGGCCGTGGTCGAAGCGCGAGGCGGCGCCCGAGCGGCGCGAAGCGGTGCCGTTTACGGACGCGGTAGTGGCTGCTCTCGGGGCGCAAGCGGCCGGGACGGCTACCGGTGACCCTTCGGCGATTGCGGCGCTTGAGGCGGCTGCCGGGCTGTATGCGACGGCATTCGCAAGTGCGACGGTGACGCCATCCAATCCGATGACGGCCGCGCTCACCCCGGCGTGCCGTGCCTTGATTGCCCGGGATCTGATTCGGCGGGGCGAACACGTTTCCCAGATCATCATCACGGGCGGCGGGGTGCGGCTGCAACCGATCGGCTCTTGGGATGTTCGAGGACCTGCTGATGAACGTGGGTGGTGGTATCGCATCGACGAGTACGGCCCGAGTGACAACCGGACTCGCGTGGTCGCTGGCCAGTCCGTCATTCATTGCCGGTACGCGGTCGATTCGGCGCGGCCGTGGTACGGGCTCGCGCCCCTGCAATGGGCGCGGGCAACCGGGACCCTCGCGGCAAACCTGGAAAGCCGGCTAGGCGAAGAGGCGGGCGGGCCGGTTGGTCACATTCTGCCGGTACCGGCCCCGGGTGCCCCGGGTGGCGAGGGCGATGACTTCGACGATCCGCTTACCGCCCTACGTGCCGACCTTGCGGCGGGGAAGGGCAAGACGCTACTGGCCGAAACGACTTCGGCCGGATGGGGCGAGGGCAAGGCGGGCGCCCCCAATGCCGACTGGAAACCGCAACGCTTCGGCGCGAGCCCCCCGGACGTACTCCCGACATTGCGAACGGACGCGGCCCTCGCGGTGCTGGCGGCGTGCCAGGTACCGGCGGGCCTATTCACGGACGCGGACGGCACGAGCCAGCGCGAGGCGTGGCGTCGATGGGCGATGGGTCCACTTGCCGGGCTCGCGGCCGTGGTCGAAGCGGAGATTGCCGCGAAGTTGGATCAGCCTGTGCGGCTCGGCTTCGACGGGCTGTGGGCGCATGACCTTGCGGGCCGTGCGGCGAGCTTCAAGGCGATGGTCGGCGGCGGGATGGATATCGCGAAGGCGGCCGGGCTCGCGGGGTTGATGGCGGGCGAGTAATGCCTCTCTGTTCCGGCCCGGCATGCTTCGTGAGTGTTTACATGCGCGGTATGTATTGCCGGGCATGTCGCGTAGCTCTCGGGATGCCGACCTGCGCTATCGAGACGTGTCCGAATTCGCCATTGTCGCGCGGGCTGTGCACTCGTCACCACAAGGCCGCGCAGGCAGCCGGAACCTTGCCACAATTGCCGAAGGCGAAGACGACGCCGAAGCCTCACCAAAAACTTCGCTTAGTCAAGACGACGAAACCCTACGAAACCCCATCCGACCGCGACCGGCAACGTGTTCGCGTGAGACGGGCAATCGAAGAGAAATTAGAAGATCTGGCGATGGCGCGGGCCTTTGCTGATGGCGATTGGTAGACTCCCCGTTCGGCCGTAATCGCAGACGACATCGTGCGACGATGAGCGAGCCGGGCAAGTTGACGACTTCGCATCTGGAACCGGGCCGGGGTGTCACCCTGACACCCCGGCCAATCCCGTCCAGCAAATTTCGCGACGGCCATCGGTTCGGGACCGTCCCGGTCGCGGCGCTCGCGCACATCGAAACGTCCACGGTCGAATCCCATTACCGGAAGCTCCGGGAGCGGTGGGACCCGCGCCGGGTCGAGCCGATCCTTTTGGCGGTCGGCGACCGGGGTGGGATCATCCTGCTCGACGGTAACCACCGATTGCGGGCGCATCGCGAGTTTGGCGAGCCTACGATTCGCGCGATCGTTCGGTTGCCGCGCGAGTAACGTCGCGTCATAGAAGCGGGGGGGGTGTCACCGTGATACCCCGGCCTTTTTTCGTTTGGGCCATGTTGCGGCGGTAGGTTTGTGGGTACGTCGGAGGGGTGGTATTACATAACCGCTTGACTTGGTTTATTTATTTACGTCGCGCCGGACCCCGGCCGGGAACCCGACCGCGCTTTCTCCCCGGGACGGCGCCCCCAGAGTCCACGAAGGCGGCGGACTCGAGCTCTGCGAGCAGCGGCCGGGAACGCGGCGCGGACGCGCAGCCGGCACGAGGCGAGCACGGGACCCGCGCCAAAGCGGAGCAAGGCGGTCATGGGCGGTGAAAGGCCTCCGGTGGATTCCGGATTCCTGGATTCGGGGCGAGAGATCGGCTCGCCGTCCATCTTGCGGCCGTTCCGCCGCCCGCTCGTGCAGGCGAGCTGCGCGTCGTTCTTCGTTCAATGCCTGGGACTGGTTCCTTCCGTCGCCCTGCTGCTCGTCATCGACCGGGTCATCGTCAACAGCGCCTTCGAGACGCTCGACGTCATCGCGGTCGGAGTGGTTCTCGCGGGCGGATTCGAGTTCCTGTTCGCGCGCGCCCGCGAACGCCTCCTCGGACGTGCTGCCGCCGATGCCTGGTCGGGTCTCATGGAACGGGTGTACCGTCATCTTCTCCACCGGCCGCTCGCAGCCCCGGCACCGGCGGAGTCCGTGGTGCCCGCGTTCGAAGAGGCGGGGAGAGTTCGCGCCTTCGTCTCCCGCTTGGCGGTCGGTCACGTCACCGACGTCGTCCTCGCAGTGGTCTTTACCTCGTTCCTGCTGCTGGTGGACGTGCGGCTCGCCCTCATTGCGATTGCGGGGATTCCGGTCTACGCGCTCATCGTCCTCGTCACCCTGCCGGCGGTGCGGCGGCGTTCCCGGCGGGGCACGGCGAGCGCGCAGCGGTGGGGCTTCGTGGTGAACCAGACGGTGGTGAATCTCGAAACGGTCCGTTCGCTCGCACTCGAGAACGGATTCGAACGACGCTGGCGGGACCTCGTGCGCGAATCCGCCGAGGCGCAGGACGCGGTGCACCGGCTCTCGGGCGGCATCGCAAACACCACGGAGCTCGTGCAGCGGATCCTGACCGCGGCCATCCTCTGGTATGGCGCCGGGCTCGTGGTGGCCCAGGAGATCTCCCTTGGCCAGCTCGTCGCCTTCAATCTCATCGCGATGCGGCTCTCGGCGCCGATCATCCGCGCCTCCCGGGTCTGGCCGGACATCCAGCGGACGCGGGACGCGGTGCGCCGGATCGAGACGCTCTTTCGCGAGCATCTCGACTCGGATGCGGGCAAGACGGCTCTCACCAGGCGCCCGTCCGGGGAGATCCGGTTCCGGGACGTGACCGTGCGGTATCCGGCGGCGCCCGCCCCCGCCCTCGAAGGAGTCGACTTCCGTATCGCTCCCGGCGAGTTCGTCGCCCTCGTCGGTGCCTCCGGAGCGGGCAAGAGCACCCTCGTGCGGACCTTGCTGGGACTCTGTCGCCCGGACCGGGGGGCGGTGCTCGTCGACGGCATGCCGGTCGTCGAAATCGACGGCCGCACGTTCCGATCCGTGGTCGGGGTCGTTCCCCAGCATGCGGCGCTCTTCACCGGTACCGTCTACGACAACATCGCGCTCGGAGACCCGCGGGTCCGGCCGGAGGACGTGGAGCGATCGGCCGCGCTCGCCGGGGCGTGCGAGTTCATCGAACGGCTTCCCGACGGCTATCGATCGTTCGTCGGCGAGCGTGGACAGGCGCTCTCGGGCGGGCAGCGCCAGCGCATCGCGCTCGCTCGCGCGCTCGTCCGCAACCCTGCAATCCTCATGCTGGACGAAGCGACGAGCGCGCTCGACTTCGAGGAGGAGGCGTCTTTCTTTGAACGGATCGAACAGGCACGGGGCGCCCGCACCGTCCTCGCCGCCACCCACCGGCCCGCTGCGGTGGCGGCGAGCGATCGCATCCTCGTTCTCCGCGACTCTCGTCTCGTCGAGGCCGGCACCCACGCCGAGCTGGTTCGCGCCGGCGGGGTCTACAGCGCGATGTGGTCGCGCTGGCTGCCTCCGGGCCTCCTCCCGTGCGCATAGTCGCCATCCTCGGCCTCCTGCTCGTGACCGCGGCGGCCGTCTCGTGGGCAGCCAGGATTGACATCGTCGCCCCGACCCGGGGTGAGGTGGTTGCGCGCGAACGCACGCGCGAGGTGCAGGCGCTCGTGACGGGGGTGGTCGCCGCCCTTCACGTCGAGGAGGGGGTCCACGTCCGCAAGGGCGCGCTGCTGGTGGAGCTCGACGACGCGATCGTGGGATCGGAGATCCGGCGAATCGAGGCCGAGATCCTTGCGGCCAGCCACGCGGCGCGCCGGCTGCGTCTTCCCGGGCGCGCAACCGTCGCCGGGGTCGCGGGGCGGGATGAGCGGCCGGAGCGCCGTCCGGGGCCGCAGCCGTCCCGCATACCGGCCGATTCGGGTTGGGATCTGCATCGGCGACTGGCGGATCTCGAGGGGCGCCGGCTCGCGGCCGCCCTCC
>MKWU01007639.1_pt1 | contig 10227 bp, 8 predicted proteins | sample 809101 | NCBI WGS metagenome assembly MKWU01 (sample SAMN05860141, study PRJNA318959) | sponge metagenome | host: Aplysina aerophoba | place: Slovenia: Piran, Adriatic Sea, Gulf of Piran | collected 2013-05-07
TATGTTGCTGTAGTACGGTAGAAATCCAGGCCAAATGAAGCGTATTGGCCGGTTGGTGCGTATAATGAATCAAGCAGCCGCGAGGCGCGTCCCATGGCCATGCGAATGGAAACAGGCCCGGCGACGTTCACTGACGGTCGAGGGCTATCCGAGTCTCGACTGCCGGAAACCTCTTGAGGACGCCCGAGGACGCGGCACAAGGGCAGGGAAAGCGAGGTAAGACATGGCTGAAATCAAGGCGCTCCAGGAAGTACCGTTGAACCTGCAGGAGAACTCGGTGATCGAGTCCATCGCCGTGCTGCCGGTGCGCAACCTGGTCGTGTATCCCCACATGGCGGCCGCGCTGGTGGCCGACCGGACGGGTTCCGTCAAGGCGCTGGACGAGGCGCTGCAGCAGGACAAGATGGTCATGATCCTGGCGCAGCGGGATCCGGACACGGACCAGCCGTCGCCCGACGATCTCTACAAATTCGGCACGCTGGTTCGGATATACAAGATGATGAAGCTGCCGGAGGACAGCCTCCATGCGGTGGTCCACGGGGTGGCCCGCGCCCGTGTACTTGACGTGCTCGAAACCGAGCCGGTCATGCGCGTCCGGGTGGAACTCCAGGCTGAGCAGAAACATGAGTCCATGGAAGGCAAGGCCCTGGCCCACAACCTGGCGGAGCAGTTCCAGCGGCTGATCGAACTGGTCCCGACCATGTCCGAAGAGCTGCGCATCCCCCTGCTCAACCTGGAGGACCAGCCATCCAAAATGGCCGATTTCATCGCCTTCAATCTGAAGATCTCCCTCGCAGACCAGCAGGCCATGCTGGAATTGAGCGATGTCAAGGAAAGGCTGAAGGCGCTGACCTTCCTGATAACCCGGGAGATCGAAGTGGCGGAGACGGGCAGCCGCATCCAGTCGCAGGTCGAGGACAAGATGGGCAAGGCACAGCGCGAGTACTATCTCCGCGAGCAGATGAAGGCCATACAACGGGAGCTCGGAGAAGACGGCGAAGGACAGGGCGAGGACCTGTCCGACCTGCGCGAGAAGATCGAGGAAGCCGGCCTGCCTGGCGAAGCCAGGGCGGAGGCGGAGCGCGAACTCAAAAGGCTGGAGCGCATTCCGTCCATCTCTCCGGAGTATTCGACACTGCGGACCTATCTCGAGTGGCTGTCGGAACTGCCCTGGTCCGTTTCATCGGATGATCAGTTGGACATCGGGCGGGCCCGGGAGATCCTGGACGGAGACCACTACGGCCTCGAGAAGATCAAGGACCGCGTCCTCGAACACCTGGCCGTGCGGAGCCTGAAGCCGGACCTGAAGGGTTCCATCCTGTGTTTCGCGGGTCCGCCGGGGGTGGGCAAGACCTCGCTCGGCAAGTCGATCGCCCGCGCCCTGGGCCGACGGTTCGTGCGCATTTCGCTGGGTGGCGTGCATGACGAAGCGGAGATCAGGGGACACCGCAGGACCTACATCGGCGCGTTGCCGGGCCGCATCATCCAGAGCATCCGCAAGGCGGGCACCAACAACCCGGTCTTCATGCTGGACGAGATCGACAAGCTCGGCCGGGATTTCCGGGGAGACCCTTCCTCGGCGCTGCTCGAAGTGCTCGACCCGGAGCAGAACGACACTTTTACCGATCACTTCGTCGATCTGCCCTTCGACCTGTCCAACGTCATGTTCGTGACCACGGCCAATATGCTGGCGGGCATACCGGAGCCGCTGCGCGACCGTATGGAGATCATCGAGCTGTCGGGGTACACGGAAGAGGAGAAGGTCGAAATCGCCCGTCGCTACCTCGTACCCAGGGAACTGGAGAAGCACGGGTTGTCCGTCGATGGCGTGCGTCTTGACGACCGGGCGATTGGCCGGATCATCTCCGATTACACCCGGGAGGCAGGCCTGCGCAACCTGGAGCGGAAGATCCGCGCAGTCGCCCGCAAATCGGCCCGTTCGGTCGCCGAAGGGCAGGATCCGCCCTTCCGGATTTCCGAAGGTGACCTGCACCGGTACCTGGGTCCGCCCGAGTACTTCTCCGAGACCGCGGAACGCACCGGAGACCCCGGCGTGGCGATCGGGCTGGCCTGGACCCCGGCCGGCGGCGAGATCATGTTCGTCGAAGCCAGCAAGATGCCCGGCAGAAAGGGACTGACGCTAACGGGCCAGCTGGGCGACGTGATGAAGGAATCCGCCCGGGCCGCAATGACCTACGTCAGGTCGCACGCCGAGGAATGGCAGATCGACCCGGCGTTCTTCGGTCGGCACGACATACACATCCATCTGCCCGTGGGCGCCATTCCCAAGGACGGTCCGTCCGCCGGCGTGGCGCTCGTGACGGTGCTGACCTCCCTGCTCACGGGCCGTCCGGTACGAAACGACCTGGCCATGACCGGCGAGGTCACCCTGCGCGGGAAGGTCATGCCGGTCGGCGGCGTCAAGGAGAAGGTCCTCGGCGCGATGCGGGCCGGTATCACCACCATCATCCTGCCCCGCCGGAACGAGAAAGACCTGGACGACGTCCCCGCGGCCGTAAAGGAGAAGCTCGGGTTCTGCCTGGTCGACCATATCGACCAGGTCCTGGAACTGGCGCTCATGGATGAACCCGCCGACACCCCGGAAAGCGACGGGACCTGGGTGGAGTCCATGCAAGGCGGCGTGACCGTTTCGACCCGGGACGCGAATCTGAACTGAGGCGGCATTGCTCGAAGCGCGGGGTGTGGCCGGCGGACGGACGCTTGGCGAAACCGGATGGGAAGGGGAAGAGGCAGCCGCAGATAGACCGTAATCGTTTGACGCCGGGACACGCGTCCGGTATTATCATAGTTGTAAATGGCAGGGCAAAAACAGCATAGAAAGGGAGATCGAGCATGACGGAGAAAAGGAAGATAGGAGGCTTCGCCGGCGCGGCGCTGCTCATCACGGGCATGGTACTCGGCGGCTTGTTCATTTCCAACTGGGACGCCTCCATCGTCGAACAGGACGAAAACAGGTCGATAACGCCGGTCGTCGCCGCGGACCAGCGGTCGATGCAGGAATTCAGCGAGACCTTCGCCACTATCGCGGAGCGGGTCAAGCCTTCCGTTGTACTCATAACGAGCAAACGCGCGGTCACGCAGACGCAGCAGCGGTTCAGGAACCCCTTCGAGGAGTTTTTCGGCGGCGGACCGCCGGGGAATCAACGGCCGCGGCCGTTCCAGGGTCTGGGATCCGGGGTGATCGTGTCGAAAGACGGCTACATCGTGACGAACAACCACGTGGTGGAAAACGCGGAGAAACTGACCGTTCAATTGTCGGACGAACGGGAGACGGAGGCGGAGATAATCGGATTGGATCCCCGCACCGATCTAGCCGTCATCAAGGTCGATTTCGATAACCTTCCCGTGCTGGCCTTTGGCGATTCGGACAAGTTGAGGGTCGGCGAGTGGGTGCTGGCCGTGGGCAATCCCTTCGGTCTGAACCATACCGTCACGGCGGGCATCGTCAGCGCCAAGGGCCGGGGACGCGTACTGGAACCGAACTCTTACGAGAACTTCATCCAGACGGACGCCGCCATCAATCCCGGGAACAGCGGTGGCGCGCTGGTCGACCTGGAAGGGAACCTCATGGGCATCAACACCGCCATTTCCACCAGGACCGGCGGGTACCAGGGCGTTGGCTTCGCGGTTCCGGCCAACATGGCCCGGGACATCATGACCCGGCTGGTCGAGGACGGACGCGTGAGCCGCGGGTACCTGGGCGTGCTGATCGAGAATCTCGATACGGATGTGGCCGAATCCCTGGGCCTGGACAGCAAGGCGGGAGCGCTCATAAGCAACATCGTGGACGACGGACCGGCGATCGACTCCGATCTCCAGGTGGAAGATGTAATCGTCGCGGTCAACGGGGAAGACGTGGAAGACGTGGACGACCTGCGGAAACGGATCGCGGATATCGCTCCGGGGACGGAAATAGCGCTCGAGGTCGTCCGGGAAGGATCGCCGGTGACGATCGCGCTGGAGCTGGGCGAGTTGCCCGATGGAGATCCGACCCGCGTCGCGTCGACGAGCGAACCCAGAAGGAGCCCCGCGACCAACCTCGGCATCGACGTCATGGATGTGACGCGGGAGTGGTCTCGTTTCTACGAGGCGGGTTCGGGCGTGGTGATCGCCCAGGTTCGCGCGGGCAGCGTGGCCGAGGACAAGAGACTGCAACGGGGCGACCTGATCCGCGAGGTGAACGGCGAACCGGTGTCCAGCGTACAGGAATTCCTAGGCATCGTCCGCGAATTCGAACCCGGCCAGGCCATCCGGTTCAGGATACAGCGGGGCAATGCGCAGTTCCTAATCGGCCTGCGGATCCCCGAAGAATAACGCAGTCGGGGCGCGCCATTCGCCTCGCGTGACGCCGGGCGCCCCGGGTCTAGGAATATCGATCGACACATCAGAAAACGCGGAGTGACTTCCGCGTTTTCTTCATAATGGGCCTTTCTGCAGAAGGGTAATGGGTACCCGAATCGATACGTCCGGAGTACGTACTTCCAAATGAATCCTCCCGTCGCGCTTGTCATCCTGGACGGCTGGGGCATCGCCCCCCGCGGCGACGCCAACGCCGTTTTGCTGGCGGAGACGCCGAACTTCGACAGGCTGTGGCAACGGTATCCTCACACCATGCTGAGTGCATCGGGTGCAGACGTGGGTCTTCCTCCCGGGATCATGGGCAACTCGGAAGTCGGCCACCTCAACCTGGGCGCCGGGCGGGTGGTGCGGCAGGAAGTCACCCGGATCAACGAGGCCATCGACGACGGCAGGTTCTTCGAGAACGCGGCGTTTGCCGAAATTTTGGAACGGCTCCGTGGAACGGGCGGCAGGCTGCACCTGCTGGGACTCACCTCGAACGGACTGGTCCACAGCGCCGAAAAGCACTACCTGTCGCTACTGGAACTGGCCGCCCGCCAGGGGTTCACGGGAGACCGCGTCCTGGTGCACGCTGTCGTGGACGGCCGCGATACGGCGCCCCGAAGCGCGCCGGCCTATCTGCGGACGCTGCAGGAGACCACCGAACGGATCGGTACGGGCCGCATCGCCACCGTGACCGGACGTTACTACGCCATGGACCGGGACAGCCGGTGGGATCGGGTGCGCAAGGCCTACGATCTCTTCACCGCGGGAAAGGGGAACCGGGCCGGTTCCGCGGCGGAGGCGATCCAGGCGGCTTACGACCGGGGCGAAACCGACGAATTCGTATCGCCCACCGTGATCGGGGCGAAGCGGGACGGCCCCACCGGGACGATGGCGGATGGCGACGCGGTGATCGTCTTCAATTACCGGGCGGACCGTGGTCGCCAGATCGTCCGGGCCTTCATCGAGGAGGACTTCGACGGATTCTGCCGCGGGACCGTGCCGGACGTACGCGTAGCCACCATGACGCCCTACGATGCGCGTTTCGATGTGCCTTGCGCCTTCCGTCCACCTGAGCATATGACCTGTATCCTGGGGGAAACGATCAGCCGTGCCGGACGGCGGCAACTGCGCGTGGCGGAGACGGAGAAATACCCCCACGTCACCTATTTCTTCAACGGAGGCGACGAGCGGCCTTTCGAAGGCGAAGACCGGTTAATGGTCCCCTCGCCGCGGGACGTGGCCACCTACGACGAGAAGCCCGAAATGAGCGCGCCCGAGGTCGCGGCCCGCGTGGCCGGCGCCCTTCGCGGCGGGGACTACGATTTCGTGCTGGTGAATTTCGCCAATCCGGACATGGTGGGCCATACGGGCTCGCTCCCCGCGGCGGTCGCGGCCGTGGAGACGGCCGACCGGTGCCTGGGAGAGGTGATGGACGCGGTCGGTTCGGCCCGCGGCGGGGCGATCGTGACGGCGGACCACGGCAACGCGGAGATGATGGTGGATCCCGTCACCTCCACGCCCCATACCGCACACACTACGAACCCCGTTCCGCTCATCCTTGTCGACGATTCCGGGAGTAACGCGCGGCTTCGCGACGGCGGCCGGCTGGCGGACGTGGCGCCGACCGTGCTGTCCATGATGGGCATACCCGCTCCGGAGCCGATGTCGGGCGTGGACCTGGCCGGAAGCATGGAACGGGCATGAAGCGAGACCTGGTCATAGGCGTGGACCTGGCCGGAAGCATGGAACGGGCATGAAGCGAGACCTGGTCATAGGCGTGGACCTGGGGGGGACCAATGTCAACAGCGCCGTAGTGGACGACGGCGGCCGCATATCCCACAGGGCCTGGCAATCCATATCGGGCAGCCGCACCGCCGACGAGGTGATCGATCGGCTGGTGACCTGCGTCGAGATGACCATGGATTCCTGCGGAAGGGGCCGCGTGGCCGGCGTGGGCGTGGGTACGCCCGGGTTGATTCCGGAGGATTCAGGGATCGTGGTATACGCGCCGAACGTGCCGGAATGGGTGGATCTTCCGCTCCAGTCGATCCTCCGTGAACGCCTGGGGCTGCCGGTTGCGATCGAGAACGACGCAAACGCGGCGGCCATCGGGGAGCACTGGGTCGGAGGCGCCGCCGGCAAGGCCAACGTCATATGCATCACCCTCGGGACGGGCGTGGGCGGCGCGATCATCATGAACAACGAAGTCTGGCGCGGCTCCAACGGCGCGGGCGGCGAGATCGGCCATATGACCGTCGTGGAGAACGGCAGGATGTGTGGTTGCGGCGCGCCGGGATGCCTGGAAGCCTATGCGTCGGCGACGGCCATCGCCGAACAGGCGCGGGAACTGCTGCGCGGTGACCGGATGAGCGTGTTGCGGGAAAGGAGCGGGGGCGACCTGGACCGAATCGATGCGGCCATGGTCGCCGAGGCCGCCGGCCAGGGCGACGATACGGCGCGGGAAGTGATGCACCGGTCCGCGACGCTGCTCGGTACAGCCGTTTCCAGCCTCACCAACCTGCTGAATCCCGAATTGATCGTTATTGGAGGCGGCGTGATGAAGGCGGGCGATCTGATCTTCGATCCCATCGGCGCCGAGGTGGCGCGGCGGGCCTACAAGTGGTCGGCCGGCATACTGCGGATCGTGCCTGCCAAACTCGGCGACGACGCCGGCATCATCGGCGCTGCGCGGCACTTCATGCTGGTCCATTCCCGTTCATCTTGATGGCGCCGGCTATTCGGCAGGCTTAGTAGATTGATGCGCGGGCTATTTGCCAGGCTTAGTAGATTGATGCGCGGGCTATTTGCCAGGCTTTGTAGATTGATGCGCGGGCTACTCGGCAGGCTTTGTAGATGCGCCGGACTGAACGATCTCCTTATGGGTCTGCAAGACCAGTTCCAGCGCCTCGACCACAGATTCGAACTGCTTCAGGTCCCACTTGCCTGCTACCCTCAAGGCCGCCTCCCGGGCGACGCGCCAGAATCGCTCCGTTGCTTTCTGCCCGTGTTCCGTCAATTCGCAGATGACCACTCTTCTGTCTTCGGGATCCTTGGTCCGAATCACCAGGTCCTTGTTCTCCAGACGGTCTACGATCGATGTGGTGGCGGCAAGGGTGTTCTTCAGATAGTAGGAGATCATACCCATGCGCATCGGTCCCATCTGCTTCAGCATGACCAGGGTATTGAACTGGGAAATCGACAGATCCATCCCCTGCCACTCATGCAGACGGCCGCTGTACATGATCCGGTTGATTTCTTCCACCGACTTCAAGTAGCGGTTTGAGATATCGTGCCTGAATTCGTTCTCCACGTTCATTCACCCAAGACCATGTGAGTGGTTGGACCGACAAGCTTTCCGCGGGACCCCGCGATTCCGTGTTTCTGGCAATGCCCCGGTACGCTCGGACCTGTCTGGAAACCGCTTGTTGTAGTCCCTTGAATCGAACCGGTTTTACGTGTGTAAATTCACGTTGAATGCTCCTGGGCGGGGAATGCCCTGGAAATAAACCGAAGTTCCAAACAAAGTTCGAACAAAACTATATGGAAACTATCCAGTAAAATAACATTTGTCAAATTAAACTTTTGCCGCAGGCGTGCCGTTCCGCGACCCGACTGGGGCGAAAGCGTACAGCCGTCACGGCGGCGGAAAGCAAACGACGGTCGGCTAAGGAGAAAGCAAACGGCCAGCCGAGCAGTTCCGGATGGGACAGGGATGTGGTAGGGGTCTGTACTCCCCCGGCGGGTCGGGGGTGTGGGCGGTTCGGTGGTAAGGGCGGTTCGGTGGTAAGGGCGGTTCGGTGGTAAGGGCGGTTCGGTGGTAAGGGCGGTTCGGTGGTAAGGGCGGGTCAGTGGTAAGGGCGGGTCGCCCAGTCGTCATCGATGTCCTGGCGGACGATCAATGGCCGGACCAAGTTCCAACTGCCGCCGGTCACACAAACCGGTTTCGGGCGCCATAGCACCGGCTGGATCGCCGGCTGCGTCGTCACCCGGCATTGAACTGGCCTGCCATATCGCGGATATCGTGGATATCGTGGATTACATCTCTTCCAACAACCTGCCTCCGGACTGGCGCTGCCCTGAAACGGCTGATCCGGGACTTCCCGAGTCTGGGTCCCATAGCGATTCCAGCGACTCGACCACGGAGTCGAACTGTTCGAAATTCCACTTTTCGGCCACCTCGTTCACGAGAATCCTCGTATGGTGTATGATCCGTTGCGCCGCCTTCCTGCCATTTGCAGTGAATTCGCAAATAACCACTCTCCGGTCCTTTGGATCCGAACTTCGTTGAATGTAACCCTTGTTGACCAGGTGTCCTACGATGAGGGACATGTGCGGTAGTTTACTCCCCAGGTAATTCGCGAGGGTCCCCATCCGGGTGGGCCCGTGATGATACACCAACATCAGAGCATCCGCCTGGTGGGCGTTCAGATCGAGTTTCTTCAGTTCGTCAATACGTCCGTTGTGCATCAAACGGCCCAGGTGCTGCAACGCCCAAACGAACCTGTCCGTCAACTCCCGCCTGCTTCCTTCACTCGATGTGCCGTTCATGATCGCTATCCCCGTAGAAGTGATTAATGTACTGCTGTTACGATCGACGGATCCAAGCCCGCATGAAGTCAACCAGATACGTACGCAATAGAAAGGTATCTAAAAAAACGCCCATTCCATTCAAATATAACGAAATAAGTGTGACCAATGTGTGAACAATGGCCGCTAAAAGAGGGTAATTGCGCGATCGTCTTGCGTCATCATCCTTCGATCCGGCCGGCCGCACGTACCATGAATTGCGTCTGCGGTGATCTCCGGCGCTCAATGCCGCCAAGCCGGCGGCATCCGCTAAAGGCCTGTAAATACGGGGTTTCGTAATTTTTGTTGACATAATGATGTACAATTGTACAATATTAAAAGGGAGGTTTCAGCGTGAATATGGTCATCGATACATCGGCGATTATTGCATCCGTAATGCAGGGTCCGGAACGCGGTGCCCTGGCCGAAGCGGCTTCGGGTCACGTCCTCATCGCGCCGGATTTCGTTCGATGGGAGATCTGCCATGCCTTCTCCGTCATGATCCGGCAGAAAGGGATCGACGCCGGGGAGGCGCGCAGAGGCATGGAAATCCTGGGCAACATCCCTCTACGTTACGTGGACGTGGACATGGCCCAGGTCCTTTCGATCGCGTCTCGATTGAAGGGAGTGGCGGCCGACGCTTTTTTTCTGGAGACCGCCATCAGGTACAATGCGCCTCTGCTGACCCTGGACCGGTCGTTGGCCCGCGCCGCGGAGTCGCTTGGCATTGACGTTGTGCGTCTGGAAGTTCAAGGGGAGTGACTGCGTCATGGACGTCTATACCTATACCGAAGCGAGGCAGCATCTGTCGAGTTTGCTCGACGAAGCGGAATCGACCGGAAAAGTAATCATACGCAGGAAGGATGGCAGGAGATATGCCGTCGTCCCCGAACTGCCTCCAGCGTCTCCGCTGGATATACCAACGGTCAAGACCAACCTATCGGTGAAGGAAGTAGTAAAGCTCGTCAGGCGCCAGCGAAGGCGGGGGAAAAAACGCGGATCCGATACGGACTGGTAGGCAAGGGCGGAGTGCGGTCCGACGCGGAAGACGTCCCGGTAGTCCCGAATTCGATTGTGTTTCTCCCGGTATGTAGGTAGATTGTCAGGTATCGACCCAGGTTGATTCCCCGGAGATCCGGTCATGATCAGGCGATTCACCGTTCTCATCCTTTTCCTCTCCTTGTCGTCTCCGTCCCTGGCGGCCACGGCAGCGGACGGCGTGTGCATGATGGCAAAGTCTTCGTCGCCGGACGCGTCTTCGTCCGGGAGCGCGCACGCTTGTTGCTCGACGGCCGA
>MKWU01007640.1_pt1 | contig 10223 bp, 7 predicted proteins | sample 809101 | NCBI WGS metagenome assembly MKWU01 (sample SAMN05860141, study PRJNA318959) | sponge metagenome | host: Aplysina aerophoba | place: Slovenia: Piran, Adriatic Sea, Gulf of Piran | collected 2013-05-07
TCGGTGACGGGCGGGCCGCGGCCGATCGCGGGGAGCCACCGAAGCTCGACCGCGAAGAGCAGGATGAGCATGACGCCGAGCCAGAAGTTCGGCGTGGAGACGCCGAGCAGCGCGACGGTGCTCGCTCCGTAGTCGAGCGGCGTGCGCCGCCACACCGCGGAGACCACGCCGAGGGCGATGGCGAGCGGTATGCCGACCAGCGCGGACACCACCGTCAGCTCGATCGTGTCGGGAATGCGCTCGAGCAGCATGTCGAGGGTGGGTTGACCGACGAACCACGAGCGGCCGAGGTCGCCCTGCAGCAGGTCCGACATGTAGACGAGGTAGCGCTCGTGCAGCGGGCGGTCGAGTCCGAGGGAACGCCGCACCATCTCGAACTGCTCGTCGGTGGCGTTCTCCCCCACCAGATTGACCGCGGGATCGCCCGGCGAGAGGTGCAGGATCAGGAAGACCAGCGTCGCGGCGCCCCAGATCACGAAGATCGCGTGGAGCAGCCGCTGCGCGAGGTAGCGTCCCATGCGTCGTGCCTGCCGTCAGGCCCGGGCGCGAGGCGTGATCGAGCGAGAAGCCGGAAGGCGGCCTCGCGGCCGCCTTCCGATGCCGCGCCGGTCGAGGCTCAGGCGGTGCGGCTGAGATACCAGAGGGGGATCATCTCGTCCGGCCGTCCCTCCCAGTCGTGGTCGGTGCTCGCACCGTAGGTGTTGGGCTGAAGGTGCAGGAACACCCACGGAGCGTCGTCGTGGATGTGCCGGTTGGCCTCCTGATATATCCCGATGCGCTCGCCCTGGTCGGCGGTGGCGCGCCCGGCGGCCACGAGCTCGTCGACCTCCGGCATGTGGTTGCACGACCACGCGCCTGCGCCCATCAACGTCCCTATGTAGCTGTCGGCGTCGAACGTGCTGTTCCCGCCCCAGCTCAGCATGTACATCGGACCGGCCTTCCGGCTGGTGATGCGCGAGCTCATGGTGCCGGCGTCGTAGACCTGGATCTTCGCCTTGACTCCGACCTCTCTCAGGTAGTGGACGATGGCCTCCGTCACCTCGGTGCCGGCAACCATCCACTGGGGCACCACTTCAATCGTGGTCTCGAATCCGTTGGGATGACCGGCCTCCTTGAGAAGGCTGCGTGCCATTTCCGGGTCGTGGGGATACAGCTCGATGCCCGGGTCGTGGCCCAGAACCGTGGACGGAATCGCGCTCGCCATCAGCTCGCCCATGCCGCGCAGGTAGATGTCGTTGATCTCCTTCTGGTTGACGGCGAAGTTGAGCGCCTGGCGCACCTTCCTGTTGCCGAACGGCTCCATGTCGTAGTTGAACGCGGAGAGCACGATCCGGTTGCCGATGGTGGCCGAGACGCGGGCATTGTCGCTCGCGTCGATACGGTCGAAGTCCTCGACGGTCGGGCGTGGCGCGATGTGCAGATCACCCGCGAGCAGGCCCGCAACACGGGTCGCGGTCTCGAGAATCACCGGGGCCTCCACCTTCTTCGCGAGCGAACGCTTGCCCCAGTAGTCTTCGTTCCGGGTCACCCTCAGGACGTCGTCGGGCTTGAACTCCTCGAGCCGGAACGGGCCCGAGCCGAGCGGGTTGAGGGCGAGGTGTTCCTTGCTGTTCTCCGAGTAGTAGTCCGGCTCCATGATCGAGAACACCGGCAGGTACGCCGGCAGTGTCGGGAACGGGTTCTTGCACACGAAGTCGACCGTGTACTGGTCGACTACGTTGATTTCCGCCACGTCGAGGAACTGCTTGCGCCAGGGCGATCCGACCGTCTCGTCCTGCCGGCGCAGCATCGAGAAGCGCACCGCGTTGGCGTCCACCGGCTTGCCGTTGTGGAACGTCACTCCCTCGCGGAGCTTGAACCGCCAGGTATTGTTGCCGACGAAGCCGTACTCGTGGGCGAGGTAGGGCTCGAGCGCGTTGGTCTTCTCGTTGCGCCAGACCAGCGGGTCGAACAGCCAGTTCTGGCAGATGATGCAGGTGCGAATCGAGTTCTGCTCGGGGTCGAGGTTGGGCGTGCCGCTCCACATCGCGACCCGCAAGAGGTCGAATTCCTCGCCCGCGGCCGATGCGTAGCGCGACCACGGCAGCAGGCCGCCGGCTGCGACGCTGGCGCCGAGGGCGCCGGTGGTCTGGAGAAAGGTTCTGCGGCGCATGCCGCGATTGTCCTCGCGTTCGCTCATGTTGGGCTCCTCCTGCTGATGATGTCCTCCTGCAGCTAGGTTCATCTTGGCCGTGGACGGGTGCCGCGGCGCCGTCGCAATCGAATCCGCGTGATGGACGCGCGGCGATTCAGTCTATATCAACCCCCTGGGCCGGGCGAACGGCGCGGCATGTGCCGGCCGGCCGGTCTTGCGCCGCGGTTCGCAGCCGGATTGCGGCCGGCGTGAAGCAGCGTTTCGTGTGCTAACTTGGCACGCGATGGGTGCATCGCGACACACGAACGAACCGGTATCGGGCGCTGCGTCCGCGTCCGGGTCGCCAATTCTCGAAGTGCAGGACCTGAGCACCTCGTTCTTCACTCCCAATGGCGAATTTCGTGCCGCGGACCGGGTGAGCTTCGTGGTGCGTCGCGGCGAGGTTCTCGGTGTCGTCGGCGAGTCCGGCAGCGGCAAGACCGTCACCGCCCTGTCGCTGCTGCGCCTCGTTGACCCGCCTGGCCGCATCGTCGGCGGCAGCGTACGCCTCGACGGCGAGGAGCTGCTGTCGAAGAGCGAGCGGGAGATGCGGGACCTTCGCGGTCGAGCGCTCGCGATGATCTGGCAGGATCCCACCGCTTCGCTCAATCCCGTGAAGCGCATCGGCACTCAGGTTGCGGAAACGATTCGGGTGCACGGGCTCGTCGGAGACGGAGAAAGCCGCCGGCGGCGGGCGCCGCAGGGCGCGGTCGAAGCGCGCGTCCTGGAGCTGCTGCGTGCGGTGAACATGCCCGACCCAGAGCGGCGCCTGAAGGAATACCCGCATCAGCTCTCGGGCGGACTCCAGCAGCGGGTGGTGATTGCGATGGCACTGGCCTGCGAGCCGGCGCTGCTGATCGCCGACGAGCCGACGACCGCCCTCGACGTGACCATCCAGCTCCAGATCCTGGAGCTGCTCGAGCAACTGCAGCGCGAGCGCGGCATGAGCATACTGCTCATCACCCACGACCTCGGCGTGGTCGCCGAGACGTGCCACCGGGTAGTGGTGATGTACGCCGGACGCGTCGTCGAAAGCGCGGACACGGCGGGCCTGTTCGACGCGCCGAGCCATCCTTACACGCAGAGCCTGCTGCGTTCGGTGCCGCGACGCGACACCCGCAGGGGCGACCTGGCCTCGATCCCCGGCCGAGTCCCGGAACTGAACGCGGTGCCGCGGGGTTGTCCCTTTCACCCGCGCTGTCCCCGCGCAATGCCGGTGTGCCGCGAGCGCGAGCCGCCGCTGGCCACGGTGGCGTCGGGTCATCGGTCGAGATGTCATCTGCATGGCTGAGACGAACCCGCAGGAGCGGCTGCTCGTCGTCGAGGGACTGCGAAAGCGCTACACGCTCGACGCGGGGCTGCTCGGCCGCATATTCGGCCGCGGGCGCTCCCTCATCGCGGTGGACGGTGTGAGCTTCTCGGTACGGCGGACCGAGACGCTCGGGATCGTCGGAGAGAGCGGCTGCGGCAAGTCGACGACGGGGCTCGCGTTGCTCCAGCTCATTCCGCCCATCGAGGGCGACGTGCGCTACGGCGGGCGCAGCATCGTCGGCCTGGCGCACGAATCCAACCGTCAGCTTCGGCGGCACATGCAGATAATCCTGCAGAACCCCTACTCCTCGCTGAACCCGCGCCTGCGGCTCGGCGAGATCGTTGCGGAGCCGCTGCGCAACTTCGGAATCGGCAACCGCCGCGAGCGGCTGGATGCGGCCGGGGCGCTGCTCGACCGCGTGGGACTTGCGCCCGAGCACGTCGATCGCTATCCGCACGAATTCAGCGGCGGGCAACGCCAGCGAATCGGAATCGCCCGTGCGCTGGCCCTGCGCCCTGCGCTCATCGTGGCCGACGAGCCGGTGTCGGCGCTCGACGTCAGCGTGCAGGCCCAGATTCTCAACCTGCTGCTGGAGCTCAAGGAGGAGTTCGAGCTCACCTACGTGTTCATCTCGCACGATCTCTCGGTGGTGCGCTACGTGAGCGATCGCATCGCGGTGATGTACCTGGGGGAGATTGTCGAGACGGGCCCTTCGCACGACGTGCACGACCGGCCGCAGCATCCCTACACTCGGGCCCTGATGTCGGCGGTCCCGGAGCCGGACCCGCATCGCGCGCGCGCGCGCATTGTGCTCCAGGGCGGTGTACCGAGCCCGGTGAATCCGCCACAGGGTTGCCGCTTCCACCCGCGCTGCCCGCTTGCGGTGGAGCGCTGCCGCCACGAGAAGCCGTGGCTGCGTGACGTCGGTGGTGGCCGCGAGGTGATGTGCCACCTCGTGTGAACCGCCCGGGACAGCTCCGAGCCTGCATACCCCACCGACTCACCTCTGCCTGACGCGAGCCGGTGGGGTATGCGGGGTGGGATTTCCCGAACGTCGGTGTGTGTGCGCTTACGGCCGCACGGGGTTCTTCCAGAACTCCGAGAAGTCCGGCCTCTCCTGCATCGCCAGTCGTCGCTCGAGCTCGGGGTTGAGCTCCTCGAACCGGTAGATGCCGGCAGGGTCGGTGCGGGTCGGCATCAGCTTCACGCGCTCGGTAAAGCGTTCGTGGGCGACCTCGTAGAGCCGCCACAGCTCGGCGACGGCGTCGGCGTGGTCATCCACCCGCAGATCCAGATCCGGGTATTCCTCGGTGCTGACGATGCGAAGCGCGGCCCCCTGGCGGCCGCGCTTGTCGCCGCCGGCGCGCTCACCGGCGTCCATGGCGCGCAACAACCGCTCCGCAAAAGGCTTGTCCGAGTGTTCGAGGTACGTCGACAGGGTGTCCTCGACGACGGCCGGTCCAGCGAGCATGTTGCCCGCCACCGAAACCGCCTCGTCCGTGCAATGTCCGGCCCAGGGCACGCAGTCCGAGCCGGTGTAGACGCCCGCGCGCCCCCGCCGGTCGACCGCGTGGAGCTGGCGCGTGGCGTGGCCCGGATCCGCGGCCACGAGCGCATCGATTGCGGCGGGCGCGGGCACCGCGCTCTCGAGCAGGCGCAGCCCCCACACGCCCAGGTAGGGGTTGACCAGCGACTGGCTGCTCACCGCGCCGGCTCCGCTGCGCATGTACGGGCACATCGCCCCCACCGCGAAGAAACAGCTTGCGACCGCGATACCGAAGGCATTGCTCGCGGGATCTCTCGCCACTATGGACCACGTCATGGAATCTCCTCCCTTTCGGTGCTCACAACCGCACATCATGCAGCGGCCGGCTCCAGTCCTGCGCCCGCGCGACCACCCGCTCGACGTCCTCCTCCAGCATCAGCCGCTCGTCCACGAGCCGTCGCGCCGCCGCCTCGATGGCATCCACGTAGCCGCCCGTACTGCCGTACCGCGCGAGGACGGAAGCGCGGGGGTCGCCGGTCATCGCCGCTTCGGAGTCGGTGTCCGGAAACGGGAGGTAGCTGCCGGTGAACTGATGCATCGCGCCGTGGCCGAACTCGCGGGCGCGCAGGTTCCAGCCGACATAGGTGCCGAGGGGCGCCTCGACCATCGGCGCCCGCACGCCCGCGACATCGTTGCCGTCGGCATCCACGGCGGGGACGAGGACAGCGTAGCCGCCGGCGTCCACGACCTCCGGGGGCTCCCTGGTGAGCAGCCCCCGCTCGAAGTCCGGTCCGAAGTCGTAGAGCGGCAGGGCGTTCGCGCCGCTCGGGATCATGACGCCGGGGATGTGCGGAAACTGCGACTTCCACGCACCGTACTCCACCAGTGTCCCGTCTCCACGGCGCGGAATCCGACTCGCCGGCGGCTCGACGCCGTCGGTGACCCAGGCATCGAGGGCGTCGAGCATCGCGCGCAGCAGCATCGACGTCTGAACGATGTTGGTGTAGTGCCGGCATACGCCGTGCAACGGCCTGGTTGCGTTCGGATCGGCGAAGTGCTGCGAGCTCGCCCACATGTAGACGCGGACATTGTCCGGAGGCTCGAGATCGCGGCCCTCGGTATCGGTGTGCACGAGCGAACCGTGCCGCTGCCAGTACTCCGTCGCGCTCTGCGTATGCAGGACCAGCGGGTCGGTCGCGGGACGCTTCAGGATTGCATCCTCGCGACCGGTCAGGTGATCGACTGAAGGCCCATACGCGAACGGGAAGCGGTCCGCGCAATTCTCGTGGTCTTCGTACTGCTGCCCCGCGGCGCTTACGACCCGGGCGAAGCGATGGTTCATCCACATCAGGCCCCCGCCCGAGACATGCGGCATCACACCGTCGAACACACGCCGGCCCCGTGCGTCGGCGTTGTATCCCTGGTAGACGAAGTCCCGGATGCAACGTCCGGTTTGCGAACGCCCCCACGCATACGCCTTGTCGATGGTCCCGGCGAGGGGGTTCGCGAGGCCGCGTGCGTCGGCCGCGTCGTATCGAAGGAAGCTCACGAGATCGCGCACCACCGCGTGGCCGATCCCGTAGGGCCGGGGATCACGCGCGGTGTAGACCAGTTCGTAGATCCAGCCGGGCTCGAAGCCGCCGAAGACGTGGATGTGCGTATCCGAGACGATGAGCGCGGTTTCGGCCCCCTGCGCGTCGAGCCCGACGCCGCCCTCGGTGCGTGCGAACGCCCAGCGATCGCTCGCGACGGGTTCGCGCGCGTCGCCGGGATAGCGCCGGCGCGTCAGGCTCGCTCGCGTCGTGTCGAGGGAGACGGTGGGATAGCTTCGCGTGGACGCCCAACCGCTCAGGGAATACGTCGAGATTCCGGGCCGGTCGGCGATGAATTCCGTTCGGACCATACCGGCGATGGGCTCGCCACCGGCGCTCGCCACCGGTACGTCGAGCAGCATTCGCCCGTCGCCCGGCAGCAGGTCCCCTTCCCATGCCGCCCATACCACCGTGTACCCGCGGCGCATGAGAAATCCGTTGCCGGTGTCGTGCAGGGTTCGCGGATCGTTCGACCGTGGCGCATCGTTGAAGAACTGGAGCTCGCGCTTGTGTCCACGGTTGCCGTAGCCGAAGAAGAGCCTGCGGTTGCCCGGACCCACCGGCCTGAGCATGCAGACATCCGTCGCGAATTCAACGAGGCCGGCGGCGGTGCGCGGCGCCTTGTCGAGATCCACGACGTCCGAGTACGCGCGTGCATCGGGATCGACGGCGAAATGCGCGCGCCCGACGAGCCGTTCGTAGGAGCCGGCGCTGCCGAAGGCGTGGCCGTCCGCGAACGGCTCGCGCTCGGCGATCCGCCACTCCAATGAGCCGTTCATAACACCCCCCGAGCTCTTGGCCACAGGCGACCGGGACCGATTATTCATGGGCTTCGCGGTGACGTACAACAAGCATCGTGCACGGCCGCCAGGTGCGCTCCGCCGGAGTGTGGCAGGCAAATCGGCGAATGCCGGCCACGTCCCGCGCGAGCTACGGTACGATTGAGTAGTGTCCTTGCACCGGGCTGCCTCAGTCCTGTCCGGTGAAACGCGCCGAGATTGACATGGCGCTGCATGCGGTCGACGACGCATGCGCTGGACCGCGGACTTCGATGTCGGGCCTTTCCTCGTCGAGCGCCGAACGGGCCCGACCGGAGCACCCTGAGTGCAAAAAGCCATCGAGATTGGCCACCGGGGCCTCATCGGCGCCCAACCGTCCGCTCCCGAGGAGGTCGTCGAAGCGGCGCGGCAGGTGCGCCGCGAAGGCGGGTTTCCGGTCGGGTGGCTCATCGCGCCCGGCGTGGCGTGGCTCCTGCTGTTCCTGGTGGTGCCGCTCGCGAGCATCATCGTGTTCAGCTTCTGGACGTCCACCGGCCACGGGATGACGCCGGACCCGACGCTCCAGTACTACCACGACTACTTCACCAACGAAGGGTTCTTCGACCCCGAGTCGAGGAAGTACCTCACGCCCAGCATCTTCATCCAGACGCTGTGGTCGACGTTCCGGTTCACCCTCACGGTGATGTTCTTCTGCCTGCTGCTCGGGTACCCGATCGCCTACTTCCTCGCCATGCACATCCACTCGTTCAAGTGGCAGATGGCGCTCTTTCTGGTGTGCATGGTGCCGTTCTGGACCAGCTACCTCATCCGGGCCGTCGCGTGGCTGCCGATGCTCGGGCGCCGCGGCCTGCTGAACAACTTTCTCATTCAGATAGGGGCCATCGAGAAGCCGTCCACGGTGCTGCTGTACTCGGAGTTCAGCTACACCATGGCCCTGGTGCAGCTCTACGTGGTGCTGTGCGTCGGACCGATATTCTTCTCGCTCGCCAAGATCGACAAGGACATCCTCGAGGCCGCGCGCGACATGGGGGCCAGCTCGTTCCAGATCTTCCGCGAGATCGTGGCGCCACTGTCGCTGCCGGGGGTGGCCATCGGGATGATCTTCATCTTCGTGATGATCATGGGCGAGTTCGCGACCGCGGTGGTGGTCTACGGCGGCAAGACCACCACGGTGGGGACGGTCATCCTCAACTACTACGCCATCGCCAACTACCCCTTCGCCGCGGTCAACGCGCTCATGCTGATGATCGCGATGATGATTGGCGTGGTGATCATCCTGCGCATCGTGGACATCCGGAGCCAGCTCTGACATGGCGCGGCGCTGGACGGGCGAGAGGAAGAAGCGGGCGGCGGTCAAGACGCTGTTCAGCAGCTACTACGTTGTGTTCCTGCTCTTCATCTACGGGCCGATGTTCGCGATGTTCATCCTGTCCTTCCAGGGGCGGCGCGGCGGGACCAGCTTTCCCATGCGGGGGTGGAGCCTGTACTGGTGGAACAAGCTTCTGGAGCCGTCGAGCGTCGGGGACCTTCAGGGCGCGATGCTGCGTTCCATCATCCTCGCCCTCATCGTGATGGTGATCACCGCGATTTTCTCGACCATGTTCGCGATGGCGTTCCGCAAGCGGTTCTACGGCTCGGGGCTGCTGTTCTACACCATCATGACCGGCATCATGGTCCCGGGAATTCTCCTGAGTCTCGGTCTCGCCACGCTGCTCAAGCAGATCGGCATCCCGCCCGCGTGGTGGTCGACGGCGCTCGGGGTCCACGTGGTGTGGACGCTGCCGTTCGGCTTCCTGGTCATGATGGCGGTGTTCAACCGCTTCGACGGCTCTCTGGAGGAGGCCGCCCGCGACATGGGCGCGAGCGAGTGGACGGTGTTCAAGGAGGTCACCCTGCCCCTCATCACCCCGGGAATCGTCGCGGCGGGACTGTTCGGGTTCACCCTGTCCTACGATGAGTTCGCCCGGACCACCCTGCTCGCGGGCGAGTACAACACCCTGCCGCTCGACATCAACGCGTCGATGACGCAGCGGATCCGGCCGACGCTGTTTGCGCTGGGTACCGCCTCGACGCTGTTCTCGCTGCTGATGATCGGGCTGTTCCTGGTGATCTACACGGTCCTGGCTCGGCGCACGCGGTGAGCGTTTCCATGGACACCCTCCAACGACGCGCAGCTTCGACGCCCGAACGAAGACGTTTCGATCTGGAGAGATCCGTTGGGAAATCACCCACCCGATTCATGCAGGCCCTCCTCCGATGGGCGGATTGGTTCCCATGACGCTTCCTTCCGCCGACGTTTGGTGCACGCAAGAGCGACAATCCGGCGGGCGGCGAGCGAATCGGATGAAGAGATGGATGCCCGCCTCGACTCACAACGACATGAGGTCATGATAGCCATGCCCGACACCCCTTCCTCGGACTCTGAAGTCGTCTTTGCCCCCGCCCGCGACCTGGTGCGCTGGCTCGTCGCGCGCGAGTTGAGCGCCGAGGAGCTCATGACCCGGTTCCTCGACCGTATCGAGGCGGTGAATCCAAAGGTCAACGCAATCGTCACGCTGCTTCCGGAGGTCGCCATCGACGGCGCGCGGGCGGCGGACGCCGCTCTCGCACGAGGGGAGCCGCCCGGACCCCTCCACGGACTGCCCATCGCGTGCAAGGACCTCACCCTGACCCGCGGCATCCGTACCACGTTCGGGTCGCCCATCTACAGCGACTTCGTGCCCGACGAGGACGAGCTCTACGTCGAACGGCTCAAGGCGGCCGGCGCGGTCATCATCGGCAAGACCAATACGCCCGAATTCGGAGCCGGGTCCCAGACCTTCAATCAAGTGTTCGGAGCCACCAAGAATCCCTACGCCACCGATCGAACCTGCGGGGGAAG
>MKWU01007641.1_pt1 | contig 10222 bp, 6 predicted proteins | sample 809101 | NCBI WGS metagenome assembly MKWU01 (sample SAMN05860141, study PRJNA318959) | sponge metagenome | host: Aplysina aerophoba | place: Slovenia: Piran, Adriatic Sea, Gulf of Piran | collected 2013-05-07
ACCCGCCTCCCGCGCCTTCCTGGGGCGCCATGCTGACCGGCGCCTACGGCTACGTCGAACGCGCCCCCTGGGCCGCCTTCTTCCCCGGAATGGCCATCACGCTCCTCATCCTGGGATTCAACATACTCGGCGACGGGCTGAGGGATTTCTTCGATCCCACAAGGCGTTAACCGATCTATTTCATGTATCACCGGAATAACATCGAAGCCGCGCGGCGGCAGTAGGTGCGCGGGGTGCGTTCGCCTTGCGCGCAGTCATGTCCCGCAGGGGCGACCGGCCGGTCGCCCCTGCCTTGCGAGCCATTTGCCGGCCCCGTCAGCTTGCGCATACACCGGGGAGCGGTTATTGTCGATTCAGGCTTGGCGTAGGGCCTTTCACGCCTATCCGGGGGGTGTTTCATGGCAGAATCCAACGTGTCGACATCGGTTTCCACGGCCGACATCGTCTTTGTCGGCGGGCCCATCGTGACGGTCAACCCGCGCGACGAGGTGGCGGAGGCGCTGGCGGTGCGCGGCGGGAACATCCTGCGGGTGGGCGACCGCGCCTACGTCGAGCAGACCGTCGGACGCGACACCGAGGTGGTGGATCTCAAGGGGCGCGCCCTGACCCCCGGTTTCATCGACAACCACATCCACATGACCAACGGCCCCCAGCGCCATTGGGTGGACTGCACCTACGCCGCCTGTCCGTCCATCGCGGACATCGTGGCCGCGATCGAGGAGCGGGCCGCGCGGGTGAAGCCGGGCGACTGGATCCTGGGCCGGGGCTTTCAGGCGACGCGGCTTACCGACCGGCGCAATCCCAATCGTTTCGACCTCGATCCGGTGTCGCCCGACCACCCGGTGGGCATCTCCAACCGGGAATCCATGGGGTGGACCTTCAACACCATGGGGTTGCGGCGAATGGGCGTCCAGGACGATACCCCGGACCCCCCCGGCGGCCCCATGGAACGGGACGACCAGGACCGTCCCCTGGGCCCCATGTGGGACAACACCCGCACCGTGTTCATCATGCCGACCCTGCCCAAGTGGGACGTGAACCAGTTGATGGACGGATATAGCTGGATGGCCGGCGAACTCAACCGCTACGGCGTCACCACGGCGTTCGAGGCGGCCATCCGCAACCGCATGGACACAGTGGCGTGGCAGCGGTTGCACCGCCAGGCGGCGCCGAGCCTGGGCGTGGTCATGGGACCGTATCCGGTGCACGGCGAAGGTTGGGACCTCGAAGGCGCCGCCGGGAAGATCTTCGAGACCGGGTTCGCCACCAACTTCGGCACCGAGTGGCTCAAGCTCGGGGCGCTTCAGGTCGGCATCGACGGCGGCGTCATCGGCCAGACCGCCGCCCTGTTCGAGCCCTACAGCAACGACCCCACGGGGAAGAAACTCGGCAGCTTCCGGCTCACCCAGGAAGTGATCAACGACTTCATGGCGCAGTGCCAGGCCAGCGACTGGCAGGCCGGGCTCATCTGCCACGGCGACCACGGCATCCACCGGTCGCTGGAAGCCATCGCCCACGGCCGCGAGCAGGTGGCGGCCCACGATCTGCGCCACCGGCTCGAGCACGCCTACCTCTGGAACCCGCGGGTGATGGACCGCATGGCGGAGCTGGGCGTCATCTGGAACACGCAGCCGCCGATCCTGGAGAGCATCGGGAGCGAGGGAATCCACGGCCAGTGGGGCGAGCGGGCGCGCTACGCGTTTCCCTTCAAGTCGCTGACCGACCGGGGCGTGATCATCTCCGGCGGCTCCGACTGGCCGGTGGGCATGTACAACCCGTTGCAGGGCATCGACATCCTGGTGAACCACCGCTTCGGACCCGAGGAGGGCGGCGAGGTGCTCAACGCCGACGAGGGCGTGAGCGTGTTGCAGGCCATCCGGATCTACACCTACAACTGCGCCTATACGTCGTTCGACGAAGGCCGGACCGGTTCGCTGGAGGAGGGCAAGAGGGCGGATCTGGCGCTCCTCTCGGAGGACATTCTCGGCGTGGCGCCCACGGCGATACGGGACATCGAGGTCGACCGGACCTACGTGGACGGACGCCTCGTCCATGAACGCAGCGGATAGACCGTTTCCCGCGCCCTGAACAGGAGGAATCCATGCGGCTGGCTTTGACCGGCGCCTGCATCATGACCGCATCCGACGGCGTGATACAGGACGGAACGCTGTTGACCGACGGGCGGACTATCGCAGCCGTCGGAGCCGATGTCGGAGTGCCCGAGGACGCCCAGGTCTGGGACGCGCGCGGCAAGGTTCTCATTCCGGGGATGATCGACGCCCACACCCACCTCGGCCTGTGTCAGGATGGCGTCGGGGCCAACCAGAGCGACGAGGACGAAGTGGGGGATCCGGTGGTCCCGCACCTTCGCGCGCTGGATGCCATCAATCCCGAGGACATCGCCTTCCGGGATGCGCTCATGGCCGGCGTTACCACGGTGGGCGTCATGCCCGGAAGCTACAATGTCATCTGCGGTCAGCCCGCGGCCGTCAAGGTGGTGGGGCGGACGGTTGAAGAGATGCTGGTGCGGGCGCCGGTAGGCATGAAGATCGCCTTCGGCGAGCGCCCCAAGGGCGTGTACGGCGCCCTCAAGAAGAGCCCCATGACGCGCATGGGCATTGCCGCCATCCTGCGGGAGGGGCTGGTCAGCGCCCAGCACTACGCCGCCAACGGCAAGGGGCCGCGGAACCTGCGGCTGGAGGCCATGGTCCCGGTAGTGAGAAAGCAGATCCCCCTCCGGGCCCACGCCCACCGCGCCGATGACATGATCACGGCCATCCGGATCGCGCAGGAGTTCGACCTCGATCTGATCATCGAGCACGGCACCGACGGGCACAAGGTGGCCGCGGAGCTGTCACGGGCAGGGGTCGGCGTCGTGCACGGGCCCTGGCTCAAGACCCGCGGCAACCTGGAGCAATCCGGGCGCAGCCTGGATTCGCCCCGGATACTCATCGAGAACGGCGTGCTCACGGCCTTCTCCACCGATCACCCGGTGATCCCCATCCAGAACCACCGGATGCAGGGGATGACGGCGGTGGACCACGGGGTCGGTCCGGACGAGGCCTTGAAGGCGCTGACCGTGAATTCCGCCCGGATCATGGGCATCGACGGACAGGTAGGAAGTCTGGAGCAAGGCAAGGACGCCGACGTCGTGGTCCTTTCCGGGCCGCCGTTCGAGGCCACGACCCGAGTCGAAGGCGTCATTGTGAATGGCAACGTTGCCTGGAAACACGGGCCGGAGGGTTGATGCCTTCCGCTCCGCGCAAGGGAGAAGGAACATGAGAACTCGGAACGCATTCCTTTGGGTGATGGTCGCACTGCTGGCGTGCCAGGTCGCGGCCGGCGCCGCCTACGCGCAGTCCATGAAGATCACCTCCGGAGACGTGGCCTATGACCAGGGCAACGCCAAGGCCAAGGGCTACCTCGCCAAACCCGCGGACAAGAAGGCGCGTCCCGCGCTGATCCTGATCCACGAGTGGTGGGGACTGAACGACAACATCCGGGAGAACGCGCGGCGCTTCGCCGAACTGGGTTACGTGGCGCTGGCGGTGGATCTCTACAACGGCGGGATGGCGACGACCCCGGACGGGGCCCGCAAGCTGGCCGGGGGAGTGCGCAAGGACCCCGAGTCGGCCTTCGCCAACCTGAAGCAGGCGGTGGCCTACCTCAAGGGGCTCGACGGCGAGGTGGATGCGAACCGCATCGCGTCGGTGGGCTGGTGTTTCGGCGGCGGCTGGTCCTACCAGATGGCCAAGAACGATCTCGGGGTCAAGGCGTCGGTGATCTATTACGGCCGCTTCAACCCCAAGGACGACCTCAGCCGGATGCGCGCCACCATCCTGGGCCATTTCGGCGAGACGGACCGGGGCATCAAGGTGGACAACGTCCGTGAGTTCCAGGCGAAGCTCAAGACGCTGAAGGGCGACCATATGGTCTTCATCTACCCCAACGCGGGGCACGCCTTCGCCAACGCCGACAGCCGCAACTACGACAAGGGAGCCGCCGAGACCGCCTGGAAGCGGACCACGGACTTCTTCAAGAAGCACCTGTAGGGGTCGGTGCAAGCAGCACCGGCGCCCCTTTCATGACCGCGTAACGAGGAGATCGACATGGCTCGGATTCGTCACATCGCCATCCTCACCGACGACAAGGAGAAGCTGGTGGAGTACTACACCAACGTCTTCGGGCTCAAGGTGGTCAAGGGCATCGGCACCGCCACCTACCTTTCGGACGGGCACGTCAACCTCGCCATCATCCCCAAGGGTCCGGAAGAGCAGTCGGAGGGACATCCGCTGGAGAGCGGCCTCAACCACATCGGCTTCGAGGTGGAGGACGTGCAGGCCGTGAAGCCCTTGTCGGATCGCATGGGCGCGGCCGACGATGTGCGGAAGCGGCCGCCCAACCGCGAATCGGAGTACCGGGTGCAGGACCCGGACGGCAACCTCATCGACCTGTCGCAGCACGGCTGGCCGGTGTGACGGTAGTTGGCGCCCTTCGACTTCGTTCCGCTGGCGCTCCACTACGCCTGTCCTGAGCTTGTCGAAGGGCTCAGGACGAACGGAGCTCAAAACGACCTCCCTCCCTCCGTCCGTCCCAAGCTTGTCGAAGGGCTCGGGACGAAGGGAGATCGAAATGACCTCCCTCCGTCCGTCCTGAGCCTGTCGAAGGGCTCGGGACGAACGAAGAATGGACCGTTCCACCACCGTTCGTCCTGAGCGTAGTGGAGCGTCAGCGGAACGAAGTCGAAGGGCGCCGTCCTTGACGGATTACAAGTTTGTCGAATTTTACGGAGAACACGAATGGTTGAACAGGAACGGGTGCTGTTGCCCGGGGACGTGTGCCCGAAACGTTATGACATAACCCTCAAGCCGGACCTCGAGCGGTTTACCTTCAGCGGTAGCGAATCGGTGGAGGTCGAGGTGAAATCGGCCACCCGCCGGGTGGTGCTGCACGCTGCCGAGCTGGAGCTCCACTCGGTGGTGCTGGAGCGGGACGGGGAGTCGCTTGAGCCCGAACGCATCGAGGCGAACGAGGAGGAGGACACCGTCGCGTTCGTATTCGGCCAGGAGTTGGAGCCGGGGGCGGCGCGGCTGGCCATCGAGTTCACCGGGCAACTGAACGACAAGATGCACGGCTTCTACCGGAGCGTCTACCGCGTGGAGGGCGAAGAGCGGATCATGGCCGTGACCCAGTTCGAGGCCACGGACGCCCGGCGCGCCTTCCCGTGCTGGGACGAGCCGGCGCAAAAGGCCGTGTTCCAGGTGACGCTGGTGGTACCGGAGGACCGGGTGGCGGTCTCCAACATGCCGCCGAGCGGCATCGAGACCGGGGACGACGGTCTCAAGACCGTGCGGTTCGCCGAGACCCCGGTGATGTCCACGTATCTGCTGGCGTTCATCGTCGGCGAGTTCGACTACGTCGAGACGCAAACGGCGGAAGGTGTGACCGTGCGGGTCTATACCCCGGTGGGAAGGCGGGAGCAGGGGCGTTTCGCGCTGGACGTGGCCGCCCGGACGCTGTCGTTCTTCCACGAGTACTTCGCCATCGCCTACCCGTTGCCCAAGATGGACCTGCTGGCGATCCCGGATTTTGCCGCCGGGGCGATGGAGAACTGGGGCGCGGTGACCTACCGGGAGACCGCGATTCTCGTGGACCCGGAGGAGTCGTCGGCCGGCACCCGCCAGCGGGTGGCCATTATCGTGGCCCACGAGTTGGCGCACCAGTGGTTCGGCAACCTGGTCACCATGGAGTGGTGGACGCACCTGTGGCTCAACGAGGGGTTCGCCTCGTGGATCGAGTTTCTGGCGGTGGACCACCTGTTCCCGGAATGGGACATGTGGACGCAGTTCGTCTTTACCGACTTCGGCCGCGCCCTGTCCCTGGACGGGCTCAAGAGCTCGCACCCCATCGAGGTGGAGGTGCGGGACCCCAAGCAGATCAGCGAGATTTTCGACGGCATCAGCTACAGCAAGGGCGCCTCGGTGATCCGGATGCTGGCCGCCTATCTCGGCGCGGAGCCGTTCCGCCACGGGCTGCAGCGTTACCTCGGGCGGCATCAGTACGCCAACGCCACCACCGAGGACCTGTGGCAGGCTCTGGCGGAGGAGTCCGGGCAGCCGGTGAAGCAGATCATGGACACCTGGACCAAGCAGACGGGCTATCCCCTGTTGTCCGTGGATATGAAACCGGGAGAGGTGGAGCTGCGACAAACGCGGTTCTTTTTGAGCGGTGTGCCGGACAGGGACGATGCCAGCCGGTGGTCGGTTCCCCTGGGCATACGAACGGGAGGGGGCGAGGACACGTTCCGTGTGGTCGAGGACGAGCGGGCGAGCATCGGCGTCGACGCAAGCCGGGCGGGGTGGCTGAAGGTCAATCCGGACCAGACCGGCTTCTACCGCAGTACTTACAGTGCCGAGTTGTGGGACCGCCTGGCCTTGGCGGTGGAGGCCGGCGAGCTCGCGTCGGCCACGGACCGGCTCGGGCTGGAGAACGACGCGTTTGCCCTGGCCCGGGCGGGGTATCTGGACGCCGCCCGGCCCCTGGCCCTGGCGCCGGCCTACGGCAACGAGACGCACTACACGGTGTGGGCCGACCTGTCGGAGAATCTCCGGGCCTACGACATCCTGTTGTCCGGCGAGCCCTGCCATCCGTCGTTCCGCGCTTTCGCCCGGAGCCTGTACCAGACCATCTACGGCGCCCTGGGATGGGACGCCCGGCCTGACGAAAGCCATCTCACCAAGCTGCTGCGGCCCATGGTGATCGGGCTCCTGGGGCGCTACGGCGACCCGGCGGTCAACGCCGAAGCCTTGCGCCGGTTCGATGAGGGGGTCCGGGACGGTACGCCGGTGGCGGCGGACCTGCGGGCGGCGGTGTATGGCCAGGTGGTGGAGAGCCGGGGCGTGGAGGGGTACGAGGCGGTGCTGGGGATCTACCGTGAAGCCGAGCTCCATGAAGAGAAGAACCGTTGCCTGCGGGCGTTGGGATGCAGCACCGACCCGGCCGTGCTTCGGCGGACGCTTGACTTCGCGCTGTCCGACGAGGTGCGCGGGCAGGACACCCCGCTGGCCGTGGCCGGCGTGGCCGTGAACCCGTTGGGCCGGGATCTGGCCTGGGATTTCCTGCGGGACAAGTGGGCCGAGTTCGATCGTCGCTACGGCCAGGGCGGTTTCATCATCGCCCGCATCATATCCATCACCACCGAGGACTTCACCACCCTGGACAAGGCCCGGGAGGTGGAGGAGTTCTTCCAGTCGCATCCCGCGCCCGCCGCCGCGCGCACGGTGCGCCAGTCGTTGGAGCGGATTCGCTCCAACGCGCTATGGCTCGAGCGCGACGGCGAGGCCATTGCAAAGTGGCTCGAAGCCGCTGCGCCGACGCCCGCCGAGGGAACGTAGGCGGCGGGTTTCAAACTTGACCGCGTAGCGTGGGTCCGACAAACTGGAATCTGTAACCACCGGAAAATACAGCGACCAGCAAGAGTCAATCCTCACATCACAAACGATCCGGGAAATCTACGATGAGAAGAGTACTTGCAGCATTCGCAGTATTTGCCATGTTCGCGGCGGGCCAGGTCCATGGCGACTCGCTGGCGCCAGCCCCAGAGATCATCACCGAGTACGACCGCAGCTTCATCGAGCGTTCCGGCGCCCAGACGTTTGGCGAGATGCTCGATACGGGCATCATCCGCTACTTCTTCACCGGAGGGCGCAACCTGCTCATTCTGGTGAACGGGCGGCCCTACGCGACGACCGCGCACAATCTGGACTCTCTCCCGCTCTCGGCGGTCGAGCGCATCGAGGTGCTTAGAGCCGAGAGCCTGGGGACGCTCGGCGGCCACGCCGCGGTACGTGGCGCATTCAACCTCGTGCTGAGGAAGGATCTGGATGGCTTCGACGTGCGCACCGTCGCCCGGATGCCGAGCCGCGACGGCGGGGACGCGCGCCAGGGCAGCGTCGTATGGGGCGGCGCGGTCGGCGCCGGCGGACACTTGACCGTCGGCGTCGACATCCTCGACCGCGAGGAGATCGTCGGCAGTACCCGGGAGCACAGCCGCTCGGAGTGGACGGAGGGTGGGAGCTTCGCCGAGGCCAAGAACGTGAGCGTTGGCGGCAACACCCTTTACGTCTTCGACACGAGCGAGCGCGAGCTGCGAACCGTCCCGCTCGGCAAGTGCGACCGGGCGAGCGGCTACACCGGCCCGCTGAGCAACCCGTCCGGGATCGACTCGGGCGACAAAGGCTGCGGGTTTCCCTACGGCGACTTCTGGTGGGACAGCGCGAGCTACGATCAGAGGAACGCAATCCTGAACCTGAGCCACCCGCTCGGAGAACGCGCCGAGCTCCATGTGGACGCAAACGTCACGCACGGACGCTCGGCGTTCCGCTACGCACCGTCGGTCGATGTCTTCTCGGTTGTCCCGAGCGAGAGCCTGCTCGACGCAATTAGCGCATCAGCGCGCAACGCCGACCCGGCGTTCGAGGCGACGAAGGAGGACATCTTCGCCGTCGGGCACCGCTTCATCGGCCATGGCAACCGGGACTGGAGGACGAGCACCGAGGAGTACGACGTCTCGGCAAGCGTCAAGGGCCGGCTCGCCGAAGGCCTCGGCTACGACGCCCAAGTCAGCGCCTGGAGGTTCGACGGCTCGGTGTCGGGCGATACCTTCGTGGACGCCGAGACCATCAGGCAGGAGATCGAGGCCGGAAGGTACAACCTGGCCGATCCGCTGTCGGTGGAACCGGACCACCTGGAAGCGATCGAGAGGAGCAGCCTACGCGAGGAGGAAGACATCGGCGCGAGGTATATGGGCGCGCGTTTCGCGCTCGAGGGCGCCGGTCCGAGCATCGGCGGGCGGGAGGCGGCATGGACCGCGGGGGTCGAACTCGAAGACGCCGAGTCCCACAGGCTGCTGGCGTTCCGGGCGGGAGACGGCGGGACCCGCGACGTAGACGGGGTGCTCGGTTCGGGCGGCGCCAGCTACTCCGGCGAGCGCGACGCGGCGGGAGCCTTCGCCGACGTGTCCCTGCCTCTAGCCGACACCGTGGACCTGAGAGCCGCGGCACGGGCCGATGAGTACGATGACGTCGGCGGGCTGCGCGCGTGGCGCCTCGGGGCTGTGTATCGTCCGAGCGACATCGTAACGCTGCGCGCCTCGTGGAGCACGGGCGACCAGGCGCCCTCCATGCACGACCTGCACAGCACCGGGTCGCAGGACCACCCCTATGTCCGTTGCGTCCCGGAGAGCGGGCCGCCGCCGCGCACGTGCGACACGGCGAATTACCGGCAGGTGACGCGCAGCACGAGCGGCAATACAGAGCTCAAGCCGTCGGGATCGGAGAGGCGCTCCATTGGCGCGGGGGCCCGCAGGGGGCCGTTCTACTTCATCGCCGACTGGTACACGCTCACGACCTCGGATTTGCCGGGACGGCACGACGCCACTTGGGCGATGCTGAACCACCCCGAGTGCCCGCCGGGCGGCGGCAGCAGGTGCATCGAGCGCGCGGCCGGAGACATCACCATCCACGAGATCTTCGCGAACGTCGTCGACACCGAGGTCTCGGGCGTCAACACCCGGTTCGGAGGCCGCGTGGAGACCGGCTGGGGCTTTGTCGCAGTACGCGGGTTCTGGCGCTACGTCACCAGCAGCGAGGAACACATCGCAGGCGAGAAGCGGCCGAACCCGCTCCCGCGCAACGCCGTGCGCATCGTGCCCTCGGTCGGGCGCGGCAACCTCACCGCCTTCTGGGCCCTGAACTACCGCGACGAGATCGAGAGCCAGTCGGGCGACGGACGGTTCAATTCCTGGACCGGCCACGACCTGACGCTCGATTGGAAAGAGCCGCTAGGGCTCGAAAACATGCGCTTGACGGCGGGCGTGTACAACGTCACCGACGCGAAGCTCTCCACCAACACCGCGAATCCCTCTGTGACCGACGGGCCGCGGGCGGCTGGCTGGGGACGCACCTTCTTCGCAACCCTCAACATGCACTTTTGAGGTGCTGATCGAAGCGGGAGCGCGCCGAGTGCACCGGTTTCAAACCCGCCGGTGCCCGGACCGGCCCGCGCGGGGCGACAGGGGAAACAGAGAGGGGAGATTTATGGCGGGAAAAGCCGAGTTGCTTTCGTTCGTGACCGCGGACCAGGAGACGCTGCACGGAGCCTTGTTTCGCGCCGATGCGTCACCGCGCCCCGACCTGGCGCTGGTGATGATTCACGGCGTGGC
>MKWU01007642.1_pt1 | contig 10221 bp, 3 predicted proteins | sample 809101 | NCBI WGS metagenome assembly MKWU01 (sample SAMN05860141, study PRJNA318959) | sponge metagenome | host: Aplysina aerophoba | place: Slovenia: Piran, Adriatic Sea, Gulf of Piran | collected 2013-05-07
AGCATGAGGCGCTCAAGCCGCGCGGCGGCGTGATGGGCGAAACCGTGCTGGATGAAGCCGCGCTCAAGGCGCTGGCGCAGCTGCCCTCGCTTTTGGAATTGCGGGCGCGCCTTGTGGGCTTGCTGCAGGCCCCGGCGCAAAAACTGGCGGTGCTGCTGCAAACGCCGGGCGGGCAAATGGCGCGCCTGATGACGCAAAAGCCTGACACTTTGCCCGCACCCGCCGAAGTGAGCGAGAGAAAAGAGCCCGCCGAAGCGGGCGAGAAGCCCGCGGACAGCGATGCGCCCGCAGCTCAATCGCCCACTGCAAGTGCGCCCGCCGAAGGTGCAGCCAGCGCAGATGCCGAAGCAAGCGATAAACCCGCGGACAGCGAAAAGCCGGCAGATAAATTGCCGACCGCAGGTCCAGGTGGCGACTAGATTTTATTCACGAACATTTATTCACGAACATATGCAATTGGCAAACAAAGGAGAATGTATTCATGGCTAATCTGGAAAAAATCGCAGAGGACTTGTCTGGCCTGACGGTGCTGGAAGCTGCGGATCTGGCGAAATTGCTGGAAGAAAAATGGGGTGTGTCGGCGGCGGCGCCCGTGGCGGTGGCAGGTGCTGCGGCCCAGCCGGCGGCGGATGGTGCGGCGGAAGAAGCCAAGGACAGTTTCTCGGTGATGCTGACGGCTGTGGGCGACCAAAAGATTAATGTGATTAAGGAAGTGCGCACCTTCACCGGGCTGGGGCTGAAGGAAGCCAAGGATTTGGTGGAAGCCGCGCCCAAGGAGCTGAAAGCCGATGTGCCGAAATCGGATGCGGAAGAGATAAAGAAAAAACTGGAAGCGGCTGGCGCGACGGTGGAGCTGAAATAGGCGCCCAAGGGGAGAGCCAGCTCCCATGGGCCGCTTTTGGGTTTTGTTGTATGTGTGCGCACCTTTGCCGGGGCGCACCCAAGTAAGGATTTGTCATGTCTGAAGCCTACACCGGGCGGAGATATATTCGCCGCCGTTTCGGTCGCATCCCCGAACTGACGGGCATGCCCAATCTGATTGAGGTGCAGAAATTCTCCTACGACCAGTTTCTGCAGGCCAAAAAGCCGCGCAGCGGCAAGCGCGAGAATGTCGGCTTGCAGGCGGCGCTGGGCTCGGTGTTTCCGATGGAGGATTACACCGGCTCGGTGATGCTGGAGTTTGTGGACTATTCCTTTGAGCCGCCCAAATATGATGAGGAAGAATGCTGCCAGCGCGGCATGACCTATGCGGTGCCGCTCAAACTGGTGCTGCGGCTGACGGTGTTTGAGACCAACAAGGAAACCGGCGGGCGGCGGGCGATTCGCGACAGCAAGGAGCAGGAAGTCTATATGGGCGAGTTGCCCTTGATGACGCCGAACGGCACCTTCATCATCAATGGCACCGAGCGGGTGGTGGTGTCGCAAATGCACCGCAGCCCGGGGGTGTTTTTTGACCATGACAAGGGCAAGACGCATGCGTCGGGCAAATTGCTGTTTGCGGCGCGCATCATCCCCTACCGCGGCTCCTGGCTGGATTTTGAGTTTGACGCCAAGGACATTCTGCATGTGCGGATTGACCGCCGCCGCAAAATGCCGGCGACGACAATCTTGCATGCGCTGGGCTATTCGTCGGAAGAGATTCTGGCGCTGTTTTACAAGCCCGTGACCTTTCGGCGCGAGGCGAGCGGCAAATCCTGGGTGATGGATTATGACGATGCGGCGTGGCGCGGCATCAAGCCGCTCTATGATTTGATTAACGCCGACACCGGAAAAATGGCGGTGAAGGCGGAAACCAAGATGACGCCGCGCCTTGCGCGCCAGCTCAAGGAGGATGGGCTGAAGCGCTTGCGGGTGAGCGACAAGGAACTTTATGGGCGCTTCATCATGGCCGACATGGTGGATGCGGCGACCGGCGAGATTCAAGCCGAAGCTGGCGATGAGCTGACCGAGGAGTTGCTGGAGACGCTTCTGAAGGCGGGCTATGACAAGATTTCCACGCTCAATGTGGACGCGGTGCACACCGGCCCCTTCATCCGCAACACGCTGGCGGCGGGGCGCTCCATGGATCGCGCCTCGGCGCTGCAGGAGATTTATCGCGTGATGCGGCCGGGCGAGCCGCCGACGCCGGAACTGGCGGAAACCTTGCTGCAGGATTTGTTTTTCAACCCCGACCGCTATGATTTGTCGGCTGTGGGGCGCGTGAAGATGAATCTGCGCCTCAAACTGGACTGCCCGGATGATGTGCGGGTGCTGCGCAAGGACGACATTGTAGATGTGCTGAAGGAACTGGTGGGCTTGCGCGATGGGCGCGGCGAGGTGGATGATATTGACAATCTGGGCAATCGGCGGGTGCGCTCGGTGGGCGAATTGATGGAGAATCAATATCGGCTCGGCCTGCTGCGCATGCAGCGCGCCATCCGCGAGCGGATTCGCTCCATCAACAATATAGAAACCGTGATGCCGCAGGATTTGATCAATGCCAAGCCGGTGATGGGCGCGGTGCGGGAGTTTTTTGGCTCCTCGCAATTGTCGCAGTTTCTGGACCAGGTCAATCCGCTGGCGGAAATCACGCACAAGCGGCGGCTGTCGGCGCTGGGGCCGGGCGGGCTGACGCGCGAGCGCGCCGGCTTTGAGGTGCGCGATGTGCATCCCACCCATTATGGGCGCATCTGCCCGATTGAAACCCCTGAGGGTCCGAATATCGGGCTTATCAATTCGCTGGCGACTTTTGCGCGCATCAATCGCTATGGCTTCATTGAAAGCCCGTATCGGCGGCTGAAAAATGGCGTGGTGACATCCGAGGTGAACTATCTGTCGGCGATTGAGGAAAGCGGCTACCGCGTCGCGCCCGCCACCGTGCCGCTGGACGCGAAAGGCAAACTCACCGAGGATCTTATCAATTGCCGCGTCAATGGCGATTTTGAACTGGTCGCGCCCGACCAGGTGGATTTGATTGATGTGTCGCCCAAGCAGATTGTGTCGGTGGCGGCGGCGCTGATTCCGTTTCTGGAAAATGATGACGCCAACCGCGCGCTGATGGGCTCCAACATGCAGCGCCAGGCGGTGCCGCTGTTGCGCGCCCAGGCGCCGCTGGTCGGCACCGGCATGGAGGAAGTGGTGGCGCGCGATTCGGGCGCGGCGGTCACCGCGCGCCGCGCCGGCATTGTGGACCAGGTGGATGCGGCGCGCATTGTTATCTGGAGCAAGGAGGAAAAAGACGCCTCCAAATCGGGCGTGGATATTTACAATTTGCAGAAGTTCCAGCGCTCCAACCAATCCACCTGCGTCAATCAGCGCCCTCTGGTGCGGGTCGGCGACAAGGTGAAGGCGGGCGATGTGCTGGCGGACGGGCCGGCGACGGATTTGGGCGAACTGGCGCTGGGGCGCAATGTCATGGTCGCCTTCATGCCCTGGCAGGGCTACAATTTTGAGGATTCGATTCTCATTTCCGAGCGCGTGGTCTCGGAAGATGTGCTGACCTCCATCCATATTGAGGAGTTTGAGGTGGCTGCCCGCGACACGAAACTGGGCCCTGAGGACATCACGCGCGACATTCCCAATGCGGGCGAGGATGCGCTGCGCAATCTGGACGAGGTCGGCATTGTCTATATCGGCGCGGAGGTGAAGGCGGGCGATATTCTGGTCGGCAAGGTGACGCCCAAGGGCGAAACCCTGATGACGCCGGAGGAAAAATTGCTGCGCGCGATTTTCGGCGAGAAGGCAGCCGATGTGCGCGACACCTCGCTGCGCCTGCCGCCGGGGAGTTTCGGCACGGTGGTGGATGTGCGCGTCTTCAATCGCCACGGCACCGAAAAGGACCAGCGCGCGCTGGCGATTGAGGCGCAGGACATTGAGTGGCTCAACAAGGACCGCGCCGATGAGCTGGCGATTGTGAATCGCAACATTTATGCGCGGCTGCAAAACCTGCTGCTCGGCACAACGGCGCGCTTTGTCGGCAAACTGCCCAAGGGCGTGCAGCGCGACAACAAGATGACTGAGGCGCTGCTGCAGGAGGTGCCGCGGCCGCAATGGTGGCAGTTTGCGCCCAAAAATGATGCCGCGCTGGCGGAAATTGAGGCGCTGAAAAAGCAGTTTGAGGATGCCAAGGCGCGGGTGAACACGCGCTTTGACGACAAGATTGAAAAATTGCAGCGCGGCGATGAGCTGGCCACGGGCGTCATGAAAATGGTGAAAGTGTTTGTGGCGGTCAAGCGCAAATTGCAGCCGGGCGACAAAATGGCGGGGCGGCACGGCAATAAGGGGGTGATTTCCCGCATCATGCCGGTGGAGGACATGCCGTTTCTGGAAGACGGGCAGCCCGTGGATATTGTGCTCAATCCGCTGGGCGTGCCGAGCCGCATGAATGTCGGGCAGATTTTGGAGACCCATTTGGGCTGGGCGTGCGCCGGGCTGGGCAAGAAAATTGCCGATGCGCTGGCGGTCTATGAGCGCGACAATGCGCTCAAGGAACTGCGCGGGATATTGGAGCGCGTCTATCCCGACAACAGCGAAGTCAATAATATGAGCGATGGCGAAATGCTGATGCTCGGGCAGACCCTGAAGGCTGGCGTGCCGATGGCGACGCCGGTGTTTGACGGCGCGAGCGAGGAGGATATTGTCAGCATGCTGGGTGCGGCGGGGCTCAATTCCTCCGGCCAGGTGCGCCTCTATGACGGGCGCAGCGGCGAGCTTTTTGACAGGAATGTCACGGTCGGCTTCATCTATATGATGAAACTGCACCATCTGGTGGACGACAAGATTCACGCCCGCTCCATTGGCCCCTACAGTCTGGTGACGCAGCAGCCGCTCGGCGGCAAGGCGCAGTTCGGCGGGCAGCGCTTTGGCGAAATGGAGGTCTGGGCGCTGGAAGCCTATGGGGCAGCCTACACGCTGCAGGAAATGCTGACCGTGAAATCCGATGATGTGGCAGGGCGCTCCAAAATCTATGAATCCATTGTGCGCGGCGACAACACGTTTGAATCCGGCGTGCCCGAAAGTTTCAATGTGCTGGTGAAGGAGATACGCTCGCTCGGCCTCAATATGGAATTGCTGCAGGCGCGCCCGCAGCAGTCTGAGGAGGAAGATGGCGAGACGCTGGCGCTGGAGGACCAGAGCGCAGCGGCGGATGGCGAGGCAGCCAAACCCGCGGCAGAGGCGCAAGACGCTGCCGATGACGACACACAGGACAAAGCCGCGCCCACTGCAGATGCCACCGCAGGCGCGGCATCATCGGACGCCGAAAGCAAGCAGGATGCCCCCTTGTCCGCCGCGCCGGCTGAGACCGACAAGTAAGCGCTCGCCCGCATTTTGACTATTGCGCATTTTTGAGCATAAGGAGCCCCCATCATATGAGCCAGACCATGATGAACCTGTTTGACTCCAAGCCCGTGACGCCGGGCTTTGACAATATCCGCATTTCCATTGCCAGCCCGGAGAAGATTCGCTCCTGGTCCTATGGCGAGATTAAAAAGCCGGAGACGATTAACTACCGCACCTTCAAGCCGGAGCGCGACGGCCTGTTCTGCGCGCGCATTTTTGGTCCGATGAAGGACTATGAATGCCTGTGCGGCAAATACAAGCGCATGAAATCCAAGGGCGTGGTGTGCGAGAAATGCGGCGTGGAGGTCACGCTGACCAAGGTGCGGCGCGAGCGCATGGGGCATATTGAACTGGTCGCGCCGGTCGCCCATATCTGGTTTCTGAAAAGCCTGCCGAGCCGCATCGGGCTGCTTTTGGACATGCCGCTCAAGGATTTGGAGCGGGTTTTGTATTTTGAGAATTTCATTGTGCGCGACCCGATGCTCACGCCGCTGGCGCGCGGCCAATTGCTCAATGAGGAAGAATATCTCGCCTATCAGGACGAATATGGCGAGGACGCGTTTCATGCCGGCATTGGCGCGGAGGTGATACGCGACATGCTGACCGAGCTGGATTTGCCGACGCTGCAGACCGAGATCAAAGCCGAGATGCAGGCAACCAATTCGGACCTGAAACTGAAAAAACTGACCAAGCGGCTGCGCACGGTGGATGGGTTTTTGCGCTCCAAAAATCGCCCCGAATGGATGATTTTGACCGTGGTGCCCATCATTCCGCCCGAACTGCGCCCGCTGGTGCCGCTGGAAGGGGGGCGCTTTGCGACCTCGGATTTGAACGATCTCTATCGGCGCGTGATTAACCGCAACAGCCGTCTGAAGCGGCTGTTGGATTTGCGCGCGCCCGACATCATTGTGCGCAACGAAAAGCGCATGCTGCAGGAGGCGGTGGATGCGCTGTTTGACAATGGGCGGCGCGGGCGCGTGATTGCGGGCGCGAACAAGCGCCCGCTGAAATCGCTGTCCGACATGCTGAAGGGCAAGCAGGGGCGCTTTCGGCAAAACCTGCTGGGCAAGAGGGTGGACTATTCCGGCCGCTCCGTGATTGTGGTCGGGCCGACCCTGAAACTGCATCAATGCGGCCTGCCGAAATTGATGGCGCTGGAATTGTTCAAACCCTTCATCTATGCGCGCCTGGAATCCAAGGGCATGTCGGCGACGGTCAAACAGTCGCGCAAAATGGTGGAGCGCGCCCGCCCCGAAGTCTGGGATGTGCTGGATGAGGTGATACGCGAGCATCCGGTGCTGCTCAATCGCGCCCCGACCTTGCATCGGCTCGGCATCCAGGCGTTTGAGCCGGTCTTGATTGAGGGCAAGGCGATTCAGCTGCATCCTTTGGTGTGTGCGGCGTTCAATGCGGACTTTGACGGCGACCAGATGGCGGTGCATGTGCCGCTGTCGGTGGAAGCGCAGCTGGAAGCGCGCGTGCTGATGATGTCCACCAACAATATTTTGCACCCCGCCAATGGCACGCCGATTATCGTGCCGAGCCAGGACATTGTGCTGGGGCTGTATTATATGACGCTGGAGCGCAATGGCGGCCTGGGCGAGGGCATGGCGTTTGCCGATGTCGCCGAAATTGAGCAGGCGATGATGGTGGGCGAGCTGGGCTTGCACAGCAAAATCAAGGCGCGGGTGCGCGACTTTGGCGAGGACGGCAAGCCGGTGCAGCGCATGGTGGACACCACGGCGGGGCGCATGCTGCTGGGCGAAAAACTGCCGCAGCATCCCAAAATATCGTTTGATTTGGTCAACCGCCTGCTCACCAGCAAGGAAATCTCGCAAATGGTGGATGTGGTCTATCGCCATTGCGGGCAGAAGGCGACGGTTCTGTTCTGCGACCATATCATGCTGATGGGCTTTCGCCGCGCCTGCCAGGCGGGGATTTCCATTGGCAAGGACGATATGGTGGTGCCGGAAGAAAAGCATGCGCTCCTGGAGGAAACCCGCACGCTGGTCACCGATTATGAGCAGCAATATGTGGATGGCTTCATCACGCAGGGCGAAAAATACAACAAGGTCGTGGATGCCTGGGCGCGCTGCACCGACCGCGTCGCCGATGCCATGATGTCCAGGATTTCCATGCAAAAACCATCCGCGCCAGCGCAACCTGCAGCAGGGGCACCCGAAGCAGCGGGGGCCGCGCCCACCGCAGCAGAGACAAGCACAGCGGCGGCGAGCAAAGCCCTGAATGGCGGCCAGGCGGCTGCGCCCGCGCGCCGCTCGTCTGAGGAGTTTGTCAATTCCATCTACATGATGGCGCATTCCGGCGCGCGCGGCTCGCCGGCGCAAATGAAGCAGCTGGCGGGGATGCGCGGGCTGATGGCGAAGCCGTCGGGGGAGATTATTGAAACCCCGATTATTTCCAATTTCAAGGAAGGCCTGTCGGTGCTGGAATATTTCAATTCCACCCACGGCGCGCGCAAAGGGCTGGCCGACACCGCGCTGAAAACCGCCAATTCAGGCTATCTGACCCGCCGCCTGGTGGATGTGGCGCAAGACAGCATTGTGCGCGAGCCGGATTGCGGCACATCGGTGGGGATTACGATTGGCGCGATTGTGGATGCGGGCGAGGTGATTGCAACCCTGGGCGACCGCGTGCTGGGGCGCGTGACCGCCGAGGACATCAAGCATCCGGTCAGCGGCGCCACGGTGGTGAAGAAAAATGTGATGCTGGAAGAGCATCATGTGACCGCGCTGGAAACGGTCAATCTGCCCTCCATCAAGATTCGCTCGGTTCTGACCTGCGAAGCCAAAAGCGGCGTGTGTGCGACCTGCTATGGGCGCGATCTGGCGCGCGGCGCGCGCGTCAATATCGGCGAGGCGGTCGGCGTGATTGCGGCGCAATCCATCGGCGAGCCGGGCACGCAGCTGACCATGCGCACCTTCCATATTGGCGGCACCGCGCAAGTGGTGGACCAGTCCTTCCTGGAAGCCAATGCGGATGGGCATGTGCGCATCAAGAATGACTACACGCTGGAGGATTCGCAAAAGCGCCGCCGCGTGCTGGCGCGCAATCTGACGGTGCGGGTGGTGGATGCCAACGGGCTGGAGCGCATGGTGCAGAAGATTCCCTATGGGGCGACCTTGCTGGTGCAGGACGGGCAGGATGTGACGCGCGGCATGCGGCTGGCGGAATGGGAGCCCTATATGGTGCCGATTCTGACCGAGATTGACGGCTTTGTGCAGTTTGAGGATGTGGTGGACAATGTGTCCATACGCGACATCACCGATGAAGCCACCGGCATTGCGCAGCGCGAGATTATTGAGCAGATAGGCGCGACCCGCAAAAATATTCTCAAGCCCACGATTGTGATTGTGGACGACAAGGGCGAGATTAAGAAACTGCCCAATGGCAATGAGGCGCGCTATATGCTCTCTGTGGGTGCGCTCTTGTCAGTGGACAAGGGCGGGCAGCTGCATGCGGGCGATGTGCTGGCGCGCATTCCCACCGAAGGGGCAACCTCCACCGACATCACGGGCGGCTTGCCGCGGGTGGCGGAATTGTTTGAGGCGCGCCGCCCCAAAGAGCATGCGATTCTCGCCGATGTGTCGGGGCGCGTGGAGTTTGCCAAGGATTACAAGGGCAAGAGCCGCTTTGTGATTGACAGCAAGGAGCGCGACGAGCCGCTGGAATATCTGGTCGCCAAGGGGCGGCATTTGCTGGTGCAGGATGGCGATTTGGTGGAGCGGGGCGACCATTTGGTGGATGGGCACCCGGCGCCGCACGACATTCTGTCCATCATGGGGCTGGAAGCGCTCGCCAATTACATGGTGAACGAGATTCAGAAAGTCTATCGCCTGCAAGGCGTGGTGATTAATGACAAGCATATTGAGGTCATTGTGCGCCAGATGCTGCAAAAGGTGGAGATTGTGGACAGCGGTGACAGCGAGTTTCTGGCGGGCGAGCAGGTCAACAAGAGCGACTGGCTGGACTCCAATGAGGCGCTGAAAGCCGAGGGCAAGAAACTGGCGACCATGCGGCCGGTTCTGCTCGGCATCACCAAAGCCTCGCTGCAAACCCGCTCCTTTATTTCCGCCGCCTCGTTCCAGGAAACCACGCGGGTGCTCACCGAAGCTGCCATCAATGGCAAGCAGGACACGCTGATGGGCTTGAAGGAAAATGTGATTGTCGGGCGCTTGATACCGGCAGGCACGGGCGCGATGATGCGGCAATTGCGCGATGAGGCCAAACGGCGCGACCAGCTGCTGCTGGCAGAGCAGGAGCGCCAGCGCGCGGAGGCCGAAGCCGAGGCTGAGGCGGCCGCGGAGAAAAGCGCGGCCTCATAATCTCGGCATCTCGGCGCAGAAATCCCGGCGCAGCGGTTTTTGCACGAAATTCCCGTCAAACGGGCTTGACGCTCAGCTTTGTTTGGGCTAATTTGCGCCCGCAAAGTTGAGGCGCGGCGCGCCATTTTGCGACCGCAGCAATGCGGGCAAAAAAGCGCGCCCCGTGCGATAACATTGCCGCAGAACATTGCCGCAGATTATTGCGCAGTGGGAACACGAGTTTTCGTGGGGGGTTGCGAGGCAGGCTCGCCTGCTGCCGCAAAACCGCCCCCATGGGGACTTGTGGCGCAAGCGCGAGCCCTCGTGAGACGAGAGCCCCCGTGAGACGAGTGATATGAGTTGAGATAAAAGGACAGGGCAGAACCGCCCCATGATAGCAGGACACGACAATGCCAACCATCAATCAGCTGGTCCGCCGACCACGGCAGAAATTGCCGCGCCGCAACAAAGTGCCGGCGCTCAATGCGTGTCCGCAAAAGCGCGGCGTGTGCACGCGCGTCTACACCACGACGCCGAAAAAGCCGAACAGCGCGCTGCGCAAAGTGGCGCGCGTGCGCCT
>MKWU01007643.1_pt1 | contig 10221 bp, 7 predicted proteins | sample 809101 | NCBI WGS metagenome assembly MKWU01 (sample SAMN05860141, study PRJNA318959) | sponge metagenome | host: Aplysina aerophoba | place: Slovenia: Piran, Adriatic Sea, Gulf of Piran | collected 2013-05-07
CGCGTGCGGCGCGGCGGCGGAGGTGCCGCAGAACGTCGAGAAACCGGGGGTCGAGGTCGAAACACAGTTCGCGGCGGCCAAGTCGGGCTTCTGCAGCAGCTTCCCGCCGGTCGAGGAAAAATTGCCCGCCGTGATCGGCGTGCCGTCGGGCTCGAAGAAGATCCGCCGAGGACCGTCGGAGCTGAACGTCTCAACCGACTCCGTACCGTTGAAGACACCGCCGGATCCTCCGGCGTCCCCGACATCGACAGCGGCCACACCGATCGCATCCTCCGAAGCGGAATGCCCGAAGGCATGGCCGGCCGTCGTGATCTCCAATCCTCTTGGCGCGTACTCTAGACGCAGGTAGCGATCCGCCGCACTGGAGGTCTTGACAATGATGAGGCGGTTGTCTTCGAGGTCATCGGAGCATGAACCTCTGATGCGCTCGAAGGGGTCCTGCGTGCCGTCCTGCGTATTCGTCGAACTGTCAAGCACGTTATCATCCGCATCGACCAGGAACAGATCGTAATCGTTTGCCGACCCCCCCTCCGGATCGGCCCACTGCAGGTAGATGGAAGAAGTGCTGTCTCTCTTGATCCGGTTCCGGATCACGCCGCCGCCGAAGTCGTGTGCGGTGCCGACCGCTACACCGTTCACGGTCAGCGTGCTCCCGGCGGCGAAATCGCCCTCCCAGACTCCTGCCGTGCCGTCGTTCTTGTTGCCGCCGTTGCCGGCCGAAGAGAAGTAGTAACAACCGTCTGCGACCGCCGCGCTGACCGCTTGGGAGATGACGTCGTCCTGAAAGACCGACGTCGCAGGATACCCGATGTCATCGACGATGACATCAGCGCCGGCCGCGCAGAGCTCCTCGATGTTCTGCGCCATCTGCGCCCGTCCGTTGATGCCTGTAGCGAACAACAACTCGGCGCCCGGCGCGAGATCGTGGACGATCTCGAGCATGGCCGTCCCCTCGCTTCCTACGCTCGTACCTCCGCAGCGATATGAAATGGCACCCCCCTCCTGTTCGTGCAGGACCGTGACCCGTGACGGCACGTCGCCCGTCGCCTGCTGCTTGGCGAGGGTGGCAACACCGTCCGAGATCACGCCGATCCCGATGCCGGTGCCGTCGACACTGTGAGTGCTCCGCGCCACGTTCGCTCGGTGAGCGACATCACCCTCGGAGGTGTCGATCACCCGGGTCACCACGCTCTCCAGCGTGCCCGGCCGGTTGTCGGTTGGGAGCCGCGCCAGCCGGTCACGCGTAAACGCCACGTCGGCGGGTCGAATCGACTGGACCGCGTCGAGAGCCGCCAGCTTTTCAACGGCAGCGATCGGCAGCCGGGCCCGGATGGCCCGGTACTTGGGGACGCTGTTGATTACCGTGCCGCCTAGGGTCTGGATGCGCGACAGGACCGCCGGCGAGACATCGGCCCGGATGTCCACCATCACCTGTTCGTACGCAAGAGCTGCTCCCTTCGCCTGCCGGCGTACGTCGATAGATTCACCGGCCGCGTCCAAGAGCTGGGAGCTCACCTTCCGCTGGGCGGACGTGCGTTGTGCCTTCGCGGCCAGCAACTCCTCAATCTGCCGAACGGCCTTCAGCGACAGTCTGCCGCGATCCTGCGCCGACGTTTGCTGCGCCGGAACGGCCCCCGCCAGCAGCAGGATCGCCATCACTGCCCCCAGCAACCTGCAGAACGGGCAGTTGAAAGCCGATGCCATGATTCCTGTCGCGCTTGGCAGCCTTACAATCCCCCCGGGGCCAGAACTTGTCTCTGACCCAATTCAGGGCCAGAGAGCGCGGTATTTCTGGAATGATCTGCTACCTGGAACACACGCTGCGAAGATCCGTTTTCACTCTCCCCCGCTGAAACTCAGCGATCTCGAACTTGACTTGGCCAAAGGATTTTTGCAGGTCTTTTCGATTGTACGGAGAGAGGAAAGCAGTGTTGCAACTCCAATTCAGTAGGAAGTCGCACAAGGGCCGGCGCGCTTCAGAAGGACGATCCCCCAACTAGTCCCTGGTCTGATGAATTCCCGAGCTGTACGCAACATGCCGTTGTGGAGCGTACCAGGAGACCGCCGAGATCCTTCACGATGGTCTCGACGGTGGGGACTGTGTCCCAGTAAAGGGTCTACTCGATTCATGGCGCCGGAGTCATGGACGATTTCGGTCAGTACCGTGCCCTTGTCGTCCTCTCCCATCTGTCCCGGCAGCACCGTTACCCGTAGCATCCGTTCGGTTGTCGGATGGGAGATGCGTCGGCAAGTCTCTGGTGGCCGACTCGTCGGCGACACTGATCGACCGGACTTCGTCGAGCGTGGCGAGCGTCTCCACCACGGCGAGCGGCAGCCGTGCCCGGATTGCGCGGTAGCGCGGCACGTTGTTGATCACCACGCCGCCCAAGTCGCGGATGCGCGCCAGGACTGCCGGAGTCACTTCGGTCAGTATGTCCACCGTAACCATCTCGTTCGCAGCCGACTGACCGCGCACCTTCCGTAACGCGTCCAGGAGCTGCGAACCCATCTTCCGCTGAGCGGGTGTCCGCCGCGCCTTCTTCCCCAGTAGTTCCTCGATCCGCCGCACGGCTTCCGCCGGCAGTGCGCCTCCGGTTGTCTCCGTCGTGTCCTTGCCGATCACCGACTCCGACTCCGAAGCACAGTTGACCCCGCTGAAGTCGATCGTTGACAGCCAAGCCTGAAAGGCGGCATCCCTCGGGGCGCAAACCTGGGTGCCCGATGTCCACAGCCTGGTGAGGCGTGACAGATCACGCAGACCAACCGGGAGCGGTCTTGTCAACTGGCCGTTACGGTTGAGCATCAACGCCTCGAGCTTGACCAGGTTAGCCAACACGGCCGGAATCTCGCCGCTCAACCGATTGTTAATGAGAGTTAGTTGTGTGACGCGGCCGTTCTTGTCGGTGGTAACACCTTGCCATTCTGAAAGCCGATGCTCGCTCAACCAGTTCGTGTCGGTCTTCCAGTTCTCGCCATCCGTTGCGTTGTAAAGCGCAACCAAAGCCTCCCTGTCGTCCGACACGCTCCCCCGAGCGGCGGCGGTATCCCCTACGAAAAGGGTCAGGACTGCCAGCGGGACAAACAGCAGCCCGTGGCGACGCACGCGATGAGTCATAGGAACATTCTTCCCATTTCTTGACTCACGAAGCGACTCTCGGAAGAGCCGTGGAACCTTCAGCATAGCTCTGCAATTGCTTGCGTTGGGTAGCAGTGAGCGTGACAGATGATGCCGTTCGCCAAGTCTTCCTCCTGAAAAAAGACGTTGCGAAGCGCCAATATTGCTCACTGCACCAGCTTGCTTCCACGCCAGGAAGTTCTTCGTCCTACCGAGACTCGGCACCTGTGAATAACAGCGCTCGGTCGAGCGAAGCGATGAACTGAACTCCAGGCATGACCTTGCGGCTGAGCCGTTCGTCGTTGGTAACGAACATATCGCACCCGGCGCGACCGCAACAAGAAAGCTGAACCGCGTCCGGAGCTTTGATTGTCTTGTCCTGTCGCACTTCGGCGTAGATTCGCGCGCAATCTTCGTCGAAGTTGATGACGGTAACGGCAGGTGGACGGAGCGCCTGCTCATACCTCCGGACCAAGTCCAGCCGTCCGAAGCGCCTCGGTTTTACCAGAATCTCACCCAGGGTAAGCGCGGAAGTCAGCAGGACATCGCCTCGCTCATCCATCCGCTTCATCAGGGCCTTCGTCTTTCGCGCCAAATCGCCTCGCGCTTCCAGCATGTAGATGAACAGGTTGGTGTCCCAGAAGATGCGGCTCACTCCCAGCCCTCCCTGAGACGGCGCACGTACTCGTCAGGGTCCTCGTCGCGCCAGATTTCCTTGCCGACGCCCCATAGAGACAGGATGGGATTCTCTCGCGGATCGGACGCGGCTCCTTGAGCATAGTCCTTCTCGTACCAGTCGAGCAGACCGCGATACTCCTCCGGAATCTCGCCCCGCTGTGGCCTGACCTTGCCCGATCGCTCGGGATGGCACGGGTCACCGTCCCGATAGAGCCGCCGCCTGCTCTTCCCGGTGGCGTAGAGCATACGATAGGGATTCGGTTTCGGCGGCCGATTCGCTACGCAGTGAAGATAGGCGTGCGGCGCAACCCCCCCTCTTAACCTGCCGGACAGATTCAACTTGCCGACGCGTTCCACGATCTCCTGAACTTCAAAATCTTCACGGTCAGGGTTCTCGCGATGTAGCAAGGCGGTCGCGATCCACACTTCATCGCCAACGCGGATGCGTGTTTTCGGTTCGACTTCGCTAATGGCCTCCATAAGAGATCCGGCTCCTTCATCTGGACCCAACCTTGACATGCAGCGCGTTGATCAGGCCCCCGCAAAAACCCGTGGCCGGATTACGTACTCAGACCACTTCACGATTGTCACAGGCCACGCTTCCCTACTCTCCGCGAACGTGACCCACCCGCAGACCGAAGCCGTTTCGGGATAACCGGCGGGTTCTGTGCACCCGCCCGCTTCTGAACTTTCGTTTTGGAGAGCATGGTTGTGCACAGCGGGCGACCAACTCGATCCTGCTGATGCATGTAATTTTGTACGACAAATAATAATTAGTATCATTCTTTCGTTTTAAGGCGTCAACAGAAAAACCGCCCCGAAGCCGTATTTGGAGTTGGCCGCCGCCTTCGCGTACCATGATCGCCACCGGCCGCCGATCGGGCCGGTACTCGTTGTCGGATCCACATCACGGAGAAACTCCCATGAATCTCAAATCAACCGAATCCAAGCCTACGCGCCGCGGCATGCTTGCAGGTCTCGGCGCGGCGGCTGCCGCCCAAGGCTTGCTGCAAGATGCCCTGGGTGCGCAAGCAAACCCCGCGGCCAATGTCGAGGACCGCGCCTCGAACATCAGAATCACCAAGCTCACCTGCACGCCGGCGGACCCGAAGTGCATTATCAAGCTCGAGACCAACTACGGCATCACCGGCTGGGGTGAAATCAGCAACGTCATTGCGGACGTCGCGACGACCCTCGCCCACCGCATCTTCGAATTGCTCGACGGCCAGAATCCGACCCGCATCGAGCATCTCTGGCAGTTGATGTACCGGGCGCACCGCAACCTGCGCGGCGGGCCGTTCATGGTCCACACGATTTCGGCCTTCGACATGGCGCTGTGGGACATCGTCGGGAAGCTCTGGAATGTCCCGATCTATCGACTGCTGGGTGGCCCGACCCGCGACAAGATCCGGGTGTATCACACCAACAAGGCACGTAAAATCGGCAGCGGCGGCCTGTGGCCCTTCTCCGGGACGCCGGCGGAGATTGATGCCGTCGTCGAGAGAGTCAAGCAGGCACGGGAGCTGGTCGGCCACGACGGAGCCGTGATGTTCGACGCGCACTGCAACATGCCGCCACCGATGCTGATTCAATTCGCCAACCGCATCGAGCCTTATGAAGTTCTATGGATCGAGGAAGCCGCCGTCTACGGCAACATCGAGATCTTCAAGCGGCTTCGGGAAAAGATCAACGTGCCGCTTGCGACGGGTGAGAAGGACCGCACGATATGGGGCGTGATTCCGTATCTGATCAACAACGCGATCGACATTCTGCAGCCCGACTGCGGCTTTGTCGGCGGCATCACGCAGATGAAGAAGATCGCCGCCCTGGCCGAGACGTTCTATGTCCCGCTCGCGCCGCACTGCACCATGACGACCGTCGGTATGACAGCAAGTCTTCACGTGGCGGCTTCGATCCCGTACCTTCTGATTCACGAGGGCTACTCACCCGACAACCGGCTACCTGGTTTGGCGAAGCGAAGTTGGTCGCTCCGCGACGATGGCCATGTCACGCTGCCCGCAGGACCCGGCATCGGCGTGGAAGTCGACGAAGCCCGTCTCGCCGAGTTGTCGAAAGAGCGCAGGTTCAAATGGCATCCGCAGTTCGTTTCGGACGGTTCCGTAGCGGACTATTGAGCGGGCCGCTGTTCTCTAGCAAGGACCGGCGCTGCAGGAAGTTTTGCAGCGCCCGGTTTTCCGTGCAGAAAGCGCCAGGGTCTAGCTCCGCAGGCCGACCCTTTCCAGAACCGCCCTTGTGGTCCGAAGTACCCGCGATTCGGCCGAAAGGAGCTTGCGGCACCAACTGCCATGAATCGGTTCTCTGGGCTGTTCGAGCATCGCGCGAAAGACCTTTTCCAGTTCGTTCTGCTCGACCGGCCGCCGTGGCGGACTGTCGATTGCACCTCGGCCCCTCTCGGCAGATCGACTCCACCCCCCTGTTAGACTGACCCTTCGGAACCATTATGGCGGCGAATTCGACGAATCCTCTGCTCGAAATCAAGTTCAAAATCCCCTTTGATCAGATCAAGGCGGAGCATGTCGAGCCCGCTGTCGACGCTCTCATCGCCGAAGCGCAACAGAACATCGACGCCATCGCTGCCGATCCGGACCCGCGCACCTACGACAACACGCTCCGCGCCCTCGAGGGCGCCGTCGAGACGCTCGAGTACGCCATGTCCGTAGTCAGCCATCTCGAATCCGTCGCCACCTACCCGGAACTACGCGACGCCTACAACACCGTCGAGCCGAAGGTCAGCGCATTCGACTCGAAGATCCCCCTCAACGAAGCTCTGTGGAAGCAGATCAAGCGCTTCAGCGAGACGGAGGAAGCCGCCCTGCTCTGCGGTTCCCGCGCCCGCTTCCTCAAGAAGACTCTCGACAAATTCCGCCGCAGCGGCGCCGACCTCGACGAAGGCGGAAAGGCCAGGCTCAACGAGCTCAACGTCCAGCTTGCCCGGGCGACCACGAAGTATTCCCAGAACGTCCTTGACGCCACCAACACCTTCGAACTGATCATCGAGGACGAGGCGCAGCTCGCCGGACTCCCGCCCAGCGCCGTCGCCCTGGCCCGCCAGGACGCCGAAAGCAAGGGCAAGCCGGGCTGGCGCTTTACGTTGCAGGCCCCCAGTTACATCGCCGTGATGACCTACCTCGACGACGCGGCCGTTCGCGAGAAGGTCTACCGTGCCCACGTCACTCGAGGCACGAAGGAGCCCTATGACAACCGCGAGCTGATCCTCACCATCCTGCGCCTTCGCCGCGAGAAAGCCCGGCTGCTCGGCTACCGCGACTTTGCCGACCTCGTCCTCGAAGACCGCATGGCGAAGACCGGCCGCAGCGCTCGCGGGTTCGTCGATTCCCTCAAAACGAAGACACGGTCAGCCTTCGGGCGTGAAAACGAAGAGCTGCTCGCCTTCCGCCGCGAGATCGAAGGCCCAAGCGTTCTCGATCTCGATGCCTGGGACATCGCGTACTACGCGGAGAAGATGCGCCAATCCATCTACGACTTCGAAGAGGAAGAACTTCGGCCCTACTTCGCCTTCGAGAAGGTGCTCGACGGCATGTTCGATCTTGTCGGGCGCCTCTACGGCATCAAGGTCGTCGAGGAGAGCGGTGTTTCCGTTTGGGATAACAGCGTCAAGTACTACTCCATCGACGATGCCGACGGGACCCGCCTCGGTTCCTTCTACGCCGATTTCTACCCACGAGAAAACAAGCGCGGAGGAGCTTGGATGGACTCCTTCTTCGTCAGCGTCCCCGGTGGCCCGCGTCCTCATCTCGGCCTGATCTGCGGCAACCAGACACCTCCGGTCGACGGTAAACCCGCGCTGCTAACGCACCGCGAGGTCGAGACCATCTTCCACGAGTTCGGCCACCTGCTGCACCATCTGCTGAGCAGGGTCGGGGTCCGCAGTCTGGGAGGAACCAATGTCTCCTGGGACTTCGTCGAGCTGCCGTCGCAGATCATGGAGAACTGGTGCTGGGAGCGCGACGCCCTGGATCTCTTTGCGCGCCATTACGAGACCGGCGAACCCATCCCCTCGGATCTCTTCCGGAAAATGAAGCGGGCGCGCAACTTCCGAGCCGCCAATGCGCAGATGCGGCAGTTGAGCTTCGGCACGGTCGACTTGGCCCTCCACCGCGACTACGACCCTCAAAAGAACGATGACGTGATGAAGTACGCCTTCGACATCCTGCACTCGTTCGCGCCGGCCGCTCTGCCGCCCGAGCACGCCATGATCGCGTCCTTCACTCACCTGTTTGCGAGCCCGGTCGGCTACGGAGCCGGCTACTACTCGTACAAGTGGTCGGAGGTCCTCGACGCCGACGCTTTCTCCCGCTTCGCCAAGGAGGGTATTTTCAGCCGAGACGTCGGCATGCAGTTTCGTGAAAGCATCCTGGCACGCGGCGACAGCGAAGACCCGGCACGGCTCTTCCGTGACTTCATGGGGCGCGATCCCGATGCCGACGCCCTCCTGCGCCGCCAAGGCCTTCTCCCCGCCGGCTGACGCTCTCGCCTGAAGGCTCGTTGCTATACTGAAAAACGGCCTGAGGCCCCCGATACACCGCGCCCCCCAGGCTGAAAAGTCCGCTCCGCGGGACACTCCCGAACTTCACAGTTGCGGTACGAACGACTGCTCGATTGAGACCATGCCCCTCTACGAGTACGAATGTCTGAAGTGCGGCCACCGCTTCGAGGAGATCCAGAAATTCTCCGACGAGCCGCTCAAAGAACACAACCGTTGCGGCGGAGAGCTCCGCAAGCTGCTCTCGGCTCCCGCGATCCAGTTCAAGGGGACCGGCTGGTACATCACCGACTACGCCCGCGCCGGCCAAACCGATGGCGACGGCAAGCAGAGCGACGAGAAGAAGACCGAAGCCAAGTCGGAGTCCGGGTCCGAAACGAAGACCGAATCGAAACCCGAGTCAAAATCGAACGGTTCCGGCTCCCGTTCCAACACCTCGTCCGACTCGAAAAACTAGCGGCGGGTTCGCCGTCCCCCGGGTGCCGGGTGCAAACCAATCTCATGGAAACCATCCAGGTCACTCTTCCCGACGGCAGTCGCCAGGAGGTCGCCAAGGGTGCGACTCCGCGGCAAATCGCCGAGTCCATCAGCCCGCGCCTTGCCGCCGCGGCACTGGTTGCCAAAGTCGATGGAACACTCATCGATCTCACCGAGCCCCTCATCGAAGATACCGACCTGCGCCTGCTGACCTCCAGGGATACCGAGGCCCTCGAAGTCTACCGCCATTCCTCGGCGCACCTGCTCGCCGCCGCCGTCCTCGAGCTGTTCCCGGGAACCAAGCTCGGCATCGGACCGCCCACCGAGCAAGGCTTCTTCTACGACTTCCAGCGCGACGAACCTTTCACGCCCGAGGACCTCGAGAAGATCGAAGCTCAAATGGCCGAGATCGTCAAGCGTGACCCGTGCAACGAACGAGTCTGGCTCTCCCGTGAGGAGACACTCGCCCAATACCGCAAGATCGGCGACTGGATGAAGTGCGAGCTGATCGAAGAGAAGACCGACGAGGAACGCATCTCGATCTACAAAACCGGCGACCGCTTCGACGACTTCTGCCGCGGCCCGCACATCCCCAGCATGGGGCGCATCAAGGCTTTCAAGTTGCTCTCCGTGGCCGGCGCCTACTGGAAAGGCGATGAGAAGAATGCGCGCTTGCAGCGCATCTACGGCACCTCCTTCTTCGACAAGAAGGAGCTGAGACAGTATCTCCACCGGCTTGCAGAAGCCAGGAAACGCGACCACCGCAAGCTCGGCAAGGCGCTCGACCTCTTCAGCATTCAGGAGAGCGCCGGTCCCGGCCTTGTCTTCTGGCACCCGAAAGGCGGCACAATCCGCCGCATCATGGAAGACTGGCTGCGGGACGAGTACGTCAAGCGCGGTTACGGCCTCGTCTACACACCGCACGTCGCCCGCTTCGACTTGTGGAAGACCTCGGGCCACGCGGATTTCTATTCCGAGGACATGTTCAAACGCATGGAGCTGGATGATTCCGAATACCAGCTCAAGCCGATGAACTGCCCCTTCCACATCCTCATTTACAAGAACATGCTCCGCAGCTACCGCGACCTGCCCATCCGGCTCGGAGAGCTTGGCACCGTTTACCGCTACGAGCGCTCCGGCGTCATGCACGGGCTGCTCCGCGTCCGCGGATTCACCCAAGACGACGCCCACATCTTCTGCACTCCCAAACAGGTCAAGGATGAAATCCTGGGCTGCGTCGACTTCGCGCTCGACGTTCTCAGAACCTTCGGTTTCGACAAGTTCGAGGTCGAGCTTTCCACTTGGGACGGCGGCCGAAGCAGTCGGTATGCCGGCTCTCCCGAGGAATGGAAAATGGCCGAGGACGGTCTCTTCAGCGCCCTCGAAGAACGCGGCATCGAGGCCAGGGTCATGCCCGACGAGGCGG
>MKWU01007644.1_pt1 | contig 10221 bp, 3 predicted proteins | sample 809101 | NCBI WGS metagenome assembly MKWU01 (sample SAMN05860141, study PRJNA318959) | sponge metagenome | host: Aplysina aerophoba | place: Slovenia: Piran, Adriatic Sea, Gulf of Piran | collected 2013-05-07
CATCTGGCTCCGGCCCCTCCGACGCGACTGGCAGCGTATACTCAGTCGCTGAAATCCGGTGAGCGCCATCGCAGAAGGCGTGGGCGCGCCATCAAACGGATGACCGTCTCCACGGCTCGACGGAACAATTACCCCGGAACCGGTCCGCCTGAGCTGAAGGAAACCGTATCACCAAGTAGCTCTCGGATCGGGGTTCGGGCGCCGAGGACAGTCAGTAAGGCAAGTCCTTTGGGCACATGAACGCCCGCAACACCGGCGGGCGCGACCATTGGGGCGGGATAATCGTGCCGATAGCGCGGAACAGGTAATCACTAACCAATCCTTATCAGCGCGCCGTGCCACCGAGGGTCAGGCCGTGGTCGGCTTCCCCGGCGGGGCTCTCGCGCCGCACCGCCTCGACGCCGAATGCAGGTCCAGCCGCACCGTCGCCCTCGCTCGGCCCCAGCGCCACGCCGGCGAGCGCACGGCCAAAGTCTGCGTCCGCCCCGAGCACCGCGGTCGCGACGTCGCCGACGATGTTCGTGGCGCCGTCGTCGCCGTCCTGCTCGCCGTCGAAGCTGGCGTGTGCAACCCGACCCAAGGCCGCCAGCCCCGGACCGGCACCCTCGGCCCCGAGCACGCCGGCGACATGGAACGAACTGCCCAGCAGCAAATCGCGCCAGGGTACCCGGCGCGCGGGCGCCGAAGCTACCGGCCCGTCCAGAGAGACCGGACTGACCTGCGCCCGCAGTCCGCCCTGCGCCGATGAGTCGCCGTTTGTCGGCGGTTCGCCTCGTGCCAGTGATTTTGCCCCCACGAGGGGCCCGCTCCCCGCGAAGGGTTCGCTGGCGGCAGGCGCGCCGGTTGCTGTAGAAGTGGGACCGTACGCGAACGCCAGCGCCATCATCGTCTCGCCCAGCGCCTTGCCGCCGCTGGAGAGGTTCAGCGGCTGGCCCGCGAACGTTGCATGCGCGGGAGGATCAGCCAGGTCCTTTGGCTCACACCGTGGTAATGTCACCTGCGTATGGAATTTGTGGCAACGCGAATGGTTGAGTCCGCGCTCCAATCCGGCGGAGAACTACGACTTCATCATTCGCATTTCCAGCGCCATATCCGGTGGTTAATCCTGCGAATCCGAATGTCGGGACATTCCGTACGGTCTGAAAGCGACATTCGTCGGCGACCAAATGGCACTTTTTTGGGGGTCCACACCCTGCTAGGAGTCCGGAAACGGGCGCAAGAAGGAGAACAAAATGAAAACGATCAATATGTCAGGTGCACTCATGCTGGCCGTTGTTATGTCGGGCTGTGGGACTACCCAGTCTGCATATCAGGCCCAACTCGATACTCTTTTGGGCGCCAGCGAGACCGAGATGATCTTGCAGTTCGGGCCGCCCGTGCAAGCTGAGGCGGAAGAACGCACCGGAACTCTATACTGGGAGTCGGAGCGTATCACCGAGGAAACAAGCTCGTCGGCGGCTGGCGGAATTGCATTTGGCATAACGATGCAGTCCAAACAGCGCTGCGAATTGCGTGCGATTTTCGAAGATGGAGACTTGGCCCGCTTCGAGTGGCGGGCAAGCCGAAGCGCCGTGTTTGGAGACGAGTATGTTGACGAATTGCATGCGGGCGAGTGCGGCAGGTTCTTTCCGGTGAGGCCAAGGGAGCCGAATGGCTGGTCCAGGCTGACGCCGTATATTGGACGGATGGAGAACGAGTTGGTGGAAGCCTACGGCAAACCTCCAATCGTTCATGTCCTGGAAGGGGGAGCGCGGCTGCTCTCTTGGAGCGATGCCTTATTCCCGGGTAGTATGGGCCATTATTCTCCTGACCCGGACGTCCATACGGAAGGACGCGCGACCAGGCGTTGCATTGTGGGCTTCGTTGTAACGGACGGCATCGTGACGGCGACGGACTCGTGGGGGCAAAGGACTGCCTGTCCATTGCCAGCCAACGACCGCTGACACGCCGCTGGACACCTGTCTAGTTCACGGCAAAGGAGCGGCCGATCTGGTCAAGGTGGACAACGCCATCGGCTTGGCCGTCCTCCAGATCGAGCAGACGCAATGCAGTTGGCGAAATGATGTAGGTTTCAACTTCACCCTTTACGGAAGCGGGCACAATCAGTTCCGACTGGCCATCGCCGTTTAGATCCGCCAAGGATGCTGATCCCTGTAGCTCAATACTCGGATCACGGAAACTGAGTCGCCAGGAATGCGCCGGGACCGTATCGATTCCGAAATCCACTACTCCGTTAGCGTCGCCCAACCCTTGCAGGTCCCATCCCGAAATCAGGTAGGCGTTCCCGTAGCCCAGCAGCAAGATATCCGAAAGCCCATCGCTGTCTATATCGTTTACGCCAAGCCCGGAATGCATCCAAGCGAACCGCTTGGTTCCGGTTGCCGACATTTGGCCGCCGCTGCCGGTCGCCATGATGCTGGCGCCGGTGACGAGATAGACACCCGAATTGGCGGCCAAGAGGAGATCGTTCAGTCCGTCTCCATCGGTGTCGCCAGCCGCGGATGCGGTCGTGCCGATATCAAAATCACTTCCACCCAACTTCCAGGTCCCTTCCTGTCGGCCTTGCGTGATCTTGATTTCGCCATCGGTCACTCCGTCGGCGGCATCCAGTGAAGCCATCGCCGCGCCCGACACCACGATCAGGCCGCCCGAGTACGGGTTTGCTCCAAACGGCATATCCGGCGCACCGATCATAAGGTCCACAAAGCCGTCCCCATTCAGGTCACCGACAGGGCCGATACTTGTTCCCATCGCGATTCGCGTATCGCTCACGATCTTCCAGGATCCGGAACTGCGCGCCATCCTGTCGAGGCTGATGGCACCGTCGAGAGTGCCGTCCATTGCGTCGGCATACGCTAATTCCACTCCCGAGGCGACGTACACCGTATCTACCGAAGAACCCATCTCTCCTTTGCGCGAGGGGATGCCCACCAAGAGATCGTTGACTCCATCGGCATTGAAATCGGCGAGCGCAAACGCGCTCCGGTCTAAACGCGATCCAGCAATTCGCAGGATTCCGGTGTCGGGCCGTGGGTGTTCTAGAGGAAGCCGCAATACGCGATCGCCGGCGGTTGCGTTCCTGAGGACGGAGGCTGAAACCAGCAGGTCGTGGACAATCAGATCGTCCATGCCGTCGAAGTCGATGTCGCCGGCGCGGAATACGCGATCATGGTGCACGGCGGGTAGCCGCAGTGAATTGGACGGAACGGATGCACGGTCCAAGTCGATCGTGCGGTCCTCGATTCCGTCGCTGCCGTCCGCCTCTTTGAGGTCAACGGCGGAAACCAAGTAGGTGTGCCCTTTTGCACTCTTGGCAACGAGATCTTCCGATCCGTCGCCATCGAAATCGGCTCCGGTCAGGCCGACTGCAATGCCTCGAATACGGAAGAAATAAGGATCGGACCTGCTGTTGTCTTGATGCGAAGATCCTGCGGTACCCCACACGCCTCCAACAATTCGTGCATTTTGAGCGCCACCGCCCTCGTCCGTTTCGAAGATCGAGCGCTCTGCGCCAGTGTCGATACTGCCGGTCTCCAAGTATCCGCTGGACGATTCTGCGACGCTGCTGCCCGTCATAACTGCCGTCGGTTGGCCCTGGCCGTCATCCTGCCCCTCGGAATCGCCGTACGAATAGACCCTGGCGCCGGCGTTGTCGACGACATAGAACCGCCCCGCGGCGTAGGCGATGCCCTCGGGATCGCTGTTATTTTCTTCCAGGTCGAAGTCCGCGGAAGTGTCGCGCTGACCGGTCGCGGTGTACGCATAGACTTTCTCGTCGAACCAATCAACCACATAGATATAGCCCGCGGCAACGGCGATCCCGCCGCTGGCTATGTCCGCACCCAGATCGAAGTCCCCAGCCGCGTCCGGCTGACCGCTTAGGGAATACGCGTAGACTCGGTTGTCGCTTAAGTCGACGACATGGAATCGTCCGGCGGCATATGCGATGCCGCTGGCGCTGCCGTTTTTCTCATTCAGGGCGAAGTCCGCCGCACTGTCGCGCTGTCCGGTCACAGTGTATGCATAGACCTTTGCGTCGTCGCCATCAACGACGTAGAACCGACCCTCGGCAAGGGTGATCCCTTCGGGGTTTCTGTTTTCCGCATCCAGATCGAAGTCGGCGCCCGCATCACGCTGACCGGACGCGGTGTACGCGTAAACCTTGTTGTCAGCCCGGTCGACTACCAGGAATCTCCGGTCCGTATGGGCGATTCCCACGGCGTTATCGTTGCCATCCTGGAAGCGAACGTCCGACACCGGATTCCGTTGGCCACCGTCGGAATAAGCGTAGGCCGTATCGTCAGTCGGCTCGACAACCAGGAAGAGGCCAGCGGTATAGGCGATTCCGGTGGGGCCCGTGTTAGCTGCATCCAGTTTGAAGTCACCCGCCGCATCGCGCTGACCGGTCGCGGTATACGCGTAGGCCAATTCATCCAGCTGGTCGACCACGTAGAACTTGTCGGCGGCATGGGTAATTCCTGCGGGGACGCTATTCTGCACATCCAGCGCAAAGTCGGCACTGGCGTCGCGCTGACCGTTAACATCATACGCGTAGACCTTCTCGTCGCCCCCATCGACCACGTAGAACCGGCCGTTGGAATAGGTGATCCCCGTGGGGCCGCGGTTGTCCGCATCCAATTCAAAGTCCGCGCTGGCGTCGCGCTGACCGCTACCGGTATACGCGTAGACCTTCTCGTCTCTCAAATCGGCCACGTAGAACCGACCTTCGGCATGCGTGATTCCCGTAGGCCATGTGTTGTCCGCATCCAGATCAAAGTCACCCGAGGCGTCGCGCTGGCCGTTCGCGGCATAAGCGTAGACCTTATCGTCGAAGAGATCCACGACAAGGATCCTTCCGTCGGCAAAGGTGATTCCTTCGGGCTCACTGTTGCCGTTCAGCAAGTCGAAGGATTCCGCGTAAGCGCCATCGTCGGCTTGCTCGACGGCGAGTGTGAATTTGAGCGTGTCGGTGTCGCCATCCTCATCCGTCGCCGTGAAGTTCATTTCGTACGTGCCCATCGTGCTTGGTGTGCCCATAAGCCGGTGGCTCACGGCATCAAATGTCAGTCCCGGAACGTCGGGCGTAAGGGTATATTTCAGCTTGCCGTTGCCGCCGCTTGCCTCCGGCAGCGCCAATGCTTCGATCGCCGTGCCAACCCGATAGGATGGATTGCCAACGCCGCTTGCGCCTTCGAAGCTCGGCTGCGTATCGGCCGGCGTGCCGGCTGATGTCCTTGCAATAGTCCCCAATTCCACTTCCCGGCCGGCGAATTCACATCCGCCGGCGGTTGCGCATGTATACCGATAGCCGCCTTCTTCGATATACCCAGCGTGGTCGAACTGGATGTTCGCCTGGCCCGAACGACTCGTCACCCGGGCGCCCGTTGCCAAATCCGGCAGCCAGGCGCCGTAGGGCAATTCGGCAATCGTGTCACCAACTCCATAGTCCGTATCCGCACCATCGCCATTGTCCGAATCGTCGGGCAGAGGATACGAGAAGACTAATTCATCGATTGAATCGACGAAATAAAGCCGGCCGAAAGCGTAGACGATCCCAGCGGGGCTGTCCTCACTCAGGAAAGCCACATCCAGGTTGAATCCCGCCGCCGCGTCGTGTTGTCCAAATGTGTCGTAAACAATCACACTGGCGCTAGCTAACCTGCTGCCGTCCCGAACGACGAAGAACTGGCCATTGCCGTAGGTTATCCCTTGAACATTGCCGGCATAGCCGTCATGCAAATCGAAATCCGCCATCGCATCGCGCTGTCCGGTAACCGAATACGCATAGACCTTGTCGTCGGTCCCATCAACAATATAGAACCTGCCATCGGCGTAGGTAATACCCTCGGGACGGGAGTTGTTTGCGTCCAGTTCGAAGTCCGATGGCGGATCCCGCTCACCGGAAGCGGTATACGCAAACGTCTTTTCCTCGTTTCCGTCAACGACGTAGAACCGGCCCTCTGCATACGTGATGCCTGAGGGAGAACTCGTGGCGGGATCCATGTCGAAGTCCGCCAACGCGTCGCGCAGGCCCGTTGCGGTGTAGGCGTAGACCTTGTTGTCATGCCGGTCGACGACATGAAGCCTGCCATTGGCATAGGCGATTCCTCCCGCATCTTCAATGCGAAAGGTGTACAAGTTAAAGTCGGCCAGCGCCTCGCGCTGGCCGTTAGAGGTATAGGCGTAGACCCTATCGTAGTATGCATCGACGATATGGAATCGGCCGTCAGCGTGAGTGATTCCAATGGCGCTGTATCCACCTGCAGCCAGCTCGAATTCCGCCGATTGATCGCGTTGGCCGGTCGCCGTGTATACATATACCTTGGGGTAATCGCCCTGGACGACATAGAACCGACCGTTCGCATAGACAATACCTGTGGCGGCGTCATTTGCCTCATCCAGGTCGAAATCCGCCGATGCCTCGCGCTGACCGGTTTCCGTGTACGCATAAACTGAAGCGTCGTCTCCATCGACGACATAGAACCGACCGTTCGCATAGACAATACCCGTGGCGGCGTCATTTGCCTCATCCAGGTCGAAATCCCCCGCCGCGTCGCGCTGACCGGTTTCTAAGTACGCATAAACTTTGGCGTTTCTCCAGTCGACGATATAGAACCGGCCATTCGCATGGGCAATACCACTGGCATTTTTGTTTGCGTCATCCAAGCTGAATCCGGCAACCGCATCATGCTGCCCGGATTGGCTATACACATAGACCTTCTCGTCCCGCCAGTTAACGACATAAAACGCCTCGTTGGCGTAGGTGATCCCACCGGGGAAGGCGTTGTGGGCAGACAAATAGAACTTTTCGGCCGGTGGCTCGGAGCTGCTGGCGATCCTGTCGATCCGCCACGCTCCGTCGCCTTCGCTTGAGGCGCGAAGATCGTATACACGCCCGTTGACCGTCTCGTTTTCGAGCACGATCCGGAAGCTGCTGGTAAGTTCCAGGAACGAACCCCGACCGCGCACGTCGACAGAGAATTCATCGCTCGTTCCGGGGTAATTGCAGGTCTCTTCGGTCCGCACGACAAGGCCCACGAAGCAATCACGGATCGTCTGAGTGCCGAAGGATTCAGCGGTCACAATTGTGAAACTGATTGTATCGGAGTCGCCGTTCTCATCCGTGGCCGTGTATGTCATCACGAACGTGCCCGGTGTGTCCGGCGATCCGGTGAGTTGGCGCGTCGCAACCTCGAAACGCAATCCGGGCACCTCTGGCACAAGGGTGTAGCTCAACGTTCCGTTGCCACCGGTCGCTTCCGGGAGAGTCACGGCGTCAATCGGCTTGCCCACTTGGAAATTCCGATCGCCCGGCCCGGCGACGCCGCGGAAACTCGGCACTCCATTCTCTGCTACCGAACCGCTCGCCCACCTCACCACGGCGCCCGTCGTGACCGCCCCATTAGCTATGGAACAACCGTCCATCGAAGAACAGGTGTATCGCGTGCCGTCAGCAAGTTCGAAATATCCGCCCTCGTCCAGGGTGATGGTCGTGCCTGTGCCGCTGCTGGCATACCGGCCTTCAGACAGCGTTTCGGGTGCGAATGGTCCTGACCAGGGCACGCGCGGCAGGGCCTCGTTCACTTCATAGGATGCATCCTGGTCAAGAGCGCCCGGTGGGAATCCCGCGGGCAACCACTTGGGCAAATGCGCCACATTGTCCCGCGCAGTCTGCGATGTAGGTACGCCCCACGCTTCGAAAAATGGGCCCAGATTGCGACCGACTGTGCGGGAAAAGCGCTCAAGCCACTGGTCGCGCTTTTCCTCGTCGCTCTTCGGACGCTCGGCCGCTTCGAGGTTTCGGTACTCGGCAAACACGTGACGGAAGGCTTCCCAGCCGAATTCCTGCTGCAATTGCGCGTACATGATCAGGGCCAAAAATGGATGTTGCTTCCACAGGCCGAAGTCCGGATCATCGAAATCGTAGCGCTCCATTTCCTCGGCCCAGGACTTGCTGGAACCTGCAAAGCGGCCGGCTGGCACGATACCGCAGAGGAACTCGTAGACGTACAAAGTAAACAGATTGACGGTTACTTCGACCGTCCCGTCGAACGTCCAATCGTCGCTTTGGTGGTTGTGTCCTACCTCGTGGAAGAATCCCCAGTTGCTACCCGTCCACTCCTGACGGCAAGTGGAAATATGCTGGGCATCCACGATGTAGGACGATTGGTTCCCCTCGATGTGGGCCAGCAACGGATACCCGGAAAGCATCCAGCCATAGGGAAGCTGACGGTCCACGACGAACCGCTCGGGGCTAATGCGGCGCTCGGCCCACGCGGCCAGCTCCGCATTCAGGTCGAGCACTCGATCCCAGGTCTCCGCGACATCGGTCGGATCGTCCAGCGCGCGCACTTTGGCTGATTCCGTCGTAACGATCATGTTTGTCCCTTCGATCTCGGCCCACGGTGCCGGAGCATCGCGAATCTCGTTGCGCCATTCGGCTGGACTTGTCTCGCCCAAGACGAAGCGGGGAGCCGCCACAGCGCCCTCGATCTCGATGGCCACCGTGCCGAGGTCCGCCTCATTCGACACTTCGATGTAGATAAGTCCGCCGAATGCGTTCGCCACGCGGGTCGTCGGGCTCGACACCTCAAACCGGCGGCTGATTTCCGGCATGCGCGTCCACTCCGCCTTCGGCCAGATGCCGCGGGTGTGGGCACCCACAAGCACATGAAGGGCTCCGCCCTCGGCCGCCGCGGCCGGCACCGTCACGGTCACCAGTTCGCCCGGCGCGGCGTAGAGTCCAGTGGAATGCCGGACCGGCGCGAACGGCTCGCCGACGAGCCCTATGGAATGCCGGCGCGCGAACGTGTCGATGGTGAGGCTGCGCGTGATGCGCTCGGCATCGTCCGGAACGCTGCCGGGAAAATCCGCTGCGGCCGGGTGTGCGCGCACGGACTCCGCCGGCAGACGCCGTTGCTCGAACACAAACAAAGCGGCGGCGAGCCGCCCAGTCACGTCGCTTACGTCAACCGGATTGTCCGCCGATGGCCACTCTGCGCCTTCAATCACGCTGCGTAGGCGCGGCGCAATCAAGGTGTCGTTCGGCGGCAGGCACTGGATGGTTCGTTCCAATGTGGCTAAAGCCTGATCGACTTCACTCTCGGTCAACGCGCGGCTGCCCGCATCGTGCGCCTCCATTGCATCTAGCGCTTCGATTGCGTGCGTGAGCGTGTTGGGCGCCCCCGAAACGGCATAACCCGACTCCGAGGTGCGCTCAATATACATAAAATCGCCCCATTGAATGCCGACTGATGCAAGCAACCGATTGCCGGCAAAATCGGTGACGAGATTCTTATCTGGGTGCAAATAAGCCCAGCCCCAACCTGTGGCGGCGGTAACCAAGCCGCCTCCAGCGCGCACGAACGCGCCCACATCGTCCTGCTCGCGCTCGGTTTGATTCCACATTGTCATGATGAGGACATCTACCTGCGCAAGCGCATCCGAGGTCAGCGCGACTTCAACCAAATCGTAGCCGGCATCCATCAGCCAATCGCGCAATTCCTCCACGCCTGCGCCGACCGCGCTCTTGGCCACACCAATCCGGGGCGAAGATTTTTCTCCTGCTGCCCATTCAATTGCGTTGGTCAGCAGAAGCCTCGTATCCGCAGTGTCGACGGTAGCGGGTTCAAAATAGCGGTCATGACCCAGAGCGACTATCCGGCCTTTCTCAGACCGGCCGGCCGCCACGACCGGTACGCGCGTGTTGCCGGTCGCGCCCTCGACGAGTGGGAACGCATCGGGCCCGTAAACGCACAATGGCCCGGGTGCACCGGGCGCACCGATCCCGGAGATGCCGTTGAGCAGAGCATCGACGTCGTGCTCATCGGCAAGGGCATGTTGCCCAATAGCGAGCATCCAAACGACCCCTGCAAGCAAGGAGTGCCCGCAGCGGCTCTTGGTAATACGTTGCATTTCTGTCCCCAAACTAGCCATGGAACTGGTCACAGCACGACGGGTTTCGAACGCGCCTAGGACATCGCTCGCATGCCCTCATCACACAGGGTGACGATGAGGCCGTCGGCGCGGCGGGGGCCTGCGCCTCGGCGGGTGCCGCGTGGAACAGCGACAGCGCGCCGAGCAGCAGCGAGAGGGCGGGGAGGAAGAAGAGGCGGGCGCCGAAACGCCCGCGGTGCGGCTCAGGCGCGCGCGGGGACTCTATGGATGTCGAGGGAACCGGTCTGCGCGCGTTCCGGGCGCACATCAGGCCGCTGGGCCGCT
>MKWU01007645.1_pt1 | contig 10220 bp, 8 predicted proteins | sample 809101 | NCBI WGS metagenome assembly MKWU01 (sample SAMN05860141, study PRJNA318959) | sponge metagenome | host: Aplysina aerophoba | place: Slovenia: Piran, Adriatic Sea, Gulf of Piran | collected 2013-05-07
TGTGTGTGTGTGTGTGTGTGTGTGTGTGTGTGTGTGCGCGTGTAGAGGGGATGTGAGAGTACAAAATACTGGCTGAAATGATAATCAGCACTGAACACCACTGCAAGGTAGAACACACACACTTCAACACACGTAAGCACATGTATACATGTGTATACACACCTACGTATATACCAATTGCTTCAATTAGGCATGCTGGATAAAATTGCATAAGCAGCTAAGAAAGAAGACATAGGCAGGCCAACTGCATGTGGTGGTGCTGCTTCTCTCCCCACTTAGCCATAGCAAAGATCAATGACAGGACTATACGTTCAACACAAACTTACGGAGCAGTGGCCTGTACCACTTACAAGGCAGCTGTGCTGTGCTCTGAGGGACCAGCGTTGCCAACATCGCCACAAACACAGAGAGGGTTCTCATCTTGCACCGCACTTCAGCTACAGGAGGGAGGAGTCTATACAGCTACACAGCAGTGAAAGTATAAGATCAAACTTGCTGAAACAAGATATATAGCGTCTTTTGGCGAGAGCACGTCAGCCGCAAATATATATATGGCGATTCTAGCTACCCGTCAACAACATAAGGTAATGGAAAACTACAGGGGTCGCAATGAGCCTCTACGACATCATTAATCGCCCCTCACGTTCATAGCTAGGCGTCTGGACGGTTGTAATTTACGCATCACACGTTATTCTTTTACAAATCCTGGCTACCTGCCTTACTGACTCAGCCACAGGACTTCGTATGCAAAGAACACTGCTCACATTCACTTTTATAGTCCGGGAATCTATACTCCAGTGCGCTTCCTTCGTCTCGTGTCTCCAGAGGTAGAAACGTAATGGATCACGTGTCAGTGTGAAACTCGGAACGGAAGTGAAAACAGGAATTGGGCTACAGTCACTGTTTGCGCATATGCGTCAGTAGTAGCATTTGTGTGTGATGTAGTGGGAGGTTTTGGGAGCTGATAAGGAAGGCCCGTTAGGCCCTGACATAGTCTGTTGAGCAAACTTGGCTATAACTAGGTGCATGGCCATAGATGTAGCTACCTATCATCTAGATATAGCTATAGCTATAAACTACAGGTTAGTGCAAGAGTAGACATGTACGCACGCACACATGCACACAATTCACACTGTATATCATATCATACGACTACTACATACTAGTACTAGTATATAAAAACATTGTAGGAAATGTTCTGTCTTTGGTATGTGTTTGTGTGTGCGCACGTGTGTAGGGTGCACTTGAGTATATATATAAGTTTAATGAGAGATATAAGTAGCTAATGAGAGAAAGTATAACCATGTACAAAGTAATACAGGAGAATGCATGTGTACTGTTTTTATGCTCAGTTAGATAAAACTGCTGCCTCTCACTGATTTACAATACTAATGTGCATTGACTGTAGTGGACTTCTGTGCACCATGCATGGTATCCTCATGACATTCTTCATCAGCCTCAAAGGGAAGCACTTCATACGTATGGTCCACTTCGTCCTCCTCCTCCTCAGTGGCAAGGGCATGGCTTGTGTTAACCACATCCCTTGTTACCGTGTAGGAGGGGTTCTTTGTCATATCAGCTTGGGCCATGTCAACTTTGTTCATACTTGCATCTTCATACACAGAGTTTGCGGGAGAGGAATTGGGCCTGCAAAGCAGCAAGCAGTGAGCAGTACTATATACAGAATTTGTTCCACCACTTACTGTATACATACTTTAAATGCAATCCAGCTACTAATGTATGGACTGTCGGTGTGGCATATTGGCACATACCTGTATTTTGACTGCTTTCTGCAAAATACTATCACCGCTATCACTATGGCAACAGTAGCCGTCACCATAACAAGAAGGACAACAACAGCTACAGCTACTACAATCACAATCACAGTGGCGTCTGTGGGCGAGTCGGTAGCAGGGTTAGAGGATGGGTCAGCTGAAGGCAAAGTAGACTGGCCTGTAGGTGTGAGTACCGAGGCAACTGGACATCTTTCAGGCTCTAAAGAGTCAATCACCACGGGACAAGTGGGGTCCACCTGCAGCTGTGTGGAGTCGACTATGACGTAAGGAGTGGAGGTGACCCAGGAGGTGAGGAGGGAGGGCATGTCTACTGCACCGAATGAGTAGGAGAGCTCAGCTAGAAACACCACCGTTTGAGAGTCTGTGGTGCCCAGGCAGCTAAAGAAGTTCTGTTGCACAGACAAGGAGCAGCCACAGTCCTGCTGGAGTGGGACTGAGAGGGCAGCTGATACGTCTGACAGCTTCGCCTCACCTTTGGTCTCCTGCAAACACATGAGGCCATATAATTTAATAACAAAATTATGCCATCAAGTAACATACATTTACAGTATTTACTGTATAATTATTATGTATAGCTATATAACACCACCAGTGCAAGTTGAAGGCGATGACCACCATGAGTGCAAGTTATGTATTTGCACTAGTTAATGACTGAATCTATTAAAGTACCACCAGCGCAAGTTGCAGACGGCCAAGACCATCTTGGGTACGTACTACTAGTAGCAGGATGCAGCAACAAATGCAGATATATACGTACATACATATAGAGCTAGTTCTGATTAGGAATAGTGCCTTTTGCAATCTGTAATTTGTTGGTTGAAACCTTCCTCCTGCAATAATTGCGTCATTGGGAATTAGCCACTATAGCTAGTGTGTTGACCAGATGTTCTGGATTATTTGATTACTTTGATTTTAACCAAAACGTATACAGAGGTAACCAATAACTAAGGGACTATTAATTGAATCTGCAGTAAGTCGCCCACACAATACATTACAAGGATATTCCCATAGAACATATTTAACTTTCTTCATCTCCTAGAATAGATATGACTAGATTTTGAGGGTGTTTGTGTGAAATGATTAAGGTCCACATTCAGTAAGACACCACCATACAAATATGCGACAGACAGATGTGAAGCAATTCTGTCTCTGTAAACTTATTACTGTATTGCGCTAAGGAAGTGTGCATTTGTTTGTATGGTGTATGCAATAATTACCTTGGCATATATACAATTATGTATAATATACAGGTTGGTTACTCACCACCCAAGTGAGGCAATGTGAAATTGGTCTCAGATATAGTTGAATGAAAATCGACCCTATATAGAACAAGAGAGGAATGCAGAAATGTACCAGACAAGGCCTAAACAGTCATGCAATGTAAACTTGCAAACAACATTTAGGACAGCAACAGTAACAACTCACCAAAAACCTTTACAGTTATGTTTGCTGATATCACGGAGTGGTTCTGAACAAAATGTGACTCCACTTCACAGGTGTAGTTGGCCGCGTCTGTTCTCACTATTGGGGGAACAAGCATCAGCTCACTTACAACCTCGAAATACTCTAGACCTTCCAGGGGGATGGCCTTAAGGCTGCTGTCCAGGGCACTGCTGAAGGAGTAGGTGTCCACACGGCTCTGCCTTCTGAAGGTGGTGATGTTGATGTGAGAACCATTTGGGGCAATTGGAAGGCCATCCTTCTTCCACCGTAGGGCAGAGAGTGGGTAGCCTTGGAGGGAACACTTCAGCGTGACAGGGCTATTGCTGTTAATGGCAACATCCACATGAGGCGAAGTAGACAGGAACATGGGGAGGACTAAAAATTGACAGAAAACCGCAAACTGGTCAGCCAGAACATGTCAATACTTAAAACGAGCAGTGACTGCACTCACTTACCTTGCACAGACAGAGTGGCTGAAGCTGTGTCCGAGTCAAGACTGTTCTCAGCACGGCAAAGGTAGGTTCCCCTGTCTTCAAACTGGACATTCCTGATAAGCAGTCTACCATACCCACCTGGGCTCATACTATTGTCATCATCAGTGATGATATGTTTTCCACTTTGTACTATGTTTTTCTCTGTTCCATTGACAGAACCGATGGTAGAGTTGCTGCCATTTGCACTGATAAAGTACCAGGTCAGAGAGTGTAAAGGCCTGGCTACGGCGAAGCAGTCAAAGGTGACTGTGGCTCCACTGACCACTACTTGGTCCTCAGGTGGTCTGATGATTACAGGGCGACCTTGTAGGGAAAAAAGAAAGAATGTGCATATATGCAATCTCTGTGAATTGTATTTCGGATAACTTGCTTGCAATGAGCATATAATTAAAATTTGCATGGAATGACAAATGCATGGAGTGGAAGAACATTTTTGTTGAGCATGTAATAATGCCTTGGAATCAGTTGCTAGACTGGACTTCTATGGGACATAAAAGCTTAACAAGTAAAGCAAAGAATTGCCTGTAGTTTATTATAACAAGAAAGATGGAGGAATGAAGGGACATGTAAGTCTTAGTGCAAATGCCAGCAGCGATGACCATGCATTACAGAGTGCTCTAAGTAGTATATACACTGTCTGTGGAGTTCGAGGACTACCTTCACTTCTACATATATACTGGGGCAGCCTAAGAGGCCTCACATTGATGGTTTGCATATAATGGTTCCATAATTGCTGTATATGCATGTTCACTTGGTGATGGTGTAGTGTATGTACGAACGACGATTTTACGTTTTGGGTTCAAATTAAGTAGGCTACAAAAATTAATGTAAATGGCTCAAATGTTCACCATGGAAAGCTTCAGCTGAGCAAGTGTCACATGAAATGTAGCGGATGCTCCAACCTATCTCACTATCATTGATAATAGCTTCAGAAGAGAGAAAACCAGCAACAATTCCTGCGGGTATAGCCGACCTGCTTTTATAGATTCACACAGTAAAGCTATTATAGTAATTACTTCGGCCAATGCAATTGCCTCAATGCCTCAAAACCTTTTAACGCTTTTTCAGTGCAGGGCATGATTCGTGTGCACACAAGCCTCATAAAGTAAAGGCTGATCTTTACACCGAATGGCTGCAGCAGAAGTTGGATACGAAATGTGCAGCACCACCTAAGGAACAACTGACTGATTACATGATCATACCTGACCTGCACAACTATAAGTCAAGGCAGCTAGTATTACAGAGATGATCAATGTATGCATGTGCTTGTACACTTTTATGTGCGCATAAAATTCAGTGAATTGCATATTTTGGTGCACAGTTTAGTGCCGTTAGTCACTCACTGTTCCTCACATCTTGGATCTCAATCAGTGGTCGCTTGGGATTTCTGATGACAAGGATGGAAGCATCTTCTGGTCTAGCGAGGTTAACATCGGCATTAAAGAACTCAGAGTTCTCTGGTATGAAATCATCAATGATAACCACAGTGTACTCTTGTCGTGTACTCCCAGCAGGAAAGGTAATTTCAATAGCTTCCCTTGGGGTATAGTCAACATTAGCTGCAGGATAATGGGTGAGAGGTGAGAAATTGACAAGTCAGCCAATGCTATAAATTATAATTCACATGTACAATCTCTATATGATATTAGCTTCTTAGGAGAACTGTTGATGTGACTGATGAGGCTCATGCTATATGTCATTGAACTGACAATGATGTTGTGAGCAATCACGTAGCAAGGGGGGTAAATTGCAGTGAGATGTTTTGACCTCAAGGGTCTTCGTCACTCACTAAATTTAGTGAGAATTGTGTCAGCTAAAGAAAAAAATCTGCAAACAGCATGATAAAATGCTAGGCGTTTTATGTACATAAGTAGATAAGCATGTGATGAATTTGTAATTCCAATTAGATATGGTACCTGACACAATTTACTTACCTTTTTATGAGGAATTGCCAAGTAGACTTTCCGCAGAATACCACGTGGTATAATGGAGATTTACAATAGCCGACCGCGGAATGCTCGAAGACTTCCCGCGGATTTCCGCACTGCAGATAGCATGTACGTATTACGTGCATACGTACTTCCAGCTTATACGTAGGTGTGAAAACTGTAATGTTCATTTAGGCAGCGCCGGCAAAGTACTTAGCCCCACCCTAAGGTGTCAGACAAAATGCAGTGGACAGACGGACATTCGAAGTGAACAATAGCGTTTGTGAAGACGAGTACCATCAGGGAAAGGACGATTGCTGTGGGCGAGAAAGTAAAATTTACTTGGAAGTCCAAAAAGGCTTTTGGAAGCATTAAGAGACACAGTCTGTCAAATACGATTCTTAGTCTCAAACGTTCGAGATTAAAAATCATCCTTAACAAAAATTAATGTGTCTCTTAATGCTGCAAAATCTGACAGGACTGCCCAACATCATCTGGAATCAATGCAGTCAGAAATTCCTATTCAATTCTAAGGATTGTGTAATACGTACATACGTACGTGATGAAGCCACCGCAATGCCTTCTGTGGATCCGCATGTGTGGTACGCGGAAGGGCTGCGGTCGCTCTGCAGATGTCTTCGCATACTTCATGGAAATGTGCACGGGAAAACTGTGGTAAACTTCGGAGCCACGTAAGAACTTGTTACAGGTACCATAGCAATGTCATACATACATGAAATCATCTGTGTAGCTGGAGTCATTTAAAAGTGCTCTGCATGAGCGAATACCTTGTTAGCACAAATGTTGCAGATATACAGTACCATTTTAATCACACAACTGGTGGATATTTGGAGACGTTGGCAACCACACAATGTCAGACTGGGAAGTGCATTAATATGCAGCACACATGTGCACAAGAACACTTCACTCTGACCACTATGTATGTTTTTGCAGACAAGTACTACTACGCACTCACTACCTGACATTGAGAGTAGACACGTCATTAGGTCAATCTTTGGAACAGCATGACATACCCTTAAATGTTTGTATTGCACATGTATGTAGGAATGAATAGCAGCTGTCTAGTTTATACTTATGACAGCTTTCCTGTTTGTTAGCACACAAACAATTACTACTACAGCCAAGAGTCTGGCACTGCCTTATTGACAATTGTGGTACTAATTTGTTTACTTATTAGCAGCTGATTGTGAACATCCGGTGAGGAAATCTGACCTCTGTTCTGTATTGTCTCAGCTGTTGCCATTCACTGGTGGAAGTGTCATTAACAAATTAGTAGCAGTGCAATTCACAGTACACTATTTGGCATCTTATAGGCTTATTCTGCATCTTTGTACATGGCTGGCAATAAAAAACTGTCCACTGGAGCCGTATCTGCCAAGTCAGTCTTATCAAAGCAACCTGAATCCAGCTCTTGTACCAGCAATAATTATGGTAATACACAAATAGCTTGAATGAAGTCTTATATAGTTGCACAGTTTCACAGTATAATTAATTAAATCAGTCTAACCATGATGCAGACTATGTATACCTACATACGTACATGCAGTCATTGTAATAATGCTTGCTCATGTAGCCAATCGCAGGCTAAACTCCAATAGCTCACCACTGGCAGCATCCCCAAGACTGCTATCCTGGAGGTCCAGTGTGTTCACAATCACTGTCACAGGGAATGGCACTGCTCTATCCAGCACAATAGCCAGAGTGACAGATCCAGCCTCCTCCTCAACACTGTACAACTCCTGATCATACCGTACTGTCACAACTAAAGGGAATATAAGGAGCAGGCAAGATGAGAGGCAAGGGGAAATAAAGAAGTACACTACTGCGGGATGCATGTGGAAGACATCACAATCACTTGTACTGTATATAATATACTACAGAAATGCTGATACAATGTCATAATGGTCGCTCTTAGTTACCTCAGTGCATAAAAATGCTTGCTTACAGTGTTTCTAGCAAATTTGATGTACAATGCAGTGCATAGAAAACACTACATTACCCGAAAACTGGTAACATTTATTATCATAAATAAATGGTGAATGGTTAACCACTAATTGGTAGCTCGTAATGTTTAATCATTAACTGGTTTTGATTGGCAATGGAGCAGTCTTCCAAGAGCGTGATGTTGTCTTGGATGCTATTCTATTAGCCGACCTGTAGGGATTCAGTTGCACCCTTCCTCTGTGTATTTGCAACATTCTCGTATACACTGCAATCACAAAGCCTGCCGAGATGTTGTTTTGCAAACAGAACAAGATGGTGGTCTGGCTGTGCGAGACTAACATACTCCCTTTTCATTGTAGCGCACCAAACCTCTGTCTTCATATCTGATGATAATACTGTCCATATGTCCTAAAAAGTCTCCGAATAGTTGCATCTTCACAAATGTCTCTGAATAGCAGTGTATCCATTAGTGCAGAGTACACTGAGGTGCGAAACTGGTTACCACTATCAGTTTCTGGGCCTCTCTTAACATTTTCTGGGGCAAGGTAATTGGTAATAAAACATATTCAAGGATAAGGGAGCGATAATGGCGAAAAGAGTTAACTGACTAACAGAATTATCCTAATGGTTTCTATGCACCATAGTGTATCACTAACATATATAACTAGCAGAGAATACCGCCTTGGATGGAGCCAAGACTTATTATGGCAAGGTGAACCCTCACAACAGTTTAAACCTCTCGAAAGTCAAAGGTTTTGCATTTCACTGGCTGCAAGCCACAGATATTGTATAGACCTTTTGCCAAATAAACATCATAATTACTTCCGAAGTTCAGATATGCGGCCGTAGTACATGGCCAACATAGGGAGTAAGGCCATAAAGTGTACTATATTCCTTCCCGCAACGAAAAAAACTGACTAACAAATATGCTTTTGCCAATATCAATTTGTATAGGAATTGCAACACATCAGCGACTTGTCAATTTTCGCCATATAATGAGCTTAATATGTACGCGGCAGCGCTCTTCTCATGATGATTTGGATGGATGCCAGAGAGATGTGCACTTTCGGCCACTTGTCTTGCATTCCTGAGCTCATTGACAGATAATCAGCTTCTTCCGGTGTTGTTAGAGGTCGATCCGCACATCGTGCATAACCCCGGCATTCAAAATGCAAATCGAAAAACACGAAATGCAAATCAGCTTGAAGGCCATTGTGCGCTCTACAATCCATTACAGATCAGTGAGGTTCCGCTTTCTGTGCCTGTTTCTAAGTATGCCTAAAATGGTCATTTTCCCAATACTTTCTGTACATTACTGGAATTCGTTGAACTTCAGTAGTAATCAAAATGTATTTGGAAAAAAGTCTCTTACCAATGCAGTACACAAAACATGTGTGCAATGCGATTGGCCAATTGGCTATGGTACGTACATGGCTATGGTAAAGCAAACCCACACAGTAAGCTATACCTGAGTGGAAAAGGTTCTGATCAGAAGAGGTATTAGAAGGAATTATTGCACAAAGCCCGATCCATTGCTATTATGTAGTTGGCATGTGGCAATCTCCTCGTCAAACTAGCATGCACACATGCTTCCGTGTGTTAGTGTTGTTTGTCACCTACCATCAACTGTGCCCTGAAGCTCAATGATAGAAAGACATGTGCAAATTGATTGTTGGCATTACTCACATAATGCAGCTCCATGAAGAAAACTATTTTAGGTATATATTTGAGACAGAGACGTAGCTTGCTCTGAAATATGCCGCATTCAATGTCTTATTCCCCATGTACGTACATAAGGACTGAACTACGAACGTACATACACAAACACATACCAGTTGCTGCAAAGATGTGCCATTACTTCCACTACTTCCATGTACAACCTTGTCCCACTCCCACTCACTCTTTCAGCACTTCAAGTTAGTCCTACACAGCCATCATGCACACAAGCAAACACTTGTCCCTTTGAGCATCTACAGCTCAGCATGACATGCGTATGTGGTCTTCTGCACATAGTTGCGAGCCATCGATGCCACTTGCTGTGTCTCACCCCAATGTGCAGTTAGTGTCCACTGTTACTAGCCCCACTATTGTCACAGGACCTTGTGCACTTTCACTATTGTGATTGGATAGCATGTAGTAAGTGGTTTACCAAAATAGCCGCCCTCAAAATGCGCGGGTAATTTGAATCGTTGAATGTGCTGGTTGTGGTTGCAGACTTGCAGTTGGTACCTAGCCTTGAGTCAACGTAGAATGGCCAAGTCTTCCAAGCGTACTCGTAGCAAAGGCAACAGCCTGCCACCCGCCAAGCGGTTTGATAACACCATGGCGGATGACGACTTCGAGGATTTGCAGCGCGGTGTCAGTGAGGAGAATATCATTCCGCACCATTTTAGTGGTTGAGCTGCTGTGATGGTTCCTTGCGCTGACCGAGTCTTCGAAGAACTTCACGCATTTCTTCGTGTCTGCATTCGTTTCTTTAGGGGCGAAACCGCGTTGCGACTCCTCGAAATCGTCATCCACCATGGTGAAATCAAACCGCTTGGTGGGTTGCAGGCTGTTGCCTTTCCTACGAGAACGCTTGGTGGACTACTTGG
>MKWU01007646.1_pt1 | contig 10220 bp, 9 predicted proteins | sample 809101 | NCBI WGS metagenome assembly MKWU01 (sample SAMN05860141, study PRJNA318959) | sponge metagenome | host: Aplysina aerophoba | place: Slovenia: Piran, Adriatic Sea, Gulf of Piran | collected 2013-05-07
TCCGCCACCGCTGCCGTCGCCGCGCCCACCGGCAGGCGGTCGTCCTTCGCGAGCGGGCGCCCCTCCAGCCCGCCGAAGCCGCCGCTGACATGCGTGGCGCGGCTGCCCCGGTAGAGCGGCACGTCGATGCCGCCGTGAACCGCGAGATAGGCGCGGGCTCCGCTCTGGGCGAGGCCGCAGGCGAGGGTCTGGCCCTCGCGCAGCACGAAGCTCGTCCAGCAGGGTACCGCTTCGCCGTCCACGGTCGCGCCGGTATCCGCGCCGGTGAGCGCAAGCACGTGGTCCTGTAGTGCCTTGAGCTTCAGCCGGCCGAGGGTCAGCTCCAGCCCGGCCGCGCCGGGGTCGTCGCGCACCACCAGCGGCCCGCCGGGTGGGTTGCCGACGAGCAGATTGGCGATCCGGAGCGCGAAGCCGTCCTGCGCGCCGGAGGGTGGAATACCCAAAGCCTGTCCGCCGCGCCGCCCCATGTCCTGGACCGTAGTGCGCAGGCCGCCGTCGATGACCTTCAGCATCAGACCGGCTTCCACAGGCTCTCGGGGTCGAGCCTCTCCGCCGGCTCACCGATTTCGGCGAGCCAGGCCACGTAGCCCGCGCAGTCGAAGGTGCCGTCCTCGACCCGGTACGCGTAGGTGCCGGCCTCCACGTCGGCGCGGATCGCGTCGTATTCCTCGCGGCCGATCGACTCGTAGCGGTGCCGATCGCCGGCGCAGGCGAGCACCGGGCCGTCGGCGAAGGCCGGGCTTATCTCCCTCAGATCGAAGATTTCGATGGGGGTGCGGCCGAAGAGCTGCCCGCCGCCCGGTATCCGGATCGGATAGATGGTGGAGGTGAGGCCGCCGAAGTTGAGCAGCCGGGCGTGGGTCCAGGTGCGGGGCGTGCGGTAAAGCGGCGCGCCGAAGCGCTTCCCCGGGTCCATGGCGTAGGACATGAAGGCGCCGGGGACGAAGCCCACGCCGGTGACCCAGTAATCGCAGCCGGTGTGGGTCTCGATCACTTGCGCCACCGTCATGTCGTTGAACTCGGCGATGTACTCGATGTTGTTGCGCACCCCGAAGGCCTCGGCGCATTCCCTGGACCAGGGATCGTCGTAGAGTGCCGGGATGATCACGCGGCGGCTCGGCAGGGTCTCCACCGTGCCCTGGGCAGCGATCAACGCCTTCACGTGGTCGACGATGCGTGCGCGCGTGGTGGCGAGCGGGTTGAAGACGAGGCCGAGGGTGCGCACCTGCGGGTTGGTCTCGGCCAGCCCCTTGGGCGGGTGCTCGCGCAGCGCGAAGTCGAGCGCCAGGATGCGGAAGTTGATGGGGATGCTCGATTCGTCACCGAACTCGACGTTGATCGCGGTATCGCCCAGCGTCCTGAAGATCGGCTCGTCGTAAATCATGCCGCCCCCGCCCTTTCCGCCCCGCCATCATGGGCACCCTGCCGGCTGCGTCAAACTGCCGGCACCGGCGGGTGTTCGTGGGGCTTCTCGTTGCAATATGATCAACTAGGTTGTACATATCTTTGGAAGGGGCGTGCATGGTGTTCGCCGCTGGCGTAAATCGGGGAACAGGGTCATGCCGACAAAGGTCTTCAAGGTTGCCGAAGCCCGTGCCAGCTTTTCGAGCCTCCTGGCGCGCGCCAAGGAGGGTGAGGAGATCATGATCACCAAAGGGAGCGAACCGCAGGCGCGCATCGTGCCGCCGACCGAGGCCGCGCAGCGCGAGGCCGCGCCGCTCAAGCACCTCAACCTGCCCGACGACCTGTTCGGCCGCGAGGATCAGGAGCAGGCCATGATCGACGCTGGCAGCTACGGCGATACACTCGGCATCTGGCGCGGCCCGCCCAAGGCATCGTGAGGCTGCTTCTCGATAGTCATGCCCTCTACTGGTGGGTCGCGGGCAGTCCGCGACTGTCCGCGTCCGCCAGGAAGCTGATCCTGGATCGAGAGAACGCCGTGCTGGTCAGCGCGGTTTCGATATACGAGCTCGAATGGAAGGCGCAGCGCAGCCGCATCGCCCTGCCGCCGCAGGAGTTGCGGGCGGCGCTCAGGCGCAACGATGTCGAGGATCTTCCCATCACGCTCGACCATGCCGAGTATGCGGCCCAGCTCGAGTGGGATCACCGCGACCCGTGGGACCGCCTGCTCGCGGCCCAGGCACGGCTGGAGAACTGCGCGCTGGTCTCGGTCGACGAGGTTTTTGACGCCATCGGCATCGATCGGCAGTGGTGAGGGGCGCCCCACGATTTGTGTCCCCTTCACCAGGAAGTGCTCCGAGCAAAGTCACTCCTGATTTTGCTGTCATCCGTAATGACAAGAAGGGAAACAACCATGAGCGAGTTAGTTGAGCGAGCTAAGGCAGCACGAGCAGAACTCGAACACTGCATCATGGAGCTCCTAGATAGCCATAAAAAAGGACTCAAGAATTCCCAAATAGCCAGGGAGCTTTGCTTAAAGTATGATTTCAAAGGAAGGCAGAAAAACTTTCTAACTTATTCGCTACTTGGCGGACTACTAAAGCAGAAAAAGATAGATAGATGCGACGACACGGAGCTGTACACCTTATCCAATAGCCGTTGATAAAGGCTAGCGCTGAGTTCGCGGAGCTTCGTGTCAAGTGGCTGGCATCGCTAACCAAGTTTGGCCGAGACAGCTCCAGCCATCCACACCCCTCAGCCGTACGTAGCCGCCATGGCTGCGCGGAAGGAGTCCGGGCATGACGACGCATGGGAGAGACTCGGTTGGAAACGCTACGCAGCGGCCCGACCGTGCACGGTCGGGCTTTCGAATTTCGGTGCTAGCCGGAAGCGTTCTCCGCGGTCTCACCGTCGATCCAGGCGAGGTAGTCGGGATTGCCGCCCGTGATGGGGAGCGCGATCACGCAGGGGCAGTCGTAGCTGTGCAGCGCCTCGACCTTGGCCGTGAGCGGCTCGACGAGATCGGCGCGGGTCTTCGCCCATAGCATCGCTTCGTCGCCTTCGCGGAGTGCGCCCTCCCACCAGTAGAAAGATGACAGGGCCGGCACGACGTTGACCGAGGCCGCGAGGCGCGCTTCCACCAGGGCACGGCCGATGGCCTCGGCCTCGGACCGGCTCGGGGTGGTCACGCAGACAGCGACGTGAGCCATCCCTTGGCCCTCCTATGGTTTCCGAACACTCACCCGACGATACAGCACGTCTCGCGCAGAGGACGAATGGTCCCGTGGCGATGCAAGAGGAAGGGTGCGTAGCCTCGTCACTTACGTGTCACCGGAAGCGGATGCGCGCCCGCAGGGGCGGACACAGGGGCTGCATCTCGGCGGAAACCGTCGCAGCCATCCGCCGGGAGGCGGAGGGAGAGTTCGCGTCATGACCGCCCCTCCCGCCATCGCCGCCGGCAAATGGGGCGGCAGCCTGCAGACGGGCATCCCCCATAATCCCGGCTCGTCCCGCCTCAAGGATGTGGTTTCTTTCCAACAATGCCGGGCCGGTAGCCCGCCTTTTCGAGAGGCCAGTGGCGAAACCGGGCGGAGGCTCTCGCGTGTTGTCGGAATCGCGGGTCTGCGATAGGGTGCAGCGGTGGCTCCGGGCGCGGAGTCGACGATCCCGCCCCGAGCACCCCCAGGATTGAGCGAGGGCCAAACGTGGGCGACAACGGCAGCATGCAGGTCATCCTGGCGGAGCCCCGGGGCTTCTGCGCGGGCGTGGAGCGGGCGATCGAGATCGTCGAGCGCGCGCTCGAAGTTTTCGGCCCGCCGGTCTACGTCCGCCACGAGATCGTGCACAACAAGCGGGTGGTGGACGACCTGCGCAAGAAGGGCGCGGTCTTCGTCGAGGAGATCGACGAGGTGCCCGAAGGCGCCGTCACCATCTTCAGCGCCCACGGCGTCTCTGAGAAGGTGGAGAGCGAGGCTGGGCGCCGGAACCTGCCAGTGATCGACGCCACTTGCCCGCTGGTCGCCAAGGTGCACATCGAGGCCAGGCGCTACGAGCGCGAGGGCCGCGAGATCATTCTGATCGGCCACGACGGGCATCCCGAGGTCGAGGGCACCAGCGGCCGCGTTAAGAACGGGGTGCATATCGTCGCGACGCCGGCCGACGTCGCGAAGCTGGAAGTGGCCAATCCCGACAAGGTAGCCTACGTCACCCAGACCACGCTCAGCGTCGACGACACCCGCGACGTGATCGAGGCGCTGACTTCGCGCTTCCCGAGCATCTCCGGCCCCGACGTGAAGGACATCTGCTACGCGACCCAGAACCGCCAGGCCTCGGTGCGCAAGCTGGCGGAGGATGTCGAGCTAATCCTGGTCGTGGGTGCGCGCAACAGCTCCAACTCCAACCGCCTGCGCGAGATCGGCGAGGAGATGGGCGTGCCGACGCACCTGATCGACGACGCCCGCGACCTCGATCCGACATGGTTCGACGGCGTGCGCCGCGTGGGCGTGACCGCCGGCGCATCGGCGCCGGAAGAGCTGGTGCAGGACCTGGTCGCCCGGCTACGGGAGATCAACGCGGTCGAGCTGCAGATCCAGGACGGCATCAAGGAGCGGGTGCGCTTCAAGCTGCCGGCCGAACTGGTCGAGGCGAGCGGCAACGGCAAGGCGCAAGAGCCTGCCGCCGGTGCGGCGCCTGCCGAGTAGGATCCGATGTCCGTCCCGCTGATCCAGAAAATCCGCGTCGGCGCCTATATCGTCGGCAAGAAGCTCTCGGGCGAGAAGCGCTATCCGCTCGTGCTCATGCTGGAGCCGCTGTTCCGCTGCAACCTCGCATGCCCCGGCTGCGGCAAGATCGACTACCCGGCAGAGATCCTGAACCAGCGCCTGAGCGTCGACGAATGCCTGCAGGCGGTCGACGAGTGCGGCGCGCCGATGGTCTCGATCCCCGGCGGCGAGCCGCTGATCCACCCCGAGATGGGTGAGATCGTCGCCAAAATCATCGCGCGCAAGAAGTTCGTCTATCTCTGCACGAACGCGCTGCTGCTGAAGAAGAAGCTCGATCAGTTCACGCCGAGCAAGTACCTGACCTTTTCCGTCCATCTCGACGGGCTGGAGGAAGAGCACGACCACGCGGTCGACCAGCCCGGCACCTTCAAGCGCGCGGTGGCGGCGATCAAGGAGGCCCGGAGCCGCGGCTTCCGGGTCAACGTCAACGCCACCGTGTTCGACGGCCACCCGGCGGAGCGGCTTGCGGAATTCTTTGACTTCGCGACGGACGAGCTGGGGGTGGAGGCGATCACGGTTTCGCCCGGCTACTCATACGAGCGCGCGCCCGACCAGCAGCACTTCCTCAACCGCAGCAAGACCAAGGAGCTCTTCCGCGACATCTTCGCGCGCGGTGAGGGCAAGAACTGGCGCTTCAGCCAGTCCAGCCTGTTCCTGGACTTCCTTGCGGGGAACCAGGACTTCCAGTGCACGCCCTGGGGCAATCCGACCCGCAACGTCTTTGGCTGGCAAAAGCCCTGCTACTTGCTCGGCGAAGGCTATACCGGGAGCTTCCGCGCGCTGATGGAGGAGACCGACTGGGACTCCTACGGCACCGGCCGCTACGAGAAGTGCGCGGACTGCATGGTCCACTGCGGCTACGAGCCGACCGCGGCGGAGCACTCCTTGTCACGGCCCTGGGCCGCGCTGATGGTCAAGCTGCGCGGGATCAGGACAACCGGGCCGATGGTTCCGGAGATCGACCTGACCAAGGCGCGGCCCGCCCAGTACATGTTCGACCGGCACGTGCAGGACAAGCTGCGCGAGATCCGCCTCGCCGAAGAGGCCGCCTCACAGGCTAGCGAGAAGGGGCGCCGCCCGGCGACCAACGCGGCGTAGCCGGCGCATCGCCTGCGCTCCGTCGAGCGCAAGCGTCAGCATATCCATACATTCCCACGGGCGCCGCAAAAGCGCGCCCACGATCGCCCTACCGTCGATGCGTCCGTCCTCGGTGACCCCGGCGAGGGCGGCTCGCGGCAGCGGCCGGTTGCTCGGGTCGCTGACCACGCGGATCACGACGAAGGGAATGCCGGCCGCCACCGCCGCGCGGGCGACGACGTGGCTCTCCATGTCCGCGGCCCTCGCGCGGGTCTGCGCGAAGAGCGAAAGCTTCTGATCGCCGGAAATCAGCGGGTAGTCGACGCCGGCGAGCGCGCCGCCTTCAATGCGCTCTCCGAGCGCCTGGTTCAACGCCTCGCGCATGGTTGCATCCACCGGCAGGTATTCTTCGGCTGACGGCGCCTCCGGTAGCTGGGGCTCGCCCTCCCGCTTGAAGGAGGACATCCGTTGGAGCTGGTCGCGCACGCCGCCGCGGTCGGGCGTCTCGACCTCCCCTTCGTGGGCAATCACCGACTCGGGGAGCAGCAAAGCGCCCGGGCCGAGACGGGGGTCGATCCCGGCGGCGAGGCCGTAGCTCACCAACAGAGTGGCACCGCCTGCAATCATGGCATCGACCGCCTGCGCCGCGCGCGCCGGGTTGGCTGCCGAGACTGCGATCCAGAGCGCGCCCCCGGGCAAGGTGGCGGCCTCGGCCGCCAGGCCCGTGATGACGCCGATGCGATACCGGTCAGCCATCGCGCGCCCGGCCCGGCGTCTCTCTACATGCCGTAGCGCGGGCGGTGGTCGTTGCCGCGCGAGAGGGAGCGGTAGCGCGCCAGCGCCCAGAGAGGGAAGTAGGCGCTGTAGCCGTGATAGCGGAGGTAGAAGACGCGCGGGAAGCCGACTGCAGTATAGTCGTCCTCCAGCCACTTCGCGCCCTGGCGCTCGGCGCGGCAGAGATAGTCGATGCCGCGCCGCACCGCATCGCTCTCAACCTCGCCCACGGCCATGAGCGCGAGCAGCGCCCACGCGGTCTGCGACGGGGTCGAGACCACGTCGAACGCGCGCTCGATGCGCTCGGTGTAGTAGCTGTCCCCGGTCTCGCCCCAGCCGCCGTCGGCGCGCTGCTTGGCCTCCAGCCAGGCGACCGACTTGCGGATGGTGGGCGATGCCGGGTCCTCGCCGGCGGCGTTCAGTGCGCAGAGCACCGACCAGGTGCCGTAGATGTAGTTGGTGCCCCAGCGGCCGAACCAGGAGCCGTTCTCCTCCTGCTCGGCGCGGAGATAGGCGACGCCCTTGGCGACGGTCTCGTGCTCGCGCGCGTAGCCGATCTGACAGAGGAAGCTCACGCAGCGCGCGCTCACGTCGGCGGTCGCGGGGTCGAGCAGGGCGCCGTGGTCGGCGAAGGGAATGTGGTTGAGCGAGTAGTGCTCGTTGTCGGCGTCGAAGGCGCCCCAGCCGCCGTTCTCGTTCTGCATGGCGACGATCCAGTCAGCCGCCCGCTCGATCGCTTCTCGGTGCGCCTCGGGATCGGCGCGATGCAGCGCCATGGCGACCACCGCCGTGTCGTCCACGTCGGGGTAGTAATCGTTGCGGTACTGGAAGGCCCAGCCCCCCGGCGGGGCATCCGGTCGCATCGCTGCCCAGTCGCCCGCGACATCGAGGATCTGGAGGTCGGCGAGCCAGGGGAGGGAATCGTCCGCCGCACGGCGGTCGTCCTCGCTGTCGCATTCCAGGAGGCTCAGCGCGGCAAGCCCGGTGTCCCAGACGGGCGAGACGCAGGGCTGGCAGTATTGATCGCCGTTCGCCGGCTCGGTCAGCAGGAGGTCGACCGCCCTGCGCGCGGTGCGGCGCGGCGGATGATCGGGCCCGTAGCCCAGCGCATCGAAGGCCATGACCACGTTGGCCATGGGCGGGAAGATCGCGCCCAGGCCGTCCTCCCCGTTGAGCCGGGTCAGGCACCAGTCGAGCGCCTTGTCGATGGCGCGGCGCCGCACCCCGCCGGGTATCGCGTTCTCGCCGACCGACAGCACGCGGTCGAGGGTCAGAAAGCACCACTGCGTGACGGTATCCCTCGGGAAGTAGTGCCAATCCCGCTCGGGAGGGATGGTGAACAGCTCGGCGATGCCGATGCCGCGCGGGTTCTTCGCGCGGGGCTTGAGCGCGAGCAGGATCGTGAGCGGGACGATAGTGGTGCGTGACCAGTAGGAGACCTTGGTCAGGTGGAAGGGGAACCAGCGCGGCAGGTTGATCACTTCCACCGGCATGGACGGCACGGCGCGCCACGGCACCTGGCCGAAGAGCGCAAGGGTGATTCGCGTGAACACGTTGCAGCGGGCGGCGCCGCCGGCGGCGAGCACGGCCTTGCGGGCGCGCACCATGTGCGGCGCCTCCGGGTCGTCGCCGATCAGCTTGAGGGCGTAGTAGGCCTTGACGGTGCAGCTGATGTCGAACGCCCCGCCGGGGAAGAGCGGCCAGCCGCCGTGATCGGCCTGACGGGCGCGGATGTAGGCGCCGAGACGCGCCTCGGTCTCGTCGTCGATCTCGTCGAGGAAGTGGTTGAGAAGGACGTACTCGGCCGGGATGGTCGCGTCGGCCTCGAGCTCGAACAGCCAGTGGCCGTCGTCGTGCTGGAGGCCGCGCAGGCCGGCGGCGGCATCCTCGATGACCTGTTCGATGTCGGGGGCGGGAACGGGGCCGTCCTGACTGTCCGACGGCTGGCGGACGATGGTTTCACTCCGCCGGTCCGGGCCGGCGCGCGCAACCTCCATGGGCGTCAGGCGCGTTGCGGCAGGGTGGCCGAGTTGCTGCCGAGGGCACCGATCGCCGTGTCGACGATGTTGCGCGCGGTGAGCCCCGCGTCCTCATACATGCCGGCGGGCGTGCCGTGGGCCACGAAGCGGTCGGGCAGGAGCATCGGCCGAATCTTGAGGCCCGAGTCGAAGTAGCCCGCCGTGGCCAGGAACTGCATGACGTGCGCGCCGAAGCCGCCGATCGAGCCTTCCTCGATGGTGATGACCACCTCGTGCTCCCGCGCCAGCCGACGGATCAGGTCCTCGTCCAACGGCTTGGCGAAGCGGGCATCGGCAACGGTGGTGGAGAGCCCCCGCGTCTGCAGCTCGTCGGCCGCGCTCAGCGCTTCCTGCAAGCGGGCGCCGAGGGAGATGATCGCGATCGCCGTGCCTTCGCGCACGATCCGCCCCTTGCCGATCTCCAGCATCTTGGGCGTCTCGGGCAGCGGCACGCCGACACCCTCGCCGCGCGGATAGCGGAAGGCGCTCGGGCAGTCGTCGAGCTTCGCCGCCGTGTGCACCATGTGGACCAGCTCGGCCTCGTCCGCCGCGGCCATGACGACGAAGCCCGGCAGGGTCGAGAGATAGGTGACGTCGAAGCTGCCCGCATGGGTCGGGCCGTCGGCGCCGACCAGGCCGGCGCGGTCGATGGCGAAGCGGACCGGCAGCTTCTGGATCGCGACGTCGTGCACGATCTGGTCGTAGGCGCGCTGCAGGAAGGTCGAATAGATCGCAGCGAAGGGCCTAAGCCCTTCCGTCGCCATGCCGGCCGCGAAGGTGATGCAGTGCTGCTCCGCAATACCGACATCGAAGCAGCGGGTGGGGTGCGCCTTGGCGAACTTGTCGAGCCCGGTGCCGGAGGGCATGGCGGCGGTCAGCGCCACGATCTTCTCGTCGCGGTCGGCCTCCTTGATCAGGCTCTGGGCGAACACGCTGGTGTAGCTCGGCGCCTTGGGCTTGCTCTTCTTCTGCTCGCCGGTCACCACGTCGAACTTGCCGAGCGCGTGGCCGCGATCCGGCGCGTTCTCGGCGGGCTCGTAGCCCTTGCCCTTGCTGGTGACGACGTGCAGCAGCACCGGCCCCGGGGTCTCGTCCTTGCGCACGTTGCGCAGCACCGGGACCAGATGGTCGAGATTGTGGCCGTCGATCGGCCCGATATAGAAGAAGCCCAGCTCCTCGAAGAGGGTGCCGCCGGTGACCATGCCGCGGGAATACTCCTCGGCCCGCATCGCTGCGTCACCCATGGCCTTGGGCAGCCGGCGCGCCCACTGCTTGCCGAGCTCGCGCAGGCTGCGGAACTGGTGGCTGGAGAGCAGCCGCGACAGGTAGGCGTTGAGCGCCCCCACTGCCGGCGCGATCGACATCTCGTTATCGTTGAGGATGACAATGAGGCGGGGCGGCATCGAGCCCGCATTGTTCATCGCCTCGTAGGCCATGCCGCCGGACATGGCGCCGTCGCCGATGACGCAGATGACGTTACGCGCTTCACCCGTGAGACCGCTCGCCACCGCCATGCCGAGGCCGGCGGAGATCGAGGTCGACGAGTGCGCCGCGCCGAAGGGGTCGTACTCGCTCTCGGTCCGCTTGGTGAAGCCGTAGAGCCCGCCCGGCTGGCGGATGGTGCGAATCTTGTCGCGCCGCCCGGTGATGATCTTGTGCGGGTAGGACT
>MKWU01007648.1_pt1 | contig 10211 bp, 4 predicted proteins | sample 809101 | NCBI WGS metagenome assembly MKWU01 (sample SAMN05860141, study PRJNA318959) | sponge metagenome | host: Aplysina aerophoba | place: Slovenia: Piran, Adriatic Sea, Gulf of Piran | collected 2013-05-07
TGGCTGCAAAAAAACGCCCCTGTGTCATGCCTGGCAGATCCCGGGCTGGGGCGCGGCTTCAACGCGCGCGTCGCCCCCTTTTTTCAGGCCACAAAAAACCCGATTCTTCCGCTACTGACGCACCTGCTGCGAGAACAGGAGCAAGAACAGGAGCACGGGCTGACCGATAGCCGGCAGGCATCACAACCACCGCCCCCTGCGCCTGCTACCCCTGACCTTCTCGCCAGTCTGGTGCACTACGGCCTGAACCGGCAATTGACCCAGGCCCATCAACTGAGGCTGCGTCCCAGCCCCCTTGAGTGGCCCGCTGCTGCTGAAATCAAGCGATATAGCTTCAGTCCCTGCAGCCGCTGGCTGGTTTTTTTATGCAAAGCCCAGACAGAACCCCCCCTCCATCTGAGACTCTACGGCTGGGAGCAGGGCGTCTGGCAAAGGTGCCAGATGGTCACTGATATTGTTGAACCCGTCACGTTTTTCACCTTCACCTCAGTCCCACCGGATACACTGATCAGTGTCCATGGTGTCAATGTTCTGGCCTGGAACAAAGCGCAAGACAGCACAACATGGCACAGCACGCTTGTGTGTCATATTCCCCCGTCATACGAGGTGCGCGACTTGTACTCCATGACCGACGGCGATCAAATCATCGTCGCAGCAAACACCCGGGTAGAAAGAGCCGTGCTGCGTGTGCTGTTTTGCCGCCCGCCATACCCCGGAGGCAAGGGTTGGGAAACAACGAGGTTCCAGAACTACGACGTTGCATTCAACCTGGGCATGGCGATGGCGTGGGATGCACAACCGCAGTCATACCAACTGGTGCTGACAACAAGCACCTGGATCGAAGACTCTGAAAACCGGGTCACCGAAGCACACATCTGGCGCAAAGGGCGCGAAGGTTCCCAGCTTGGGCAATGGGAAGTTCACAGAAGCCGGCTCCCCCGGCACGACAGCAGCCCGCATGACGTGATCCACAGTCCAGACGGCCATTACCTGCTGGGGGCTCTGTCCAATGGGCAGGTTTGCCTGTGGGCTCTGGATGCACAATGCCAGCTGCACGAACAGCTGATAACCGACTACCTGTATCAGCCGGAGTGCAGGCTCGAGTCCCGGGCCTCTTTCCGTTGCGACGGCAAACAACTGGCACTCTTGCGATCCTGGTGGCAGGTTCAGCTGTTTTACTGCGATTCCAACGGCCATTGGCAACAGGGTCCTCTACTGGAAGCACCACCTGTCCCTCATGCCCCTGGCGACAACAGGCAAACCACCATAAGTCTGTCGGCCAGTGGACGCACACTGGTGCGGCAAACAGCCTGGTGCCTCGACATCTGGCACCAGGCCCCTGCTGCGAGCTGGCAACATTTTGTACAGTTCAGAAAGGAAGAAGGCCATGGATTCCCGCCGCGCTACTGTCTGTTACAACCCGGTGAGCTGGTCTGCACAACGACAGCAGATCCAGAGAAGACTCTGCGCGTTTATGGGCCAGACAGCCGGGGACAGCTCGTCAGAAAAGCACACATGCCCATCACAAACGACATATACGGCGTCAGCCCGGATGGACTGTCTCTTGTGCTGGGCTACACCCGGACTGCGCCCACTGTGCTGCAGCTGGCCCCTTCCGGGGAGGAGGGGCGATGCAGTCTCCTGTAGAGGACTCTTTCCTGTCGCGCTGGCGCTCCTGACGACACCAGACGCCCGCCTCGGGACGGGAATGCACGGGAACCTGCATCCGGTTTGCGTGTCTCAACTGCAATGCAGCACAGAGTAGCGAAAAATGATTAATCGTCTTTCCCACAGGGAAGAACCGGGACCCGGGCATCCGCCGGCACCGCCCGGCGCATCCCGTGAGCAAAGTGAAACACAACAGCCGACCGCGCGCCCCGGCCGCCAGACCGCTCGCCCCGGCATCACCACCGCCTGCTCATCAGTCAACCCGGTGGCAATCACCAGCATACAGATTCCCCGGCCCGCAGATCAGGCCCGCAGCGACATCCGCAGTCCTGCCTGGAACCTGCCCGCCCTGGTGCTGAACAAGATAGTCGGCTATCTGCCGCCTGGTGACCAGTACCGGTGCGCCCAGGTCTGTCGCCACTGGTATGACTGCCTCCCCGCCCCCAGGGTGCGTCTCATGCAGTGGCTGCAAAAAAACGCCCCGGTGTCGTGCCTGGCAGATCCAGGACTGGGGCGCGGCTTCAACGCGCGCACCGGTCCCTTTTTTCAAGCCGCAAACAACCCGGCTCTACCGGCACTGACACACCTGCAGCAGGAGCAGGAACTGACCGAAACCTGGCAGGACTCACAACAACCGCCCCATGCGCCTGCTACCCCTGACCTTCTCGCCAGTCTGGTGCACTACGGCCTGAACCAGCAGTTAACCCGGACGCATCGGCTGGAGCTGCGTCCCAGCCCCCTCGATTGGCCAGACGCTGTTGGAATTTCGTCGTATTACTTCAGTCCCTGCAGCCGCAGGTTGGCTTTCATATGCAAACGCCGGGCAGAATCCTCCCAACATCTGAGACTCTACAGCTGGGAGAAGGGCGTCTGGCAAAGGTGCCGGATGGTCACTGATGTGGTTGAGCCCGTAACCTCTTTCATCTTCACCCAAGCCCCACCAGATACACTGATCAGCGCCCATGGCGTCAAGATTCTGGCCTGGCAAAAAACGCAAGACAGCACAACCTGGCACAGCACCCTTGTGTGTCATGTTTCTCAGCCATACACGGTGAGCACGTTGTATTCCATGAGCAACGGCGATCAAATCATCATCGCAGAAAACACCCAGCGAGAAGAAACCATGCTGCGTGTGCTGTTTTGCCGCCCCCTCCAGGACGGCAAGGGGTGGACAACCAGGGTCTACAGCTACAAGGTCCCATTGAACTTCCGCGTGACCATGGCGTGGGATGCACACCCGCAGTCATGCCAACTGGCGCTGATAAAAAGCACCCGGACCCACGACTGTGAAACGCTGACAAACAAAGTACACATCTGGCGCAAAGGGCGCGAGGGTTCCTCCCCCGGGCAATGGGGATATAACAAGTGCGCACTCCCCCAGCATGACAGCAGGCCGTATCAGGTAGTCTACAGTCCAGACGGCCACTACCTGCTGGGGGGGCTGACCAATGGGCAGGCTTGCCTGTGGGCTCTGGATGCACAATGCCAGCTGCACGAACAGCTGATAACCGACTACCTGTATCAGCCGGAGCACAGGCTCTCATTCCTCATCTCTTTCCGTCGCGACAGCAAACAACTGGCACTGTTGCGATCCTGGTTGCAGGTTCAGTTGTTTTTCTGCGACCCCAACGGCCATTGGCAACCGGGACCACTACTGGAAGCGCCACCTGTCCCCCATGCCCCTGGCGACAATACACAAATCACCATACAGCTGTCGGCCAGTGGACGCACACTGGTGCGGCAAACAGCCTGGAGCCTGGACATCTGGCACCAGGCCCCTGCTGCGAGCTGGCAGCATTTTGTACAGCACAGGAAGGAGGAAGGCCATAGATTCCCGCCGTACTACAGTCTGTTACAACCCGGTGAGCTGGTCTGCACAACGATACATAATCCAGAGCTGACTCTGCGTATCTATGGGCCAGACAATCGGGGACAGCTCGTCACAAAAGCTTGCATGCCCGTCACCACAGTCATATGCGACGCCAGCCCGGATGGATTGTCTCTGTTGCTGGGCGACATCCGGTGTCCACCGAGTCTGCTGCAGCTGGTCCCGGCGCAGGAACATCATCGCTGCCGTCTTCTTTAGAAGCCTGTCTCCTGCCGCGCGCCCTCTGGTGCCGGCAGGAGACAGCCCCTTGTGGCCGGGAACCTTCGCCGCAGTTCCGTGTCCCAGCCCTTACCTCTCTGAAACAGCACCTGTCAGACAATGATGAATCGACTATCAGGCAGCGAGCCTGGACGCAGCCACCCGCCTGCCCCCAAGGCGCCATCCGGTGAGAAACAGCAAACACAACAGCCCAGTGTACCTGGCGCGTGCCGGGCCTCTGACCGCCGTGTCGCAGCAGCTGTCGTATCAGACAGTCCAGAGGCACTCATCCGCACACAGCTTCCCCGGCCCGAAGATCAGGCCCGCATCGACATACGCAGTCCTGCCTGGCACCTGCCCGCCCTGGTGCTGAACAAGATAGTCGGCTATCTGCCGCCTGGTGCCCAGTGCCGGTGCGCCCGGGTCTGTCGCCACTGGTATGACTGCCTCCCTGGCCCCAAAGTGCGTCTCATGCAGTGGCTGCAAAAAAACGCCCCTGTGTCCTGCCTGGCAGATCCAGGACTGGGACGCGGCTTCAACGAGCGCGTCGGTCCCTTTCTTCGAGCCACACAAAACCCGATTCTACCGGTGCTGACACACCTGCAGCAGGAACAGAAACAGCAACAAGAACAGGAGCCTGGATTAACCGATACCCGGCCGGCATCACAACAACCGCTCCATGCGCCTGCTACTTGTGACCTGCTTTCCAGTCTGGTGCACTACGGTCTGAGCCAGCAATTGACCCAGGCCCATCAACTGCGGATGCGTCCAAGCCCCCTCGATTGGCCAGACGCTGCTCAAGTCGCCACCTATACCTTCAGTCCCTGCAGTCGCTGGCTGGCTTTGTCATGCAAACTCCGGGCAGACTCCCCCAGGCATCTGAGACTCTACGGCTGGGAGCAGGGCGTCTGGCAAAGGTGCCCGATGGCCTCTGAGGAGGTTGAGCCTGTCGGGCTGTTCTCGTTCACCCAGATACCAGCAGACACACTGGTCAGTGCCCATGGTGTGAATATTCTGGCCTGGAGCAAGACACCAGACACAAAAACCTGGCACAGCACTCTTATGTGCCGCTGTCCTGCGACATACGAGGTGGACAGATTGATTTCCATGAGAGATGGAGATCAAATCGTCATCGCAGTCAATACACGGCAAGAAAGGACAGTGCTGCGCGCACTGTTTTGCCGCCACACCGGGCACAGCAACACCTGGGAACGCATAATGACCCAGGACTACGAATTCGACATGAGCTTGCGCGTGGATATCACCTGGAACGCGGCGCCGGAGTCATGCCAACTGGCACTGGCAACAAGGATCCGGACTGCGCACTCTGACGCGGCGACCAGCGAAGTCCACATTTGGCGCAAAGGGCTCAACAGTTCCCGCCCGGAGCAATGGGGATGCCAAAAGTCTGTGATCCCCAGGCATGAGGTCGCACCGCATAACATAGGCTACAGTCCAGGCGGTCAGTATCTACTGGCGCAGTTGCTCAATGGCCGGGTTTGCTGGTGGAAACTGGATGCACAATGCCGGTTGCAGGAACAATTGACAGTTGATTGTCTGTATCAACCGGAGTGCGAAATCGAATCCGTGTACTCTTTCCGCCGCGACGAAAAACAACTGGCACTCGCCCAATCCCTGTCGCAGGTTCAGCTGTTTGACTGCGATCGCAACGGCCATTGGCAATATGGCCCCCTGCTGGAAGCACCACCGGTCCCTCATGCGCCGCCCGAGGACAAGGTTCACACTGTGCAGCTGGCGGCAAGTGGGCGCATACTGCTGCGAGGAACCAGGTGGTGCGTGGATATATGGCACCAGGACGCTACGGGCCGATGGCAGCATTTCTTGCAGCATCAAAGGCAGGAAACGCATAGATTCGCTTCGGAAGGCTGCCTGTCAGAACTCGGCGAGCTGGTCTATACAGCGACAGCAGATCCAGAGCAGACGCTGCAGGTTTATGGGCCAGCCCATCAGGCACAGCTCATCAAAAAGGCTTGCATGCCCATCAGCGCAGCCGTAGGCAGCACCAGCCCGGATGGACTGTCTGTTTTTCTGTTCGATAGCAGGAATGCACCGATTGTGCTGCAGCTGGTCCCGACAAGGGAAAATCGGCACTGCAGTCTTCTTTAGAAGGCGATCTCCTGCCGCGCCCCCTCTGGTGCCGACAGGAGGCGCCAGTCTCTCGTGGCCGGGAACCTTCACCCCGGTTCCCTGTCCCAGTCCTGCACCCCCTGAAACAACACCTGTCGGACCATGATGCATCAGCTGTCAGGCAGCGATCCCGGACGCAGCCACCCGCCTGCCACCAAGGCGCCATCCGGTGAGAAACATCAAACACAACAGCCTGGTGCACCTGGCCAGAGCCGGACCTCTGACCGCCGTGTCGCTGCGGCTGTCGTATCAGACAGCTCTGTGGCACTCACCCGCACACAGATTCCCCGGCCCGAAGATCAGGCCCGCATGGACACACGCAGTCCTGCCTGGCATCTGCCCGCTCTGGTGCTGAACAAGATAGTCAGCTATCTGCCGCCCAGTGCCCAGTGCCGGTGCGCCCGGGTATGTCGCCACTGGTATGACTGCCTCCCCGCCCCCAGGGTGCGTCTCATGCAGTGGCTGCAAAAGAACGCCCCTGTGTCATGTCTGGCAGATCCAGGGCTGGGACACGGCTTCAACGAGCGCGTCGGTCCCTTTCTTCGAGCCACACAAAACCCGATTCTACCGGCCCTGACACACCTGCAGCAGGAACAGGAACAGGAACAGGAACAGGAACAGGAACATGGGATGACCGATATCCGGCCGGCACTACAACAACCGCCTCATGCGCCCGCCACCCCTGGCCTGCTCGCCAGTCTGGTGCACTTCGGCCTGAACCGGCAGTTGACCCGGACACATCGGCTGAGGATGCGTCCCAGCCCCCTCGATTGGCCAGACGTTGTTTCAACCTCGTTGTTTTGCTTCAGTCCCTGCAGCCGCTGGTTGGCTTTCGCATGCCAACTCCGGGAAGAATCCTCCCACTATCTGAGACTCTACCGCTGGGAGAGGGGCGTCTGGCAAAGGTGCCGGATGATTGCTGATGTGGTTGAGCCCGTCAGGTTTTGCAGGTTCACCACAGTCCCACCCGATACACTGCTCACGGGCCATGGCTCCACTGTGCTGGCCTGGAAAAAAACGCAAGACAGCACCACCTGGCACAGCACTCTTGTCTGTCATATTGCTCAGCCCTATACGTTGAAACAATTGTTCTCCATGACCAACGGCGATCAAATCGTCATCGCAGAAAACACCCGGCGAGAAAGAGCCGTGCTGCGTGTACTGCTTTTGCGCCACACCCCGGACGACAAGGGGTGGGAAACAGCCAGGATCCAGACTTACAATGCCACACCCAGCCTGGGCATGGCGGCGATCTGGACTGCACACCCGCAGTCATGCCAACTGGCGCTGGCATTCACCACCTGGGCCGAAAACCATGAAAACCTGACAACCGAAGTACACATCTGGCGCAAAGGGCGCGCAGGCTCCCACCCCGGGCCATGGGAAGCTCACAAGTGCATACTCCCCCGGCACTACAGCAAGCCGGTTCAAATGCTCTACAGTCCAGACGGTCATTACCTGCTGGGGGCCTTGTCCAGTGGGCAGGCTTGCCTGTGGGCTCTGGATGCACAATGCCGGCTGCAAGAACAGCTGATAACCGACTGGCCGTACCAGCAGAGAGGCGCGCTCAAGGCCCTGACCTCTTTCCGTAGCGATGGCCAACAACTGGCACTCTCGCGCTCCGCGTTGCAGGTTCAGTTGTTTTACTGCAATCCCGACGGCCATTGGCAACAGGGACCACTACTGGAAGCGCCAGCTGTCCCTCATGCCCCTGGCGACACTGCACAAATCGCCCTGCAGCTGTCGGCCAGTGGACGCACACTGGTGCGGCAAACAGCCTGGTGCCTGGACATCTGGCACCAGGCTCCTGCTGCGGGCTGGCAGCATTTTGTCCAGCACAGGAGGGAGGAAGGCCATGAATTCTTGCCCTGCTACTGGCTGTTACAACTCGGCGAGCTGGTCTGCGCAACGATAGAAGATCCAGAGCTGACTCTGCGCGTTTATGGACCAGACAGCCGGGGACAGCTTGTCACAAAAGCTTGCATGCCCGTCACAAAACCCATAAGCGGCGCCAGCCCGGATGGACTGTCTCTTGTGCTGGGCGACATCCGGTATGCGCCGAATGTGCTGCAGCTGACCCCTTCCAGCCAGGAGGATCGATGCAGCCTCCTTTAGAGGACTCTTTCCTGACGCGCTTGCGCTCCTGACGACACCAGAGGCCAGCCTCGGGACAGGAGTCGGAGCCCGTGGGAACCTTCACCCGATGTGCGTGTCTCCAGCTACCAGACCTGCCAGGCAGCACGGAGTGTCGAAAAATGATCAATCGTCTTTCAAACAGGGAACCGGGATCCGGACATCCGCCCGGAGCATCCCGTGAGCGAAGTGAAACACAACAGCCGACCGCACGCCCCTGCGTCACCAGCGCCTGCGCGTCAGACAACCCCCTGTTGCTGCCTGGCGAGTCCAGCCCCCTGCTGGACGATCAGGACACCACAGGCACAGCAGCTCTCGCCCGTAACCTGCCCAGGCTGGTGCTGAGAAAGATATTCAGCCAGCTGCCGTCACAGTCCCTGAGCCAGTGTGCCCGGGTCTGCCGCCACTGGCACAGCTGTCTGCCCGCGCTTCAGACACGAGTCGCCCGGTGGCTGCAAGAAAACAGGTCCCTGCCATGCGTGACCGATGCCGACCTGGGACGCGGTTTCAGCAGCCGCACCCTGCCCTTTCTGCAAGCAGAAAACAGTGTGTTTCTGCACCCACTGACACAGCTGCTGAAGGAACAGCAAGACAGCAGGCCGACCAGAACCGGCCAGGACGCCCGGCCGGCTGCGGCCTGTGACCCGCTGTCTGGTCTGGTGCAGGCTGCCCTGCATCGACAGCTGAGCCAGTCCGCCGGGCTGCAGTGGTGTCCGCAGCCCCTCGAATGGCCAGACGGTGCCTTGCCCGGAAAAAAGGGCCGGGCCTTCAGCCCCTGCAGCCGCTGGCTGGCCACCTCGTACAAACTCCACCCGGACGCCCCTCGCCAGCTGATACTCTACAGCTGGCACAAAGGCGTCTGGCAAAGATGCCTGATGGCCCCTGATGAGACTGAGCCTGTCGAGCGCTTCAAATTCGTCGCCATGCCAACAGACACACTGCTCAGTGTTCATGGTGTGAAGGTGCTGGCCTGGCAAAAAACGCAAGACAGCAAAACCTGGCACAGCCATCTTGTGTGCCGCATGCCGCAGGCGTGCAAGGTGAACGAACTGGGCTCCATGGCCGATGGCGATCAAATCGTCATAGCCAGCAATGTCTGGCCACCGAAAGAGCACAAGCCCGGTGAAAAAAGAACATTGCTTTGCCTGCTTTTTTGCTGCCCCACGGGAAATGGCAAGGCCTGGGAAACGATCATGACCCACGCCTATGACTTTGACCCGGACTGGCGCGTGTCCATCTCCTGGGATGCGCAGCCGCAGTCGTGCCAGCTGGCGCTGGCACAAAACACGCAGGAGCCGGACTCAAACGCGATCCTGAACGAGGTACACATCTGGCGCAAAGGACTGAACAGTTCCCGGGATCAATGGGGATGTCAGAAGTCTGTGCTTCCCTGGCACGACGCCACACTCAATCGCGTGCTCTACAGTCCAGCGGGCCATTATCTGCTGACGGGACTGTCCAATGGTCAGGCTTGCCTGTGGGCACTGGATGCACAATACCGGCTGCACGAACAGCTGCTCATAGTCCGGAGCCTGCACCAACCGGCACAAAGGCTGGCATCCCAGGCCGTTTTCCGCCGCGATGAAAAACAACTGGCACTCGCCCTCTCCCTGTCGCAGGTTCAGCTGTTTGACTGCGATGCCAACGGCCGATGGCAATACGGACCGCGACTGCAAGCACCCGCTGTAGAGGATGCTGAGCCCGACGACCGGCTTGTCATTGTGCAACTTTCGTCAAGTGGCCGCATCCTGGTACGTAAAACGCACTGGTGCGTGGACATCTGGCACCAGGACCCTGACAGGGGATGGCTGCATTGCGTACAGCACACAAGGCAGGAGGACCATAAATTCCGTCCGCAATTGTGCCTGTCACAACCCGGCGAGCTGGTCTGCACAGCAATAGAAGATCCTGCGGTGTTACTGCAGGTTTATGGGCCAGACAGCCGGGGAAGACTCGTCGAGAAAACCTGTATGCCCATCAAAGTGAGCATCAACGGCCACCATGCCGCCAGCCCGGATGGACTGTCCTTGCTACTGGGCAGCGTCGAGGATCCCCCCATCGCGCTACAGCTGGTCCCTGCGAAGACGAGCGAGAAGTGTCGTTTTCTTTAAAGCCTGGCTCCCGTCAGGCTCCTTTTGTTGCAGTGTTGAAGCGTTGAAGTGTTGAAGTGTTGAAG
>MKWU01007650.1_pt1 | contig 10204 bp, 9 predicted proteins | sample 809101 | NCBI WGS metagenome assembly MKWU01 (sample SAMN05860141, study PRJNA318959) | sponge metagenome | host: Aplysina aerophoba | place: Slovenia: Piran, Adriatic Sea, Gulf of Piran | collected 2013-05-07
GAAAGAACCACTGATATCCCCCTGCTGCTGTGGGCCGGCGGCCAACCCCCTTTCCCTTTAGAAGCCGCCGCGGAACTAGCCCAGCGCCCCCACATCATTGGCATGAAAAACGACGGCGACCAATTCTACACGTATTACGACCTAATCCGCCAGACGCGAGATTTGGGGTTCGGGGTAATTAGCGGCGGGCAGATGCGCAATTTCGCCTTTGGCTACCCGCTCGGCTCCCCCGCCTATTTGTGCACAGTAGCACCCTTCCGACCCGACATTGCCAATGCCTTCTACAATGCGCTGATCAACGGCGATGCGGCTGGGGCTTGGGACTTGGTGTACCGCTATGAAGAGCCGTGGTTGCAGTGGGCGATCAAACACAACTGGCTGGCTTCCATAAAAGCGGCCATCCAATTGAAGGGCCTCTACCCCAACCACCGCTTAGGGCCACCCCATCCAGCACCGGAGCCGGGAATCGTCGAAGGCGTCAAAGCCCTGTTTGACGAGATATACGAGGGGGAATTTTAATGAGAACAGTCACCTCGGCCCCTAGGCCGCGGTGCGGGGACTGACCACTAACTCTCCGGGGCGTCAAACACCGCATCCACATCCACACTAAGGCCATCGAGTAGCCGCGACGTGGCTGTATCGCCGCGGGCAAATACTCCGTGCTCGACATACGTCTCGCTTTCGAGCGCGAGCACCTGGATCGTCGCGTTGCGGGGATCGGCGATCCAGTACTCAGGAATGCCGGCCTCCGCGTAGTCGGTTCGCTTGGCGACCAAATCCCGCTGCGGACAGTCCGCGCTAACCACCTCGACGACTAGATCCGCGCCCAGCCAGAAGCGATCTTGGCGGCGAGGGTCCGAGCGGTCGCGCAGCAGCAGCAGGTCCGGCTCGCGGAATTTGCCTTCGCGGATGCACAGCCGTAGGGACGCGAACCTCACGACACCCCGCGGCCGGATATAGTCGCAAAACAAGTCATAGAAGAATGCGAGGATAGCTTGATGGGTGTCGGTCGGCATGGGCAACTCTTCGATGTGGCCGTCGGTGAATTCGATCAGGCGATTGGTGTGGTCTGTCAGCCACAGGTATTCCTCGTCGCTCCAGCAGCCTTGACGCGGCAGGAGGTCGCACAGCAGCGCGTCGAGCGCATCCTGCGAAGTCGCCGCCGTCGTGATCGTCTCGGTCATAATAGTCGTCCCTTAGTCAATCAGCTACAAAGAAAAGCGCTTCTCGGGCAACTCCAGTATTCGAGGGTACATGTCGTTGATTCCGTCAAATTTACCGTAAAAATGACGGATACACCGGCACTCGTCAAACGCTCCGCTGCTCAGGCCAGCTTAACGGCAATCAGGTGCGATTTTTCCAATGGCAGGATGTAGGTCAGCCAATCGGCCGTCTCGTCTAAGCGGCTTCTAAAGGCGGCCCACTCCGGATTCTGGTCCCATTGTTCTACTTTGGACCAGCCATCGACAAAGAGAAACGCCCCCGACACCAGACGGCTTTCCAGCATGGTGAACATGGGCGCAAATGCGGGCAGGCCAAAATCCACAAAGACAAAATCCACGCGCTCGGGGAGAGCCGCGATAAAGGCATCTCCTTCCCCAGTGTAACATTCCACCAAATGATCCAAACCAGCTTGGCGCAAATTGGCTTGGGCCGCCTTCGTTTTTTCCGGCACCCGATCCAAACTAAAGACGCGGCCTCCGGTGCGTTGAGCCGCAGCGGCTAGGTGCAGAGTAGAGTAGCCATGCGAAGTGCCGAATTCGACCAAGGTCCGGGCCTGTTGGTGGATCGCGGTCAGACAGAGATAATGGGCCACTTGGGGACTGGGAGCCTGCTTGACGCTCCTGCTGATCGCGTCGGTGCAGGCCGGCGACAAGGGCTTGTTGCGCTGGCGTGAAGAGAGCTTCGATATGCATTCAGTCGGCCTCAGCAAACGGCGGCACCACCTCGTCGTCCAGCGGAAAAATGGGGCGCACACAGTGCTGATAGGGCAAGGTTTTGAGGTTAGCGCTAGTAGAACCAGGCACATCGACAGCGACAATGCGAGCGGCGATGGCCTGATAGTGAGTGCGGAAACCGTTGGGAGATTTGCACACGACCAAATCGTAGTCAGCCGGATCGTGCCCCTGACTCTGGTACACCTTGCGGCCGACGATAGGGGCAGCCTCTTGAGTCACCAGCAGCGTGAGATTATCACTAGTCAAAATGGCGGTGCGACTAGGCGGCACTACATACCCGAATTCAGTGGTAAAGGCCCCGTCGGATAGGCTTTTGACGTACAAAGGCAATTCCACCGGCGCAAAGCGCTCTGGGTCGATAGTACCGCCCAAGGGCCAAATGAACCGCCCCCCTACCCCAGTCCGATAAGCGGCTTCCACCGCAGGGACATCCACTATGGGTATGAGCGCGCGCTTGCTGTAGTTGTATTGGAGCAGGCCCTTGAGAATGGCGTTGCTGTCGCCGCTGGCACCCGAGGCCGTAGAATCCGCAGCGTCGGAAAACACCGTAAGGCCCTCGGTCTCTTCGGCCAGACGCACGGCTTGTTCAAGGGAGGTAAGTTTGGGGATCCAATAGGGGCGATTTTCCCACATGAAGCGGGCCAATTCCAGAGCCAATTCTTGGGCTTGGGCTGGATCGCCGTCGGTGGTGACGATTGCATTGGACTGCAAATCGGGCACGTCGGTAAAGGGGTTGCCAATGATGACGCCCGCGGCCAGACCGCCTAAAGACGCCTCAATTTCACGGCAGCGGCGGATAGCTTCGCCAAAGCGGCCACTGGCGGTGAGGAGTTCGCCGCCGCGAGCCAATAACGGGATAGACACGCGGGACGTGGTAGGCTTGACTTCCCCGTCTAATTGGCGCAATAGCAGACGGGCCGCACGCTGGCCGGTGTCGCGCATATCCGTGTGCGGATAGGTGTGTAGAAAAACCAAGGCGTCGGCTGCATCGACCAGCCGTTGCGAGATGACCGCGTGCAGGTCCATGGCCGCGACAATGGGCACGTCCCCGACAATGTCCCGAATGCCGGACGCGACGCGGCCTTCGGGATCGATTTCGGTTTCACCAGCCATGGCCCCGTGCAGCGACAGACAGACCGCATCAACTGGGGCGTGAGCCTCGACGGCGGCCAACAACTCGCCAATGAGGCGCTCCATATCGGGATCGGCAACCAAGCCGCCGGTGGTGTTGCACCAAGCCCCGTACGTGGGGACCAGTTCGATGTCAGAACGAGCCTCGAGAACGTCGATATTGCCACCTAGCGTGGAATTGGACGAGCGGGCTGCTTCTAACAGGTCTGCCCCCCGGTGGATCGTGAAATCGCTATAATAGGTGCGCTGGGGGTTAAAACTGCCGACTTCGTGGTTGAATTTGGCCAGCAGAATGCGTTTCATAAGGAACCTTCCGCGGAAGCGATTGGGATGGATTGCAAAGGTTCCAATGTACCCGGGAACTCTAAAGACACAAGACAGTGCCTAGCGCACGAGCAGGATGCATAACGTCAGTTGAGAAGATTTCTTAATGGAACTTAAAAATGAATTTTCGATTCTATATTGATCCAGATACTGAGCAGCCCCACATTTACAAACACGATGTTGACGAGAATGAAGTGAAAGACGTGATGCTCAATGCGCTGGAACATCGCCCCGGTCGCGACGGTGCTCATTTAGCTCTGGGGCAGACGCGTGGCGGTCGGTATCTGCGCGTTATCTATAAGCCCGATGATTATCCTCCCGGTAGCTTCTTCATTATTACCGCTTTTGATATACGCGGTAATGAATTGAGGAGTCTTCGCCGCCGCCAACGCAGGAGAGGATAAGGTGCCGACTCTGCCCTAAACAAGGAGGGCAACATATCATGCAACGTATCACCCTCGCCTAAAAGGCGACAGGCTCCTGGAGAAAGCTATATGAATAAAATAGATAGAAATAAATACCCCGAGGGATGGAATCAAGAGCGCGTCCAGAGGGTCATTAAACACTACGAAAACCAGAGCGAAGAAGACGCCATCGCTGAAGATGAGGCGGCCTTTGAACAGGGCTATACTGTGATGCAGGTGCCTCTCGAACTGGCCCCCGTCGTGCGTCAACTCATCGCCTTGATGGAAGAGAAAACCAGTGCCGCTTCCTGAGCCGCGATATTCCGTACATCAATCGGTATTATCTCGCCCCGATTTTGAACAGTAATCGCACTGACAGTTGAAACAGTCAGCTTTACCCTCCCACTGTTCCGCCGCTTGGGAGCGCACAGGAGAGCAGGGAGTATTCGCCTCGGATTACGGCGAGGCCCCAGCGAGCAATGTTCCGCGCCGCGTTGACATCGGCATGGGAACAATGCCCACAGTCTTTACAGGAAAAGTCATCTTGACGACGAGTGCCCACATGCAAGCAGTTCGAGCAGGTCTTCGATGTGTAGCGTGGATCGACGTACACGACATGGACGCCTTCGCGCTTGGCCTTATACTCGACGAACTGCTGCAACTGGTAGAATGCCCACGAGTGGAAACGTCGGCGTTGTCCCTTGCCGAATCGGCAACGGTCGCGGATACCTTTGAGCGTTTCAAAGACAATCGCCAAGCCGTGGTCGCGGGCGAACTCGACAAGCTGCTTGCTGATTTCGTGGTTGATTCGTTTCTGGTGGCGTCGTTCCCGACCCGAAAGCCGTTTGAGTGCCCGGCGACAAGCCTTTCTGGTTTGCTTGTTGCCGGTGTCTGCCTTCGCCTGCAAGCGGGCCCTCACATCGGCGCGGTGCTGGCGATAGTCGGCGAGTTCGTGCCCCTGAAACTGGTGTCCTGTGGAATCACAAGCGATAGAGCGGAGACCCAAGTCAACGCCAAGCGTGTCTTCAGCGTCTTGGGCAGGGGGTATGTCTTCTTTGACCTGAACGTCCAAGTAATAGTTGCCCCGCTTGCGAGAGAGGGTAGCCGACGTAGGGTTTTGTCCGGCCAATCCTTCGCGCTGAAAGTCGCCCAACTGCATGGCGAGGATGCAGCGCCCATCGAGCAAGCGGATGGAAACGGTTTCGGTTTCAACGTTGAGCTTGAAAATGCGGGCGTCGTAGTCAATCGAGGTGGGCTTGAATCGGCTGTGTCGCGTTTTGGCGTTGGCCAATCGGGGCGCGACCCGTGCAATGGCGCGGACGGCCAAGTTGGCGCTGAGACCGAATTGTTCGCGCACGTCGCGGTAGCAGCCCTTGTGCAGGTCGTATTGGCGATGGCACTTGTTGTCATTGCCCCAATCGGCGACGAGATTGCAGGCGTCGGCAAACGCCGTCATGGTGGCGTCAATGCGCCCAGCCACCCGAGGGGGAACGACGAGTTTACAAGAGAGAGTACGTATCGTTTCCATGTCCTTGTATAGTGAAGATTACTTCACTATACAAGGACGTATTTTATTTGAATCGGCTCAGGGAACCAAAACGCCTTGTGCGTTGCGGCCCCGTCGCTGATTCAATCCCTATCCCTCCGCCGACTAAAGATCGGCGGTCTCACGCGAGGTATTTATGAATCGGGCTAATCGTTCACTAAGATCATAGAGCGGTTCTTCACTGCCTTATCCGGGCCTGAAAAACGCCTCGTGCGTTGCGGAGCCAGCCCGTCGCTCAATCCACACCTTTTTCTTCCCGCAGCTAGCAGTCCGGCCATAGTATTGTGGCCGCAAGCAGACGGTCTCTAAAGGAGATTTGTATGAATGTCCCCCCTACCGACGGCCTCCGCGTCGCCGTCACCAACCTTGAGCAACTGGTCGTCGAGATTTTCAAGGCAGTGCCAATACCGGAAGATCACGCTCGGCTCATCGCCAGTAAATTAGTCGAATGCGACCTGCGCGGCGTCGTCAGCCACGGCACCCTCCAAGTCAATCGCTACGTCCGCTCATTCCAAGACGGCACCGTCAACCCGAATCCGCAAATCCGCGTGCTCAAGGAAGGCCCGACCACTGCCGCGCTCTCCGGCGACGGCGGCTTGGGCTACCTCGTCGCCACCAAGGGCATGGAAATGGCGATCGCCAAGGCCCAAAAAGTTGGGATCGGCGCGGCCACCTCCACCTACCACGGTCATCTTGGTAGCACCGGCAACTACGCGCGCATGGCCATGCGCGCAGACCTGATCGGCATCTCCACCTCCGGTCGCAATGCCTCTGATCGCTATGATCGCGATTCGACGATTCGGGGATCCATCCAAGGCAGCCCGCCCCTAGCCTTCGGCATGCCGGGCGGAGAAGGCAAACCGACCTTCCTGCTCGACTTTGCCAGTCACTACGCAATCGACGACGAGACCTTCCTGAAATACCCGCCGGTTTTCATCAAGGCCATTGGCATCTCGCACGTGGGCAATATCCTATCGGGTACGCTCGGAGGGCAGATGCTGACGGAGTTTTCGCGTGGCAACATCGAATTCACCGGAGCCGATCAATCGGGCTTCTTCCTCGCCATGGACGTGAACTGCTTTTCCGATCTCGACGCTTTCAAGGCCGATATGGACCACCTGATGGACGAGGCCAGTCGCATGAAGCCACTGCCCAGTTTCGACGAGTCGTTCCTACCTGGCGGCAAGGAATTAGAGCGGGAGACCGAGTACCGCCGGGATGGCGTGCCTATTTCAGCGCAAGCAGTCGAGGGGCTTGAGGAAGTGGCAAAAGAATTCTCCATCGCCACTCCGTGGCAGCGTAACTGAGGCAACCTTCCGCAGCACGCGACCCAAAAACGGAGCTAAAAAATGAATATCGCACTCATCGTGATTGATACCCTCCGCTACGATTATATCGGAGCAAACGGCAATACTTGGATCGAAACGCCGAATATCGACCGTTTTGCAGCGCAAGCATGGGCATTTGACCGCGCCTTCTGCGCTAGCTTCCCAACGATCCCGTACCGGACTGATGTCATAACCGGCCAGTACGGGGGGCCCTTCCATCCGTGGCAGCCGCTGCGACACGAACGACAGACCCTCCCCTCGACGCTGGCCGAACGCGGCTATGCCACGCAACTGATCCACGACACCCCACACCTCGTCAACGGCGGCCACAACTTCGATTGGCCGTTTCACGCGTGGACATTCATCCGTGGGGCTGAAGTTGATCGCGACTGGATCGACGATTCCGCGGCTTGGCCGGACAACTGGTGCCATCAACCGATGTTTGCCTGCCTCGGCGAAAACGCCGCGAGAAGCGGGCTCCTCCAGACCTACGCCCGGGCGAACCGCAACCGCAAAAAACCGGAGGATTGGAACTGCGCAAAGTTGTTCGGGAGCGCGGCCCAATTCCTCAAAGACAATGCGCAGCGCGAGAATTTCTTCCTCTGGGTGGATTGTTTCGATCCCCACGAACCGTGGGATGCACCGCCTGAGTTTATGAAAAAGTACGACGCGCGGCCGGACTACGATGGGCGCGTTGACCCGCGCAGCTTCTTCGGCGGGCGCAACAACAAAGACCTCCCCGACGCGGCCAAGGAACACATCAAAGCGCAATACCCAGCGAAATTGACCTGGATGGACCACTGTTTTGGGCAATTCTTGGACGCGCTCGAATCCACCGGGCTCGACCAGAACACGGCCGTCATCTTAACCGGCGACCACGGCACCAACGTCGGTGAGCGCGGCACCTTTGGCAAAGGGCAACCAGTGCGCGAAGCCGAAGCGCATGTCCCGCTCTTCATCCGAATGCCGGATGGCGATACCGGACGGAGCGATGTTATTGTGCAACCGCAAGACTTCTTCTCTACGATCCTCACAATCCTCGGCGAAACAGAACCGGCAGGCATTGAGGGCCATGATATTTTGACCCCCGCCCGGCGCGGTGAAGCCGGCCAACGGCAGCTCGCATTGGCAGGTGGAAGCCTCGAACGCTGGAATCAAGCCGGGCAGAATCCGCACTTCGTCCTCTTTACCGCCTTTGACAAAACCTGGAGCCTCGAAGTCGCCGCAAAGCCAGAACACTCGCGCTTGGCGCGACTTGGTTCGCTGGACTACGTTGAGCAGGCACACCCAGAGGTCGTCACCCAAATGCACGCCGCCGCAATTGATGAACTCGAACGCCGCGGCACGGACCCCGGATTAATCGCTTGGCTCCGCAACGGCGGCGAAGGCGAACTGCCCGCTAATGCCCAATACTGGGACGGGTATCCCGGCCCAGCCGGTTTTAGGCCGTACTTTTCCAAACTCTACACTGGCAGTTGATAAAGGAGACGTGGCATCAATCCTTCTCCTTGCGGAAAAGGACCGAAGGGTATACAATCCACCCCCGAAAAAATACAGAGCAAAAGCTCCCGAGGGCTCTCACAATCAGTCGGAGTCCACCTTAGCTTTGCCCTCGGACTGTCCAACGAAGTAGGACCACATCAAGTAGATACTTCACAAGAGGCTCGAATAGACCGGCAGCAAAGCGAGAATCGAATATGATCGAGAACTACGGATGATCACAGGCGACATAAAGAGCCAAATCGACCGCATCTGGGACGCCTTCTGGTCCGGCGGCATCTCGAACCCGTTGGAGGTGATGGAGCAGATCACCTACCTGCTATTCCTCCGTCGGCTCGACGACATGCACACGCTGGAGGAGAACAAGGCTAATCGGCTCAAGAAGCCGATGGAGCGGCGGGTCTTCCCGGAAGGCAAGGACGCCAAGGGTCGGTCCTACGAGGACTTCCGCTGGTCACGCTTCAAGCACTTCGCCCCGGGCGAGATGTTCACGGTGGTGGGGGAGCACGTCTTCCCCTATCTGCGCACGGACTTGGTCGGGCAGCTCGGCGATGCCGACTCCACCTACGCGATCCACATGAGGGACGCGCGATTCACCATCCCGACCTCGGCGCTGCTAGCCAAGGTGGTGGACCTGCTCGACCAAGTACCAATGGAGGAACGCGACACCAAGGGCGACATCTACGAGTACATGCTCGGCAAAATCGCCACCGCCGGACAGAACGGACAGTTCCGCACGCCGCGTCACATCATCCGGCTGATGGTGGAACTCACCGCCCCCCAACCCACCGACGTCATTTGCGACCCGGCCTGCGGTACGGCGGGCTTCTTGGTCGCGGTGGGCGAATACCTACGCGAGCGTCACCCGGAGTTGCTGCATGACGCGAAGCTGCGAGAGCACTTCCACCACGACCTGTTCCACGGCTTCGACTTCGACAACACGATGCTGCGCATCGGCAGCATGAACATGCTGCTGCACGGCGTAGAGAGCCCGGACATCCGCTACCGCGACTCGCTGGCGCAGGAGCACGGTAGTGAGGAGGAGAGATACACGCTGGTGCTGGCCAATCCTCCGTTCGCCGGCAGCCTCGACTACGAGAACACGGCTAAGGACCTGTTGCAGATCGTCAAGACCAAGAAAACCGAGTTGCTCTTCCTCGGGCTCTTCCTGCGTCTCCTGAAGCCAGGCGGGCGCACGGCAGTGATTGTGCCCGATGGAGTGCTGTTCGGTTCCAGCAAGGCGCACCAGGAGCTGCGCCGCATCCTGGTGGAGGACCAGAAGCTCGACGCCGTGGTATCGCTGCCCGGCGGCGCGTTCAAACCCTACGCAGGGGTTTCCACCGCGATCTTGCTGTTCACCAAGACCAACTCTGGCGGCACCGACTACGTCTGGTTCTACGAGGTCACGGCCGACGGCTGGAGTCTCGACGACAAGCGAACCCCGCTCCTGTCCGAGGACAAGCTCGGTACCGTGCCGCACACAGCGCTCAGCGCGGACGAGCACGCGAAGAACAACCTACCCGACGTGCTCGCGCGCTGGGCTGAACGCACAGCCAACGAGCGTAAACGCCCTCGCACTGCGCAGAGCTTCTGCATACCAAAGGAGGACATTGCTGCCTACGGCTACGACCTCTCGCTCAAACGCTATCAAGAAGTGGTGTACGAGGCTGTCGAGCACCGCCCACCAAAGGAAATCCTCGCGGAGCTGGCCAAGATGGAGAAAGATATCCAACGAGGAATGAATGAGCTAGAAGGGATGCTTCAGTGAAACAGTTCCAGCGCCTCGATTCAGTTGCGGAAATCACGATGGGCCAAGCGCCAGCAGGCGAATCCTACAACGTCGATGGAAACGGGATTCCACTCATTGCTGGCGCGGGAGACTTCGGCGAAGTATTTCCGGCACCGAAGAAGTACACAACTGCCCCAAGAAAGACCTGTCAGGCGGGCGACATCATTCTCGGAATTCGAGCCACCATCGGCGAAAAGGTACTTGCGGACCGACAGTATTGCCTC
>MKWU01007652.1_pt1 | contig 10200 bp, 2 predicted proteins | sample 809101 | NCBI WGS metagenome assembly MKWU01 (sample SAMN05860141, study PRJNA318959) | sponge metagenome | host: Aplysina aerophoba | place: Slovenia: Piran, Adriatic Sea, Gulf of Piran | collected 2013-05-07
GCTTGACATAGTCGATCGGGTCGAAGCCGGCGGCGACAAAGTGGCCGATGTCCAGATTGATCGCTATGTGGCTGTTGCCGTTGCATGCGGCGGCGAAGTCGTCCGGGGTAGCGTACTCGTTCTCTCTAATGCGGGAATGGTTGTGCATGCCCACCCTCAGGCCGTAGCGCTTGGCTTGAGCATTGACTCGCCCGGCAACGCTGACCGTACCGGAAGCTGTGATCACCTTGGCGCCCATCGCCTTGGCCATCTCGAAGCCCCGGGCGACCTCTTGGTCGGTGAAGTTGTCGCGGAAGCTGTAGTTGAACGCGTGCAGATCAATCCCGGCCTCGTGGAACTTCTCGCCGATCTGCTCGTAGTGGCTCAACGGCGTCTCGAGGCGGTAGGCGCGCAACTTCTCGGGATCCCGCCGGAGTTCGCGCAGTGGCTCGGTGTGGCCACTCCACAATTCGCAGGAACCGATGCCGATTTGCTTCATCGCGGCGATAGCATCGTCCAACGGGCGATCCCGGAAACTGTAACTCTGCGCGCCGACGGTCACTCCTGCGAACTTAGAGTCGATCATGTCATGGCCTGTGAAGACACGGGCTCCGGCAAGGCCTGCCCCTGCTCCGATTGCGAGGCGGCTGAAGTTTCTGCGTGTGAAGCTGGACTCCATTGATTCTCCTTAAATAGCCATTGTTGCATAGTGGCCGCTGACGGCCTCGGCTCGGGCCTTGGAGACACGAATCGTCGGCGATCGCCGATGCCGCGAGCGGCCAATTGTACTCGGCGGGGTCACTTATTGCCACGCGTAAGCCCCAGCGCCCGACGCGGTGTGACAGGACGCGGTGCGAGAGATTGACTCTCCGCGCCAGCGTTTCATAATCTCTTAAGATGCCGCGGCCAACCGGGTTCCTTCTGCTAGCTGCTTTGTTGCCAATTACGGCATTGCCCGCGCGTGCAAGCGAGCCAGTCAGTTGCGCAGAGCATCAAATCAGCGCGAGCGCTGTCCGCACGACAAGTGACGTCCAGGCGTTCGTTCGGTGCGCGGCGGAGTACCTGACTGAGCACGGCACCGCCGAGGCCCGGCGAGCGTTCCATGAAGACGAGCGCTGGAAGCACGGCCCCATCTACCTGTTTGTCGAACAGGTGGCTTCGTCCGCAGACGAAGCGCTCGTCTACGTTTATGCGCGCGATCCATCTAGGGAAGGCGACGTCTGGGGCACCTATATCGACGCATTTGGGGCCGATTACTATTCCGAGTCCTTTCGCATGCTGGGGCTTGTCGATTCCGGCTGGACGTACTACTGGAGCGGGAATCCGCTCACGGGGACGGAGCAGCCCAAGAGTTCGTATCTGGTGGAGGTGGACTGGGACGGCCAGCGCGCCGCGGTCGGTGCCGGCATCTATGCTTCCGACCTGCCCGGCACCTGCGCCTCCGAAGAGGTGAACGCTGCTGACTTGGCGGCCGCTCCGAGCGATGCAAAGCTAGCGGCGTTTGTACGCTGCGCCGCAATGTTGTTGGAGGAGAAGGGCTACTTCGCCCGTAACGAGCTCGAAACGAGCTCGCGGTGGCGCCACGGCTCCAACTACGTATTCGTGATGGACTTGGAGGGAAACCAAGTCCTAACCGGCAACGGCTTGCGGATCAACGGCAAGTCGCTGCACGAATTCGGTGGCAAGAGCGATCCCACGGACCAATTCGGCGGGCGGGACATGGTCGCTGTAGGAGATGCGTTTGGCGAGGCCCTGATTTACTACCGGAACCGCGATCCGCTGACCGGCAGGATTCAGCCCAAGGTTGGAATGCTCAAGCGCGTCGTCTCGCACGGCGTGCCCCTCATCTTGGGTGCGGGCTATCAGTTGGGCTCCGGACCGGCGGTCTCGGAACCCACCTGCGCCGAGAATCGCGTGACAGCTCACGGGATCCGCACGCGGCGGGACATCCAAGCTTTCGTGCGGTGCGCTGCCGAGTACGTGCAGGAACACGGCCCCGAAGAGGCTCGTAGGGCGTTCCACGAGGACGTCCGCTGGCGTCATGGCCAGTACTACGTCTTCGTCGACCTCATCGCGCAGCCCCACGAACAGCCGCTCTCGCATATCGCCGTGTTTCCCCCGAATCCTGCGTGGGAAGGAACTTCGCAGGTTCTCGTGGACAATTTCGGGACCGACTACTTCCACGAACTGCACCGCGTCATGACGTTCGGCGGTTCCGGGTGGCTCCACTACGCCTTCACTAACTTCGTGGAAGAAAGATCAGAACCGAAGAGCACGTATGTTGTCGAGGTGGACTGGGAGGGGCACCGCGCGGTGGTGGGGACCGGAATCTACCTGCACGACCTGCCTGGCACTTGTCCCGGCGCGAACGTAAACGCGGCAGCTCTGGAGGCCGATCCAACCGAGAAGAGACTGCGGGAATTCGTTCGTTGCGCGGCGTTCGAAGTCGAATCGCAGGGGTACTTCGCTGGGGTTACCCTGGCATCGGATCCCCGGTGGAAGAGCGGTTCGATCTACGTTTTTGGCGCTGACATGCACGGCAACACGCTGTTTTCGGGTGATCTCGGTGACAGGCGGTCCGGCATGCGCGCATCCGAATTGAGCACTGCCGGCGGCCAGGACAGGGTCAGCGTCGCCGACGCGTTCGGCGAAGCCTTGCTGCACTACACGGCCCGAAACCCCTCCACGAACATGCCGGAGCGCAAGGTGACCTTCGTTAGGCGGGTCATGGTACAGGGGCTGCCGATCCTAGTCGGCGCGGGATACTATCCGGACCACCGCATGGGCGCCGTGCCGCCTTCAGGAGGAGCCGGCGGAGGAACTGGCGTGCCCGGCGGAGGCACGCAGACCGCAGGGCAAGGCGACACTGCGATTCTGGCCCACTGGCAAGCTCCAACGACTCTCAACCCCTACCTCTCCAGGGGGACGAAGGACGCCGAGGCTGCGTCGCTGGTGATCGAGCCGCTAGCCGAGCACGATCCGGACGGAGTATTGGTTCCCGCGCTGGCGGCACGTATCCCTACGATCGCCAACGGCGGAATCCCGGAGGATCGCACCAGCGTCACGTGGAGTCTCCGCAAGGATGTGGTTTGGTCGGACGGCACACCCTTGACCGCGAATGACGTCGTCGCGACTTGGCGGCTTTGCACCGCAAGCGGGGTTGGCTGCGCCCGCGCCTCGCGCTTTGACCGTGTTGCGTCCGTCGAGGCGGTTGACGAGCGGACCGTAACGGTCATGTTTGACGGCCCGGTCGCGTACCCCTTTTCGCCGTTCGTGTCGTTTGGCAGCCCGATTCTCCAAGCGTCTCAGTTTGCCGACTGCTTGGATGCAGGTGCAGCCTGCGCAGATGCGAATCGAATTCCGCTCGGCACCGGTCCGTACGTAGCGGCGGACTTCCGCCCTGGCGAATCCGTGCGATACGAGTTCAATCCGCGGTATCGTGGCGCCGGAGCCGGGCAGCCGTATTTTCGGGAGGTTGTACTGCAGCGCGGAGACGACGCGATTCAAGCAGCAAGGTCTGTGCTCGAGCTGGACGAGGCTGACTATGCTTCGAACCTCCAAGTCGATCCCGACACCTTGGCCGCGATCGCGGCTGGGGGGAGCGGGGTTGTCGTGTCGGGATTCGCCGCGAATGTCGAGCGGCTCCTTCTCAACCAAACCAATCCGGATGCAGGCCTGGGCGGCCTCCGGTCTGAGTACGCAGACGGCACCAACCCCCACCCCTTCCTAACCGACCCAGTCGTAGGCCGGGCCCTTTCGCTGGCGATCGACCGCAGTGCGCTCGTCGAGATCGGCTACGGCGACCTTGCCGGCCGCCCTACGTGTAACGTCTGGCCGGTACCGGGCCAGGAATCGAACAAGAACGACGAGTGCTTGGTACAGAACCTCGAATTGGCGAATGCGATTCTCGATGAGGCCGGAATCGTGGACTCGGATGGCGATGGCGTACGGGAACGCAACGGAGCCCCTCTCAAGGTCTTGTTCCAGACTTCGACGAATTCCGTCCGCCAGGCCACCCAACAGCACATTATGGCTTGGTGGGCGGAAATCGGCGTGGACACCGAGCTAAGGCACATCGACCCCTCCGTTTTCTTCGGCGATGACACTACCAGCCCGGACACGGCCGGGAAGTTCTATGCCGACGTTCAGATGTTCACGAGCGGGGGTGGCAGCGCAGATGCCGAGGGCTACCTTGCAAGGTGGACCGCAGACCAGATCGCGCGAGTTGCCAATTCATTCCGCGGCAGCAACGTGGAACGTTTCAGTTCCGATGAATTCGACCGGCTCCATCTCGAGCTGAGACGCACGTTTGCCCCACACAAGCGCCTGCAGATCACCACAGCTCTCAACGACTTGCTCGTGCAGAGCTACTCGACCATTCCGCTGATCCACCGCGGGGCCGTGGCAGCTCACGGGGATGACATCGAGGGTTTCCGAGTGAACGGCTGGGAGTCGGATCTGTGGAACATCGAGGCATGGACGCGTCGCGAATAGCCGATGCGACTCGCCAGTCGCGGCGAACCTGTCGCTGTGCCGGTTCGAGTTGTGAATACGCCGGCATTGGTCCCGCCCCAAACTGAGACCCGTGTCCTGCGAGCAGTCCGGCAGGGCGGGCAGGGCAGGCTCCAGCACCGGGCGGAGCACAAACAGCACAATGCACAGACCCCGGCGCTTGGAGTGAGCGTGGAGGAGCGCGCTCGCCTCTGATCCGCAGTGATTCGCGATCCGGCATTCGGGTACGCGCCAAGCCTTGTTTGCCGCAGCTTGCGCGATCCAGCTGGAACGCAGGCACAACAGACCAAGTCGGTTGTTCGGCAACGCCGCATACGCTGTGCTAGTTCGACGGAGCAATCGGGGCAGGGTTGTAGCCTGCGCCGATCAGCAGCGGCGCCCCCTGCACGTGCACGAGCTTGAGGTACGCCCGCTTGGCTTGGACTGCTCCCGTCGCCGGGTTCGTGAAGTTGTAGTACCAGAAGCCTTCCCCGAAGCCCGCTACCGCATCGACCAATTTCCGTCCCTTGAAGAGCGCCTCATTGATCCGCCCAGAAACCGCAAAGCTGCCCTCGCTGCCGCTGAACTCGATTTCCTCGGTCTCCGGGTTGATCCCGAACACGTAGATCGAGCCGTGCTTCCAGCGCGGGGAGGACGTCAGCAGCGGTATCGCGAAATACCCAGATGCCTCGACCTGCAGTGCCGCACAGCGCACGAACTGCTGCAATTTCGCGTCGGTCGGTGATGACTCCAATGCAGTTGCGTTAACGTCCGCCGCCGCGCACGTCCCTGGCACATCCGGCGGATAGTACCCGGCTCCGATCGAGGCCCGATTTCCGTTCCAGTCGATCTCCCGAACATACGAGAGCTTCGGCTCGTACAGCCCCGTGGTCGGGTTCGTGAATGCATAGTAGATCCAGCCCCGATCTACCACAGCTAGCAGCCGGTTGAGTTCGAAGAAGTAGTCCGTCCCGAACTCGTCGACCAACGGCCCCCAGGCCAATCCCTCGCGGGCCGGATCCGGCGGGAATACGTAGCTCAATGAGTTCCCTGCCGCAGACCCCACGCTGTCCACGAACACATAGATCGGCCCGTGTTTCCAACGTGCGTCTTCGTTGAACGCCCGTCGCGCCTCCGCCTCGCCATTTGCAATGACGTATTCCGCCGCGCACTGCACGAACGCCTGCATGTCTGCTCCGGTGCGGATCGCCCGCGCTGTCACATAGTGTTCTGCGCAACTGGGGCCACCGGATGCCAGCTCCCGCATTGACTCGTAGCCCGCGCCCACCAGTTGGGGCACACCATGCGCGACCACCCGCTTCAGCAGCCCTACCTTGGGCTGATGCGCCCCCGCCTGCGGTCCGAAAGACCGGTAGTACACGAAGGCCTCGCCGAAAGTGCTCCCCACGTCTACCATGGCCCGGCCGCCGAACTGGTCCTCGGGACTGCCGCGGCCGCCCCATTCGTGCGGCGCTCGCCCGTTCACTCGCACTCCATGGCCTGAGATCACCTGATTGCCTTGCATGTCCAGCGAGAACGCGTAGCTGGAACCACTGCTCCAGCGCGGGTCCGTCTCTAATTCTTGTTTGGCCAGGAAGCCCTTTTTCTCCACGAGCTGCGCGGCGCAGCGCACAAACGCCCGTAGTGTAGGCGGACGAGGATCCTCCTCCAGGGCCGCCGCACTCACATCCTCGTCATAGCATGTCAACGGCAGGTTCGGCCCATCGTGCCCCCCCCCGCCTACTGACACATTCCCGGCCCCTCCCCACCCACATCCCCGTCATAGCATGTCAGCGGCAGGTCCGGCTCATAGAGTCCCGCCCCGATTACTGCCGGATCCCCGTCCCATTCGATCTCGATCAGGTACGAGGCCTTCGGCCTGTGCTGCCCGGTCACCGGGTCTGGAAACGTGTAGTAGAACCACCCCGCGTCAACCACCTGCATCATTCGGTGCACTTCTTGGAACAGGTCGGGGCCGAAAGAGTCCACTTGCTTGCCCCGCGGCTTCCCTTCAAGGGACGGGTTAGGCGGAAACACATGAGGCCGCGCATCCACCCCCGATTCTCGGATGGGTTGGACGAATACGTACATCGGGCCGTGATTCCAGCGTCCGTCCTCGTGAAACGCCCGTCGCGCCTCCACCGTGCCGTGCTCGGCTAGGTACGCTGCGGCGCACTCCACGAAGGTCTGGACGTCCTCCCTCGTCTCGACCGCGCTCGCCACGACACTGCGCTCCGGGCAGCCCTGCGTCCACACTCTGCCACTCTCTGGTATCGGAGCGCGGTAGAACCCCGATCCGATGATGTATCTGGCGGTTGACGGTCCCAAGAGGGGATGGTCGTAGCTGAACGTATGCTCTCGGGCGAAAGCCACTTTGGGGATCTGGGCGCTGTCGCTGTCATCGTTGGGATCGTCGAAGTGATACTCGATGAAGCCGCCAGTCTCACTCCCCGTTGCGGCAGCAATGATCTTGGGAAGGATCAGTTCCCCTGTGACGACATCTCTGAGTGTCTGCGTGGGGACTTGTAGCTCGAACTTGTCCGGGAACGCCCCGTGAAAGATGGTGTAGCCGGTTTCGTCCATGACAAAGAGGTAGACAGGGCCAGCCCTCCACGGTCCGCTCTCGTCCCGGAAGGCAGACCTAAGTTGGCTGCCGCCGTCAATGCCGGCAGCTTCGAACAGGTTGGAGACGTGATTGATTGCCCCGTCCACGAACTCCCTCAGCGAGGCGCGGTCTACTACGTCGCTGGCCGAGATTGCGGGCGGCTCGAGATCGAGGCCAGACTCCTCCGGGGCTAGGTGAAACTCGTGAAGATCCAGACCGGCGGTCATGATGTACGGGAGATACTGCGCGGCGTGCCCACCGAGTCCGGGAACCGCGCCGCCATCGGCTGGATCGCTCAAAGCCGCCGTAAGGATGCTCGCGGCAACACTAGGCTTGACGAGCCGCCCCCCAAGGCCCATGTCCTTGGCATGAAAGATGACCCGCATGTTGATCGGAGCCATCGGGTTCGCCACGATCTCAGGATTGAAAGACAAGCTGACAAGGTAGGTGTCACCGGATCGCCAATCCCCGCCGTCCTGGCGCATCAGGCATGAGCTGTATGCCAGTTCGAACTGGGACGTCATGCCTGCCACATAGTCTCGCGCCGCCACCGCGAGCTCGCCTAGGTTCTCGGGTGTGGGGTTCGCTGCCGCCCTGCCCGCCGTCACGCTCGGATTCGACAGCGGATTCTCGGATAGCCCTTCTGGGAACGGGCAAGGCTCCTGCCCAGCTGTGCCGCTAGGCGCCCGACCGCGGTAGAATCCCGAGCCGATGATGTATGTGGCGGTTGACGGTCCCAATAGGGGGTGGTGGTAGCTGAAGGTATGCTCGCGGGCGAAGGCCACCTTCGGAATCTCGGCGCTGTCGCTGTCGTCGTTAGGATCGTCGAAGTGGTACTCGACGAAATCGCCAGTCTCACTCCCGGTTGCGGCAGCAATGATTTGAGGAAGGATCAGTTCCTCAGTGACGACATCTCTGAGTGTTTGTGTGGGGATTTGCAGCTCGTACTTGTCTGGGAACGCCCCGTGAAAGATGGTGTAGCCGGTTTCGTCCATGACAAAGAGGTAGACAGGGCCGGCTCTCCACGGCCCGCTCTCGTCTCGGAAGGCCGACCTGAGTTTGCCGGCGTCAACGCCGGCAACTTCGAACAGCTTGGAGATGTGATTGATCGCCCCGTCCACGAACTCCCTCAGCGAGGCGCGGTCCACCACGTCGCTGGCCGAGATTGCGGGCGGCTCGAGGCCGAGGTCGGGCTCCTCACGGGCTAGGTGAGACTCCTGAAGGTCCAGACCGGCGGTCATGATGTATGGGAAATACTGTGCGGCGTGGCCGCCAAGGCTGGGCACCGCGCCGCCACCGGCTGGATCGCCCGAAGCCGCCGCAAGGATCGCTGCGGCAACATCAGGCCTGACGAGCCGCCCCCCCAGCTCCATGTTCTTGGCGTGAAAGACCACCCGCATGTCAATCGGAGCCATCGGGTTCGCCAAGATCTCGGGATTAAAGGACAAGCTGACGAGATAGATGCCTTCGGATCGCCAATCCCCGCCGTCTTGGCGCATCAGGCATGAGCTGTATGCCAGTTCGAACTGGGAGGTCATGCCCGCCACATAGTCTCGCGCCGCCACCGCGAGTCTCGCCAGGTTCTCGGCTGTAGGGTTCGCTGCCACTTGGCCCGCAGTTACTGTGGGACTCGCTAGCGGATTCTCGGGAAGGCCTTCCGGGACTGGGCAGGTTGAGTGCCCGTTCGTTCCATGCCCTCTCGCGGAGACCGACGCAAGAAGCAACAAGCTGACGAGTCCGGTCGCAACCCTAGTGGCGGTGCAGAAGTGTAGTGGTCGAGTGTTTTGAATCTTGTGCACGGCCTAGTCTCTTAAGGCGCACATCGTACCGTCCATCGCTGCTAGGTGTCAAGAAGATCGCGCTGCGCATTCTGCCCTAGCTTATGGCACACAGTGGCGACCGAGTATAAGGCGATATTGCGTAGGATAACGGACTATGCAGTCAGCAACTAGACGCCTTGGAACAATGCTCTTTGGATGACACTGAGTAACGCGGAACGAGTGGGATTTGGGCATTTGCGCAGGCAGTAATGGTGGGTTGGCTTGACGCTGTGGAGCTTAGATTGGATAGCGCCCACTGCTGCGGCGAAGCGCCTGTTCCTGCGGGTGTCCTTCGGCGACGGCGTCCCGGCAGCGCACCCGTGAAGGCCAACGCTGGGACGCTTGCAACACCGGCAGTTGCGCCGCTAGCGGTTCCTGGCTCCAAGGCCCTTTCAAGCCGGCTGCGGCGTAAGGATCCATATGCCTGAAGACCGGGTCGGACGGGCAAGGAACCGGTGGGCGCAATCAGGCTTGCCGGGGATCTGGAACACTCCGGACCTCGGCAGCGGTCGTGCTGTAGAGTGGACTGGTGGAAAGCGCAAAGCACTTCAACCTCTCGGTCTGTAACGAACTCTATGGCGAGACCGACTTCGCGAAATCGTGTCGATCGATACGGCAGGCAGGTTGGACGGGAATCGAGGTCGCGCCGTTTACCCTCATGCAGGACGCGACTAGGCTGCCTGCCGAACGTCGGCGCGAAGTCCGCGACATTATCGTCGCGGAGGGTCTCGCTTTCGTTGGATTGCACTGGCTAACGGTGGGCCCGGAGGGGCTGCACGTTACCACCCCGGACGAGAGTGTGCGGCGACGCAGCTGGGAATACGTGCGTGGGCTGGTCGAACTGTGCTCGGACCTGCGTCCCGACGGCGGGTCTGGCGGCGTCATGGTGTTCGGCTCGCCCATGCAGCGACGGACGACTGGTGGACTGACTCGTGCGCAGGCCGAGGCCAATTTCATTGATGGCGTGCGCACGATCGTACCGGACCTTGAGGCGGCCGAAGTGACCCTTTGCGTGGAGGCGCTGCCGACGGACCAGTGCGATGTCATCATCTCCTTGGATAGGGCAGCGGAGATAGTCGACGAGATCGGCAGTGCGAGGGTCCAGACCATGTTCGATTCGCACAACGCTATTGAAGAGGTCCAGCCTCATGACGAGCTGGTCGCGAAGCACTGGCCGCAGATTCGCCACATCCACGTCAACGAACTCGATGGCAGCTATCCGCGGCGAGGAGGCGGCTACGACTTCAAGCCAGTGCTGCGAGTGGCTGCGGATCGCAACTTCAAGGGTTGGGTATCTATGGAGGT
>MKWU01007653.1_pt1 | contig 10197 bp, 8 predicted proteins | sample 809101 | NCBI WGS metagenome assembly MKWU01 (sample SAMN05860141, study PRJNA318959) | sponge metagenome | host: Aplysina aerophoba | place: Slovenia: Piran, Adriatic Sea, Gulf of Piran | collected 2013-05-07
TAAGACAGCGCAAGGCGAAACAGGCCAGGAAGAGAAGGATTCGCCGCTACATGAGACAAAAACTTATACGTCTTCGACGGTTAGCAGTGCGCGAGTGCTATAAGTTAGCTATAGTCAAACGAATTTGATGGATACGAACTTTGAACTTCGACACTGCTTCCAATTCTTCTCGACTCCAACCTTGCTCAGCTCTTTAGAAACGATTTCATAAATGTTCTTATTCCTGGTAGCCTTCGCTAATAGCTTTTGGACTAATTCCATCCCCCAAATTGTCAGAAGAGCCTTCGTCTCCGCGTCAGTCCACGCTACTGCCGCCATTTTTTGTCTGTCGCGCTAGGCCAAACCGATTTCAACTCACATCGCGAGGTGAGTTGGGTCTAAATCGGTTTGTGCCTAACTGATTTCAGTGTGAATGCTCGAAACCGGTTTCAAACCGCTTCGAAATCGGTTTGGCATGCCCGTGTGAACACCCCTAATGGGACCAAGCTATGGCGGGATAAGTGAAACGACCAGACATGTGAATCATCTTAAATGAATATGTAAACTAATATAAGTAGATATACATCATACATGTGAGTGTACAAGCAGAAACCCGGGTTCGTACGTATTTGGTCTAAATCGGTGCACTATCTATGCGAAAGGCATCACCTGCTACAAGGAATATTCCCACTGCCATTTCTACTGCAAGATATTGAAGTGTAAAGCAGGTCATGAATGTTCATTAGTCTAATTAATATTCATAAATTGGTTCATTGGTTCATTCATGATGACTATAAATACATTCATGGCCCAGTGCAACAAATGGTACAATAGGCTATATCTTACACTGAACTATTTATGTGCATGCATTGACAGATTAAGTATCTAAAGGTATTTTAAACATACAAAATTTTAAATGAATGACTTAGCAGGTAGAATTGGACATGATCTCCTGTTATGCCCACTTTCTTTGCATACGGAACACAAGCGCCGCTTGGTACCAGTAGCTCTCACAGGTGACTCAGTAGCTATAGTTGCAATGGGATCAGGTTCTTGGTGAGGCTTTGGTGCAGTTGCTTTGAGGCCAGCTGAGCCATTATGACTAGGTTCGCATCGCTTCGGGTTCGCTGAAGGCAGTTTTTGCGAGTGACAGTGTCCCTGGACAACAAACTAGAGAATGGTGATTTCTTCGGAACGAGAGTGCAGCCACACGTTTCAGCAATAAATTGGCAATGGCATCATCTTCCTCCTTGTCCTCAAAACTCAATTCTACTCTAACCGTCAAAACAAGTGTGGGAATATCATCCCAGGCTGTGTGGCTTTAAATGTAGACAAAATCCTTCATGTTGAATTGCTTAACAAACGTAATGATAGATCTTCCCTCTTGATTCTCTAGTAGCAACTTCTGCAACAGCGACTTGCAATAACTCGTCTTGAAGGCTTCTAGCACACCTGATCCAGTCATTGTAAAATAGAAGTTGTATTGGATGGAAGAAACATGGCTTTTATAGTTCCATGCTGGCTCACTAGGCTTGCTGCATTAGGATGCGCTGGTGCAATGTTGATCACAAGCAATGTTTTAACTGTCATGCCTTTCTCTTTCAAGTGCTTTGTCGCTGCAGGGACAAACTAGATGTGAGAGATCTCTGCGTTTACCCATGCATTTTTCTGAGAGCAATAATGGACTGGTAATGCTTCCTTGTTGATGTTTTTGAAATAATGTGGACTTTTTGCTTTGCCAATGAAGATCAAAGGCAATCTGTGTGTCCCTGTTGTGTTACAACATGCCACCAGGGTTACATGATCTTTCTGATTTTTCATGCCTGAAACTTACTACTCTGACCTAGAGGCAAGCGTTTTGCTTGGAAGCATTCTGTAGCAAAGTCCAATCTCATCACAATTGTACAGTTGCTCAAGAATCAGTGCCACACGTTCTAACAATTCCTGTAGCTGCTGTTTCTTGACCGGCTCTACCATAGTGGTGTCAGAAGATACTTTTCTCCTTGCAAAGAGAGCTGCCGTATTCCATGACGTTGACAAAACGCCAAAGCCAATCCTACTAGCTTGAAAAGGTGGCACAGATTCGCCGTCGTGAAGCAGCTTGTGTAGTTGTGCAGCTTTCTCACACAGAACAGGTCCACTTACCGGCATGTCTTGGCTCTGCTTTTGAGTGAACCAAAGATAAACAGCTTGTCTGTACTACACCCGTATCCGTACTACGCCCGTACGTATTCTCAATCGACCTAGGCGCGAAGCACCGATGTATATTTGCCACTCCCTAGGCTCCCTACCAAACTATATTTGATATATCGTATGGTGAGTGCGAGATTATCCCTCGTTCTTTGTATCGCTTGACAAATTTGTAGACCCCAACTTTCGTTGTTGTGTACCCTTCTTCAGACAAGCAGCGAGAAATCTGGACGTAACTCTTTCCCAGACGCCGGTTGAAGAGAATTCTCTGCTTCACGAAATCAGAGTACATCATCTTCAACTGCTGAGCCACTCTCTAAAGGAAGGGAAATACGATAACATCAAGGAAGACGATGATACACGATCTGACACTTCGACCTTCAACAACGGCGATATATACGACGAATTAAGGCGTGCGCGCAACATTCTTCGTAGGCACGGCGACAAAGGGCTAGGAGGAATTCATGGACTCACACCATGCCCTTTGGAATTCGTAGATCGAAATATCTGAGGGCGTACTCGAGAGTACATACGGTACATATACTATGCCCGCACGTGTAGATACGTATCTGTACTACATCCATACCTATAATCAACTACGCACGTAGCCGTGATCAAGTACGCCCGTACCCGTACCCGTACCTCACCCGTAGTACGCTAACATTTTTCTGCCACGTACCGTACATAGGTTATTATGGTTGAAAGAACAGAAATGCTTCAGTATTACAGCTACACCTATATCTGCATTGACTATGAAAGATACCTTAGTGGAAAGAATTCTCCATGAGCTTCTTTGGCTGTCTATGTCATAAGCCAGATCCATTTCCAGCACAAACTCCTCCTCAGTAGAGTGGAAGAGCAGTAGGCGAATCTGTACAGGATAAACCATACATGTTATCAGGTGCTGTGATACACAGACCAGAAGAGCTCATTTGAGCAGAATGTCCGTCATTAGTTCTGTACCAACACCTGACTAAAGTAGGACTGCCATTAGTGTGTTTAATCCGAAGTGAGCCATATGTCAGCCTAAACGCAATACAATGCCAGGGAAAGAAAGCACTAGGGCACTAGGTATGTAGGTACACAAATGTTAGTGAAACTAAGTGCGCCGCGCACATGATAATCCTGCCTCATACGACCACGCCAACAAGAACAAGTAATTAATAAGCACACACAAAGTCACATCAATACACCTACATGTTTATCTTGTAAATCGACTTGAATATCTTCCGGCTTGACGTTTTTGGCAAACACATCCACAGTCACAAAGCTATCCGTTTGATACCAGTCATGTCTGCACATAGTGTAAAATGAGAATTTTCCACTACATGTTGGCATAGTTACGCTACGATGGAGTTAAATACTCACTTAAACTTCGGAGGCAACGGCGTCGCCAACGATTCCTGTGGCTTGGGTCTTCTGGGCACTTTCTTGGGCTTGGGAGGGAGTTGATCCATAACTAGATCTGTTTCGCAATCAATTGCGCAAGAGCTGAACAAAATGGCGTGTTTTATGCTGGCAATGTTGCTGTGAAGAGCATGCAGGTCTGACAAAGCCATGTCAGTCTCATCATAGATATTAGACCTACCCTAGTAGAGTATCTATTATGTCGTATGGGATTGGTGAATTGGGTTGTCAGAGCATGGATATAGTAGAATATCCACGGTTGGAGGGGTTAGTGATAGCTATGTAGCTAGATAAAAGTGGATGAAGTGTAATGACTACACCCCGAAACAGCAATCAGTGAGCAGATACGAATAGATATTTACATGCAAATTAAAGGCATTGCACCATATCCCTACACTTGGTAACAGTGGTAGCATTCTGCATCATGTGTTTTGCACCATGGCAAATTGAAAAAGGAACAGCCAGCTGTTGGCATACATGTGTAGCTATATACCATAAGCAAGTAACCCCTTTCAAGGATGTTTATATAAAGTATAAAGTTCCCCTAACAAATGTTAAGTTTCCCCTACCACTCTAATGTGCTCTTATAGCTACCTAGCTATTATTATTGCCCCGCACGATAGCGCATGGGGTTAAGTAATCGGTTGCGTCTGTCAGTCAGTCAGTCAGTATGTCTGTCTGTTATCATGTAAAACTATGAACCGTGGCCGTCGCCGATGGTGATCGAAATTTGAATGGTCGGTGCACTATTTGTGGTTTGCCATTTTGCTTCAGTACATATTTGATACTGTGGGCACGGTCGCTGGGAAGGAGAGCTACTACTAGTCTAGCACTACGTAAAGGGCCATAAAACCTTCTTTACCCAGTGCGCATGGCTAGGACGGTTTTAGCAGTCAAGACTTCTTTCTCACTAGGATTAGGATGCAAAGCCTTCCTTCTCACTAGGATTAGTTCAGATGAAAAGCACGAAATAAACAAGCGGTGGGCAGAAAAGAAGGCAGAGAAAGAGCTACACATCTATTGTGGACACTGTGCGCGAATACTTGACTTGCATGAGTCCACATGAGGGCAGAAGCAGCAAGTGGCACAACTGTGTTCCTACCCACTTTAGGCTCTGTATACGTATGTGAAGAACTCTTCTGTGTTAGGATTAGAATGCAAGCCTGTCAGTTACTCACACAACCAATTGAGTTTGATTATAATATTATGTAACCATTATTTCTCTGCTTCATTGTGTTATGAACATAAAACTGTAATACTTTCACATGTGAACATGTCCCACGTGCGTTATCCCACCCAATAAACATTCCATCATTTCACACTTTCACCATGCACATCCTATTCAATTATGCAGTGTATACATAGATTTTGTTCTTTGTGCTATACAATTCTATTGACATGGCTTTGTATACCTCTATGACCATACATGGTACATGTACAACCAGAGTCCCTTTGTCTTGCAAGACTTTAGCGTTCTAATATGAAGTACTTATACTAGTATACTTTACATAACATCTTTGTTCTTATAGATGCTCATCAGCTGCAAGCACACTGTCCCTTTATGTATATGTTCGCACTTACACGCTATATTACTGCAGGCTGTCTCTGCCACCTGTTCCGCGGGGTTTGTGCTCTATGAGCACTCTAGTTCAGAAGATGCAATCTCTATCGTACTATTTTCTAACAACTAACTAAAAATGTAGCATATGCGATCATTGTTTTGCTATATATATCAGAGAATGCAGTAGCCCTCTCTATGAAGAGGTGGTACTGTTTGCTTCACTGTCCCTATACTTTGTAGAGCAGATAAATTCCAAAATATACTAAAAGTTGCAAAACATGGCTATTTACAGCCAACCACAGAACAGCCACACTGTAATCATGACCTTAAAGGCAAGCAAACACACTTCGAGATGAAATACAGAACTTCAAAATCTTCATTTCAACTTTTTTCATATTCATCGCTCACTAACTCAATAACAAAGTAATCTATCAAACTCTTCGACTCTTCTACTATTGCTCTTTCTCTCCCTGTATTCTACAAAGAGTACTATGCCTTTGTGCTGTCAGTGAAACGCCAGCGGCAAGTATACCAGTTGTAAATGCATCAAGGGAGGGTTGAGATGTGTGGATAGTCTACCCTGGAGACTACGGAAATGCTCAAATCCCACCAGTCCCCAGTCCACGCAATTGACTAACGAAGAAGTAAGTATGGGGACAACTCTTAGCAGCCCCAACCGAGGGTCTAACTACAATCAATGCTAGTGACGATGAATCAAGCCTCTCTCTGGCAGATCATTTGAACCTACTTGAATATGACTCTGCAGAAGCTCCCAATGTGTTTGGGGATTATTGAGAGGAGGCCTTTGTTGGGAGTGCACCGTCAAAGAAGTGTTGCTGCAGAAACATCCACAAGGCATAAATTATATAGAAAGCCCCATTCTAATCAATTGTAATTGAAATGAACTTGCACATGGATGTAGATCATTGGTGCGGAAGATGAAGAAGAACTGATAGATGCACTTTTGGAGGAAGTTGATGTTTTACAAGAGGCAGGCTGCTCACATTCAATTCATAGAGGCATCCTGGGACAAATCAGCCATTGTTGGGGCCAAATCATTGCACCGTTGTACTCTGTACACATAAAGGCTTTAAGTTGATCAAATTAAGGAAGGCTTGGAGTATGCAGGGCTGCTTCAGTATATGTACAAGTTCCCTGATGCCTGAGCCCGTCTTCACTTGTAAAGGTGCTTGTAAGCTTACTGCAGGTCAATATTGACAACTAGTACATATGATCTTCAGATACCACCACCTTGTGCTTGGACTATTTATAAGGCACATGTAAGCTGTCCATGGGGCTGTACATAGCACAATATCATTACTTTTGTTACTTCCATTCTCTTACAGGAGCAATTCGTGATCTTGTCTCTCCCATGTGGAGGTTATTCTCAGAAGCAGGGTCCACTGCCCGAATGAAGGAGAACCATGGCTATGAGATCCACCTAAAGGATTAATATGGCTTTGTAGTTCTTGTTGCAAGAGGGTCCAAGGCTCAAACTGACTCCTTAGCATGCAGACATGGCTTGATGCACCTGGCAAGGGCATGGTTGAAGGTCCAGCAGAATTGTTGACTACATCATGCTGTGTGGCTACTGGTGTACTAGGCAACATCGTGATGCTTCCATGGGGAGCTGTCAGCGCTAGCATGCCCATCACAAAAAGTGGATTGGGGGATCTGTGTCTGTCAGTAGATAATCTATGGTAGTTCCAGGCAACTGCAAACTCGTTGATGGCACAGTTGATTCTTTCAACGACATAGTGGAGGCAAAACATACCCCTCATGGTAGAATAGTAGAATAAGCAGCGGAAGTCTTCAGTTACTGATCTGTGAACATCACTCCACAGCCACTCAATGCGTTCGTTATGGGTAGAACAACAAGTACTAGCTGCAGGACTGTTGTGGGCATCACTCATTAGATGCCACACATCTGTGTTTGTTGCTCCCAAGGTCTGTGTGCACCTTCTCTGGCAGACCATACTGGTAAATGACATCGTCAAAGAGTTTGCCAACTGTAGGTGCAGTTTTATTGGAGGAGCACTAATTGCCAGCGAATGAGTTTGTGATTGCCATCAAGGTGCCACACATTGTTTGGTTCTTCCACCGTCTAACTGTTGTAGTATGGCATAAAGCAGTGCTTGTTGGATCGACACAATTAATGAATGACCGATCTCAGCTTCTGCCACTGCACACCGACACCTACTCTCAACAAATGCGCATGCATTAAAATTTCACCATCATTGGGTGGTTGCGTCTAATTATTCTGACTGTCTCATCAATAGTTCTCTTTGAAATTTCAGTGTACTTCTCAATCCCAGCAATCTTCATATGTCTGTAAAGTGTTGATCTGCTAACATCTAATTGAGCTGCAATGTCTTCCAAATTAAAATCGAAAGCCAACAAGTACTTCACTTCTAAGTCCAACTGAATAGCAGGACAGCCAGCCATATTACTGCAGCATGTCCAACTCATGGAACTGAGCATGCTCAGTAGAATCATCATGGTAACTGATTTCAGGCGATGAAATCAATCAGGCTATGATAACACACACCAGCTTATGATGAGGATATCAGCTTATGATATAGAGATCAGAGTATGATGTGGAAAATTATAATCTTTTGGATATTGTCAATGTACTTTGTGCAGGTCTTATGAGTGCAAGTTGTATTTTCCAGCCCACAAAGCTCTGCAGATTTTGGGGATCTGAACGTGGATGATGATACCCTGAAGAGCCAGATGAAACTCCTGCCAGCTAACATTGATTAGATGTTCTTCGGATCTAGGGGAGCCCCATCTATTGGGATCACCACATTGTGATATCGCTCAAATTCTTTCCAATTCACAACACACATAGTAATCAGCACCAATTTAAATTATCACTCATAACAGCGTAATAAAAGGGATGTAGAGAGTAGGGTGGTTGTTGGTGAGTGTCATGCCTCAGTGGCAAAGTGCAGGCGGCTTGAGCCAGAGTCCCAGGGTTCGACTCCCGGTAGCACCTTTTCTCCCTTAACAGTAACAGACCAGATTATCTTAGATCAGTCGTCAGACTTAGGAGAGCCTGATATCGCTCAAATCCTTTCCAATTCATAACACAGAAAGCAGTGAACACTTATTCTCAACAACACAGTCAAAGTTAGAATGTGAACGTTGCAAAGCTGATTTAAAAAATACGGCATCTAAACTTGCTAGATAAGTTTGACCTGTAGATAGTCCATGTGCACTTCTAGTGCTTGTACTTCCTTGATATTTGTACAAAGCTACAGTGTGGAGAAACACTGTGGTTAGCCTCCAGAACACACGCAAAGGTGAAAGAACTCATCCTCAGGGATAGAGCACTACTCCTAAAGACGCAAACACTCACCCAGTACGCATGAAAAATCCTCCTCAAGCACTCTCCTCCAAAGCACCATGCCTCTGGAACAATCAAGCACTCTTCTTCAAGGTATGAGCAGTCTTGCCTTTTGTGCACATCTCATTCTCCCCCATGCCCACCTGTAACACATCAACATACCTTAGTACTACTTCCCAAAACCATGGCTATCATTCCTTGACTTACTATAGCAGACATGGCTGGATAGAGGATCAGGTGTTATCCCTGCCTTATCAATAATCATAAATTTGCAGAGGAGAGATTTCATGTACCTTGCATGCTTTATCTTTTTCGTGGTTTTCGCTTCACAACGTAGCACCAAAACTTCGAAGAATTGATATAATGAGAATATGGTGTAACAACAGTAGGTTCAACATATTGGTCTATTGTTCGCATTCTAACATCGACAGCCACACAAAATATACAATGGCAATGTAAACATGACATAAAAGCTGGTTACATTGTTTCAGATGTCTTCACAGGACAATAAAGCAATATGACATCCTTGAATGAACCTGAATAAGGAAGAAAAACATTACTCAACCACACAGTACAGTTATATCTAGGAATGTAAAATGCAATATAAGTTTGACATGAAATCTGAAGGTTAAACAGATGACTGATCACCTATATTTACTTATTGTAGTCCTTGGAAATGGTAGGGTTCACTCCGGCTCATAACTATACATTTCTTCTACCAAAATGAATAATACAGTTGCTGTAGACACGTGTACACATGCTAGATCAATTGGTCACCATGCCTTCCTGATAGACCATAACAATAGAGTGTTGCGTGCATTTTTTCAAATTGTCCTTACCAAGGCATTTCCAAAGCCTATTCAAGTGAACAGCCTTAACCACCTGCCTACCTACATGTGCATACGAAGCATTAGCTGTAGTGTATGTCTTATAATCCCTGCTTGCTATGCTTAATTCTGTTAATTCTAGCAATGTATATATGTGTGTTTGTGTGTGTAAGCATGTGTGTCTGTGTGTGTGTGTCCGTTGTGTGTTCCAAATGTGTTCTTAACCCATTAGCAGCAAATGACATTTTGGTGTCAATAATATGTTGTACACAAACGCCAAAGGACACATTTAAGTGTCATAACGGAGCACATGAAATTTGAGACTTTACCTAAAGTATTAACATGCCTACCTACGTCTTCTCATCACGAGTGCAGCGAACCAGTAGGAGATGAGTTGAGTACCTTAGGGCAAAGAGGGAAGCGAGAGATGCTGTGAGGAGGACAAAAAATGAAGAATAGGTCAAGCTTGGTGAATCACTCCAAAATGACTTCAGTCAGAACCAAAGGAGATTTTGGGCTAGGGTAAGAATGAGCGCGAAGGGAAGACCAGAAGTGGGAAGAGTGGGATGATGACGGTCAAGTGATGTGCGAGGAGGGAGAGGTGAGAAAGAGATGGAGAGATTACTTCACCATGCTACTACAGAGAAATGACCAACCACAGCAGGGGGTACCATGGGGAGATGCTTATAGAGCGGAGACGCTGATGAGGAGATCACATTGGAGGAAGTCCGTAATAGCATCGCCAAGCTAAAGAGCAAGAAGGCACCAGGCATGTGTGGGGTAACAGGCGAAATGTTAAAGGCAGGAGGTGAAGTGACTGTCAGGATGCATAATATTGTGAATGTGGCTTGGAAGGCAGGATCTGTACCAGAGGATTTGAGGAA
>MKWU01007654.1_pt1 | contig 10196 bp, 4 predicted proteins | sample 809101 | NCBI WGS metagenome assembly MKWU01 (sample SAMN05860141, study PRJNA318959) | sponge metagenome | host: Aplysina aerophoba | place: Slovenia: Piran, Adriatic Sea, Gulf of Piran | collected 2013-05-07
CGACGGCCCGTGAGCACGCCGAGCAAGTGGATCGCGCCAGCCTTGTCGAGGGGGACATTACCTGCACCGCACGTGGGGAAGTGGATGCAAGACGGGCAGCCGAGCAGACAATCGCAGGTTTCGACCATAGACAGCGTCATGTCCAAGAGGCGGTCGAGATGGGCAAAACCCTTTTCCGCTAGGCCAATGCCGCCGGGGTGATAGTCGTACACGAAAATCGCGCCTTTGCCGAGCTGGGGGTGCTGGGGATAGCAGATCCCGCCGACATCCGTGCGGTCGCACAAGGCCAGCAGCGGAAAGAGCGACTTCATGGCGTGTTCAATGGCGTGGATCGAGCCCATGTAGTGGTGCTGGTGGCGGCTGAGATCGGCCTTGAAGTGGGCGTCTAGTTCGATCCAGAAGCCAATCGTCTCAAAGTGCTCCACCGGCGATTCCAGCTCGTGTTTGCTGAGCACGACTTGGTCGCCGACGCGGATCTTTTCGTAGCCCACCACCTGCGAGCTGACCTTGAGCCGGCCCAACCGCGCCATAAAGCCCTGCAACGGCCGCGAGCGCAGCTCCTCCAAGATCTCGGTGTCCTTTTCCGTGCGGGCGCGGGTAAAGTACGCCACATCCACTTCCTCGGCGTAGATCTGGCCCCGCTCGGGGTTGCGGTCGCCGATCTCGTACTGGCGGCCGCGATGCAAGTAAATCGCGCCTTTGTAGCACTCGCCGTACACCTGACCGCCGCTGACCGTGCCAATCTGATTGTCGCCGCGATCGACGATGCGATACGACTCGCCGATGGTGCGCATGTTGACCAAGCGATGCGGCTGCTTGCGCGCGGCAAACCAAGCGTCGCCTTCGGCATTCTGCAGCAGCATCCCCTCCTCAGTCAGCGCATCAATCGCCGCCTGATAGTTGGGCAGCGCGTACTCCGGCTCGCTAGCGGCGAGGGGCAGTTCACGCGCCGCACACGTAAGGTGATTTTTGAGGATGTACTGATTCGTCGGATCCACCACCGCATCCTCTAAATCGCGCGCGAAAAACTCCCCCGGGTGCCGCATAAAATACTGATCGAGCGCGTCGGGAGAGGCGATGAGGAGGATGAGCGACTCGCGGCCAGCGCGGCCCACGCGACCGGCGCGCTGCCAAGTATTGATGATCGAACCCGGATAGCCGACCAACACGCAGACATCCAAGCCGCCGATGTCAATGCCCAGTTCCAAGGCCGACGTGGCCACCACGCCCTTGAGCTCGCCGCCGTTGAGCGCCTGCTCGATCTGGCGGCGCTCAGTAGGCAAATAGCCCGCTCGATACGAAGAGATCCGCTCCCGCAAGTCCGGGCGGCTCTGAGTGGCCCAGCGGTACACCAGTTCAGTGGTGATGCGAGCGCGAGTGAAGACAATCGTGCGGTAGTCCTTGAGCACGCTGGCGCGCAGCAGATGGGCCGCGAGGGTGTTGGGGCTTTCTGCCGGATTGACAAACACGAAGTGGCGCGCCGCAGCCGGAGCGCCGTGGTCTTCAATCGCGTAAAAGGAACGGTTGAGCAACTCGCCCGCCAGCTCGCGAGGATTGCCCATCGTCGCCGAACTGGTGATGTACACCGGATCGGACCCATAGTGCGCGCAAATGCGGTTTAAGCGGCGAAAAAGGTGCAGCACGTGGGTGCCAAACACGCCGCTATACGCGTGCAGCTCGTCGATGACCACGTAGCGCAGGCGAGCAAAAAAGCCGGCCCAAGCCTCGTGGAAGGCGAGGATGCCCGAGTGCAGCATGTCCGGCGTGGTGAACAGCACCTGCGGCGGCTTGGTGCGAATTTGCCGGCGGCGATGGCTCGTGGTGTCGCCGTCGTAAATGGCCGCTTTCAACGTGCCGCCCAAACCCTGCATCAGGCCGCTTAGCTCGTCGAACTGATCCTGCTCCAGCGCCTTGAGCGGGAACACGTAGAGCGCGTGCGCCTCTGGGTCGTCGAGCAGTGTGGCCAGCACGGGCGCGTTGTACACCAAGGTCTTGCCCGAGGCCGTGGGCGTGGCAATGGCCACGTGCTGGCCCTCCAACACTTTTTGGATGCCCTCGGCCTGATGCGTATAGAGCGCGGGAATGCGGGCGATTTCGAGGATGCGGGCCATGGCCGGAGGCAGGCCAGCCAAGTCGCGGACTAGACGCGCCGGGCGCGCGGGCAAGGTCTGGTGATGGACGACCTCATTGCCCAAGATGCGGCGTTTGAGAAAGCGGATGTGTTCGGCGATGCTCTCGGCGTCGCTGATCAAGGCCCAATTTCCTGAAGCAGTGTATGGCGAAGACGAGCGGGGAGGAAATCAGAGAATAGCTAAGCAGTTGGGCTAGAGCAAGGCGGGACGGGGAAAACTTCTGTACCGCTAGCAACGTCCATCTCCTTGACAGAAAAACAAAAAAAGGGTCTTTATTGGAGGAATCTCTGATTGAGCATCTGACCTGATTACTAAAAAAAACAAAAGGGGGTAATCGCGGTGCATCAGTTCAGTGTCTCCAACCTAGCAGAATGAGATCCCTACTCCAAAATCTTACGTCTGAGCTTCGCGCCGACCTCCTGTCCGCAAAGGCCGTTCCAGCGCTGTCAGCCGGCTTCACCTCGGGCCTAGGTCTGCTCGTCGCTCAGATTGCCTTCGGGAGCTTCATATTCTCGGGACCGTTAGCTTCCTATTCCTCCCAAGGCGTCGGCTTGGTGCTGTTCGGAAATTTTGCATCGTGTCTCATCATCGCCCTCGCGGGCGGCTACCTCGGCGCGATTGCGGGGCTGTCTCCCGCGCTGGTGATCGTGATGGCCACGGTAGGGTTCACGATGGACGCCGAGGGCGACGCGCTGTTCGTCACCACCTCGGTCGCGCTCATCATCAGCGCCGTCGCCACCGGCGCGTGCTGTCTCTTGATCGGGCGATTCCAGCTCGCCAATCTAGTCCGCTTCATCCCCTATCCGGTGACAGGTGGGTTTGTAGCTGGGATCGGGGGAGCCGTCTGCTTAGCGGCCATGTCGTTGATGGGAGCCAAACCAGATTGGCGGACGATTCCCGCACTCCTCGAACCCGCCGTGCTGTGGAGGTGGAGCCCGGGTGTGGCGTATGGGATCGCCTTGTACCTTGCGATTAAGCGCTGGCGCAACCCGCTGATCCTGCCGGTGAGCGTCGTACTGGCCGGAGGTGCGTACCATCTCGCACTCGCCAATCTCGGCATTTCGCTTGATGCAGCGCGGGCGGAGGGCCTGCTGCTTACGAGCACGGCCGACGGGAATCTGTGGCCGGCCTTGTTCCCTGCCGATCTGGTGCACGTGCAATGGACCGCAATGGCCGAGCTGGTTCCCCACATGCTGACGCTGATTTTTGTTGCTTTCATCTGCGTGATCATGAACTTCGCCGGTCTCGAATTGGCTACGAATCAGGAATTGGACTGGGATCGGGAGTTCCGGGTGACTGGGGTCGCGAGCGCAGTCGCCGGTCTAGGCGGCGGCACGGTGGCGACCCTTGTCGTGCCGGCGTCCCTGCGCAGCAAGTTGCTCGGAGCCACAACAAGGTTGACCGGGGTAGTCGCCGCCCTCGTGATCGGAGTCGCATTGTTCTTAGGCGACGGGATACTGGAATTCGTCCCGGCACCGCTCGTAGGCGGCGGCATCCTAATCTTTGCCGGACTCGGCATGTTAGACGAAGGTCTCGTGAAAAGCCGCAAACGGCTCCCCTATTCGGAGTACGGCATCATTCTGCTGATCTTCATTGCGATCATGTCCTTCGGCCTGATCGAAGGGGTGGGCGTTGGGATGCTCGCCACGCTAGTGTTCTTCGCCGTGCGCCTCAGCCGCGTGGACCCGATCGCATCGCAGTTCACCGCGCGCGAGCGCGAAAGCAACAAGACCCGTCCCGTCCCCGATCGCGCCATCCTGCTAGAAGAGGGCGAGCGGGTACAGGCATACCAACTGCGCGGCTACCTCTTCTTCGGCAGCGTGTCCCCCCTCGCCGATCAGCTCAGGCAATCCCTGAGCGGCGCTTCGCGTCCTACTTGTCTGATACTGGACTTCAGCGCCGTCTCCGGCTTCGACTTCTCGGCCGTGAACGTCCTGAGCAGGTTTCTGCAAACGGCGCACGCGGCTGGTGTGCGAGTAGTGCTGAGCGCATTGTCCGAGGAGTTGCAGACCGGACTTGAGCACAACCTGCCGCCTGCCATATATGCCGAGTTGCTGGTGGAGCCGGATGCAGACCGCGCCCTCGAGCGCTGTGAGGACATCGTCATTGCGGAGTGGAGGACGAACGTGGCCATGGCGGACGAGCGTCGCGCCGCACTGATGGAGCACACCGTCGATGATCTCGAGCGCTACCTAGAGCGGCAAATTAACTTCGAAAATCTACTGGAGGAACTTCAACCCTATCTGAGTCCGCGCCAGTACGCTACCGGCGAGGCTCTCGTAGGACCAGATGCCCCGCAAGAAGGTCTGCAACTGCTGCTTGCGGGCCGGGCTTCCGGCTACGATTCCGCGGGCACGCGCCTGTTTCAATGCGGCCCGGGCGATGCGATATGGCCGACGGGCGCATTAGGTGAGAAGGCGACCTCCGTGATTGCAGACGACTCCTGCCAAGCGATGGTGCTGACCCCGGCCGACCTAGGCTGGCTGGAGCAGCACGAAGAGCGGCTTACCCTCAAGCTGTATCGCTACCTCCTCGCCGGCCGTCTCCAATCCGAATCGGGAGCGGAGCAATAGCAAGCGGACTCCCACAGCTATATAGAAAAATCCTTTGAAACGACTAAAAGCATGGAATCTTGGCAAACATCTATTAAGGCGCTGACTGTCGATGTCTTCGGCACGGTTACCGACTGGTACTCTACCATTGTGCGGGAGGGTGAGAGTTTAGGCTGCGACAAGCGGCTTACCGTGGACTGGGCGCGCTTTGCCACGGCTTGGCGCGGTGGCTACGAACCTGCTATGGGTCGCGTGCGGCGCGGCGAATTGCCTTGGACGACAATAGACGCACTCCACCGAATGATTCTCGACGACATTGTGCAAGACTTTTCGATCCCTGCGTTGTCCGAAGACGAGCGAAGTCATTTCAATCGCGTCTGGCACCGGCTGGATCCGTGGCCCGACGCGGTCGGCGGCATGTTGCGGTTGAAGTCCAAATACATCGTCGCCGCGCTTTCCAATGGCAACATGTCGCTGCTGACCAACATGGCCAAGCACGCTGGTATTCCGTGGGACTGTATCTTGTCAGCAGAGCTTGCGCGGCACTACAAGCCGGACCGGGAAGTGTACGAGACGGCGGCGCATCTTCTCGATTTGGAGCCGCCTTCAATTCTGATGGTCGCAGCGCATCGCCACGACCTTGAGGGAGCTAGAGCCGTTGGCTTCAGAACGGCCTTCATTCCACGTCCACTTGAATGGGGACCAGAAGGCCAAGTAGACACCGAGCAAGACGGAGATTTTGACGTAATTGCGCAAGATTTCCACGACCTTGCCGCGCAGCTTGGGATCTGATTGCCGTGGGCGGCGGAAGGCATCGACTGGGTGTGGGAGCATCGCATCGGAGACCTTGAGGAGTTTGGCCTGTAGATGACAAAATCCATGACAAAGCGGGAAGAACGTCGGCTCGCTGTCCAGGCTGAACTGGATGCGGCCAAGGACCAGGCCGAACGCAACAGGATGGGGCAGTTTGCAACTCCGACGGAACTTACCGTACAGATCCTTGAGTATGCGAGAGGGCAACTGAATGAAACTGAGGTGGTGCGGTTTACCGACCCGGCCATCGGTACCGGCTCGTTCTACTCGGCACTGCTCAAGGTCTTCCCAGCAGACCGCCTGACACGCGCCGTCGGCTACGAAGTCGACCCTCATTACGGCGAACCTGCGGCGAGGCTATGGAAGGGTACGATGCTGGATGTCCGCCTGGAGGACTTTACACTGGCCGCCCCCCCATCGGACAAAGAGAAGTTCAACCTGTTGGTCTGCAACCCGCCCTATGTGCGCCATCACCACATCGCCAGCAAAGAGAAACGACACCTGAAAGCCCTCACAAGGGAGGCTTGCAGCATTGAGGTGAACGGGCTTGCTGGTCTGTACTGCTACTTCCTCGGATTGTCTCACCAGTGGATGGCGGAAGGCGGACTGGCGGGTTGGCTGATACCAAGCGAATTCATGGACGTCAACTACGGCGCGTCGGTGAAGCGCTATCTACTCGACAAGGTTACGTTGCTGCACATTCATCGCTTCGACCCAAAAGAAGTGCAATTCGGGGACGCGCTGGTGTCCTCTTCGGTAGTTTGGTTCAGCAAGCAAGAGCCACCCGACCATCACAAAGTGCGTATGACCTATGGCGGTTCACTGCTGCGGCCTAGTCTGGAACGACTAGTCCCGGTCGATACGCTCCGACGCGACCCGAAATGGACGCTGTACCCGATGAAAGAGAGCCACTCGGAGTCGCACGCACCGGTGCTCGCGGACTTCTTCACGATCAAGCGCGGGCTGGCGACTGGTGGCAACAGATACTTCATCCTGTCAACGGAGGAGATCGAAGAACGAGGGCTTCCTGCCGAAGCGTTCCGACCTATACTCCCAAGCCCGCGTTACGTGCCAGACAACGAAATCCTATCGGACCGCGCTGGCAATCCTGTATTGGAGCGTCAGTTGTTCCTCCTAGACTGTCGATTGCCAGAAGCCAAGGTCAAGGAGCGTCATCCGACGCTGGGGGCCTACCTTGAAGAAGGCAAGGCGCAAGGCATAGCCGAACGCTATATATGCCGGCATCGGTCGCCTTGGTATGCACAAGAGCGCCGCCCGGCTGCGCCGTTCCTCTGCACCTACCTCGGTCGCAGCGACAAGAAGAACGGGCGACCCTTTCGATTCATACTGAACCACTCCAATGCGACCGCCCCCAACGTCTATCTGATGCTGTATCCGAGGGGAGTCCTCGATAGGGCGATTGCAGAATCTCCCCAGTTGAAGCGGCAGGTATGGGGGTTCCTGAATGGCATAAGCCCGAAGGAGATGCTGAATGAGGGGAGAGTTTATGGGGGAGGGCTACACAAGCTGGAGCCGAAAGAGTTGGGCAGAGTCCCAGCGGCTGCGCTTGCAGACCTACTGCCAGAAGCGGAGTGGCAGGACGAGCCGAAGCAACTGGAATTGTTTGACTGACGTTACGCAGTCGCTCTATATCTTGCGGATTGTCGAAGCCCGTTGACCCAAGATATTGGGGCGAAATTGAGGCTTTTCTGGAAAGCTGCGTAACATCAGTTGTTTAATAAGGAATGGATTCTTGGAAAACATCTATTAAGGCACTGACTAGCGATGTCTTTGGCACGGTCATTGACTGGTACTCTACCATTGTGCGAGAGGGTGAGCGATTAGGCTGCGATAAGCGGATTACCGTGGGACTGTATCTTGTCAGCAGAGCTTGCGCGGCATTACAAGCCGGACAGGGAAGTTTATGAGACGGCGGCGCAGCTTCTCGATTTGGAGCCGCCTTCAATCCTGATGGTCGTGGCGCATCGCCACGACTTAGAGGGAGCTAGGGCCGTTGGATTCAGAACGGCCTTCATTTCGCGTCCACTTGAATGGGGACCGGGAGGTTTGGCAGACACCACGCAAGACGGAGATTTCGACATAATCGCGTAAGATTTCCACGACCTTGCTGCGCAACTTGGGAGCTAATATAAGGCTCTCCGTCATTAAGTTCGCCCAATTCCAACGGAGCTACTATCGGCTGGGGTGCAGCCCTGCTCGCCTAGGTGTTTGCCGCCGAAGCTTGCTGACCCTTGCCTGTATCCAGCGTCTTGACAGGGAATCCAAAAAGGTCTCCATTTTATTTAGCCGTACGCTTCAGGACAGATCACCTCGACCTGTACCAGATCTATTTCACGGCCCCTAGGAAACCCATCGACGGGACGCTGAGAACACTCGGCGACCTCGTTAGGTGCGGCAAGGTCCGCTGCACTGGCTTTTCGAGAACTTCGCGGGCTGGCAGTTTGCACAGCAGCTAGACCTATCGGAGGAAGAGTTGCGTGAGTTCGACGACGTGCTCGGCGGCGCATAGTAGACTGCCGAAAAATGATGGTAGCCTCCAGGCTGATCTACTCGACGGAAAAGGAGATGACGTATGGACGTCAATATTGTGAATTTGCAGACACTGTTCGCCAAGCCCACGCGCTACGAGATTCCGCTGTTCCAACGCCCATACGTTTGGAACCATGAAGAACAGTGGGGCCCACTCTGGGAAGATGTCCAGAATACAGCGGAACACTATTATTTGGAATCCAATGGAAGAGGATCAGCGCAGAACCAGTCTACTGCCCACTTCCTAGGCGCGGTCGTTCTCCAACAGCAACAGGTTTCGACCCCTATGCTTACGACACGTCTAGTGGTCGACGGACAGCAGCGACTAACCACTCTGCAACTGCTTCTCGATGCTGTTCAAGAGGTGTTAGAGCAACACGGCGTTGACTCTGCTGCGAAGCGTCTCGAGCTCCTAGTGCTGAATCACGAGGCATTTCGCGGCGATAACGACGATCATGCATTCAAAGTCTGGCCTACAACGACGGACCAAGAAGCTTTCCGTAACGCAATGCACAACGAGCTTCCTAGTGAAGAATACGAGGAATCGCTTATCGTCCAAGCACACAACTTCTTCAAGGATCAGGTTTCTCAGTGGCTCAACAGGTATCCACAGAAGGATGTATTGCAGGCGGCAGAAGCACTGGAGCAGACCGTATCGCAACTCTTGGAACTGGTCGTGATTGACCTTGATCATTCAGACGACCCTCATGTCATCTTCGAGACACTCAATGCACGTGGGACGCCATTGCTCCAATCGGACCTGATCAAGAATATGGTACTGTTTGAAGCGGAGAAGGCTGGCGTCGCAAGTAACTCCGAAGAGGCGGCTCAGTTGTGGGGTTTCAATGACGATTGGTGGAGACATGAGATACCACAGGGCAGACTCGTGCGTCCCCGCATAGATGTCTTCTTGAACTACTGGCTTGTCATGCGCACGCGCGAAGAGGTTGTGGCGAATGACGTATTCTCTGTATTCCGTCGCTACTACAAAGATCAGAACAGATCAATTGGGAACATCGCAGCCGACATTAGCAGCGTTGGGGAGTCGTACCGTGCGCTGGAAGAAAAAACTAATCTCGATATGGCAACATTTCTGTACAGATGGGAGGTAATGCAGGCGGGCACCATGACTCCGGTATTGCTCTGGATGCTTTCGTCAGAGGTTCCCGAAGGGCAGATGGACAAAAGCCTTCGAGCGCTAGAGAGTCACTATTTGCGACGAATGGTTTGCCGCATGACCTCTAGAGGCTACAATCGGCTCTTCATTAGCTTAGTAGGGCGACTGGAAGAAGCTGGAGCAGAATACGCCGGCGACACGGTTGTTGATTTTCTCGCGAATCAGGATTCCGATGTTGGCCTGTGGCCTAGCGATCGGCAAATGGAGGAGGCGTTCCTGAACCTCCCCTTATTCAGGCTACTGACTCGGGGACGCCTACGAATCATCTTAGAAGGAATAGAAGAGGAACTGCGTACGGACAAAGCGGAAAGTCAGTCTGTGGCACGTGGCCTGACAATTGAGCATACGATGCCTATAGGGTGGCGAACACATTGGCCGCTTATGGTTGGAGTGGGGAATGAGGTCGAACAAGCCGAGAACCGCGATCAGCTAATACACACTATAGGTAATTTGACCCTAGTGAATAACCGCCTCAACCCATCCCTCTCCAATGCCTCTTGGAAGGACAAGCGAGCAACTCTCAATGAACACTATACTCTCTTCCTCAACAAAGACCTACTCGACAAGGTGCCAGAGGTGTGGGATGAGTCGGCTATTGGGGAGCGGGCCAAGCGGCTCTGCCTGATGGCGACGAAAGTGTGGCCCCACGCCGATAATATCTAATGGCGAACAAGGCTTACTATCTGGTGGAGGGGGGCTTTCGGCGGAGCCCCTGACGGGCCCCCGCCGTCGCCACAATTGGATTTCGCCGCCTTATCTGCCTTGTCAACCGCCTCCCTGCGCCGGCTGTACGGCTTGGTGTGTCCTAAAGGCCCCTCGTGTACTGGGATTGCCCACCCTAATAGGTGCCGACGGGCAACCAAATCGTATTGGGACCCCTGTCGAAGGATCTGTAAACGATTTTCAGGGGCCCTACCTGACCCGTGCGTACGTTCAGCACCTCGATTGAAGGCCAAAAAGGATGCCTTATTT
>MKWU01007655.1_pt1 | contig 10196 bp, 10 predicted proteins | sample 809101 | NCBI WGS metagenome assembly MKWU01 (sample SAMN05860141, study PRJNA318959) | sponge metagenome | host: Aplysina aerophoba | place: Slovenia: Piran, Adriatic Sea, Gulf of Piran | collected 2013-05-07
GTCCGCAAGTACGCGCGGTCGCTCGACCGGCTGCAGGGACCGATCGAGCTCGACGCGGACGAGATCCGGCGCGGCGCCGCGTTGGCACCGCCGGCCGTCCGCAGCGCCATCCGGAGCGCGGCGCGCCACATCCGCCGGGTGGCCGCCCGGCAGATCCCGAAGGGCTGGCGCATGACGGTCGCGGCCGGCGTGGTGATCGAGCAGCGGGTGACGCCGCTCGAGCGGGTCGGCTGCTACGTGCCCGGCGGGCGGCACCCGCTGCCGTCGTCGCTCCTGATGACGGCGATCCCGGCGCGCGCGGCCGGCGTGGGCGGGGGCGTCGGGACCTGCCCCCGCCCCGCCCCCGCGGCGCGCCCCGGCGCGGGCGGTGCTCGCGGCGGCGGTGGAGGCCAGGGTGGACCGGCTGTTCCGGCTCGGCGGCGCGCACGCCGTCGCGGCGCTGGCCTACGGCACCGCAACGGTGCCGCGCGTGGACAAGATCGTCGGTCCCGGCAACGCCTACGTCGCCGCCGCCAAGGCGCGCGTGGCGCCCGACTGCGCCATCGACTTCTACGCCGGACCGACCGAGATCGTCGTCGTGTCCGAGGACGGCAACCCCGACTGGATAGCGTCGGACCTGGTAGCCCAGGCCGAGCACGACCCGGACGCGCGCGCCGTCCTCCTGACGCCGAGCCGCCCGCTGGCGCGCGCCGTCGCCGGCGCGGTCGCGGCCCAGCTCGAGGACCATCCGGGCGCGGCGCCTTCGATCGCCGCCCATGGGATCGCCGTGGTGACGAGTTCCCTCGACGAGGCGATCGAGCTGGCGAACGCCATCGCCCCCGAGCACGCGGCGGCCGACAGCCTGGCCGTCGCGCACCGCATCACGCGCGCCGGCACCGTCTTCGCCGGCCCCTACGGCGCGCAGGCCGCGGGCGACTACGCAACCGGCTCGAACCACGTCCTCCCGACGGACGGCGCAGCCCGGGTGCGAGGCGGATTGAGCGCCGCGGACTTCGTCCGCGTCCACAGCGTGCAACGGCTGACGCGCGCGGGCCTGCGGCACCTGGCCCCGAGCGCCATCTCGCTCGCCAACGCCGAGGGGCTGCGCGCCCACGCCGCCTCGGTGGCCATCCGCGTGCTCTGATCCGAAAGGACGCAGCCGCAATGCCCGCCCTGCCCGAGCCGGCGAACACACCGCGGAGCGCCCGGATCGCGCGCGAGACGACCGAGACACAGATTGCGCTCGATCTCGCGCTCGACGGGCAGGGGCGCTACACGGTCCGCACCGGCATCCGCTTCCTCGACCACATGCTGGAGCTCGTGGCGCGCCACGGCGCCTTCGACCTGACGATCGAGGCCGCCGGCGACCTCGACGTCGATCAGCACCACACGGTCGAGGACGTCGGCATCGCGCTCGGTCAGGCGGTCTCCGAGGCGCTCGGCTCGAAGCGCGGCATCCACCGCGCCGGCTACTTCGTCATGCCGATGGACGAGTCGCTCGGCGTGGCGGCCGTCGACCTGAGCGGCAGGACGCACGCGGTGGTCGATCTGCGGCTGCGCGTGCGGCGGGTCGGCGACCTGCAGGCCGAGCTCGTGCACGACTTCTTCGACGGCTTCGCCCAGGGGGCGCGGGCGAACGTCCATCTGAAGGTGCTCTACGGCCGGTCGAGCCACCACCAGGTCGAGGCGATCTTCAAGGCCTTCGGCCGCGCGCTGCGCGCCGCCTGCTCGCGCGACCCGCAGCTCGGCGAGATGCTCCCGAGCACGAAGGAGCTGCTCCAGTGACCGGCGGCCGCCCACACGGACGCGGTCCGCTGGCGACCCGCACCCCTGCCGGGCGGCGGGACGGGAACCGCCGGGGCCGCAGCGGAGCAGGAGAAGGAGAGACGGACCGATGACGGTCGCGTTGATCGACTACGGCGCCGGCAACCTGACCTCGGTCCGCAAGGCCCTGACCCACCTCGGGGCAACGTTCGTCACCCCGTCCGGGCCGCACGAGCTGGCCGGCGCGGCCGGCGTGATCGTGCCGGGCGTCGGCAACTTCGAGGCGACCGCCGCGCTCGCCGGCGGGTGGCACGCCGCCATCCGCGACGCGGTGGACCGGGGGCGCCCGCTGCTCGGGATCTGCCTCGGCCTGCAGTGGCTGTTCGAAGGGAGCGACGAGGCGCCCGACGTGCCGGGCCTCGGCGTCATCGCCGGCCGCTGCACCCTCATCGAGAACGATGCCGCCAACGAGGCCACCGCCTATCGGGGCGGCATCTTCAAGGTGCCGCACGTCGGCTGGAACAGCCTCGAGCGCCGGCGCGACGACTCGTGGGCCCTGGACGGGGTGCCCGACGGGGCCCAGGTCTATTTCACGCACTCCTACGCCGCGCCCGTCACCGCCGACTGCGTCGGCGCGACCACCTACGGCGTCTCCTTCGCCAGCGTCGTGGAGCAGGGCCACGTCGTGGGAGCGCAGTTCCACCCGGAGAAGTCGGGCGACGTCGGCCTGCGAGTGCTGGCCAACTTCCTGCGCCGGGTGACGCGGACGAGCTCGACCGCGGCGCCGGCCATGTCCGGATCCTGATGCTCTCGAAGCGCATCATCGCCTGCCTCGACGTCCGCGACGGGATGGTCGTCAAGGGAATCAACTTCGAGGGGTTGCGCTCCGCCGGCGATCCGGCCGCGCTCGCCCGCCGCTACAACCGCGAGGGCATCGACGAGGTGGTGATCCTCGACGTCACCGCGACCCTCGAGAAGCGGAAGGCGCTCGCCCGCACGATTCAGGCGGTGGCGCAGGAGATCTTCCTTCCGCTCTGCGTCGGCGGCGGCATCAAGGACGAGGAGCACGCCGATGCCGCGATCGAGGCCGGCGCCGACAAGGTGAGCCTGAACACCGCGGCCATCGCACGGCCCGAGCTACTGACGGCGCTGGCGCGGCGCTACGGGAGCCAGGCGGTCATCGTCGCCATCGACGCCAAGCGGGACGGCGACCGCTTCCGCATCTATGTCCGGAGCGGGCAGCGCCCGACCGAGCGCGACGCGGTCGAGTGGGCGCGGGAGGCGGCCGACCGCGGCGCCGGCGAGATCCTGCTGACCTCGATCGACCGCGACGGCACGAAGCGGGGCTTCGACTGCGAGCTGAACGCGGCGGTCTCCGAGGCCGTGTCGATCCCCGTGATCGCATCGGGCGGCGCGGGGACTTTCGATCACTTCGTGGACGTCTTCACCGAGGGCAGAGCCGACGCGGCCCTCGCGGCATCCATCTTCCACTACGCCGAGCACGCGGTCGTCGACCTCAAGGAGCACTTGCGGGGCCGCGGCATTCCGGTCCGCATGCTCGCGGGCTGGGAACCCGGCGGCGACGCATCGTCCGTATGACGCCCGGGAGCCTGCGCCCTGGAGCGCGCGATGCCGGAACCGCGCCGGCGAGACCCCCGGCACGCCCATCAAGGCGCCCGGGCGGCCGGAATCGTCGACGTCCGAGGAGCCGCGCGTGCTGATTCCCTCCATCGACCTCATGGGCGGCCAGGTGGTCCAGCTCGTCCAGGGCCGAAGGGACCGGACCGCCGTCGCCTCCGACGACATCGATGCCTGGGTCCGGCGGTTCCAGCGGTTTCCGCGCGTGCAGCTCATCGATCTCGACGCCGCCCTCGGATCGGGGACCAACGATGCGCTGGTGCGTACGATCGCGCCGCGGCTTCCGTGCCGCGTCGGAGGCGGGATCCGGACGGCGGACCGCGCGCGGGAGGTGCTCGGGTACGGCGCCCGGGCGGTCATCGTCGGGTCGTCCCTGTTCCGGAGCGGCCGGCCCCACACCGGCTTCGGCGCGGGGCCCGGCCGGGCCGGCCGCACACCGGCTGCGCCGAGGCGCTCGCCGGCGCCGTCGGCCCCGAGCACATCATCGCGGCGGTGGACAGCAGGGGCGGGCGGGTCGTCGTGAAGGGCTGGACGGAGGCGACGCCGCTCACGGCGGTCGAGGCCGTGCAGGCGCTCGAGCCGTACTGCGCAGAGTTCCTCTACACTCACGTCGACCGGGAGGGGCTCATGCAGGGCACGGATATGGACGCCATCCTGGCCGTCGGCCGCGCCACGTCCCGGCGGCTGACCGCGGCCGGCGGCATCACGACGCAGGAAGAGATCGACCGGCTCGACGCAGCGGGCATCGATGCGGTGGTCGGAATGGCGATCTACACGGGCAGGCTCGACGTCGCGGCGCCCGGCGGCAAGCCGGACTGACCGCCGGCGGTGCCCCGGGGGCGGGTGGGCGGTCCGGCCGCCCGGCGGCAGGCCGCACTGCCCGCCGGCGTTGCCCGGGCGGCGGATCGGAGCTCGCCCGCGCCGTCACTGCGCTCCGCCGCCCGAGTCGACGGCGCGGGCCGGTCGGGGAGCACCCCGGAAGCCGCCGCCCGCGGTCGGCGAAGGATGCACGACCGTGCAGACGTGGAACCCGGAGCGGTACGCCACGCACGCGCGCTTCGTCTCCGACCTGGGGCAGCCGCTCCTCGAGCTGCTGGCCCCGCGGGCCGGCGAGCGCGTGCTCGACGTCGGGTGCGGGGACGGCGCGCTCACGGAGCGCCTCGTCGCCGCCGGCTGCCGAGTGGTCGGAATCGACAACAGCGCCGCGCAGGTCCGGGCGGCGCGCGCCCGCGGGATCGACGCGCGGGTGGCCGATGCCGCGGCGCTCGACTTCGACCGCGAGTTCGACGCGGTGTTCAGCAACGCCGTGCTGCACTGGATCACGCGCCCCGACGCCGCTCTGGCCGGCATCCGCCGGGCCCTTGCGCCGGGCGGCCGGCTCGTGGCCGAGCTCGGCGGGCACGGCTGCGTAGCGGCGGTTCGCGAGGCGCTGGGCATCGCCCTCGACCGGCGCGGCATCGACGCCGAGAGTTGCGACCCGTGGTACTTCCCCTCCGCGGCGGAGTACCGCGCGCGGCTGGAGGAGCACGGCTTCGCGGTGGACACCATCGAGCTTTTCCCGCGGGCGACGCGGCTCCCGTCCGACCTGACGGACTGGCTGCAGACCTTCGCGCAGCCCTTCCTCGCCGCGGTGCCGGCCTCGGAGCGCCCGGCGGTCTGCGCCGAGGTGCGCCGCCGGCTCGAGCCGCGCCTGCGCGGAGGCGACGGCGCCTGGGTGGCCGACTACGTCCGGCTGCGCGTCGCCGCGAGGAATCTGCGCCGCGCAGCGTGCGATGCAGGAGCTTCGTCCGAGCGCAGACCTCCAACGCGCCCGCCAGGGCGCGGCGCGGCAGCCCGCGGAGGCGCACGATGACCGCATCGCCCCCCGCGGCCGATCCGGCCGCGGCGCCGGGCCGGATCAGCCCGTGGGTCTGGACGCTCGCCCGCCTGACCATCCGCATCTTCTACCGCGTCGAGCAGATCGGCGGCACGCTGCCCGCCGGCCCGTTGCTGCTCGTCGCGAACCATCCGAACACCCTGGCCGACCCGGCGCTCATCCAGGCGACGGCGGGCCGGACGGTCCGCTTTCTCGCCAAGTCGACGCTCTTCGCCGACCACGTCGTCAGCCCGCTCATCCGGCGGTCCGGGGCAGTACCGGTGTACCGCAGGATGGATCCCGGCGTGGACACGTCCCGGAACGCGGAAACCTTCGCCGCGGTCGGGGCGGCACTCGATGCCGGCGAGGCCGTCTGCCTCTTCCCCGAGGGCAAGAGCCACGCCGCGGGGCGGCTCGAGCCGCTGCGCACGGGCGCCGCCCGCATGGTGCTTGCGAGCCGCCGGCCGGTGACGCTTGTCGCGGTCGGTCTGAACTTCAGCCGGCTCGCCCGCTTCCGCTCCCGCGTCATGGTGGTCTTCGGACGGCCGTTCGGCGCGGAGGACCTGCACGCACGCGGGGCGCCGGGCACGGACGCGACGGAGGCGGTCCGACGCCTGACCGAGCGAATCGAGGAGCGGCTGCGCAACCTGACGATCGAGGCCGAGCCCCGCCGCGACCTGCCGATCGTCGAGCGGGTGGACCGCCTCTATACGGCCGCCAGAGGCGTATCGCGAGACCCGCGCGAGCGGGTCGGCCGCCGCCGCCTGATCGCCCGCGGGATCGAGGAGCTCCGCGCGCGCAACCCCGAACGGTTGGACGAGATCGTGGCCCGGGTGGACGAGTACGACGCCAGCCTCGCGCGCTTCGGCCTCCGCGACCGGGACGTCGATCGGGAGATTCCGTTCGCGACCGCCGTGCGGTTTGCGATGCGCGAGGGTCTGCTGGCGCTGGTCCTCGCGCCGCTGGCGCTCCTGACGCTGGCCGTCTTCGCCGTGCCATACTGGGTCACCGGCCAGTTCGCCCGGCGCGCCCCCGACATCCAGAGCCGCGCCACATGGCAGCTTCTTGCCGGAGCGGTCGCCTACCCGCTGTGGATCGGCACGGTCGCGGCTACGGTCGGCGTCGGGGCAGGACCGTTCGCCGGCGCGGCGACGGTCCCCGGCCTCGGCGGGCTGGCGCTCGCCGGGATGGCCGCGGTAGAGCGCGAGCTGTCCGTGCTGCGCACGGTCCGCGCCTTCCTGGCGCTCCGCCGAGCGCCGCCCGAGGCCCGCGCCGCCCTGCACCGCCAGCGGGCGGCTATCGCCGACGTCCTCGACCGCGCCCGCGAGTGGCTGGACGAACCGGAGCGACGCGCCCTCGGCTCAGAGTCTCCGTCAGACCGGCCTCGATGATCCGGCGATCCTGCGTGAGCAGCGTCGCCCCGAGCAGCCGGGCCGTAGCCACCAGGATGCGATCCGCCGGGTCGCGGAGGAACCGGCCGGGAAGCCCGGCGACCTCTGCCTTCTCCCGCCCTCCGTCGAGCCCTCGCGGGTGCGGCGCGGGCACCGCGGACCTGCTGCGAGCCCCGCATTCTCGACGCCGTCAGCACTGGCAGTCGAGAGCGAAGGCCACGACGATGCTGCCGGCGGGCGGCGTGCCGGGAATGTCCAGTCTCCGTGCGGGAGCCTCGAACTGCACCGCGACGTACTGCACGCCGCTGACCGCATAGGTCACCGCGACACCGGTGGGTCCGTGCCGATTCAGGCTGTGCTGCCAGAGCGGCTCGCCGGACCGGGCGTCGAAGGCCCGCAGCGCTCCGTCGACGTCGAGGAAGACCAGGTCGCCGGCAGTCGCCAGTACGGAGCCGCCGCGGGTGGGGAACTCGCGGACCCACTCGCGGCGGCCCGTGTCGAGGTTCCATGCCTGCAGCTCGCCGACGTGCCCTGCGCCGTCGCGCTTGAACACGACGTCGTTCCTGCCGTTGCGCTCGAACCGGTCGAGCCTTGCGCCGACGAAGATCTCGCCCGGCTCGTACTCGACCGCTCGCCCTTCCATGATCGAGCAGAGGTTGTTGATGACCGGGACGTAGAGCAGACGGGTCCGGGGGTTGAACGCCTCCGGGCGCCAGCCTCGCCCGCCCGCGATCGACGGGCAGTACAGCGCGCGGTAGCCGATGCGGGGCACGTGCGCCGGATCGTACGAGGGGCGGCCGCTCACCGGATCGATCCCCGTGAACACGTTGTGGTGCACGAACGGCTGCGCCTCCAGGAACCGGATGCCGGCACCCTCGCGCGCAAGCAGCCACAGGTAGCCGTCGCGCCCCGGGTGCACGAGAGCGGGAACGGGCCGTCCTCCCCGCTCGACGTCGAGCAGCAGCGGGGCGACCGCCTCGTCCCAGTCCCAGGATCCGTTCCAGTGGTACTGGTGGTACGCCTCGAGCTCGCCGGTGTCCGGGTCGAGAGCGACGGTAGAGTTGGTGAAGAGGTTGTCGCCGGGCCGCGCGTCGCCGGTCCAGGGACCGCCGTTGCCGACCCCCCAGTAGGTGCGGTTGCGCACGGGATCGTAGGTGCCGGTCAGCCAGACCGCCCCTCCACCCGTGCGCCACGCATCGCCCGGCCAGGTCGCGCTGCCCGGCTCCCCCGGCGCCGGAATCGTGTGCCACCTCCAGACCTCGGCGCCCGTCGTCGCGTCGAGGGCCGCGATGAAGCCGCGGACGCCATGCTCGCCGCCCGACGTACCGACGATCACCTTGCCGTTGACCACGAGCGGCGCCATGGTGATGTAGTAGCCGCTCCGGTAGTCCGCAATCGCGCGCTGCCAGACGAGCCGGCCGGTCGCAGCTTCCAACGCCACGACGCGCGCGTCGAGCGTCCCGACGTACACCATGTCCTCGTAGAGGGCCACGCCGCGGTTCGTCGAATGGGGACGCTTCGCGTCCGCGGGAATCGGATGCACGTACCGCCAGACCGGGACGCCGGTCCCGGCGTCGAGCGCGACCACCTGGTCTGCGGTCGTCACGAACATCGTCTCGCCGTTCACGATTGGGGGCGACTGCGGTTGCCCGTCGTCCAGGTCGGTCCGGAAACCCCACACCGGTACCAGATCCGCGACGTTCGAAGAGTCGATCTGCCGCAGGGGGCTGAATCCCCACCCGTCGTAGGTGCGCCGGTACATCAGCCAGCTCTCCGGCTCCGGCTCCAGCAGCCGCGCGTCCGACACCGGCAGGTAAGGCCCCCGGTCCGGCCGGGTCGGCAACTCGGGAGGACGGGGCAGGACCTGTGCTCGGCCGCCCGGCGCAGCCGGACCGGCCAGGCCCGGTCCGCCCTGGCCCGGCGCGGCCAGGGCCGGCTGCGAGCTCAGGCCGGCGAGAACGAGAAAGGGGAGGATTCGCATGGAGATCGTCATCATGCAGGGGCGGCGACGCGCCAGCCCGCCGAACGGGTCGGCCGGGCGCCACGCCAGGCCCGAGTCCGCACCGTTCCTACGGTGCTCTGTGGCAAACCTCTGCAAGTGGGGTGCCGCCCGGGCGCCGGAGCCGGAGGAGGGAGCGCCCCTCCGTATCACAGGCCGAGCTGGCCCGCCATGTCGTTGAAGTCGGTGGCGACGAGATCGAAGTCGGGGTCGGGAGTGAGATCGCGCTCGACGTGCGGACCGAACTCCGTGGGCCGCGGAACGTAGGCGGTCCGGAACCCGAGGCGGGCCGCAGCCCTGAGGTCGCCCTTGTGGGCGGCAACCATCATCACCTGGTCGGGCTCGAGCCCCAGCAGATCGGCAGCCGTGAGGTACGCCTGCGGGTCGGGCTTGTAGTGGCGGGCGAGCTCCGCCGAGAGCACCGCGTCCCAGGGAATCCCGGCGTTCTTCGCCATGTTGACGAGCAGCGCCACGTTGCCGTTCGAGAGCGAGGCAAGGACGTAGCGGCGCTTGAGCCGAGTGAGACCCTCCACGGTGTCGGGCCACGGCGTCAGGCGATGCCAGGCACGGTTCAAGTCGTCGAGCTCCTCCTCGGTGAGGCTCTCGAGCCCATACTGGGGCACCAGCTCGTCGAGGATCATGCGGTGCAGGACGTCGATCTTCGTCCACCCCAGTTCCCCGCGGCGGACGCGGCCCATCGCTGGTCCGTAGCCGGCCCGCCAGTCGTCAGCGAACGCGGCCCAGTCGGCCTCGATGCCCTTGCGCCGCCCGACTGCCTCGCCCTCCCGGGTGATGCTGGTCCGCCAGTCGACGACGGTACCGAAGACGTCGAACGTCATCGCGCGGACGCCCCGGATGCGGTCGCTGAGATCCTGCCTCCCGCGCGCGCCGCCGGCAGCGGCGGGGGGGGGCGGGGGCGCCCCGGGGCGGTGGACCCCCCGAACAGAACGGCGAGGGCCGCCGCCGGGGCGGGGGGGGGGGCGGCTGCGGCCGCCATGACGGTTGAGCCCATCAGAAGGAACGTGCGACGCGGCATGCGGGGGGTGGTCGGCAACATCGGAACCTCCATGATCATCGGCGCACCAGCGTACCGACAGACCGGCCGTTTGTCGAGGCCACCGCAGCGGCCGACACCGTTTCGGTCCCGGCGCGCAAGACCTCCCGGCGCGGATCGGCCGGTCATCGAGGCCGCACGGACCAGGCCGGGGATGGAAACTCCGGTTCGCATCCACTCGCCGCCCGCCGCGCCGGCGGTACGTCGTGACGGGACGGGACGGCGGGCTCTACGTCCCCACGAGCAGCCGCGACGGCCGCGGCACCCCCGCCACCGACCGCATGGCATCCTGGGCGGCTGGCCCCGGCCGGGCAGGAGCCTGCGCGCGTCCCGGTGCGCGGTCACGCGAGAGGTCCGCCGCGACCCCGGAGCTCGCCCCGTCGCGAGCCTCTCGGTTCGGAGTAGAATCTCTGATCGACATGCCGACGAACGATGCCGCCTCAGGCGGCGCGACGGCGGGCGGCCAGCCCGACCCCGGGCGCTCCGTTGCCGCGAACGACGGTGAGCTGATCCGCC
>MKWU01007657.1_pt1 | contig 10193 bp, 8 predicted proteins | sample 809101 | NCBI WGS metagenome assembly MKWU01 (sample SAMN05860141, study PRJNA318959) | sponge metagenome | host: Aplysina aerophoba | place: Slovenia: Piran, Adriatic Sea, Gulf of Piran | collected 2013-05-07
CGGGTTTGGAAGGTGTAAAGCTTTTCGCCGGTCTCTTAGGTCGGGCACTTCAGATCCAGAGGCGGAAGGGTGAGCCCGACGACTCTGACGGCCGCTCGACGATGTGGCGCCCAGCGATCGAAGACCACTCTCAGAACCACGGGCAGGGCATTCGGAATGTACTCGTCTCGGCGACGCGGGACGCCGCCATGCGCTTCGCCAAGGTGGGTGGCCGGGAGATGACGGAAGTGGTCCTCTATCTTGAACGCGGTTCAGTCTTGCACCGTCGCATCGCACTGCACTTAGTAGCAAGTGTCTCGCAGGGCACCGGTCTGGCATCGGAGCGCATCACAGATAGAGGGACATTCGACGATCACAGAATAAGACACGAGTACGCCGCACTCGTGCGTCGTCGGTTCGACGAAGTTCCGACCGAGGCTCAACAGACCTACCTACGGTGGGTCAAACAGGGACCTGACTTAGAGGAAGATCGCCGGCTGTGGGCTGAGTCTGGCCAGGCTCCTCCAAGTGAGGAGGAGGAGGATGCCTACGTAGGCCGATGGCAGCGCGATAGGTTGAGCTTTGCCGCGTCTCACCTGGACGTCGAAGCTTTGCGCTGGTACGAGGAGCTGGTGGCCAAGTTCGGCGAAGCCGAACACCCGGACTTCCCTGCCTATGTGTCAAGTTGGGAAGGGCCGCAGAGCCCCTTCAGTAAGGAAGACTTGTCAGCTTGTTCAGCGGCCGAGATTATTGACCGGCTACGAACCTGGCGCCCTGACGAGCTCCCACCTTGGAGCCGCGGGCCTTCCATAACAGGATTTGGTCGTGTTTTCCGAGATGTCGCACAAGACCGCGTTACCGAATTCGTGCCGTATTCCACTGTTATCGGATCTCTTGACCCGACATATGTCCGGAGTTTCTTGGAGGCGCTTAGTGATGTGTCGAAAAGGGGCGACTCGTTCTCCTGGGCTGAGCCGCTGAGGCTGATGGCCTCCGTTGTCGGGCACCCGTCCGAATCGAGTGATCAGGTCTCTCGCTGGGACCGAGATTGTGACTGGCGGCCAAGTCGGCAGGCATTGGCGTGGTTGTTACACAGTGGGTTTTCTAGTTCCGATAGCCGCATCCCGTTCGAGTTTCGTGAAGCGGCATGGAGGGTTCTCGAACTGTTGACAGAGGATCCCGATCCCTCGGCCGCGGATGAGGCGAGCCGCGCGGGTGACAGCATGGATCCTGACCACTGGTCCATCAACAGCGTGCGAGGAATCGCTCTGCATGCCGTGATTCGGTACGCGCTGTGGTGCCATCGTGAACTAGGTGCCCGAGGTGTCGATACGCGCGCAGGGTTCGAGCTGATGCCAGAGGTACGCGTCATTCTTGAGCGTCACCTTGATCCCCAGCTAGAGCCGACACTCACTATCAGGTTGGTATACGGTAGGTGGCTCCCGTGGCTCTTCCTCCTCGACGAGGACTGGGTTGTGGCGAACCTCGGGGCCATCTTCCCCAGGGATCCGGCACTCACAGGACTCAGGGATGTTGCTTGGTCTACGTACATCGGATGGTGTCCCGCCTACAACTCCGTATTCCCGCCACTCCGCCCAGAGTACGAAGCTGCAGTAGACCGAGTCCCTTCCGGCGGCAGATTCGGTATTTCCGGGAAGGAGGAGATTGACGTGAAACTCGGCGAGCACCTCGTCGTGCTGTCCTGGCGTCGAGTGGCTCCTAGTTCTCTACTCCACCGGTTCTTCCAGCAGGCTACGGACGACCAAGCCGGAGCCGTCATGGAATACGTAGGTAGGGCTTTGTTGAAGAGCGAAGAGGTTGCCGACTCAGTGTGCCAGCGGATCCAGGAGCTGTGGAGCCATCGGCTCGACGTGATCACTGCGGATCCCGGACAACACGAACGCGAGGCACAAGCCTTCTCGATTACGTTCGCTGCGGCCAAACTCGACACGAAGTGGGAACTGGATCACTTCGAGCGTGTCCTACACACACATCCCGGAAGTACAGCGTACACACGCCGTGTGATAGAACGGCTAGCGCACCTTGCCGAGGATGACCCGGTGACCGCAACGCGACTCACATTGACGTTGCTCAAGAGCGCGGACAACGAATGGAAGTACCTCCACTGGCGGACACACGTCCGCTCGGTACTGGTGGCCGCGCGCGGCAACGTGCCTGATGAGACTGTCGACATCCGGGAGGAGATCATTGATCACTACGTGTCGCGAGGAGAGTTCGACTTCCGAGAACTGATATAAGCCACGGCCTGGCCGCTTGATCACCGTCACGGCGGCGGCAGTTCCACACAAGCTCAATACGGTAGAGCGTAGTGAGGAGCTTGGTGGCTAGGGTGGCTTCTCTCGCCCGATCTGGACTACGTTGGCTCACCTGTTGGTGTGTTCAAGACCCGCATACCACGAGCTTGATGGCAGCAGTCTGAATGGAACTAGACGCGTGCATAAGAGTTTCGACAACCGAAAGTCCCGCCGCTCCGAGTCGGTTACCGCCTGAAGCCCGAAGGAGCGTCTCGATGTCGAGTCCAGGCTGGGCGATCACGACAGTGCCTTCTATTCTCGGCGAGGTCACAGCCCAGTCCTGGCAAGCATCCGCAAGCGCGCATTCATCGAACATGCCATTGGACAGAACTCTTGTTGATGGTCTCGAACTCAGCCTGCGTGCGATCTCGTCCCACAGCGAACGACCTTGCTGGATCCATCGCGCGCTACGCCGGGCTTGGTCCAATACCTCAATCATGTCCGCCAACCGAAGACCCGGTACGGATCGGGAGGAAGCCTTGCAGTGTACGAAGGTCACACGAGTCTCCGAGTCGCCGGGTTCAATGACCAGGTAGTCGGCGAGTTCGCCCGAACCATCATCAAGGACCACAAATGCCTGACTCGAACGTAGCAAGAGGCCTTTAACATAATCCTGAACGGACATCTGGTCGCGGCACCCAGCAGTTCTAAGTTCTCGAGTGATATCAACACCGATCCAAGCCAACTTACGGAGAATCCGACGGTCCACCTCTGCCACTTCAGCGTTGGGTGGGCTCAAGCGGGTTCCAGTCACCGCCGACCCATCAGCAAAGAAAACTGTTGGTGGGTTGATCTGAAGGAACTGGCGAAGTGTTCCTTGGTCGGCCCAGCCATGCAGCAGATGACGCTCATCCGATTGTGACTGTATTGCACCCGATAGATTCTGTAAACCGGTCCAGAGCGTTATCCCCTCATAACTACTGACCAGTTCAAGGACATTACCTAAACGGATCGCCCTAAGGTCGGTCCGAGAGAGATCTGGCCCATTCTCGATTTGCAGGTTTTCCAGGAAGGCCTCGGCAGGGAGTTCAGTTCCAATTATCGGAGCGTCCGGCCAGACATCAAGCCGCTTCTCGAATCGGAGGCTCGGGATCAGCGGAACGCGCCCTGATGGCTCGGAATCGCCCCGGATGATTGTGGTTAACGAGCGGACCCAATCGACGTAGCCACTTAGGGCTGCGTGGGAGGATTCGAATATCCTCGCGTTGACCGTCGAGACGCCAGCTGCGGAGCGAGGCTTACCGGGGGCACCCAGTGCCGTACCAACCGCATGGCCTAGGCGATGGGCACGGGTATCTGTCGCCTGAACCGCGGCGTCCACGTTCGAACCGAGGATGTTTCGGTAGCTTGCCCGACCCGCGCCCCTGGGACCCACGGCTCGCAGTCCTACTCCGTGGTACTTCTGGAAGTTGAAAGCCTCCATGCAGCGATTCACGACTTCGGGGTCAGCGACACGAGGAATCAGTCCGTTAGCCACGATCCTCGCTAGTCGAGCTTCGGCGGCTCTTGTGTCACTCGCGACAAAGATATAGGTTACGTCTGAGTCGGCGGTCGTGGGAAGTTCGGCAACCACCATATGCAAGCGGTATGTAACGGCGTCAAGGCTTCTTGAACACATCCATGTCGGGTGGTCGACATGTGCGGAGACAATCAACAGCATCCGAGACGCCGCATCACTCGCTGCGTAGAACACATGGCCATCCATGAATCGGGATCCTTCGCTGAGTCCGAGCGTTCTCAGCCATTGGTTGCCGAATGGCGGATCCCACTCCGGTGTCGGAACCTCGTACACAACAGCCTTTAGCTTCGGCTCAATCTCGTGAAGAGAGATCGCGGTGGGTGCCGACGGCAGGCGCGACACAAAGGTCTTTCTCTGGATCACTTCCTCAGTGGCCGAGTCCGCGAGATCAGGTAACAGCTGTTCCCACACAGCATCATGCTGGTAAAGCTGCCAAGTGTCTGCTTGAAGGTCTTCTACGACGGTGACGACCTCGGCAGGTGAGTCCTGCGTTCGGGTGCGAGCAAGACGACCTATGAACTGGAGGGTCGCTGGCAGTGACTTGTGCTTGTCGTGGTATGCGCCGATCTTCAAAGCTGGATGGTCGAATCCCTCTCCAAGGATCCCGACAAACGCCACAGCGTCAATCTCCCCGCGTCGGAGACCCTGCAGCCGTCTACGCACTGTGGCTGCGGTCAGTCCGCCGTGGACCATGGCGGTCCTGACCCCTAGTTGGGAATACAACTCCGTGAGAAGCTCCGCCCGGACCTTTGACTTGGCTCTGACCAGTATGGCGCTGTCGGAGTGCTCAGGCGCCTCCAGACGTTCCACTGCCCGCCTAGCGATCATCAAATCCTGTTGTTCCCTGGGCAGGCCGGCAGCAGCCACCGGAACGAGTGATACTGGGACGTAAGCACCATCATCCACAGCACTAGACAGGGGATAGTCATAGGCGATCGACCCGGGCACGAGCCTCCTGTCTCGACGGTAGGGGGTCGCCGTGAGAAGGATCTTGCGCCCGTCGAAGTGGTCCACTAGCGCCCGCCACGTGGCGGCTGGAACATGGTGCCCTTCGTCGACTATCACTAGATCGAATAGATCCGGCTCTGGTATCTGGAGGCCCGCCTTCTCGAGGATCAGCGGGCTACACGCGTGTGGCGTCGTGACGACTACGTCGCAAGCGCGAGCGAACCCCCAATCGTCTGGACGACGCTTAAGTTCGTGGACTCTTGGTTTCTCGCAGTCACCCGGGACCAACCGAGTTGCTGTGAGTTCTGTGAGCGCAGAGAACCGCTTAGCGGTGTCGTTGCGGAGGACCTTGCCCGGCACTATCAGCAGGACCCGCGTTACGTCTTCGAGGACGTACGGTGCCGCTTGAGCGATCGCGGTCTTGCCGACCCCCGTAGGTAAGACAACGAGAGCCGGTTCTGTCGACTTCGTAAAGTGACTCGCTAGTGCGTGAAGCGCCCCGAGCTGCGCCAAGCGGAGTGGCATGTCGCCAGCCCTGAGCAGGCTTAGGGAGCGGCGAGTCACCTGGAAGTGCGATTCGCTCATGAGTGAGCAGGGTTAGTCTGTATGTCGCCTTGATCATTGCTCCGGAATGCCGACGGAAGGTGCCAGTTTCGCCGCGCATCCCTGTAGAACCGTAGATCCTCGTAGGAGCGGTTCAAAAGGACGGCGGCTCCTGTAGTCACGTCCGAACCACTCTCCCTACAGTCTCGGCCCTGACCAGCGTTTCACCGACAAGGTCGTTCCACAGGCGCGAGTCTGATCGATCGTCGTCCTACGGTGTCCAGGTCACAACGCGAGTTTCCAGGTGGCTGGGAACCGGGCACTGGATTACCGATGATCTAGGGGCGGGTACGGATCGTTCCCAGGCGGTACCGTGTCAGAATCACGGATCTTGCGATCTCGGCCTTGAATCACCAATTCGCCTCCACGGTCGTTCTGAAGGATCGTTCGAGCCCGATCAATGGCCTCTCTCTGAGTCGGAAGAATCGCACTTGGTCGGGAAGAACCCGGCTTCACGACCTTCCAGCCACCCTCAGGACGGGGTGTGACCCATCGTTGGTTTGGTCTGCTCATGCCACCCGCCTCCGTGGTAGTTAGTAATGAAAGGAATGGCCACAAGAAAGGCCCCTCAAACTACATCAACGTAGTTCCACCCAGAAATATTCCCGGTTGCTTGGCCTGGGTGGACCGCTGTGGGACCCTCTCGGTCCGTACACCACAAGAATGGACTCCACTCTGGCTGGCCACCCGTAGCCGAAATGGAGGTAGGAATCCTCGCTATAGCAAGACCAGGAGTGGCGGCGCGAAGTTCTGACCGTGCCCGGAGCTGTGTAACCACTCATTGGCAGCCGGTGGGATGTTTCTGTCGGTTGTTGAGTTTCAGGTCAGTCGCTGTTGGTTGCAGGACCCCTCAAGAGAACTCGTTCGTAGATTGCTCGCTGGTCTTCGAGCCAATGTGCCATCTCGTCCCAGTTGCTGCGGTCGCTGGAATCGATGTGCAGCAGGGTGCCGCCAGAGCCTGAGACCCTAGCGCGTTTCCCTAGGTCCTTAGCGAGGGCCTCGGTGTACTGTGAGAGCCGATTATTGACATCGGGATCCCCTCGCCCGTTCTCTCCGGTCAGGTACACACCTACCTCGCGTTTGGCCAAGTATTGGCAGATGTACAGATCAGCCGGCTCCACCCAGTAGTCCACGTTGCTGGCGGCATAGCCTGAGCGTGGGCCGGGGGCATCGGGTAGGACCTTCGCATGGTGCGCCCAGAAGTCACGCCGGAACTGGCCCACACTGCTGAGCGAGCTGCTGCGGGTGATCTCCCCGACGGTCCGGTCCCACTCGTTGGGCCGCTCGATCACATCAAAGACAGGCGCCGAAGTCCTGTTCAACTCGGTCCGCCGAGATTCGAAGACTCTAGCTCCCCCTTCCAGGGGAATCTGGCGGATTCCGTCTGTACTACGACTCGGCTCCGCACGAGTTCAGCGGTTATGGGGAATCAAGGGGCAAGCCCAGGGTCGTCCTTGCTGTTATCAACCTCAGTCTCCTGTTGATACATACTGAACATGTGAACAAACCAGCGATAATGCTTAACTATCTATCCAGGAGTCACGGTGGGTATGCTGTCCGATTTCGCTAACTACAGTGAGAAAGCGGCCCCGAATCCTTCTCATAACCGTGGCGAATCGGCAGTTTTCTCGCCAACTTCAATGAGATCGGACAAGACTCGACTGTCTTGATTGTGTGCTCGTCGCGCAGTTTGCAAACGGTGATCTGCGAGGCGAAGAGTCCTCTCTCCCATACCGCCTCGTTGATAGACCGTGTGGCGAACCACTTGACGGGCACGACCATCTCGGTCAGGTCCGGGTCGTCTGAGGCCGCCCTCTCCCTCCACTCTGCGCTGAGTCCTGGCTGATCGAGAAGCGATTGGACCTGTCCGTTGACCTCGACTTCGGCATCGCGCGCAGGGATCATTTCGTGCGTGACTTGGCCCATGCCGACGTAGCCAGCTCTGCCCACATATGCGAACACACGCTTGCCAGGCGTGAGGCTTCGGAGCGGCTTCCAATACCAAGAACCACCACTCGCGTTGAGAAATCCGTATCTTCTTGCTATAGACCAGCGGTCGGAGTCATCGACGCGACCGAGCACACAGTAGAAGTCCCGGCCGTTCCACGGCCGCGTCTTCCGCCGCGATGGTCGCTGGGCCGGAGCCTCGGTTGGCTGACGTTCGAGCAACCACGTCCGAGCGAGGTATTCGCGGTCGTCGTCGTTGAAGTGGCGGAAGAAGACAGCGTTGATGGGCACGCCGTAGGACTCTGCAAGGAACTCGACGATACGATCAGATGTCGGGTCGAGCTCAGACGCGACGATCGTGAACTGCTGATCGGCATTGACCACGTCCGGCAGCGGGCTGTCGAATCGCTCAGCGAAGGCCTCCCCGAGATCGGACTCGCCATCATGGTGGTCGAGGTAGATCTGCTCGAGGTCCTCAACTCCTAGACCCTGCACCCAGGATCCGTAGTCGAGCGTTTGGGCAACAACGTCTCGAGGGGTCCGATCACGCTTGATCTCGAGGACATGGGCACGGCCTTCAGCATCGAGTGCCAAGAGATCGATGTAGCCGCCGTACCCGGTCCGGACCTGCCTACCAATGACGAGCAGGTCGATCCCGCTCATGCTGGGGTCCTCAGCAAGCATCTTCTCGAGACGCTGCTCTGCGTCGAGCGGCAGCAACTTCAGCCGACGCGGCACGGTATCGGTCATTCGCCAGATCGCCATTTCCACAGCCAATTGATTTCCTCCATCTGCAGGGGTCCATGATGCCACTCGGTTGTGACACTCCCCCAACGGGTACACAGCAACCATGCCAGGAGTTCAGAATCTGCTTGCAGCCTTGTATGTATGCTCTCTCTTATCCCCTGTTGCACGGACCTTTCTGTTTGCTTGGACCATTATCCGGACGTCCTCGGCTTCGTCAAGGATCACGCGGGCTGCCTTTGCCCAGCACCTGTGTGGGTTTGGGGCGAGTGATTCCCTTGAATGCATCGGTCGTTGCGTCGGTCTCGAAGTAGCGCCAGGTTCCAAAGGTGCCGCGGTGCTCCGTCAGCACATCCCGCATCGTTGAGAAGTCTGCTTCGAGCCGATCTCGGCTGTTCCCTGGGAAGTTGTCAGATAGATCCAGCAGGTCGTGGGTCTTTCTCGCTTCGCCGGTACAAGTCAGTGAGACGAGACTTGCGTAGTGGCCCGGTACTGGCCCTGGCGCAGGTCCCGCACGATCTAGGGTTGACACATCCATCTCGGATGGGATCTTGCCGCGTGACCATGACTGCCTTCCTTTCCGTTTAGAGTCTCCTGATGCGTGAGGAGCGGAAAGAAAGCACATCCGGTCGCTGTTGATGTCCGAGCCTTGATGCGACTCCGCGACCTAGTCTCCGGACTCAGGGCGACTTACCGTGGGACGGACGTCTCCGGGCGCATCCAGGGCTTCAATGGGTGGCGCGACAGGGCGTTAGCACGAAACATCGGCGCGACGGCCTACGACCATGCAGAAACCGTCAAGGACTACTACGACCTTTGCGGGGAGTTCATGGTGTTCGGTTGGAGCTCGTCACTGCACTTCGCTCCCCTGTCGTCCGAGGAGAGCCTGGAGGAATCGCAGATCCGGCACCAGCGACTGATGATCGACAAGCTGGAGTTGCGCGAGGGCATGACCGTGGTCGACGTCGGTTGCGGGATCGGCGGCCCGATGCGCCGCGTGGTCCGGGGAGGCCGGTGTCCGGGTCGTCGGCGTCAACAACAACGACCTCCAATTGGACAAGGCGAGATCGTTGAACGCCGAGGCGGGGTTTGACCACATGGTCGACTACCTGGCCTGCAGCTTCATGGACATGAGCGCCATCGCGGACCGCACATTCGACAGCGGCTACGCCATCGAATCGACATGCCATGCGCCGGACAAGACACGCGCGTTCGCCGAGATCTACCGGGTTCTTAAGCCCGGAGCACTCTTCTGGGGTCAGGAGATGTGCCTGACGGACAGGTTCGATCCCCAGGACAAGCAGCATCGAGCCATAGAGCAGGAGCTGATGCACGGCATCGCGCTCGACGGAATCGCCACGACGGGAGAGGTGAATCAGGCGCTCGCGGAGGCGGGATTCCAGGTCATCGAGGGGAGAGATCGGGCCAGAGCGCAAGACAGACCCACCGAGGTCTGGTACCGGCCCATGGAGACCCGGCGCGGCATGCCGGGCGGTACCCTGTACAGGATTCCACTGGGCCGCAGAGCGATGATCTCAGCGGTCAGGCTGGCCGAGATGTTGAAGGTGTTCCCGAAAGGCACCGCGGACGTCGTGAGGCTGATGGACCGGGCCGCCAAGGCGTATGTCGCGGGCGGCAAGGCCGGGATATTCACGCCGCTGTACTGTTTCCTGGCTCGCAAGCCCCTCGAGTCTCCCGATCCCTGATTCGTTGTCCATCTCCGCGGCGTCAAGAACACGAAAAAAACGGCGGAACACGCCCACCCCAGCGGGCCCATCCCCCAGCCACCACCTACTTCGGTCCGAACGCGTCCCGCTCCACCGACGACGGCATGGGTCACGGAGCGCATCGGGCAAGACCGTAGACCCCAGTGGTGTTCCGGTCGCCGGATTCCCGACGTCGGATTCGTGGGACGGGGACACTCTTAGAGCGTCCGCGGGTAGGTGGGGGAAATCCACCAGTTGAGGGGTTGTCTCGGGTTTGATACCGAGCGTAAGCAACGAACCCCCAACTGGTGGAGGTGTAATTATGCGCGCGCTTGATCCCGAAGCGCTAAACGCGGTGTGGGTCGCTGTCGAGGCTTTGTTGCCCCCTCGTGAGGACAACCATCCCCTGGGCTGCCACAATCCCCGTATCTC
>MKWU01007659.1_pt1 | contig 10188 bp, 15 predicted proteins | sample 809101 | NCBI WGS metagenome assembly MKWU01 (sample SAMN05860141, study PRJNA318959) | sponge metagenome | host: Aplysina aerophoba | place: Slovenia: Piran, Adriatic Sea, Gulf of Piran | collected 2013-05-07
TAATTATTATTAGAATTTGAATGTTTATTCTGTCCAGCTGCATTGTGTAGTATGAAGTGCATATTTTTGGCTGTGAAAGGTTGCTATGTCGACAGCTAGATGATTGGACAAGGGTGAGCAATGTTGTAGCCTTGGAGTGTGATGGCTGTGACTCACATCAGTTGAAGGACCATTAATAACGTAATTAAAGGCGTGTTCACACTGTAATGCGCGGCAGGCGGAATCAAATTCAATGCTCATCGAATGCTCATTACAGGTACTGTGTGAACAGGGCTTAAGTCTAGATCTTTGAAAATGGCAAAAGGCAAGAAAATTGAATGCGAAACAGAAAGCCAAAGGCCTTTGATTCCCTACACCCACCTCTCCTCTCTATCCATTCAGCCATATCTCAGGTCTATGACACAGTCATGCAAATGCACACTTCGCCATTTGACTTGCATCCCAGCTTGTACCTTCCAGACGTTCTATATTGTGAGTGTGGAAGGTGAGGGCTGGTGGACGAGACTATATAGCTGTGACCAATACTAAGCTTGCATGTACTAGGAACAATCAGCAGTTATAGACACGATTTGAGCATGTCAATAATGGTACATTCATTCAGTGTGCATTTGCTTCAGCTTTGAAGGAGAGGAGAGTGGAGTTGCCAACATGTACACACTGAACTGTACCACACTGTGAGGTGTGAAAACAAAGTAGAATTATCCTAAATATAAAGGATCATAAAAAGTAGAAATCCACACTAGGACTGGAAGAGCTAAGATTTACTACTAGATTTCCCTGCAGTTGGTAAAGATGGTGATGGTCTGTTTGGCCTAGCTCTGTAGTAGTAGACCTGAGCAAAGATCATGAGGTCAGTAACAATTTGGATTGATCCACAAATTGCAAACTGAATTGGAGCAGATCGCACAATGAAGTACACCGTCTTGAAGGTATCACCACTGAACCAACAGGCCACCATGATGACACTGCGGGGGAGGACACATGAGATGGAACGAAGGTAGCAAACATCGTGCAAAAATACAGCATGAGTGTTGTGTGCCAATATCTAATCACAAGTTTGCAGGTGCAAAGGCATTGTGTCACGGCAGCTAAGCATCCTCACAAACCTCATGCCTTCGGTAGATTGGTTCTTGAAGTTTCTAATAAACTGTGGTATACCTAGCATCGCTTCTGTGAACACAGCCATGAAGCCAATACTCTCCAGGTAGACAGGGTATCTTGAAAACAGCATGGTAGTTACACTCATAACGCCAGTAAACAGTAGCAAAAACAGACAGTAGTCGCTGAAATAGGACCAGTTCCAAAAGTTTTCTCTTTTGAAGTCTGTAGCGAGTGGGGAGAAGAGGCAACACCACCACAGCAGTGCACACAAGCGAAGCAGTGGTCACTAGAAGGTACGTGACTCGAACACGTTTACACTACCTGTAGCCTATGGTATAGGTTGCTGCCATGAGAGGTACTTGGGCGGCTCACCCCAAAACCTCTTTTCAACAGAGCTCTGTTTCCTTCTTGTCGCAGTGCAGAGTTGAAGCATCACCATCATGGTAAGTATCATCACAATACTCTGCATCAACAGGGGCAGTTCGAAACGCTTCCCGAACCAGAAGAGGATGCGGAGGATGTTGGCCACAGTAAGCACCAAACATACAAATGTGGAGAAGCCCTCAGCATCATTGGTGTGTTGAATCGTGCGATACTGCGGAATAAAGGGTACTATACCGCCAAACACCATAGCGGCTTGCGAGCCTAAGGTCACTACAGTCACAATCCATTCCTTCACTGGCGAGTCCCCTAGCAGCTGCGCCATTTTAAAACCCAATCGGGATTTCCCCATCACGTGACCCAGCAAAATGGTGAGTGCATGCTGTCTGTATGCAGTCGTAGATTAGGATTATCTATGGTGCAGTATACCTCTGCTTATGCTGCAGTGGGCTGACTAACTCCTTTGACCTCTCTCTCTGCTCTAACGCAGCACGGAAGAACGAAAGTTCCCACCACTCAGGAGCAAGATGAAGCAAAAAAGCGTGAAAGGGAAACGAAAGTTGACTCCTACAGGAAGGCAACGAACAGGATTTACGCCAAGGTACGTTTTGTGCTGAATGATTCGGTCCAACTAGATATACATGAGAGATGAGGTGGTGCCTGTTCTCACCTGTCGTTGTAGAGGTCAGCTGGTGAGCTAGATGAGGAGGCGCTCACTCTGACAGAGTCAGTCTTGCGTCCAAATCCAGAGATCCTCACCTTGTGGAACTACAGGAGAGAGGTCTTTCTCAAAAGGGAACAAGAACTGTGAGTGAGCTGTTTGGTCCACCGTGCTCATATTGCAACAAATGTGTGCCCATTGCTGCAGGTGCAAGGCAGATTATCGTGCGCTGCTTCAAAACGAATTAAGCTTCCTTGAGGCTTGTCTACGCATAAACCCAAAGGCATACGGCGTGTGGCTACACAGGGAATGGCTGATGCTTCACATCCCAGATCCAGATTGGAAACAGGAGCTGCAACTGTGTGACCTGTTCCTGAAGTATGATGAACGGAATTGTGAGTACTGCTTGTCCAGTCTTTTGGTACAACTCGATACATGGAAGGTGGTACCTTTCATACCAGTGTACATTGCACATGCAAATTTGTACATTTGTTAGTTCACTGCTGGGACTATCGGCGTGTCGTGATCAAGCATGCTGGTGTGCCGCCAGCCAAGGAGCTTCAGTTCACCTACAAGAAGATTGCCAGCAACTTCTCCAATTACTCCGCATGGCATCAGCGCAGCAAACTTCTCCCACTTGTCCATCCATCTGTCACTCAGCGGGAGTTGCCTGGGGCAACTGAGGATGGTAAGAGCATCATTCAGTGCATCGACCTACAAGTGTGTGTACGTGAAGCAATGTGGATGTGAATTGTCCTGTTCTTCTTGTAACAACATGCAGAGTTTGAACTGTTGCAGAATGCCTTCTTCACAGACCCAGGAGACCAAAGTGCTTGGTTCTACCATCGCTGGCTGCTGGGAAAAGGTTTGTATGAATGAACCAGTAATCCTTGGTATGTATAATACAAAGCATGCAGATTGGACACGTATGTACATGTGCACTTTTGTCTGTCTTGTTCCGTGCGATTTGCCTCATGTTTAATTGCTAACAGTACCCAGAGTTCATCCTATATCTTCCACCTTTCCCCCGTCTCTTCCCCTTCTGTCCTCACACAAGCCTCCCCTCCCCTAGATGTGTTGTGTTTGCTACTGAGGAAGCCAGAGGACCAGGTGGTGGTCATATTCAACAAGCCCGTCACAGTTAGCAACACACACACAGAGCATGCGTATGTGGGACCCAAGTGCACAACGGAATCAAGTGCAGTGTGTGTCTGATGACCACACCTGCTAGGCCAGATTAAGCTTAGCCTTTGATCCACCCACACACTATACAGCGTGTGTGTAAGTGTGTCTGTGTGCAAGTGTGTCTGTGTGCAAGTGTGTCTGTGTGGAAGTGTGTCTGTGTGCAAGTGTCTGTGTGCAAGTGTGTCTGTGTGCAAGTATGTCTGTGTGTAAGTTTGTCTGTGTGCAAGTGTGTCTCTGTGTGAGTGTGTCTGTGTGCAAATGTGTCTGTGTGCAAGTGTGTCTGTGTGCAAGTGTGTCTGTGTGCAAGTGTATCTGTGTGCAAGTGTGTCTGTGTGCAAGTGTGTCTGTGTGTAGGTTTGTCTGTGTGCAAGTGTGTCTCTGTGTGAGTGTGTCTGCTTCTGTACTTTTCTGTATTGTGACAGATAAGCAGGAAAGGTGATGCCAAGATCACAGTGAATGGTGAGCAGACAGAGTGGTCAGATTGCCACACCCTCTTGGCCCCTCCTTCATGGCCCAGCCAGATGTGGGTGTATCAGATGCCATCTTCAGTGCTCTCCAGTCAGGACACAACAGACGTCGTGTTTGAGTCAAATGAAGTTAGGTTGGCCTTGTCCCTTCAAGAAGGTGGGTGGGTGGTGGGCATGTGTATGTGTGTATGGGGGGGATGTGTAAGTGTGGGTGGGTGTGTGGGCATGTAATTGTCTGTGTTGTCACTACTGCCAACTTCTCAGGATGCAACGAAGGCTGGTTTGTGAACGAACCTTGTTTGGAGTGGATCTTTGAGAGGACAGCAGTCCAGGCTGACCTGGTCCAAAGGGAACTGGAGATGTGCAAGGAGTTACTGGAGCTGGAGCCCAATAACAAGTGTGAGTGACATGGGAGCCGAGTCATGCAATGGTGGTCTCAACACAAAGTCAAGCATTGGCAATGTACAATACGTATGACATGAAGTGACCTTCACTATACTATGAGTGGCTGCCACTACTGATGTGGTGCTATGTTCAGGCTTTCCCACTGCAATGTCATGTCCAACCACACATACAATACATGCAACAACTCCTCCAACCACACACACCATGCATGAAATAACTCCTCCAACCACACACACCATGCATGTAGTAACTCTTACATCACTGAGTGTGTTGGTGATGAGAATGACCTGTTGTGCACCCCTTCCTTCCCACAGGGTGCATTCTTACCACTCTTACTCTCTCCCAAGCAGTTGACCCCATCCGTTACTATGACGACATTGTGGCTGCTTATGAGAAGCTGATTCAAGAGGATCCCCATCGGCGTGGTTATTATGAAGACCAAAAGTCAAAATTCATTGTGCATGTGGCTGTGTACCAATTCTTGAGACAGCAGGCGGATGGACGGACATTAGACCTGTCACATAAGGTGGGGGTGAAATGAATTAGTCCCTCATGTGTGGTCTGTAAGCAATCAGAAGTGGTACATACTACCATTTGTTCATCACACAGGGGCTCACTCATTTGTCTTCTACTTGGCTGATGTGTGTAGCACAGGAGGTAAGCTTGGAGGGCAATAACCTCACGTCTTGTGCTTGCCTGTCTGGTCTGCTGAGTGTTCAGGAGCTTAACCTGAGGGGAAACAAGATCTCTGCCGTGGATGTGGAGTTGGCAAGACTGAGCAGACTCACCACTCTGAACCTAGATGGAAATCGTATCTATCCTCAGGGTCCTTTGTGAGACTGCATGCATGGGTGACTGCTAATGGAGATCGCTGTGATTGTGTCTTAGCTTCAGATATTCATTGCTGTAGAGGTCTGTACATTGCTGCGTAGTATCGTTGTTGATTATGGTAGGATTACTGGAGTAGATCACAGTAGGAGACATTCAATAGTACAAGGCGTTCGATCAGTAGATCTTCATCAGTTGTACACAAAACATAGGTAAGACATGACGCTAACGATCTGCTGATTGAAACATCTCGCATTATTGAATGTTCCTGCTGTGATCAGCTTCAAAAGTGTGTAAATCCTTCTATCATCTTCAGATATTCATGTTTGGCTATTACCATGACTCATGTCTGACATGGTCCTTGACCGATCCATCAGCTCTATCCAGCCTTCCTTCTCTGGATGGGCTGAGGGGCAGCACAGTCAAAAGCATCTCTCTTGCAGACACACCTGTACTCCAAGGAGAGGGAGAGGCTGGAGTGTTAGAACACCTTCAGTCCCTTCTTTCCTCTTTAGAAGTCTTCAATGGTAGAAAACTATAGAGTTTTGCGTAACTACCGAATTCTTAGTCAGCTATAGTGTACGTATTAATTTCTTGCTGAGTGCGAGAGATGTTCTGCCATGCATATGTGTATATCAAGTCCTTGTACTCTTGTTATGTAACTACCCGTTTGCGGTTTCGCATTTGCGTGTCTTCCGAGTTCAATACGTCATAACCACGCCCCTTCCATGCCTGTCGGTTTTCAGTCAAGGTCGCGCAGGCCCTCCCTCAGAGACTCCATTACTCTCAATATTGGTAAGTACAGGACGTATAGTATAAAATGCTTGCTGTTAGTATCGCTGGAGGTGTTGTGAAGCAGTTTCTAGGATAAGAACCGCGTTTGAGTTGATTACCGAGCCTTCTCCGACTCATTTCTGGTATTCCATAGTTTATGGCGCGTGGAATGGTCCAATCATGGCCGACGAGCGAAGTTACGCCAAGCAAGTTGGTTCAAAGTTTTATTTGTACTTTTGTGGCGATTGAGACGTCTTTATCACGAGGTATTGACGACTAATCTTGTGCGAGTCTTGAAATGGTGAATTTTCGACCGAAGGTTTTCCGTGAAGATGGCTGCTGCGCGCTTTAGTCGAAGGAGTGGGCGCGCCTCCTACTGCTCATGTGGACCGTTTTATTGTGTAGGAAAGACTGCACATGGAATGCGTACGAACGTACCACACGGCAGTGCTGAGTGTTGACCTACGTGTGACCCTCCAACACAGCCCTACTAGCCTAGCATCCTGTTCACTTGGGTCAAGTATGTAGAAACACATGCCGTCCAGGTCATGTGTGGGTTGTTAGGTTTTGTGCATGATCATCATTCCTGCTCCTTCACTTGCTATTGTGTGTGCACCTGCCCCCGCACTGCCTCACAAACCATTGCTTAGTGTATGCATACACAAGTATGCGTGCATGCCCCCCATACTGCACACCAATGGTATAATAATCGCACACACTTGAAAATTTGACCAAGTCTAGTGTCTTATGATTTGACTGTGCAAGGATCAGCAAAAGAAGCTGACTGCGTGAGGCTATTCCACACCTGTGTATGTATGTGCTAGGCTTGGCTAGGCTTGGCTGTGTAAATCCATGGCATGACTGCAGCATTGCTGGTGATGGATAGTATTTCAAAAAGATCAAAGGTCACACAATAAAGATGCCAAGAGTATGTATGCAGCGGTAGCACATGGAACTGGGGGTAGACCATGCTGTGCTAGCCTCCCTGTTGACCTTGTCAGGAGCAGCAAGGGTAGTGTCTAGCACGCTAGACCCTCTCCGCTGCCGTCGTCATATGTGGTGTCAGTGCCCGGCAGCAGAGAAAGTCTAGCATGCTAGACTCTCTCCGTTGCTGTCATCACATGTGGTGCCAGTGCCCGGCAGCAGAGAAAGTCTAGCATGCTAGACTCTCTCCGCTGCCGTCATCACATGTGGTGCCAGTGCCCGACAGCGGAGGAGGTCTAGTACGCTAGACTACAAGAGTAGTTAGTTGCCTTAATGTTCACCCACTCCTATACTTGTAGTGTGATAGCGTGCTGGAGGTGCACGCCGTGACATGGAGTCATGTCAGGAGACTGGGAGTCAGCCCGTCTGCAACTCAGAAGACAAAAGCCAAGGCTCTGTCGTCACAGACAGCACAACCAACACAGGTACACTGAATCCAAATGAGTTTGTCAGTCAGCTCTTCAAGTCTATTGCAGGCAGCGAGTGTCACTCCCTCGACCAAACACCAGCAGCAGCACCACGAAGTGCACAAGTCTGCACGAAGCCAGAGTTACAGCCAGCGACTCCACCCAATGCGCAGGTGGCCCCAAACCCCCAACAACCAGCAAAAACTGACTCCCTTCTTCCAGCAGTTTCTTCCTTGGTGGTTGCTCCACCTCTGCAACAACCAAGTAGTCACTTCACAGCAAAAACTGGAGAAGGAAATGAAGCAGCCGCAGAGAAAGACAGCATAGCACCCAATTCTGACTGGTGTCTGCCGAGCTTAACTGACCTTTTGGTTGGACCCCCACTACCTGAGGGAGTGCCCCCACTAGTTGACAAGGAACCCTCACCAATCAAAACGAAATCCCCTGTAGCTGTGGCTGAACACACACCAGTTGAAGGCATTTCCTCACTATCTGTGAGTGCACCGCTATCCCTCACAGCACTCCTGCCTTCTGTCAGCACACAGCCAGCTATGAGCACCTCGATTGTGGTCCCTTCGGAACAACAAGTAACGCCACAGATCGCTTCCGTGAGGGTCACTCAGCCATCCAGTGGCACAGCGCAAGAGCCAGGCCTCCTGCAGAGCAGCCCCTCAGCCTGCTCTCCTTCCCCTGCCCTGTCCCATCTTATACTCCCACCTCAGGGACAGCCTGCTACAGGGGATTTCCCAGGGACTAGCCAGCCTTCTCAGGCCGGAGTGCAGGCAAGTGTGAATGAAAGCGCTGGGTCTACGGCTACAGCATCATGTACTCCTGTACAGGCCAACACACCTTCAACACAACCTGCTGGATCCCTGGTACAGGCTAACATGCCTTCAACGCAACCTGCTGGATCCCTGGAACAGGCCAACACATCTTCAACGCAACCTGCTGGATCCCTGATACAGGCCAGTGCACCTTCAACGCAACCTGCTGGATCCCTGATACAGGCCAGTGCACCTTCAACGCAACCTGCTGGATCCCTGATACAGGCCAGTGCACCTTCAAAGCAAGCTACTGGGCCCACTTCTGCAGCACTAGCACCTTCTACTGCACTCCTGAGCAACGTCAAAATTGGTGGAGTTAACATTGGGGACCTGTTGAAACTCACCCCAGAGGCCCTCAATGACCTCGTGAAGAACATTGCCGTGGCCCAGATGCAAGCGGCATCATCCACCCCCACTGTGACCGCTGCAGCCACCACTATCTCTCAGACACCACACCGAGGACTGTCGCAGACAGCAGTCGGCCAATTTCCCTTGCTGACCGTTTCATCTGCTGCAACCTCCCGACCTGCACTGACACAACCCCAGCCTCTCTCCATTACTCTCCATGATGGATCCACAATCAAATTGTCACAGTCAGTACCAGAGAAGAGGAAGCCAGGACGACCGCCTCTTGCCCCTCATATGCGGGGGAGAGGTCTCATCACTCAAGTGGGACTCTCCACAGCTGCTACAGCAACAGCCATGCCCCAAAGAGCCCAGCTCACTACCCTCCACACCCCTGCCCCCGTTGCCTCCTTGGTGCCACAAGACACACCCTCTACCGTCCCTCCAGTTCCAACCAGTTTGCCAAGTTCTACTGGCAATCTAGACTCACTGGCTATGGCTGCCTCAATGGTTTCCAGGGTTGACACCAACATGGAGATTGATGTTGGTGAGCCCCTCCTCATCACCGCACTCCCCCTACCTGCCCACCTGCAAGACCACAGGTATGTGCTGTACAACCCGGAAATCCCCCTCCCTCGCGGCTTCATGGAGATAAATAAGAGTGTTACGGCATCCCACATCCCACGCGACCGCCTCTCTTATGCACCGGGAGTTCCCATCCAGCCAGTTACACTGCAGAAAATGTTGAAACTGAGCCAAAAGGGAGGAAAGGTGCTGAAGGAAAGCACTGAGAGGAAGATCACACCAAAAGTGCCAAAGTGAGTGCTGCTGTTACTATAGCAACCTGCTGTTACTATAGCAACCTGCTATTACTACGTTATGCCTTTATTCTCTGCTTCATCATTTGCCACTTACTGCTGTGTTGTATTCTTTCACTGTAGGCAAGCTATTTTGAAGGGTCGACGGAAGAAAGTTGTAACTGAAGAGGGCTCCTCCTCTGGAGATGATGCAGACGACAGTGAAGACGTGAGCACACACCAGATGCACACACTTGCATACTACCGATTGGAAATTGGTGAGCGACAACACAACTGTTAAAACTCTCAATGTATAACCTTGTAAGCAGTTGACAAAGACCTCCAGGTCAAAATGTCCTGCTAGTGAGTATCATTAACAGCTGTGTTGTTGCTCATCAATTCGCTATCGGTATCTGTTCAACGCAACTTTTTATGAGCCTCTAAAACAACATGGATCTGCATGCAAACTTGTACATATAGGGGCATACACAGGATCAGCTGTGTTCCTTTCTGTTGCTTCTAGCGTCGTCGCTCGGCAAGGAACCTCGGTCGCCGAAAGAAGTATGTTGATGACATAGACGTCAACTTGAGTGACTATGAGGAGACGGGTGACACTGATGACGAGAGGGAGAAGGCTCGGAAGAAGAGGAAGTATCAGTTGGAGAACAACTCGGACGCTGAGAGTGGAGACGAGGGGGCTACAGTGCCACCTTTGAAGCTCCAAGTGCAGCCTGTGGAGGTTGGGACTGCCGATGGTCTTGTGCAGGCCAGCGTGTACTACGAACCACCGGAGGAGGAGGCTCAGGTGGTGGAGAAGGTGTTGGCACACAGAACCAGATCCACCAAGGTGTGTTCTCATGTAAGGACGTACGTACGTACATGTGCTTGTATGCGTGCATGTGTGTGCTTGTATGCATCTTGGAACTGTGAGGTGTGATACTGTGATGCTCTTCTGTGATGGCCACTTCTGCTTCTGCTGCCCTCGGTGGTGTCTCCCCTCTCTGCTTCCACTTTGCACTCACACAGCCT
>MKWU01007660.1_pt1 | contig 10187 bp, 8 predicted proteins | sample 809101 | NCBI WGS metagenome assembly MKWU01 (sample SAMN05860141, study PRJNA318959) | sponge metagenome | host: Aplysina aerophoba | place: Slovenia: Piran, Adriatic Sea, Gulf of Piran | collected 2013-05-07
CCACCAGGTGCACAAATGAACAGATTCCTTGGCATGCCAACCCGTGAGCACCCAACATAGTACTGCCCATGTGAAAAACAGGGTGCTTGTAAATAGAGACCTGCCACTGTCAAGCTTTGGCCCTGGGCCTTATTGATCGACATGGCAAAACAAACTCTTACTGGAAACTGGAGCCTCTTGAATTCAAAAGGTATGTTTGCACCAGAAGGTATTAAGGGAATCCATGGCAGAAAAACATCAGATTCTTTGCAATTGCCTGTGACAATTGTCACTTCAATGCAATTGCGCATAAGTCGTAGTACACGACAGCACCGTCCGCCGCTTCGGCATTGCCGCCGTTGTCGTGCAAACCGTGCACGGAGGTGTTGTGTTATGAGGTATTGTTGAAAACGGAAGTCCGTATACTTTCTCCGTAAAACCAAAATGGCGGACGGTCGTTTTCTGGGTTTTCGCCGCGCGCTCCTCGGCTGAAGCGTATTTGCGCACGTCGCCCCCTCGAGGACACTCTACGGTAGGGGTTTCAAAGCGCTGTGAAGGTTTCGTGGCGATTTGGTTGCGCGCACGCGAGGATATCGCGCACAACCGTTTTCAACTCCTCTTTATTAATATAGATTATAGATATATTATATATCTGTCACAAAATGGCGGCGCTCGGGTTTCCTTGAATTTACCAAGCTTTTACTCCCTTTGTCTTCATTTGCGCAGCCATTTGATCATATAAGAAGTATTTAAAAACATTACGTTATATTACTAAGCCATTGCCAAGCCTGCGCAGGACGTTTTCGAGAAGAAACAGCCGGAAAAAGAAGAGGTCCGGTAACAAAATGGCCGCCCCGGAGGCTTCTGTTCACCCGGTTAGAAATCGTCATTGTTATCATTTCGTCCTTTACCAAACGAACGAAAGTTGTTCACGAATAGTTTCAAGAAGACTAATGTTGCTTAGAAGCTTAAATAAATCTTACTTGAGGGTTACAGCTCCAAATCCTACCGAGGCTGAACGGCCATTTTATGAACGTTCTCGCATTTTGCGCGCGCGTAATACGAAGGCTAGCTAGCTAGCTGGATTAGAACAGTTAGGTTTATAGCCGAAAATGTGGGCACTATTACTAGCAAGTAGTTCGAGTTCTTTAACTCGAAATACTTGTTTACCTTTCATAAATTGTAGTATTTAGTCATTACCATTAATAATACTGAGTACATCAAGCTATATCATAAAGTACTTACTGTTGCAAGTGGGCAAGTTGCCTGACCAAAATCCACTTGTCTGACACGTCCTGGAACTACTCCCTAACAAGATGTACCCGGTTGGGCAAGTGTATGTTACAGTGTCACCAACTGCAGTTCCACTGATAATGCGAGTAATGCCAGCTCTTGTGCCAGGATCACCACAGCCACCTGCATGTAAGTTGCGAAATGCATTACTCAAAGCGGTTAAGGTAAACTTAGATTTTCAGACAGGGGATGCCATCATTGATACGTGCTTGAGATGCAAGTCTAATTTGAGACACTTCTACAATCATACGTAGGCTCCAATAGAGGCCCTGGTCTCTATCTATTTCCAATGAGTTTTGACCCGGCCTCTATTATTCTTGTTCAAAACCTGGGAATGTTTTATTTAGTGGTTAAGACATGGGCACGAGGGTGTTACGGCATATAAAATGCTGAGTCCGAAGGCACAAAGTGTCCGAGGACAAGTGCATTTTATATGCCGTAACACCCGAGTGCAGAACCAGTATAGCACCCGTTGCTCTAATCAGGGGTTAGGCGGGTTTCGATCGACGCGATGGAGAAAGAAAACACTCCTCTCAGTTCTCACCCAAAGCTCAGTCTGTCTCTGAAGAGACAATTTGCAGCTCTGGAAGCAGTATTCTTTAGTGAAGGTGTCCAAATGTATGGAGCAGAGCAACGGGCCGTGAGCAATTTTGAAGAGTGGCAGAGAGACTACAACAGAAGAAACCCCAGCAGTGAGATTCGTAGAGACATTTTAGGGTCTATGGAGTGTCAGGAGTTGGATGAAGTCCTGTCGACGTTGATAGTAAAAGCTTGAAAAGAGAAAGGGGAGAAATATCTTCCGCTTACGTTTTCCAGCTACTCTCCGTACTGCATCGCTACGCTTCGCTACTTTACTCGGACGTGTACTTACCTCATTTTTCTTCTAGCAAGTTTACCTACTAATAAAAGCCATGGGCAGTTTAAAGAACGGGCAGGGTAATCATCATTGCTGGGGTGTTTTATACATTAGAATATCACTGTATAATCACCCATTGCCCATGGCAACGGGTGCTATAATATGAAATCAATTGATTTTGTATAAATCTTTGTGTCTCATGTGGAGAATGCATGCCACTCACACACTCCCTATTATTGCTGTGATAGAATAAATTACTACAGGATCTTCACTGTATAAGGCAGACTGGATCATAGCAACTTTTCAATTTTTTTCTTCATTGCTTACTCAAAAGCTTTCAACTTGAAACACTGTTCGTAGTAGACCGATCGTTCTTGCAAATTTGCACTTCTTCGCAGCAGTGAAGTGCAAGAATTGGCTTACATTATTGCCAATCAGCACAAACATATCAGGCCGGCAATGCCTCCTTTTGCGGCGCAACACACATTCATACTCTATACTGTGTGGCACACACTACGTGAATATATCATATAAATACTTGAATATACGGGTCAGTAACTGCAGTGAAGTGCATCATGCAGTGCACTGTACCAGCGGGAAACAGTGCAATTAAAGCAGTGTGCATGCTTTCTGGTAGGCACAATTAATCCAGATCATATGTAACTCCTATAGTAAATGTAACATGACATGCTTCTATATAGTTAAGACTAGCAAACTTAGCTTACTTATAACCAATCACAATCCAGTTCAGGCATGCATAGATAAACTCACATGTCACACCTGCATCTTCCCCATGTCCACAGTCATGGCGGTAAAGTCCATTATGAGGACACCGGAAGAGAGATGCCTCAGTTCCAGTGCAACGCAACTCATCTAGTAGGATTTGTCCTGATCCTTGGCCAAAGTAGGCGCTCTTACGAGCAAAGGCTGCTCCTCGATACCCAAGTTGCTGGCACACCACAGTTGCATCATTTATATCCCATGAATCATCACATACTGTGTTCCACTGCTCAGAATACCATAGTTCAACTCTACCCACTGAGGGTGAAGAGCCATTAGCAAGACGCAACGATCCACTCGAAAACCTTGATGTGGTACCTGCACAGTTTGTGTGAACACTCATTAGAAGATGAGTATCATTCATATCGTGCATTCATGCATCCAAGCACAGATCACACTTACATGTTACACTTGCATCTTCACCATGCCCACAATCGTGGCTGTTAATCCCCCTGTGGCTGCATTCCAAAAGAGATGCTTCCCTTCCAGTGCACTGCAGGTCATCAAGGAGTATCTGTCCGGAACCCTGACCAAAATAAGCACCATGATGGGCTGTTACTGCTCCTTGGTATCCAAGTTGTTCGCATACAACATTTGCATCATTCAGGTCCCAGGAATCATCACATACAGTGTTCCACTGACTGTTGTACCAAATCTCAACCCTTCCCTGTCTGCTCGTAGATCCACCAATCAACTGAATGTCACCATTTGTGTTTACTACAAAGCATAGTGCATAACGTGTAATGAACACAGAATATTCAGAACATCAATAAAGTGCACAATTATATAATAATTATAATAATATGTATTGTAATTTTAAACGCACACTGATTACTATAAGAATTGTGCTCATGGAGATTTAGAAAGCAAGCTGGCTTCTCTGCTAGTAATCTATAATACCATGACCATTAGATATGAATACCAGAAACATTTCGTGAGGTTGAATGTTTGAGAATTTTGTGCCAAGGTGTTCAAGGTATCTACCTTATTCATCATATGAGTGGACACCATCGCTACTAGCTGCATCTGGTATTCATTGTTTCATTGTGAATGCATCAAGACAGGTTGTTTACTAATTTCGTACCAAATCCATGGCTTTGTTAAAGTATTTTTCCCAGTGTTTCTCCTGGATTTGAACAGGCCCTTGTTGGCAAAAGTGAAGCCAAAAGCGATATACAATGCTTACAAGAAAGTCTCAAACCTTCTCGCTTTGTGCTCCAAAAATGACAGCGCGAAGCAGCAGTGCGGCTTGTAGATATCAGAAGGTTATGTCCCGGCAGTTGCTAGATATGCAGTAGATTCAGGAAAGACCAACACACATGCAAGTATAACTGCGGGGGGTTGAATTGAAGAAAAGCATCATCACAACCTGTAATGGCAAGTACACTGAAGAGAGAAGGCCAACAGAGCCCATTAAAGTAGTTTCTGATTGAAAGAAGGGACACCTGTCTGTGCATGACACTGTAGTTTAGGTCACATGTTGTGGATCTAGTGTTTCTTTGATGTATGATTAGCCCACCCTATTCATTAGGTGAGTCAAACAAGAAATTGTGAGTTTTGCAATCATTGCATCACTGCATAGTCCTTGTAAGTCATCCTAAAAGTTAGCCGTGTTTGGTCATCTTTTGCAAATATTCCATTTAAATTATGATTTTGGTAGTACTTTCAAACAGCTTACTTTGTTTTCTGGTTATACTTAGTTGTATGTTAGCACTTTATCTATTGGAAATTTACTGCATCTTGAGTTTTGTATTTACGTGGCTCTTGCTGGCAAGCTAGAGAGCGAGCTAAGAAGAGCAAATGAGGTGAATTAACTTGCATGTGAGAAACTGCTGATTGTCGAGCAAACGCCGAGCTGGACCTGACAGAAAGTTACTAGCGGAAACCCTCACAATGAGTCAACCCCACATCACCAATCTTGACCTATAGCTGTGCTGCTGCAGGTGCTGGACTGTCACATCATCAGGTAGCCCTATTGCCTCAAACTTGCGTTTATGGGTGAGTCACGTAGCACTGTGTGAGCATCCTCGAGCAACAGATGAGTCGACCCTTCTAGCAGCTAGAAGAGCCTCAACCTTCAAAACCATAATAGAGTTGGCAGAAAGTGACTGTGTACATGGTAATTCCAAAGCTCCTTGCGGTAAGTCCTGAGAGTGCTGCTGTGATCCAACAATACTTACAATAGTACACAGAATGTTACCGTTTTGCTGTTAAAGCAACGCACAAAACCTTGAAGATTTACGAGGTACATGCACAACCACCTCGCCGTCCTTCATTATTACTATTGCACAACGATCCACTGAATTGCCACTCTCCATTGCAGCACTCTCCTACAATAGCGATCCATATGTCTTTGTAGATATGATAGAATCTAATGCAGCTTTTGGTGGTGCTGTAGCTAATAAACTTGCCATAGTCGCAAGTGAAATCATGGTCCACGTATCTCTGACATAGTAACACTATATAGGTCGTCGCGAAATATACTCTGGCTAGCCAGACTGATGATGTCATTATATAAAAATAAAGGGAAGAATTGGCCTGGATATGGGAGACGACTGTCCCTATAAACAAACGTTAGTACAGATGGCAGACTGTGCGTGAATTACTGGCAAACACAAAAGCGCATAATCTTTTATTTGAATTGCAAAATTGGTTTGGAGTGAAATTGCTAATTTTTTATCCACAAAAAATTCCTGCTATACGGTAGGCAGGCCCCTGTATCTGTCTGATATTCACGTACTCGCTATTCTGATAACAGTGACTGAAGGCACAGTTACAGACATGTACGCAACTCCTCATCAGTAGATTGGGTCACCACACATCGTAGAATGAGCACATCTGCCTAACTCAGAAAGTTTGCAATGAATCGTGTAATATACAGTACTTACAACCCCTAGATCATCAAGATTCAGCACATGCAATTCAATCCAAATTCTCTACTCAATTGTTTGTGCAGTCACAACATGCAAACCTAGCCAATAAGTGTAACTGCAGTTTCTATTTAGTGAGTAGTCTTGCTGCTTCGTTTTGTTTGTAATCTAATCAAGACTGCAGCATCATGATCTCAAATATACAAATATATATATATTACACATACAGATTAATTATGACTCAGTTAGGTGGAATCAGTCCTTGCAATTACGCACTACCAATGCAAATTCAACTACATTGCCAAGAACTTATAGCTACCCATACACGTGGGTGTTAGTGTGCAGTAAGCTGGCCTGGCAAGATACTATATACGTTATCGCTAGTAGCATTGACATTGTGCAACAGCCAAAATTCGTATGCGCTACAATGGTGCTACAAATGTAGGAATGTAACTGAAAGTGGTGTACGAGGTCTGGGTAACGTAGCTAAATGACAACGATCAAAATGGCGGAAGAACATACAACCAGCCAGCCATGGAACGTGAAAAGCATGCTCAATGCATACTGTGAACAACATATAAGAGCAATGCTTGAAGCAGATTTGATGCGCACGATGCCCAAGAATAGTTGTAGGCTGGGCCTGGTGCTTTGGAAGTCAGAGGGAGAAATGTACAGAGTTTTCTGTGATGAATATGCATATATATGTGTGTATATATATCTATATCTATATCTATGTTTCTTAATCTATATAAATCTATCTATCTATCTATCATTTATCTATATATCTATCAATCTACTTATATGTATATAATATTATACATATATATGGGCAACCAAACTGAAACAAGATTAGTTGCCTCACCCTACGGCTCGGCAATTATAACTCAGTTAGGTAGAATCAGTCTTTGCAATTGCATACTACCAACGGAAACTCAACTGTGTAGTTAAACGAAATTAATATTAATATACATTTCAGTTTCTTTTTGTAATGGCGCATTACTCTATGACCACGAACCTTACTTGCTGTTGTTTTATGTCTGTTACCATACAATAGTTATAAGAGTTTACATACATGGGCCTTGAAATGTATATGTATTACATTGTGTGTGGATGCAGGGAAAGTTTATACCCTAACACTAACCCTAACACAAAAAGGTATATAATAGCTAATTGAATGAATGTATAAATCTACGCAACAGTTCAATGCTTGGTGGTTAAAGGGTGGTAGTCTATCACCTCTGCCTCTCCAGTAGTCCTTGCAAAGGCAGATGTGACACACTACCACTCTTTCACCACCAATCGTGGTCTCTTGGCTGGCACACTCAGGGCACTACAGACACACTAAGTCGAGAGAAGGGGACACAGCCATAATTGACTGACAGAATGCTAGTCTTATGTGTAAGCTTCCTCGCCTATATTAATTATCCTCATTCATGATGCATTCATCTACCGTTATCACATCATCATCTGTATGCATTTTTGATGAATTTGAGTGCTTGCTTGTACCATTACTGATGACCGTATATGAAGAGCAGATGAAAAATCTAAATCCTTGCAATCTGTGGCAGGTGTCAATGAATCCTAGGCATGACTACTCTATATAGAAATTATACCTTTCACTTTATATAATTATATATATAATTATATATACTTGATGCTAAAAGCGTGCTACTTTCGGTACCGATTCTGCCCAAGGATTCTGCCCAAGCAAAATACAACAGGTGTAACTTAATTATCAACTACTTAGCTCAGTAAATTACAGATGTCTACAGTCATACAAAGGGTTCTGATCACCTTAGCCCAAGACTAAGAGTATCATTGCTCCATGTATCACAATTAAACAGGGACAGCACACTATGGTGTACCTATTAAAGCATCACTGTGTCTATTTAATTAATGGTAGCAATTTTGCATACTTGTAGATGTAAAAAAATATACAATGACATAGGGTGGACTTACCAGTACAAGTAGGATGACTCCCTGACCACTGGTGATTTGACTGACATGTTCTACTAGAGCTACCAGCAGTTAACCTGTACCCTGTGTTGCAGGTGTAAGTGACAGTGTATCCAGCAGTTGTCCTGGAGTAGCTTCTCTGTCCATTTGCCAAGGAACTCGGGGTACCACAGTCCACTATAGTTAATAAAGAAACATGAAACAGTATACGACTTGGTGTACACTTGACAAAGTCAGACTGGCTATTGTGACTCAGTGAGATCTATACATACACACTTAGTTCATGTTCTGAAGTTCAACGTCTGAAGGGAATACTACTCCAAATTGATAATGTGCAACAAGTAGGACAACATGAATACAAACACATGTACACCATCCAATAAAACACCACACACAATAATTTTCCACTATTATAGTACATATATGACCAGTCACAAGCCACAAAACACTCACAGCAGGCATGTAGCATATACAAACACAAACACCATCACTATTACAGCACAGTGCGTTATATCATACCACTACAACCACATCCACTACCACTACAGTGTAAGTTCCATGCACTATAAGGTCAGTATCATAATAAGGTTCCAGACGATTCAATGGCTTAGTGGGAGGTGTTGGTATAGTTTAGATGGAATCAAAGAGGCCAGAAAGTTCTGCAAATGAGTAAAGATGAGGCTATAGGTCCCAGAGAACTACCCAGAGAATGGAAGTAGAAAGAGTAAAGTAATTGACCGAAGGTTGAGGGAATTTGGGAACGTCTGGAAGGTTGTAGAAGTCATTTAAGTGGTGGAGTTGATGAAAAAAGGTTTAGTCAAGGAATTGGTGCAATGGTCTAAGAGAGGGCAGCCTTATTTATTCAGATAGTTTGTACATGCAGTTAAGAAACAAGTTTCATAGGGATGAACGCTTGAGGTTAAACTGTGATTACTGGGAGCAGAAGAGGCATGGATATGCCTTGCGCTTTTTCACCATGAACTACGCAAAGACTCCAAACGTGGCAGTCCACTTCGAATATATAGTTTCTTTCTTTGTGCCATGTTTGACTGTCTTCAGCTATCTACCAGTGGAACAGAATGAATAAATTCTTAGTGAAATTAATAAATTATTACAATCTCAATTTTGGATGTGAAGTCAAGACATAGTGTCTGTACTGAAGGAGATGTGCACAGCTCTTCATTATTCTTTAACTAGCAAATGTAATGATGTTGTGCCTTCTATTGTCAATGATCCTTGTCTCTACCTGGCGAGACATCTTGAGTGGATCCCTTTTGAGCACAAAATCAGCTGAAATTGGAAACAAGTGGCAATGTGAGGAAGCATTGGTGGCCATGCTGCTGAAGTTCATGAGCCCAAGCACCATCGATGTTGATGGTGACAGTTTGTCAGATTATGACATTGAGCAGAATGATGCTGTAAATATGAGCCAGATGTGTAAGGACAAAGCAAGCTCCAAAGTTGCTAGTGTAATATGCACCCTATCATTTGTAACTGCCAAATTCTTCCTTCAATAGCAGCTACAGCACTATCTTCATTTCCCAGTGTGTATACACAATTACTAAAACTACAGGGACCCACTCAAGATGTCCTTCGGGGTGAGGATCATTGACAATACAAGGCACATATCATTAAATTGGCTGGTTAAGAAATAAAGAATAGCTATGCACATCTCCTTCGGAACTGACACTATGTCTTGACATTACGTCCAATGAAAGGACCATCATATAGACATAAGAAGAAAAATAAAAAGCATAGAAGAATCTAGACCTAAGTAGAGGCGACATCATCTGCTGACATAAGTACATTGATTATGTCTGCATATAACCAAACAATGTAGCTGTATGTGTTTGCTAATAATTCTAGTATATACTTGGCTGTTTTGCCCAGTGTGCAGTCTATAATACCATGACCATTAGATGTGAATAGACCGCTTAATCTGTCTGATATTCATGTCATCTATTATGATAACAGTGAATTGAAGACACATGTACGCAACTCCTTATCAGTGGATTGGGTTACAACTTGTTGCAGAATGAGCATATTTTCCAATCGTATTACAGTACTGACAACCCCTCGATCATCAAGATTCGGCACATACAATCCAATCTTAAGTCCATACTCGGTTGTTGGTGATGTCACCACATCCATCCACAGCTATAGCAGTAGCTGTACTTTCTATGTACAAATCTAGTAATAAACAGATTAATTAATTATAGCTAATTAGGTTGAATCAATCCTTACACATTACCAATGGAAATGTAACTATGTGATTAACAAGTATTGCTACATTTCCAGATTTCTATTGTAATGTCACATTACTTCATGACCACACACATTACTTGCAGCTGTTTTACATCTGTTACCATACAATAGTTATTACAGATGGCATTCAAAGGCACTGAGAAGTACATGTAATGGTATGTGTGTGTGTGTGTGTGTGTGTGTGTGTG
>MKWU01007661.1_pt1 | contig 10186 bp, 10 predicted proteins | sample 809101 | NCBI WGS metagenome assembly MKWU01 (sample SAMN05860141, study PRJNA318959) | sponge metagenome | host: Aplysina aerophoba | place: Slovenia: Piran, Adriatic Sea, Gulf of Piran | collected 2013-05-07
TGTGAATGTGTGAGGTGTGTGTGTGTGAATGTGTGAGGTGTGTGTGTGAATGTGTGAGGTGTGTGTGTGTCCACAGTTAGCATGTCTCCAGTGGGTTAGCTGTTGTCAGAGAAAGCTGCCGTGTTACAGCTGTGATCTGTGTGTTGTGGCTACTTCACATGGGTGCTGTGTTCCTTGCTTCCAGTGAGCTCGGCAATCACCCACAGGAAGTGGTCAGCCAGTACCAGGTCAGCATTCAGTGCCATCCCTGACGTGTAACCTGCATCACTGACCGTACTGCACGGGTCATCAGCATGTCTCCTGGGTTGGCTGGGTGTGTTCGTCTAACTGTGAGAGTGTAGCCTCCCAGACAAAGAACTCCCTGGGTTTAAAAAGTCCTGAGTGGCTAGGTAGGTCTGACATGATATAACTGCGTTCACACTAGCCAGAAAAGTCACAGTTGTACAGACGTTTCGGTAACCTAGGGCTACCTTCATCCAGACGTTTCGGTAACCTACGGCTACCGTCATCAGTGTCTGCACAACTGTGACTTTTCTGGCTAGTGTGAACGAAGTTATATCATGTCAACTCCCTGGGTTAAATGAGATTTTTGAGTCCACCTAGCATACATTTGTGTGGACAGCTGTTTCGTGATTGTAGTTGTGATTGTACTTTGTGGTGTTGGTGGTGTGGCGTCTGACATACTCTGTACGTGTTGTTGTTATTGAAACATGTGGGACCACATTCCCAGTGCTCCAACTTCGTGAGTCAGTGCAGGTCACTGAGGACTGGAAGCGAACTGCTGCACTGTACAATAGCATGCTTAAGGGTTGACGTGTCAGGGTTGACAGTCCCATCCTCACACTGTGCACTGCAATCGCTCACATGACTACAGCATTGGAACAGTAGAGTCTCGCCTGCAAAGTGCCATTGGAAGTTGTGAGAGAGTCAGGCATTCCAATAATGTAATCATGTGTGTGATTGCGGTGTGCAGTGTGCATGTGGTTTAAACCAAATTCTGTAAGTACCCTCTATCAAATGATTTGTGTGTACGCTACTAGCAAATAGGAAAGTAGACACTTTGGTAATTAAGTTGAGTTGTAATGCGTAACTTTTATCTCCACAACAACATACACAAATATGAGTTGGATTGAAGGATAATTCACCCCTATGATTGTCAGTGCCTTGTGCCCCTCCAAGCAAGGGCTTGGTCTCTCACGTCCTGTGTGTGTGTGTGTGTCTGCTTCAGGTACAGTCCGTGATACCTTGGTTGAATGATGTGGTTGAGATGATGGAGAAGGCATCCAAGGTGTGCCAAGACATCATTGAAAAGGTGGCCTGATGCAAGCATTGACAAGCTGGGTTTTGGGGGGTGAACCGCTTGGCTGGGTGTAGCGCTAGAAGCACTACAGTCTGGTGGCCCATGTTGTTCATGGATAATTGTGTGTGATTGTACTTTCAATACAACAGATTGAACCTCTCTATAGAGGACACCATTGGGACATAGCTGACTGTCCTGTATAGAGAGATATTCCTAATTCAGAGGGAGATTTGTACACAGGTCAATGTGGTTGGGACTGCAGACAGTGTCCTCATTAGAAAGGCGTCCTCTATTCAGAGTGTCCTTTATAGGGAGGTTCTATATACAGTATTGAAGTAAGGGTTGATTGCAGTGTGCAATTTGACAAGAAATTGTAAAACTACTGTATTCTCAGCTCGCTCCCGTCCCAGCCAGCCAGCCTTAGTCTTTGGGGCATATCACTGCAGGTGCCATGTCCAGGCATATCCAGACCACACTGCAAGCACACCACCTTCTCAGCTTGCACCATATTGGGCAGTAGGATAAGGGTCTTTGAGCATTAAGTCAAAAGATACCTAATCTTGTTTAGTGAAGCAGCTCCATGTGATTCAAGTGATTTAAGTTATGATCAAGACCTCTAGCTCCCTCTTTCCCTTTTCTGGACGGGGTAATGAAATCTCCATGAAAATACTCTCCCTTTTTGTATGCCCAGTGTCACATGTACGTACAGCGTGATTGTCTAACTGTTGCACTTCACTACACACTGACATCTGGAACTGGGAGGAGTTGCTTGATGAGCTCAACTGTTGTCTCACTATGATGGGCATATATATATACATACACACTTCTGTTCCTGTCATTGTAACCCACTGCTTCCTCCATTCCATGCAGATGAACGTCTTCCAAAGTGTGCAGCGGGCGCAAATGACGCATTAGTGTACACACACACATGCATGCATGTAACCATGGCTACACATCCATTAATGACCCTATTTTGTCAACAAATTCTGATTGGCTAGTGGCTTGCCTATCGCCTCACACATCCACCGTACCGCACACGTATGTATGTATGGATCAGTGGACACTCTGAAATATATTATTAATTAAAGGCACAATCAATTTAATATATTTCCTAGCAAGAAATGAGTACAGCTAAAGATGCTAAAAGTGGCAAATACATTCAGAGTGCTATATACTGGTAGTAGGAATACAGTTATTCACAAACTCTTGCTCGCTCGCTCCCTCCTTCCTGATGCCCTACAGCAGTGCGCTGTTCAGCTTCGCAGAGGTTTCTTTTCAAGCTTGCCTTCATGGTACCGTTGGAGGAAGTCTGCGACATATTTCTTACGGTCCTCCACCTCCGATAAGTCCCCAAGGTACAGGCACTGGTCAGGGATGTTGATTAGGGCAAGGAGAGGGTTGTCCTTTGGCAAGTTGGCAAATCCGCGGAGGGACTGCACGAGGTCATCTTCGTCGGACTTGTCACTAGCGTAGAAGAAGTACAGCTCTTGTTCCTCTTCCTTGGCCTTCTGCTCAGCAATGTGGGCCGTCGCAAGGGGAAGCAAGGTGTCTTTGGCTTCTTTAACCTCTTTCTCAGTGCCATCTGCCAAGGAAAGACACAGTTAGCCACTGCACGAGCTCATTCAATTACACAAAAGCTTATCAAGTAACAGAGACGACAGATTTGGGGTCTCGGTGTTCAGGGACAATTGCTAGTTAGGAATACACACACACACACACACAAGTAGAGAGAGAGAGAGAGAGAGAAAGGGTGGGAGGGGAAGAAGGGAGAGGGAGGAAGGGAAAGCAAGAGAGGGAAAAGAGAGGAAGGAGGAAGGACAGAGGGTGGACAGGAAAGTGCTTGCGGGAAATGTGTACGCACCAGTGAACCAGATGAGACATGGACTCTCATTGATAACGCCAGCAGTTGAGCCAGTCAACTCGTTCAGTGGCTTGGGGTACCAAGGGAAATCCTACAAGGGGGAAGGGGCATACCAGTAGGGAAAAAACACAACTGCAATTGGCACTAGCAATCATACGTATCAGACAGAAGTTGCCACAGTGGACCCTCCCCAGAGGCCTACAGCAGACCCACTAACAGAGGACAGCATAAATATGGCCCTTCAGCACTGGAGCAACAAGATTTGGTGCATTGAGTGGGTGAGGGGTGGGGCACTCAGCAGCAAACGTGTATTCTCTACAGGGCTCGCTGTAAGGGGAGCGTCTACAGGGCCCAGAGGCTGCAGGAGGCGCAGCCTATACTCTATGTACAACACATGGGCGGGTCTAGAGATACCTCCAGGGGGCAAGTCTGTACTGACACACCTCCAGGGGGAGGGTCTGTACTGACACACCTCCAGGGGGAGGGTCTGTACTGACACACCTCCAGGGGGAGGGTCTGTACCTACACACCTCCAGGGGGAGGGTCTGTACTGACACACCTCCAGGGGGCAGGTCTGTACCTACACACCTCCAGGGGGAGGGTCTGTACCTACACACCTCCAGGGGGTGGGTCTATAGACTGACCTTTCCTTCAGGATCCTCCATGACAGGTCCACGGCCATTCTTTGTGATGACTGTCTTTGCATCTCCTTCCACAAGTACAAGGGTGGGAATACCAGAGACATCAAAGTGCCTTGACAGTGCCTTCTTTCGGTCATCGTTAAAAGGCATGGCCAGCCAAGGCATGGTACCAAAGTACTCCTGGAAATCCTGTTCTGTGCGATCAGATGAGCAAAAGATTATCTCAAACCTCTTTTCCTGTTCATTCACCTTGTTGTAAGTCTTGCAGAGCTGAGGGGTGAACGATCGACACGGGCCACACTGCACGGGGAGGGCGGGTGGGGCAGAAAGTACTTTCAATTGGACTGAAAGCACAGTGCAACACACACTGACACACATGGTGACACACACAGACACACATGGTGACACACACAGACACACATAGCGACACACACACACACACAGAGAGACAGAAGATCACAGACGGCGACACAGCAAGACACACATGCTGACACACGCAGACACACATGGTGACACACACAGACACACATGGTGACACACACAGACACACACAGACACACATGGTGACACACACAGACACACATGGTGACACACACAGACACTCATGGTGACACACACAGACATACTGGCAATATACCAAGAAGCACGTACCCAATGTGCGGAGAAGTACAGCCCAAAGACAGTTCCTTTCACATCACCATCAAAATCCTTCGCCTCTCCTGCATTGTTCACCAACTTGCCCCTGACCAGCTCGTACAGTGACTTGGGATGCCAGGGGAAATCCTTTCCCTCCGGATCCTCCGTCACCACACCCCGGCCATCTGCTGTGATCACCTTCCCAGTCTCGCCATCCAGGAGTACCAGTGTGGGAATGCCAGATATCTTAAACTGGCGCGAAAGGTCATTCTACAGGCACACATCATGATGGACACACAGAGAAGAGAGAAGGGGTAGGAAGAGTCAGATCTACCGCCGCTCTATCTAGGTGCGGGGATGCAGGGGACACAGCTCTCCTTTCACTGCTGGAAGGCTAGCCCTGACCATTGCAAGTCGGGACACACACCGAAGGGCTATGGGCTCGTGCGTGTGTGCGTACCTTCTTGTCCCTGTCTGCGTAAGGCAGCGCTAGCCAGGGCATTTCGGCATAGTACTCCTTGAACGTCTTCTCGTCGCGATCTGAGCTCACGAAGACGATCTCAAGCTTGTCTCCGTTCGGGAGTTTCTTGAAGTTGTTGTACCACTCGGCGAGTTTGGGAGTGAACATGCGACACGGGGGGCACCAGTGAGCTGAGAAGTACAACCCCAGGACCTGCACAGTGCGAAAAGAGAGTATTAACAATGCTTTTCACACGGGCTCTCGCACGAATCTTGCTGACTACAGTCTAGCTACGTTCTTGCAGGGGGCACGCGTATGTTTGGGGATTCGCGCGCACCTTCCCTTCCACTTGGAGAGAAGAGACGGACACCTTCGCATCTTTTTTCAAGACCGAGTCGCCCAGTAATTTGACCAAGGCCATTTCTCTCGTCCTGCTGCGATGTCACGTCTCCTACAACAATCGTGTGGGGGAGTACACGGATGTAAAATGACGTCACTACTACGTCATGCCTTGAACTATATATAGTAACTGTTAACTGCCAAAATGGCCTCGTGCAGTAGGTATGAATCACTGCGAGTGACTGTGCTGTTTGTAATGCTGTGGAGTGCATATTTGGAAGTGTTAGAGTGTTTTACACACACTGCAGGTCGGGCAGCACTGGGGGGCGTGGTCTGGGCCCCACCCAACTCAAGAGGCACTTAGAAAAGCAAGCAGAGCTCTTGAATGAAGCGAAGAAGATTCTGGAAAAGGAGCTGGAGTGTCTGCAAGTATGTACCGCACTAATCCTTCGCCATCAATGAAGATGAGAGATTGCTACAGCATATATGAGTGTAGGTTGTGACAGAATTAGGTCACAGTACAACAAAGACCATAGCTATATCAGATGACTGCTGACTAAAAAGGTCACGAAGGTACAGGCTGTTTGCCACGTGACCAATAAATTTATGCCAAGTTGCCATAAAAATAAGTGCAGGCGGGGATGAGAATCTAACTATTTAATTTATGGGGCCTAATGCCATCTATTTAAGACTAATGGCTATGTTTATGTATTAATTTAGCATGCTGAGACACAACTATGCTAACACAGTAGGGAAGAAACCAATCCCAGGGCTTGGATGAGTGCCTCTAATGCACTGCAGATATCAGTGCATACACCTGGAGAAGAACAAATTGCACAATGGTAACAATGTTATATGTACCAGTACTGCTGATGAGAGACTTGTAGCTACATACGTATGCACTTATGCCTCAGGTGCACAGTGTCAGAGCAGCTTGCAATATGTGTGGTCTCATTTGTACCCTCCTGCCACTTGTAGATAGCTTTGGTGCATGTGTTGTGCATATGGGTGACTGAGTCCTACCAGTGCGACATTGCCATTACTTCTCTTTCTCTTTCCATTTGCCGTGGTACCCAGACTGAAGAAGGCATCTTACACAGCCAACTGGCAGACCTGACCACCCCAAGAAGAGACCCCCTCTGCAGACCAGGAGGACCCACAGGGTCGCAGGCTCCCCCAGTGCCTAGCATGTCAGACGCAGAGCTCCTTCAGGGTAGGAACCTTCCCACACTTCACCTAGGAACAGACAAGCCCTGTCTGGTAGTGGGTGGAGACTTGCAGAGAAAGAGCCTCGTGGACATGGAGTCAGAGATTGAGGAGGAGGAAGAGGAGGAGGAAGACTAGAAGATAGTAGCTTTACGCAGTTGCAGTGTGAGGAGATGTCTGGTTCCTGCAAGCCCAGTGTGTGCATGTCTCACCAGGTTGAAGGCTTGACTGTGAAAGAATTGGCACTCATTGGCTGACACACTGAATTTTGAAACGCTGTGTAATGCAGTAATTAGAAGTAATTGCATAATAGTTGTTGCAATTTGGGCTATATATGTTCCTTTGGTGATGCAGTGCATGTAGAAGTGCTAGTCTTAGACGGACAAGCATGTCAAGATAAGTTATGGTCATTGTGCATGTATAAGATTAGTTTGTTTACATCCCATGCAGTAGCTGGGAACAACTCTGTAGGCAAGCATGTTGAATCAACCAGTTGTGGTAGGGATTTGTAGGAGATAAGTGCATGACATTGCCCCAAACCACTATGAGAAAGCTGAACTGTTCACACTTTATTGACCCAGTTGGACTGCCGCACCAGCACTTGTCGATTCCAGCATCTATGCAGCAGACACACCTGGGAGTTTAGAATGCTCATTCATGCAGTAACTATAACGCATGCCTTTAATGCCTGCAAATAAGTAATACAAACTCACACTGCTATTATACGCATATACCATGATGTAATAATAATACAGTGAGTGATTATAAAGAGAGTATATATTATGAGCTGTACATGAAAGTGGCAATATAGATGATGAAGCTGCGCTGTATGTTGCATGTGACACATGCAACATTGTTAAGTAAGGCTGAATTGGTAGACGGTAAATCTCCAGGTAGGGTGGAATCAGTTCTGGACCTAAACAACTTTGTGCTCCTTCGGCTCATCATTGCAGCTGTAGCTAGGTATATCTGACTCAATGCCCAGAGCCTTCAAGGGGGTTTCAGCTTTTAACTCAGAGTCTTTAGGCTTGCCGTCTGGTATAGTCGTGTAAAACAACATCCACAGGACCATTCCCACACAAAGGACCTGCACCGTTCCGGCAACGAAAAACAAACTTGAAAGCATTTCATAGTGGAATGTGACAAACCAGTGGGTAAATTGGTAGCACGATTCATTATGAACGCTAGAGCCTCCAATCTGACATGTTGCAGTCGGTCTGGCCCGAAGGGGGGTGCAGCAGGATTCAGGGAGGACATGGTTCTCCTTATAGTAGGGAGTATCCTTCCAATCGCTAGCTGAGTCCACACCACAGCATCCATACTGCGGAATGATAAGAGTAAAAGTGATGCATTGTTAGCTGAAACAACCAACATCAACATAGGTATAATTATAGTTAGCTATAATGTACCATTTATTTGCTCTTTTGTAATAAGTATGACTTATGTGCAATGAAATACAAATATAGAAAAGGTGTAACAAATAGCCACAGAGAAAAGGGAGAGTTGTCCCATGCAGTGGTATAATACCCATGAACTGTGTATTGCAGCATTTTCTACGTTTAGGTTTATGTTCCAAGTTCAAAGCTTGTGGTTGGCTTGGCTGTGGATCTCATGCCAGAGAGGTTACATAGTCCTAGCGTGGCCAGCTTTCTACTGTTGCAATTGCACAACATCTTTTCTCTCTATGCATGTTACAATATGCAATAGTGCAAGGAGTGAATGGTCTGACCATGGGAGGTCACCCACACTACGAGGCATGGTCCCACTACAGCTCTTTCAGTATATCTGGCAATGCCTGTCAGGTGAAGATTGGCATTAAGACAAATATGGATAGGCAGCTTGAGGAATGCATGAAAACCAATGTTTGCACATGAACATTAAATAGCACATTTATACACTTCTGTATCACTTTAACGTACTGCTCCTTGCATGTAGTCAAGAAATTCAGTGGCTCTAGGGCTGTAGCCGTACGCATACATGGTTATATTAAGTTCCACCTTCACTTTGGCATCCTGTGGAAGATACAATCATTGACAATATCAACTTTGAAATCAAAGAACGATTTGTTAATTAATTTTAAGCACTGCTTACATTCAGTTACAGCTGACCTATATATACGCGCAATATATATGCTTTACTTGCTTAACACTAACTATGTTGCATTCACAATGATGGGCAGAGCTGTGTGTACTCATCTTCAAAGATTACTAGAAATTGTTAAGTCGGGTATGATGATTAATTAAGTTATTTAGCAGCTATTAAGTTGGATTAGAGAAAGAGTTACTGTAACACAAGAGGGGAACAACACTGCATAGCTTAACTATTCAATTCACTCACTATCTCTGCAAGGTGGGTATAGAAGTAGATTCCAATGGTCAGTTCAAGCACAGCTATTAGGAAAACGGTGATAGCATACTGCAACAGAAATTGAAATGAAAGCCATAAACAAAAGAGGATTGTAATACAGCAGAAAGTATTATGCACACACAAACACACAAACAGACACACACATGCATGCATGCACACACACACACCATTCCATTCTATTCCATTCACACTCGCACATACATGCAGAATACTCACACAGCACGTGCATACACACAGACAAAGAACACCTACTTACTACTGTACATGCAACTCACAGACACAAGCAGCATCCTTGCCCGGGTACGTTCAGCCACAAATGCAAACACGCAAAAAGCAAGAGTCAAGAATGCGCCCATGAAGAAGAGAACTGCTTCAAGAAACATTATTAGATAATCCAAGGGCTGAAGATTAGGAGTCATTAGAGCCCTGACCATTATAAAACCAGAACCAATCAACCCAATGCAGATCAGCTGAATGGGGACCGATGAAAAAGAATTAGAGTGAACCACGGTGGTGGGGTGTGGTATTAACACACTCATACATAGTCAATGGCACACATGTATGCACGCACACACATATGCACTTGTACATGCACAAGCATTTGTGCTAACAGCTATCCAACCTATGCAGCTAGAAGTGCACAGATATACCATAGAAAACGCATTCAGAATGTAAAAGACGGTCTTGACAACTCTGTCAAATATCATCATTACTGGGACCGCAATTGACGACATCTTCAAGCAATTATTGCAACGGCTGACAAGCAAACTGACAGAGATGCACGTATCTCAATAATTCCCTTGCATAAACTATATTGTTCTTGTTCGTGAACAACACTGAACAGAGACAACAGCAATGCCGGTGCGTGCTGCCTAAGTACAGGTTGTTTTAACACCACTGAAGCAGGTGCTAGGATGCAGTTGAGTTCTGCTGTGGGTTAATATGTGCCAGGAGCCTGGAACTGCATTGCTCCACTGGGTGTGTGCATGGTGCCAAGACAACTAATACATATTGATTTCCGCTTGTTCTACTTTGTTACTCTTCACAGAGCACTTTGACTGGAGCCAGCCAGCTCAACACACACCATTGTTACCTGCTAAAAGTAGGTGGGGATCGGGCAGAGCTTGGAATACACCTTGTTTGAAATAGTACTGTAATTATTGCCAGTCTCATGCAGCAGCAGCTACAGTTAACTTCTTGCACCAGCACCAGACGACCACAACCCTTCTTCACACTCATATCCCTCAGGACCAGAAAGCCTGACCAACCAGATGACCAAGGCTGTCAAACTCAAATACTGCGCTGCTAGCTAGAACACCCTTCATCTTATTCACCGTAATTTATACTGTCCTTATTTTAGTGTTATATATAATTGT
>MKWU01007662.1_pt1 | contig 10185 bp, 10 predicted proteins | sample 809101 | NCBI WGS metagenome assembly MKWU01 (sample SAMN05860141, study PRJNA318959) | sponge metagenome | host: Aplysina aerophoba | place: Slovenia: Piran, Adriatic Sea, Gulf of Piran | collected 2013-05-07
CCAGAAAAACACATTTGTCCTTCTGCAGCTTTAATCCAGCCTCCTGCAGCTTTTGCAATACTGCCTCCAAGGTGTCCAAATGCTCTTGCTCGGATGGCCTGGTGATGAGTATGTCATCGAGGTAGACCACTACCCCTGGAATGCTACCAAGGAGGCTCTCCATTACCCTTTGAAAGATACCTGATGCTGACGACACACTGAAGGGTAGGTGATTGTAACGATACAATCCTCATCGTGTATTGATGACCACGAGACTCCTGGAGTCTTCATCCAAAAGGATTTGCTAATAGGCTTGATTCATGTCTAGTTTCGTGAATGACTGGCCTCCTGCTAATTTCGCGAACAAATCTTCTATGCGAGGAATTGGGTAACGGTCAAGTTTGGACGCCTGATTGACTGTGAGTTTAAAGTCACCACAAATGCGCAAGGATTTGTCATCTTGCTTCACTACTGGGACAATAGGCGCTGCCCAGTCTGCAAACTGTACAGGGGTGATGATGCCCTCCCTTTCCAAATGCTCCAACTCCTCATTAACCTGTCCTTCAAGGCATTGGGGACTGGGCTTCCTTTACAGAAGCGTGGTTGCGTTCTCAGCTCAACAATGATCTTTGCCTCATAACCTTTTAGGGTACTCAGTCCATCCGCAAACAAAACCTGATGCTTGTCCAAAACACTGGTCAACCTCTTGCTCTTTACCATGTTGATTGATTTCCAGTCAATGCAAATGGCTGATAACCAGTCGCATCTAAACAAGCTTGGGCCATCCCCTTCAACTATCACAGGCAACTTTGTCTGTTGCCCCTGGTATTGCACTTCCACATCCACCTTGACTACCACCGGAATGGCTTCCCCCCGAGTATGTGCGCAATTGAGTTCTAGTAGCCTGCGTTGTGTGACTTGGCAGTATCATTTGAACTGCCTTCTCTGAGACTAACGATACTCCTGCCCCTGTGCTGAGTTCCATCACCAAGGGCTTCCCTTCTATCTTCACTTCTATTTCCAAAGGACTGCCTGGTTCGGACCTAATCTGCTTTAGCTAGTAGGTTCTCTCGACCTCCTGATCAACCTCCACAGTCTGAACCTGGCCCCTTCTAGGTAGTTGCCCATTTCTTTGGTTGGACTTTTGGGTAGATTACCCCTGGAGTTGGGCTCGACAGACGGCCCGAAAGAGTCCTCTTTTCCCACAATTGTAACACACGGCTCAGATCATGGGAAATTGAGAGGCCCTATGTCTGGCTTTTCCACACCGATAACAGTTGGTGCACTCCCCTGCACTAACCTTATTCACTTCCTGGGTGGCAGGAAGTGTCTCCTGCAACTGTCTGGCATTCCTTGCAGCTGCCTCTCTTCCTTGGGCAACATCCACAGCCTTTGCGAAGGATAGCTCTGTCTCCGTCAGCAGCGCTTTTTGCGTTCCCTCGTCTTTCAGACCACAAACAAACCGGTCTCTGAGCACCTCATCCAAGTACGCGCCGAACTCGCAATGTGTGGCCAGTCGACGGAGTTCCGCTATGTACTCAGCCACTGTCTCTCCTGGTGCCTGGCCTTGCTGATGGAACTTGAAACGCTCGGCAATGATGAGCGGTTTCAGCTCAAAATGGCTTTTCAGAGCCATCACTAGCTCCTTGAAGGACTTATCCTTGAGCGCAGCTGGCACCAGGAGGTTCCGTAGGAGGTCGTACGTCTTTTCACCTATGGCGCTCAACAACACCGGCACGTGCTTTGCTGCAGGAACATCGTTTGCTGAGAAAAAGAACTCGACTCTCTCTACGTACGAGGAAACTGACTCTGTCTCCGGATCAAACTCAGAGATCTTCCCGATACATGCGGTACTAGCCATCCTGGTGAGTCTGTATCCCACCTTCGTCGCCAATGTAATATTCGACGGCTAGCTACCACTAATTACTGAACCGGCACCAGGCAGACCATTAGCTTCATGAATCAACACGAGGCAAAGTAATGCACTGCACATGCGTACAAGGTAAGGCAAGCTGTCCCAAAGTAATCATGCATACATTATATAGTCTAGCACAGATCACTACACCACACTGGACATCTTCCTAAAATCAGGGACTGCACGCTCATCCACTGCGTCAAACGGGGTCTTCAGCATAGGAATGATTGAACAAGACCCCATTGTGGCCCAGCGGACTTGGACTAGTGTTTGAGTAAAGTCATGCACCAACCCATTCTCATGCAAAAAGTCAACACCCAAGATCACAGGGGCCACCAAACTTTTCACGACTACAAATGTGTGCAGCAATTCAATCTCACCTATTCGAATGGAACTTCTGATGTGGCCCAATAGTGGCAGTTCAGCTCCCGATGCTGTCATGAGCTTCAGATGCCTTGCACAGCTGTTGACACACTCAAAATCCTTGATTCCTGACATCTGCTCCCACACCAGTTACACCGAGGAGCCTGAATCCAGCATCACCTCCGCTTTAACACCTCCCAACTCCCCCCACACAGTGGCTGCCTTTGACTTGGTGATTGCCACTGTGACTACAGTACGATGGAGGCTCACTGTGGAGACTGGGGGCGCCTGCTGCCTCTGACAGGCGCCACTTGGCCGTTTCCCTGCTGACACTCACTGGCCAAGTGACCTTGCCTGTTGCATATGAAGCAATGGCGACCTTCTGCGCCTTGGCGGCGGTAGGGACACGCGCTGAACGTGTCCACACGGGCTGTTACTTCATGTACCGAATGAAATATTAAATAATACCATTACTAAATGACCGTTAATTAACACTATACCCCGACAAATATACTGTGCAATAGTTGACATAGTAATACTATGCATATTAATAGTTGTGTTCGGTACATGTAGTACCAATAAAAGCAAGCGCCTCCGCCCTCCATCAGTGTCGGGCGTACGCAGTGAATACGTCGAAAGGGCTGTTACTTGCTCCGTCAGCTTTTCAACTAGGCATGCAACAGTTCACAGTTCCACACTACCAATGAGAAGTATAGAATCGCACAAACCATCGTCAGAAGCTCTGTCTGGAAGCATGCATTATTCTAGCATTATCATCACCAGGAGTGCCAATGTGAAAGTGCTGTTGTCATATGCTGTCAATGGAATGACATTGTAGGAGACACAATAGCAGACGTTCTCTGCTAGTGGAATAATAATGATAAACACATAGACATACAGACTTTGTTTCTAAAGGAACTGTTGTACAGTATAATTTATCATTCACATCAGTGTTATTTCTCCATCTCAATACTGACAGTTTGGTTGTCAAACAAATTCTCCAACTCCTTTAACTGCATGCTGACTGATTTGCTATATGATTAGTTAAAGGATTAACATAGGTGAATGTATTCCTAGTATTATCATTCTAATTCCACTTGCAAGTATGCATGCATTGCCTCTTGCACTAAACTGGCATAGCCTAAGTAATGTGAATAGCAATAACCTACATTAATCTGTGGAAACCATTCTGGAACAACAAGAAAATAGTTTCTACTGTAGATAATTAGACATAGCTGGCTTGGTATGGTTAGTCCCATAACCCACTGGACTACAAGTATCATGTTTAGGGGTATCTTCTTCAATCTTCTTTAAACTTCAGTTATGTGGAGGCAAGATATATATAATCCATCCTTGTGTTTTACAACCCCAAATATCCATATAATATAAGGCATTCTAACGTGTAACAGAAGGATACATGCTGCCTTCCAGCAAATCCAGTGAACTGGCCTGTTTTTCTAGCATGTTCACTTTGCTTAAGAAGCTATAAAAACTCTGCATTGACATAAAATATGAGAGGATAGAAGTAAGCTACAAGCACCATGAAAGCCAAGCACATGTACCATAGTGAGAAATCAAGATAGATGTGCAAACCTACAGCTTGTTATCTGACCTTGGAACAGTTGTCCACTGCATAATGGAGGTTTTCTAGGGACTCCTGGTGCAGCTCTAGGCCACACTTGCACAGTCTACAGATCTTATGAGAAAACAACAGATTACAATCATCTAATCTCTTAGTACAGATTGGTACTAATCTGTTCACCCAAAATAAGCTAATCTTATAGAAATTGTACAAATGGTGCATCCCACACAGGGCAATACTACATACATCAACCACAAAACTCAATATTCATGCATTTGACTTCTCAGCATGATCTGTACACATGCTGCATACTATTCTAACACCTTATGCAAAAGCTGTTTAGAATGTTTCATGTGTTTTGTCACTAAGCAGAACATTTGAGTCATGATGGATGACTATACTAATTGCAGCCATTTGCGATTGATGTGTATTGAGTTGACTTGTCCGGAACAGCATGCTGTGCATTATTAATTGACATGAGACAACTCCTGATTAGCATGTGTGCCTATATATTCATGAGGGGTTTGGATAAATGCGATTTCTGCTATTTTGCATTCATTATACCTTCATACTTTAGATTAGTATATACATTCGGGTTGCCATAGTAACATCTGCAATTAAATATTTGATGTTAAAAGTCATTTCCTGAAAATGCAGGAAGTATTAACAAAACAAGATTTAGAATTATAATTACACGCACGTATTTCGCAGCAAGTAGAATCATTAGAAGAGCCAAATCCATAGAACAGAACATGTACAGGAATTGAGTACAAGAAGAAAAGTACAAGAAGAAAAAAGCAGTTTACACGGCATGCAATTCAAACCAATGATCCTCCACCATAACTATATAATTATATAGTTCTCAGTCTCCCTTGGAATAGTGATCTTTGTCTTTTGGCACAGTTCATCAATGGTAGTCCTCATCTCCTTGTCGGCCGCTAGTTGAGTCTCTAAGTGCTGCAGGGGGAAATGCTGCATACAAATGGAGTAAATAGCTTTTACTCGGTATACATCCAAGGGCGTTTTCCCCAGCACTCCACGGCAATTTGATCCACATCGCTCATTAAAACCGAAGATCTTCGAGGCTAAACGCAGAGCCAGGTTCCTTCAGGGCTTGCAGCCAAACAGGACAACACCCACAATATCTGGCGGGACAGCATAGCCTTACTGTGTCCCGGTCTGGATGATATTGCCCCGAGAGGAGACGTTTCGAAGAGCTGGGGACTCCGTGGGCACTGTGGTAGGTGTTTCCTCCGCTTGGAAGCCCCCGTTGGTCCTGGTATACTCGTAGTTGGAGGTGGAGGCGGTAGGGTAGCTGGTGGCAGAGGTGGTAGGGTAGCTGGTGGCAGAGGCGGTAGGGTAGCTGGTGGCAGAGGCGGTAGGGTAGCTGGTGGCAGAGGCGGTAGGGTAGCCAACAGTGGAGGCGGTAGTGGAGCAGGCCATGGTAGAGGTGGAGTGGCGCACTTCTCTATAACTTCTCGCTGCAGGGCTTTCATCAGTTCTCCCAAAGCCGAAGGCGGCACAGTAGGCGAGCCTCAACCCCCGAAACAGCGTCAGCAAGGTCCGCAAGCTTCTCGTCCTGTCGATCTGCACAAGGAGTAGGTTGTGGGTTCTCACGCATTGGCGTGGATGCACAAGGAGCTGCAGCTGCCAATTCGAAAGTGAACGGCTCTTCAATTGTAGCGGCTCTTCCTTTGGGTGTTGCTGGGGCTGGGGGGATGCTGCCGACGCTCAGGACTTCCGCATTGTAGGACTTCTTAGACTTCCCCAAGTAACTTTGACTTTCTCCCCGACAGCAACCTTCCCTTTCTTGATGGCGCTCCTCTTCACGAACGACGTTGTTCCTTTCAACCTTCCGTCTGTCCACTGCACAAGGATCTTGTTCATGACTGTCTCAATTTCTCTCTCGCTGAAAACTCGCAAACCAAAGTAGGTGAATCTCATAATTAGACGGGCGAGTTTATATAGTGCATATAGCTATACACAACACTAGAGATAATAAATCCATGATCAGCCAATCAGATACGCACATAACCATTTGATATAAATGTGATATTACACCATGGTCCGCGTAGGCTGCAATCTGATTGGCTGAAATCCTCATGAAAGCATCCTAATCTAAGGATATATAATTATAGTAAGGATATATATAGTAAGGATATATAAGTAGCAGCTTGGTAAAGTGATTCACCTACTTTGGTTTGTGAGTGCAAGAGTGTGACTGGTGACGATGCCTGCTTTAAACGACTATCAACGGAGAAGAACAATTAGCTAATGGACCCAATCTCAGAAGAACCTTAACGGAGCTGGAGGGAATCCTGGCCACAGAGGGGATACTCACTACTCGCCAGACAATCAAGGCCACTATCACCAGATGGGAGAAAGACTGGGAGTGTGAGGGACTGCCCCCCGGAGTGGACCGCCACAGAAGGTGCCAAAAGTCCATTCCCGCTGTATTGACAATGCCATGATGAACAACGACGAGTTGACTGCATCAGATCTGAAGGACATCCTTGTCAAAATGTTTGGTGCAGACAAAGTGCAGTACAGTGGCAGGACTATTGCGAGACTATGGAATGACCTCGGCTGGACCTACAGTACAGCAAAGTATTGCCAGGCGATTCGGGATGCGAACAAGGTGAGGAGATTGGACTGGCGTACCAAAAGAATAGAGGAAAAAGAAGTGTTCAGTGATGTGATATTTACAGATGAGTCCACTGTGCGCTCGAGTGCCACAGGAGGAAGTGTTTTCGCAAGAGAAAGATGCCCAGAAAACTGAAGTATAAACATAAACACCCGCCAAAAGTCTATGTGTTCAGTGATGTGATATTTACAGATGAGTCCACTGTGCACTCGAGTGCCACAGGAGGAAGTGTTTTCGCAAGAGAAAGATGCCCAGAAAACTAAAGTATAAACATAAACACCCGCCAAAAATCTATGTGTGGGGAGGTATATCAAAGTAGGGAGCCATGCAGCTAGTGATTTTTGAAGGCCTCACTTGTACCCTTCATCCAGAAGAACTACCCTGAAAGCCAGCGCCTGTACCAGGACAATGACCCAAAGCACACGGCAGGTATGTCCAGCGGTTCTTTGACATGAACAAAGTGAACTGGTGGAAGAGTCCAGCAGAAAGTCTGGACCTGAACCCCATTGAGGTGTGGGGTTCAATGAAGACCTACCTCGGAGACAAGCACAAACCGAAGAAGCTCGAACAACTCTAAGAAGGGATCCGGACGTACTGGAAGCTCACTCCTGAGGTGTGCACAATATACATTGACCACTTACAAAAGGTGATGCCTGTTGTTATTCAAGAGCAAGGAGCCCCTTCAGGACACTGAAAACGTTTTGCTTATACTTCCGTACGCTGTTGCATGCTTGTAAACATTGTCATTTATTGCTACTTGACCTCTTGCGCTGTTTAAACAAACATTGCGCTGTGAGCATGACACCTAGGGCCAAGGCGGGGCTAGTCCTTTGCAACGTTTAAAACAGTGATGAAAGCATACAAGGAATTTGAGAAAAGATGGAAGGATCACAAGAAGTGAGGTTGTAGAAGCAAGATAAACAGCTAAAGGCCCAACTGGAAACAGCAGGAAAACAGAGAACATTTCTAAAAAAAGTGCTCCTTTTTTCAACCACACACGCCTTGAAGACAGCAAGCTCCTCTCCAGGTTTGTAGATGCTAAGAAACATGTGCTGTCGTCTCAGCCTCTGCAATTTGAACATTTGTCGCTGATCTTCAATTCCTCTCCTTAGCCTTCAAATTTCCAATAATTGTTGCTGTCTAAGTCAATGTCTCACGAAACGATGATTTAAACACAATATCATGGCAAGCAAAATCCCGGCATGAAATTGGTACGCCATCTTAAATATTTAAATAGCAAAAAACACAATTGCTAGTGTCACAAAGAAGTGCAAGTAAACACTAAAATCGACTTGATCTGGATTAAGATTAATCTGGATTGAATTCGGATTAGGTACCATGTAAAAAGGGTCTAACATAAACAATAAATGTGGAATAATACACATACCATGCGGTATAAAGCAAAGCATTAAATCCCTACTCAAAGTATACCAAAAATCAACTCCTGTGAACTCAAGGGAATCTCCAAGTATAACCACGGTTATACTTAACGTTATGCAGAAGGTAAACTGGCCTTTATGCAGTGCTAACTGTATACACATTGAGACGATCTAAAACAATGATCGAGACTCGTATACAGAACTTGTCCCTGGGGTTCTACGAAAGCAGGTATAAAGAAAAGGCACTAAGGAGAATGTCTTCTTGAGCCTGCCTGAGACAGTTCAAATCATACAAAGTGGTAGGGCCCTCCAAATTATAACCTTAGTGTCCACAATACACCAAACTTCAACACCAGCAATTCATACACAACATATAATAATCTCCTCACCTTGTGGAGCTTGACACTAAGGTGACTCACAGTGTAGTCCAACTGGTGAAGTGTGCTCCAAGCATAAATCTGCATGGCTTCTTTTGCAGGCTTACGAGAAACCTCAGAGATAAATTACAAATAAGCACTAGCAAAATACTATAAAAAGCACATCATCAGAATCATCACATGCACTCAGGCCAATGAGCTTGAATGTTCTAACTAAGGAATTAATGAAAACCCAATATAGCTGATAATTCATAGCCCATGCAGCAAAGTTAACTATCACAGTTGTTCTGGTCAATTTCCTTGAAATGGTTTACCATTCACAAGATGACCTACGTAGTTTCCACTGGTTAACTACCCACTCTCACAGCTACAGCAATATGGGAAGAGAATATACGCTGGCTTAAAGCACTCACTCTTCGCCCATGCATCCATGCAGTTTGTTCATGTGAGCCTTCATTACCATCAGCTGTAAGTGAGCGAAAGAACACCAGTAGTTCTGTGGGTGTGATCCATTAGCACCAGGAAAATATATATGAATACACCTACGTACACAATTCAGGCAATTCTTCCTTTAGTACATCTTGTGCAAGTTCCATGTGCGTAGACACTAGTCTAGTGATAACAGCTTCCTCATTGCCATCTCTCTGCACTTCAATGCCTGGTTCCTCCACGACTGTCCCAGCATCCTCCAGCTCATTTATCAAGTTGCCACTCTGTACTAATCCTTGTGCACTACCACCAGTACATTCTGCTTCTACTCTGCTGACAGCACTCTGGTCTGCTACTTGTCTGCTCCCATTATGTTCTCCTGACATTTCAGTGACATCACTACTTTGTCCTCTGACACTACTGCTATGACGACCATGCAATGCTTCCAGTGTGTCATTACCATCATCCTGCTTTGCTTCTGTTCTGTCATTGTCATTGTACTGCTCTGCCACAGTGGCCATCCGCCTACTGTCAACCTGCCACTAGTATTGAATTCTAAGAGCTGGGCTGGATTACTCGATTCTGCAAGCAATCAAGGAAGTACACTCTCAAAATGAGTGACACAGAAGATTAATGCTCATAAGCTGTGCACACATCACACACTAATTGATTACGAAACTTCAGCAAGCAAATGGTCACAGGTAAGTAATACCACACATCAACAGTCAGGGGAGTTGAGCAAGGTCACCCGCATCCAAAATGGCTGATAATTGTGCTCTAAACTGTGTACTCTGCCTATATTGCTCAACCATAAATACTCACACTAGCTGGAAACATCTTGTTTCATCTCGTCTTTAGGTTTCGTGCAATCAATAGGGCTTAAGTAGACCACTCCCCACCGTTCTGCAGCAGTTAGGACGTTTTTGCAAGAGACTTTTGCTAATAACGTATGCGCTCAAGTTATTCATGGATTAAACTTATGTGGTTGGAGGATTTTAGAAAAAATTCGCAGCTAATTTTTGCGAATGTATGTGGTCACAAATTTTATATTACATATATACACTATATTTGTAATAGAAAAGTGAAGTCTGAAGTAAAATGGCTATCCTATTCAGTAGTCAGTTCAGTAGTCAGTTCAGTAGTCATCTTGTTAGTTACATGTCCAAGTTTATCAACTACACAGCTTTGAAAGTAGCGACTGGAGAAAAAAGAACCACGACCCGGGGCCTGAACTCATAGCCTACACCCTAACGCGGAGATTATTTTTGTAAATAGTGCATATACATGTATGTACATATGTGTGTACCTGGATGTCACTGTCAGACCCTGTGTGAACTGCCTCAGCATGACTTAATACCATTGTACGTACATGTGTAGACGTGACATTGGTAAATTGCAGAACCAAACGGACAAGCACATTCTCACCATTCATCAAGGTCAGGTGAGGGAGGACCGCAATAGTAGACAATAAGTGAGACAGAATAGGGTCAAGTTAGCCCAACTCCCTGGCCCCATGG
>MKWU01007663.1_pt1 | contig 10184 bp, 5 predicted proteins | sample 809101 | NCBI WGS metagenome assembly MKWU01 (sample SAMN05860141, study PRJNA318959) | sponge metagenome | host: Aplysina aerophoba | place: Slovenia: Piran, Adriatic Sea, Gulf of Piran | collected 2013-05-07
CTCACCCGACCCGACCGCATACCGCCGCTCGCCGACAGCTACCTGCGCAACACCAGCGAACTGATCGTGTTCGGCGGCACCAAAGCCATCAACCGCACCGCACTACACGACTGGAACCAATAACCGCACACCGCACCGAGCGACGCACCCACAGCACTCGCGGAACCAGCTCAGCCTCACTCGCCTGTTTCGGTCCACCCTTCGGCAATCGCTTGCCGGGCGACATGACTGCGAACCGCCGCATGGACGAAGGCAATGCGGCCGCGACCGACTGAGGTGACCAGCCCAGCAGTGAGCAGGCGCTGGCGATACCGGCTCAAGCTGCGCTTGTCGTGCCGCCACCGCCTGCCGATGTCGGCGATCGAAGCGGAGCCGGGGTCTTCGAGCATTGCGATGAGAAATCGCTTGTCAAGGTCGGAGAGGCGACGCCACAAGGGCGCATAGACATGTTCACCGAACTTGCGGACAGAACCGGCCAGGGCGCGCTCGACGTCATCGGCCGCGATGCCCGCGACCGGGTCTGCGCATTCATCCCACATATCTGCGCCGATGAGCTGAATCAGGTACGGCTGGCCGTCGGAAACCTCGGCTGCAAGCCGAAGCGCTTCGTCGCCGATCTGTGCACCAGCCGTCTCAATTGGTGAACGCAATGCGGTTTCAGCATCGGATATGGCGAGATTGCCGATCTCGTGCCGATTGCAGCGCTGGAGGAAAGTGGCGGCTGCACCGGTCATCAACCGGTCCTCGAGTTCGGGCAGCGCGGCACCTGCGAATGCAATCGGACGCTCGGGGCGGCGAGAGACGAGTTGGAAGATGCCGCCGAATTGCCGGATTTCGGACACGTCGGCTGCGTGGAGCTCGTCGATGGTGATGAGCAGCCCCGTACCTCGCTCAGCGAGGAGGTCACCGAGGTCCGCCAACACCGATTCGAAGTCACGCGGCGCTGCGGAAGGGCCATCAGCCTCGGACGCCGCCTCGGTCTGCACGCTCAGAGCGCCGAGCGAGAAACCGCTCACGACGCGTCCCGGTCGACGACCGTGCTCTGTCTCGAAGTTGTCGAGAAGTCTGGTCGTCTTGCGAGCGATGTCTTCGAGGAGGCCTGACGGCATCGCTCCAGCGCTCGAGACAGTCAGCCATCCGTGGGCCGCTGCACGGTCTTCGAATGCATTGAGCAGCACTGTCTTGCCGGTGCCTCGCAGGCCCCATACGAGCGTCGCATAGTTGGGGCTGCGCACATTCCCAAACACCGTCTCAAAGCCGCCCAGCGCTGCACGGCGCCCTGCGAGCAGCGGGGGGCTGACACCGAATGACGGCGAGAACGGGTTCAACGGTCGAGCCATGATCCAGGCAACCCTCCTACGCGCGTATTGACCTCCAACGGACCGGCCACACGTTTCGCGACGGACACGACCGATGACCAACGAAAGCGTAACTGACGCAGTGTGAACATGCGGGCTGGTTTGTTTTTGCGCAATATTCTTTTTCTGCGCACAAGTCCTCTCAGCAGCGACGGACGGCTCACTGCGACGGCTCGGCCTGCACAAGACGAGCAGGGACATCGCCAAGGCCAGTCTCGATCTGTCGAGCACCGCCATGACGACCTGTCAAATTCCGACATTAGAAGCCGACAAATTTCGGCATTATCAACTGTCGAGAATCGGTAGTCTGGAATGGTGACGTCGGTGACACCGTATGTGCCGCGCTTGGCAGATCGGCTCATTGGGGACCTGCTCGCGGAACTGCCGGCGCTTGCAGTCGTCGGACCTCGGGCGTCGGGCAAGACGACAACCGCAGCACGCCATGCGCGCACCACGATCCAGCTCGACAGGCCAGCGCAGGCATTGGCCGTTGCCGCCGACCCCGACGCAGCGTTGCGAGGCCTTGACGAGCCCGTCCTGCTGGACGAGTGGCAGGAAGTCCCCGAAGTCCTTGGCGCGGTGAAACGGGCGTGCGACGCCGAGCCGCGGCCCGGCAGGTACATCCTGACCGGATCGGTGCGGGCCGAGACCCAAACCCGGACCTGGCCGGGCACCGGGCGCGTGACCCGACTGGAGATGTACCCGCTCACAGCAGGCGAGCAGCACCGCTCGACGACTGCTCCTCTCCTGGACCGGATCGCCGACATGATGATGGGCGGAGCCGATTCAGGGCAGCGTGACCGACCGGTGCCGCAGTTCTCCGATCAGCAGGATCTGACCACGAGACCGGAGCCGCTTGGCCTCGATCCGTGGACGGGACTGCGGCTCGATGCGCCGTCCTTGCCCGACTACGTGAACATGGCGATTCGAGGAGGCTTCCCCCAAGCGACCCTGACCGTGGGCGAGCAAGCTCGGCGCCACTGGCTGAGCAGCTACATCGACGAGGTAGTGACGCGTGACGCATCCGCAGCGGGAGCGGGAGCGTCAACCGACGCCTCAAAGCTGCGGCGCTACTTCGAGACGTACTGCCTCAATTCGGCCGGAGTCACTGACGACGCTGCCATCTACAGCGTCGCGGGCATCGACCGTCGCACTGCGCTCGCGTATCACGAACTGCTCGACCGCCTCTACGTCATCGGAGACCTCCCGGCATGGTCGTCGAACCGGCTCAAGCGCCTGTCGCGTATGCCCAAACGACTGATGATCGACTCGTCGCTGCTGGCATCGGTCACGGGCGCGAACGAACGCTCCGTGATGCGCGACGGTAACCTGCTCGGCCGGCTGCTGGAGACCTTCGTCGTTGCGCAACTGCGAGCGCAAGCGACCGTCAGCGAACACCGCTGCTCGCTGTACCACCTTCGGCAGCATCACGGACGCCATGAGATCGACGTCATCGCCGAACTCGACGCCCACACCGTGATCGCGTTGGAGATCAAAGCCACTGCGTCACCCACGGCGGACGACGCCAGGCATCTGGCGTGGTTCCGCGACGAAGCGGGTGGCCGTTTCATGGCAGGAATCATCCTGCACACCGGCGCAGCGACCGTTCAGATCGGAACCGGCATCTGGGCGCTACCGATTTGCAGCCTGTGGTCCTAGCCGAGCGCGCTGCGAGCCAGTGACTTCCGTAACGACGCCACGTTCAACAGATTCGACCGCGGTACCGGCGAGGTGATCGTGTTCGACGGCACCAAGGCCATTCAACCGAACCGCGCTACGCGAATGGGACCGATAGCCGCGCACCGCACCGAGCGAGGCGTCCGCGGGTGCGATCTGCACATGGCTGCCGGCCGCGACCGCGGAGTAGGCGATGTCGATGAGGTCGGTCGCTGCGCCGACAGTGGCTGTGTATGTGCCTACGGCGGTGTCGAAGGCGGGACTGAGACCGATCTCCGCGCCAACGGCGCTGCCCGGTCCGATGGCGGGACGGACTGTCGTGCTCACAGGCACGTCACCGGTAGAGGCGCTCGAAACCGGCAGGCTCGTAGTCGAAGGGCATTTCGTCGGAATCGTCGTCCCAGCCCCAGCACACGAGCCTGCGGTCAACGGTGAGCGCGCACGTATGTTCGTAACCGGCAGCGATGTCGATATGGCTGCCAGAAGGCGGCTCGGACTGGCCGTCGTCGTTCCAGCCCCAGCACACCGCAGCACCGTCGACAGTCAGCGCGCAGGAGTGATAGTGGCCAATGGCGATGCGGGTATAGCTGCCGAGCGGCGGCTCGGACTGACCAAATTCATTATCGCCCCAACACACCGCAGCGTCATCGGCGGTGAGCGCACACATATGCCGGTCCCCGGCGGCGATGTCGATGTAGCTGCCCGGCGGCGGCTCGGACTGACCAAATTCATTATCGCCCCAACACACCGCAGCACCCGCCGCCGTCAACGCGCACGCAAACCCGCGACCGAGGGTGATGTGGGTATAGGGGCCCGAAGGCGGCTCGGACTGACCAAATTCATTACCGCCCCAACACACCGCAGCACCCGCCGCCGTCAACGCGCACGCAAACCCGCGACCGAGGGTGATGTGGGTATAGGTGCCCGAAGGCGGCTCGGACTGACCAAATTCATTATCGCCCCAACACACCGCAGCACCCGCCGCCGTCAACGCGCACGCAACACTGCCAGCGGCGACGACGTCGGTATAGACGCCCGGCGGCGGCTCTGCCTGCCGGTAGCCGTTGAACCCGCCGCAGCGCAGCGTGCTGTCGGCCAGCAAGCCACACGCGAACCCAGCCCCGCTGTCAATCTCGAGGAACTCCGCGGCCCGCGCGGGGGCAGCGGGCAGTGGATAATGCCCGACGATATTGCCTGAACTCGTGCCGATACAGTCGAATGCGCCGCCGATGAGCACGCCGCAGGTGATCAAGGACGACGCGGAAATCTGCCTGAACTGCGCCCGGTACACGCCGCCCGGCGCTACCGACACGTAGTCGCGCAGCGGCGGCGACAGATCCGCAGGGTCAGCGACCGCAGTGACGACCGGCGTGTCCCACACCCCCGTCGGGCCGTCGGCGCTGCACGCCGCAGCGGCGACCAGCGCTGTGCAGCAGACGACCACGACACGGACGGGCACCCGAAGCCCGGCGACGCTCACGGGCGCGTCACCTCGATGGTGTAGGCGGCTTGGCTGACCGGCGCGCTGGGCAGTTCGCGTTTCACCACAGTGACAACGAGCCTGACGCGAGTGGTCTGACCCGCCGCCAGCCTGACCTGGTGACCGTCCACGGCGAGCGAGGCGTCCGCAGGCGTGACCTGCACATGGCTGTCGGCCGCGACCGCGGAGAAGGCGATGTCGATGAGATCGGTCGCAGCGTCGACAGTGGCTGTGTATGTGCCGGCGGCGGTGTCGAAGGCGGGACTGAGACCGATCGCCGCGCCAACGGTGCAGTCTGTTTTGATGGCAGAGCTGTCATACTCATGAGCGGATCAGCGGTAGAGACGCTCGAGCCCGGCCGGCTCGTAGTTGAACGGCATATCTGCGGCTTCGTCGTGCATGGATCCCCAGCACTCGAGCCTGCGGTCGACAGTGAGCGCGCAGGTGTGCAGGTAGCCCGCGGTGATGTCGATGAACGCGTCCGGCGGCGGCTCGGACTGGCCGTCGTCGTTCCAGCCCCAGCACACCGCAGCACCCGCCGGGGTGAGCGCGCAGGCGTGATAGCTGCCAGTGGTGATGCGGGTGTAGGTGCCCGGCGGCGGCTCGGACTGGCCGTATTCGTTGTCACCCCAGCACACCGCAGCACCCGCCGGGGTGAGCGCGCACGCGAACCCGCCGCCGAGGGTGATGCGGGCGTAGGTGCCCGACGGCGGTTCGGACTGGCCGTATTCGTTGTCACCCCAGCACACCGCAGCACCCGCCGGGGTGAGCGCGCACGCGAAATCGCCGGCGGCGCTGATTTGGGTGTAGCTGCCCGACGGCGGCTCGGACTGGCCGTAGTCGTTCCAGCCCCAGCACACCGCAGCACCCGCCGGGGTGAGCGCGCACGCGAACCCGCCGCCGAGGGTGATGCGGGCGGAGGTGCCCGACGGCGGCTCGGACGGGCCGGGGTCGTTGCGTCCCCAGCCCCCCGCAGCACCCGCCGGGGTGAGCGCGCACGCGAACCCGGCGGCGACGTCGACATGGGTGTAGGTGCCCGAAGGCGGCTCGGCCTGCCGGTAGCCGTTGAACCCGCCGCAGCGCAGCGTGCCGTCGGCCAGCAGCCCGCATGCAAAATTGCCCCCGTTGGCGATCTGGACGAACTCCGCGGCCCGCACGGCGGTCGCCGGGGGCAGTTTCCCGTCGATGTCACTCGAACCTTGGCCGAGACAGACGGATCCGCCGTCGATGCGCACCCCGCAGGTGGTCACATATGACGTGGAAATTTGCCTGAACTGCGCTGGGGCGATGAAGCTGTAGTCGCTCAGCGGCGGCGACAGATCCGCAGGGTCAGCGACCGCAGTGACGACCGGCGTATCCCACACCCCCGTCGGGCCGTCCGCGACCGTGGTGACGACCGGCGTATCCCACACCCCCGTCGGGCCATCGGCGCTGCACGCCGCCGCGCCGAACAGTGCTATGCAGCAGCCAAGCACGACACCGACGGGCACGCGAAGCCGGGCGACGCTCATGGACGCGTCACGTCGATCATGTAGATGGCTTGACTGACCGGCGCGCTGGGCAGTTCGCGTTTCACCACAGTGACAACGAGCCTGACGCGAGTGCTCTGGCCCGCCGCCAGCCCCGACCTGGTGACCGTCCACCGCAGCCGAGGCGTCCGCAGGCGTGACCTGCACCCGGCTGTCGGCCGCGACCGCGGAGTAAGCGATGTCGATGAGGTCGGTCGCTGCGCCGACAGTGGTTGTGTATGTGCCGGTGGCGGTGTCGAAGGCGGGGCTGAAACCGACCGCAGCGCCAACGGTGCCGCCTGGTCCGATAGCGGGACGGACTGTCGCGCTCACAGGCACATTACCGGTAGATGCGCTCGAGACCGGCAGGCTCGTAGTCGAACGGCGGGTCGTCGACGGGTTCAGGGTCGTACAAGGCTCCCCAGCACTCAAGTCTGCGGTCCACGGTGAGCGCGCAGGTGTGCCGGAAACCGGGGGCGATATCGATGTAGCTGCCCGGCAGCGGCTCGGACTGGCCGTCGTCGTTCCAGCCCCAGCACACCGCAGCACTCGTCGCCGTCAACGCGCAAGCGTGATAGGCGCCAGTGGTGATGCGGGCATAGCTGCCCGGGGGCGGCTCGGACTGACCGTGCTCGTTGTCACCCCAGCACACCGCAGCGTCATCGGTAGTGAGCGCGCACGCGAAATAGCCGGCGGCGGTGACATGGGTATAGATGCCCGAAGGCGGTTCTGCCTGGCCGTGGTCGTTGCGTCCCCAGCACACCACCGCTCCAGCCGGGGTCAGCGCGCACGCGAAACCGGCGGCGGCGGTGACATGGGTGTAGATGCCCGAAGGCGGTTCTGCCTGGCCGTGGTCGTTGCGTCCCCAGCACACCACCGCTCCAGCCGGGGTCAGCGCGCACGCGAAACTGCCGGCGGCGGTGACATGGGTGTAGATGCCCGAAGGCGGTTCTGCCTGCCGGTAGCCGTTGAACCCGCCGCAGCGCAGCGTGCCGTCGGCCAGCAAGCCGCACGCAGAACTGCCGCCGCTGGCGATCTGGACGAACTCCGCGGCCCGCGCGGGGGTCGCGGGCGGCAAGTTCCCGTCGATGTCGCTCGAATCCTCGCCGATACAGGAGAACCCGCCGCCGATGAGCACCCCGCAAGTGCTCCAACCCGCTGACGAGATCTGCCTGAACGGCACGCTGTACACGCCGCCGGGCACTACGGCCACGTAGTCGCGCAGCGGCGGCGACAGATCCGCAGGGTCAGCGACCGCAGTGACGACCGGCGTGTCCCACACCCCCGTCGGGCCATCGGCGCTGCACGCCGCAGCGGCGACCAGCGCTGTGCAGCAGCCAAGCACGACACCGACGGGCATGCGAAGCCCGGCGACGCTCATGGGCGCGTCACGTCGATGGTGTAGATGGCTTGACTGACCGGCGCGCTGGGCAGTTCGCGTTTCACCGCAGTGACAACGAGCCTGACGCGAGTGGTCTGGCCCGCCGCCAGCCCGACCTGGTGACCGTCCACCGCAGCCGAGGCGTCCGCAGGCGTGACCTGCACCTGAGAGCCGGCCGCGACCGCGGAATGAGCGATCTCGATGAGTTCGGTCGCGGCGTCGACAGTGGCTGTGTATGTGCCGACGGCGGTGTCGAAGGCGGGACTGAGACCGATCGCCGCGCCGATGGTGCAGTCTGTGTCGCAGGTCACGGGGCGGATGCTGAGCGTGTCGAGGGCGGCGTCGGGTCGGGGCACGATGACGGTGTACACGCGTTCGGTGCTGTTGTACGGATGCGTGACAGTGACGGTAATGGTGACCGGCTGCCCGCCGCTGAGCTCGACCTGGTGGCCCGCGAGCGTCGGGCGGCCGTCTGGGGGGCTGATCTTCACGGTGCCCGGTGGCGCGGTGAACGGCATCGACTCCGCAGTGACACTCACGTAGCCCGTATCGGGACGCGACGACGCGATGTAGGTACTGGTGTCGGGATCGAAGCCGGCGACGAGGCCCCCGGCGCGTGCGCAGGCGCCGGTCGGGCAGCTCACCTGGAGGCGGGTGAGCTTGCCGGCGAGCGGCGGGGTGACCTGGCCGAGGTCGTCGCGTCCCCAGCACGTCACATAGCCGCCGAGGGCGCCATGCGGCGGGGGTGCTGCGATGCGGCGCACAGCGCACACATGGTCGTCGCCGGCGTCGACGCTGATGAAGCCGGTTCCCGTGGGCGCGTCCGAGACCTGGCCGTAGGTGTCGTCGCCCCAGCAGGCGACGCCGCGATCGGTGCGCAGCCCGCAGGTGATGTCGCGGTGAGCGCTCAGCGCAGTGAACTTGACCCCCGCCGGGGGCTCGGTGGCACCGGTGACATCGGCCGCGTCGCGCCGCGACTCGCCCCAGCACACCACAGTGCCGAGGTGATACAGCGCGCAGCTGTGATAGCGGCCCGACGCGACCTGCGTGAAGCCGCCCGCTCGCGTCGCAGCGACGCGGCGGTGGTCGGACTGGCCGTCGTCGTTGGAACCCCAGCATTCGATGTGCCCGCCGGTCTTGATGCCGCAGCCGTGCAGCCAGCCCGCCGACAGATGCACGAAGCGGGCATCGGCGGGCACCAGATGGCGGCCGTCGCTGAACGGCGACCGGTCCGGGGGATGCATCCAGCACACCGCGTTGGCGCCGCTGCGCGCCTGGCCCACGACGGGGACAGCCGTGTCGGGCCGCAGGCCGCACGTGAACAGGTTCCCCACGCTGACCTGGCTGAACGCCCCCCGGCCCGAATACTCCAAGCCGCTGGCGGCCGTGCCTATACCCCAGCAACGAGCCAGGCCCCGCCCGTCGACGCCTGCGACGCCGTCGTCGAGGATCCCGCAAGCATGACCGCCGGTGCCAGGGGTGCTGAAGTCCTGGCTGGCCTCGATGCTGCTGTACTTCACCCGCGGCGGCATCGAGCGCCCGTCAGCGTCATCGCCCCAGCACTCCACCGCACCGCTGTGCCGCAACGCGCACGTGTTCTCCCCGCCCGCCGCCACCGCCACGAATACACCCGCACGATCCGACGCCTCCACATGCTGCCCAATGACCAGACGGCCCAGCTTGGCAAGCGCCCCAGCCGGATCGACAACGCCCCAGCCCAGCTCGTCGCTGCGACCCGAGACGCCCGCCGACCGCCGCGCAGACGACTCCAGCGCCTCGCGCACCTGCCCAGGCGTCGCCTGCGGATACCGATTCAGCAAATGCGCCACCACACCGGCCACGAACGGCGCCGCCATCGACGTGCCCGACTTGTAGGCCACCCAGCTCGCGCACGGCCCCGGATCGACAGATGTGACTGTACGCAGCATCGGCGCGGGAGCAGTCTTGCATTCGGAACTCAACGGATCGGTGCCGCACCCCAACGGCACCCAGCCATCGATCTTGCCGTCCTTGTCAGGGTCCTCTTCTGTGCAGTCCAGCAGCGGCACCGTCGACAGGATCCCGCCGCCGGGCGCGGCGATGTCCACCAGCCGATTCGCGCTGCTCGTCGCACGACGAGAACCGTCGCGGTTGACTGCCGCGACCGAGATCACGTCGTGCTCATACAGCGACGGGAAGAACTCGCGATGCCGCACCCACTTACAGATCCGGTCAGCTTGGTCGCGGTCTGGACGAGGGCGCCCGCAGTTGCCGACTGCTGCGACGGTGACGATGCCTTGCATGGACGCGGCGCGCAGCGCGAGTTCCAGCGTGTCGCCGCTGATTCCCTTGCCCGGCAGTTCGATCCCGCCGACCTCGACGGTCTCACTGCTCCCGGCGGTCTTGGACAGCGACATGTTGATCACCTGAGCGCCTGCGTTGATCGCCGCGGCGACGCCCGCGGTGACGCTCAGACCGGCGGTGCCCGTGGGGCAGTTGTCGAGCTCGAGCACCCGCACCGGCAGGATCGACGCTTTGGGGGCCACCCCGGCCACGTACTGGTTCGCGGCGCCTGCTGAGGTGTCGTGCTCTGCGGCGATGATCCCCGCCACATGAGTGCCGTGACCGTGCTGGTCGGTGTCGTGGCAGCCGCCGAGGCTGCGCACGACCCGGTCGTCGAGATCGGTATGGGCCACAGCCACGCCGGTGTCGAGCACAGCGACGACGATCTGGCGTCCGTCGTCGCTGTTGCCGTTCGTCGGGTCGCCGTCACCGATCCATTCCCGCCACAGCCGAGACAT
>MKWU01007665.1_pt1 | contig 10183 bp, 15 predicted proteins | sample 809101 | NCBI WGS metagenome assembly MKWU01 (sample SAMN05860141, study PRJNA318959) | sponge metagenome | host: Aplysina aerophoba | place: Slovenia: Piran, Adriatic Sea, Gulf of Piran | collected 2013-05-07
CCCAATGCTAACTGGACCAGTGGGGCTGGCTGTCACAGTCACATTGGCAGGACCACACTCCTCACCTGTGAAGCAGGTACAGCCACATTACAAGCAGACTCTCCATGCATCACCCCTGTGCTGTGCAGGTATGCCCCCCACCAACACAGTGAGGCATTGCTGCGTGTGCTGCAGCTGAGTCCTTAGTCCGCACTGCTTGCCACACTCACCACTTGGTGTCACCAGGACAGTTCTGTTGTTCGTGCCAACAACACAGGTGTACTCCCCTGCCTCAGCACAGGAGAAACTGTTTTTGTTGATGCGAAGGTTCACAGCTGAACCTGGCTGGCTGCCAGCTGCCTTGTAGTCGACCAGCCGTCCGCCTTTGTTCTTAGGAAGCTCCATTCCACTCTCATCCAACCACTGCAGAGGCTTGAGGCCTGTCGTGGTGACGCAGGCGCAAGTCAGTTTGTGCCCAGTGGTGGTGGTGTCCCTCCTGGCCAGCTCTTCAGCCGTGAGGCCAGTGAACACAACTCTCTCTTGCTGACTACCAAACATGTAGAATGTCAATGCACATTCTTCCTGTTCTCCGGCATTGACCACAGTACCTGGAAGAAGAGGGAAGCTACCAACATGTCCTTGAGTTGGATGAGAGTAACACTTCACACTCCCACCACTACGGTAAGCAGGTCATGTGTGCAGCTATATACAGTAGCACAGACCAGACCGGCAGGTACAATGTCAATGCACATTGTTGGGCCGTGGTGGTCAGAGCTGGATGAGGAGCGGGTAGGAGCAGGGGAGAGGAATTGGTTGGAGGGACACTGCTTTAGGGCAGCGGTGGAGGGAGAGACAGGCACAGATCAGCTTACCGAACCACGTCAGGCAAACGAGAAAGAGCGGCAGCCACCCTCCGCGGTCCATCTTCGTCCACTCGGATAGCACGTGCCCCCATTACACCATCGACCTGAAGCCCTGTAAGCGGCGTGCTGCACGATGTGGCCGGCTCTTCTTGCTCTCAGCATCTACTCGATCGGTTAGTGAACGCACGCCCGTGTAGCGATCCACACACCAGTAGGTGTTTGAGCTGCTGCTTGGCCAACGACCGAGAGCCAGCTGCATGGAGGAGCGATGTGGTAAGAGGCACTCGATCGACGTTGACACTGCACCAACTGAGCGCTTTCCCGCTCTTCTCTGTCCAGGAACGGCCGAAGAGGTGACCACTATGCCCGCGCAAGAGCACTTCGCACCCTCATATTGTGACGTGTTAACAAATAGTATGCACACCAATGCGTACAAAATTGTAGCGAGCAGGCACATCAAAACTTTACTGGGTGAAGGTACGGATTACAGACATCGCTACAGGGACTTCAGCCATGCAATGTACTAGGTGGGTCTCGCTCAGGCTCGCCCCAAATATGGATCTCTGAGGACTACACGAATTATAGGGAGTCAAGACTGTTTGTGTACATCACATCACATAATATTATGTACCTGGCCCCAGTCTGAACATTATATATTACGGAATGCATGTATTATGAGAATTATGTTCTTGGCAAATTTTGAAGCTGAGTGATTGATATCATTTCGCTACAATATCATTATTGTGAAATTTATACTGTTACAAATGTCATTGTGAGATTTATGAACTAGCTGAAACTATTGTGCTGTCAGATAGATATAAGCATGTGTATAGTACGTATGTGCATGCATTGTGTACAATGACATATAAATAAATATTATATATTATACTAAGTCTTACAATTTGTTCATGCACTTATATACAATTAAGAACACCCAGTAACTGTGTAGTCCTCCACTACCCAATGTTCACTGAGCTGCATCCTGAGCAGGTGACGTCACCACAGAGCACGTCCACACACACCTGGTAGTCTCTGCCGGCTGTCAGCTGGGCTCGAGACATGAAGAACAGGGAGGTCTTGCTGCCGAGTGTGATGCTGGTCTCTGCCCCATGGGTGCTCACGTCACTGAAACGAAGTGTGGAGGAGGGACATAGCCCCTGCCAGCGCACTAGCACGCCAACTGAGCCAATCACACGCAATGTCACCTTCACTTGTCCGTCATCCTTGCATACTGGGGAAATTGACATGACAAGCAAGGTATACACACAGTAACAGAATAGTTGACAAATGTCACTGATAGGGTGTAAACCACACTGATTGTTCATGTGACAGGAGTGAATGACCATGTGTGTGAAGATTGTGTCTGACGTGTACTGAGCTGTAGTGTGGGTACTAGTAATCTCTATATGGGTGTGGGTATCAGGGACTATTAGTTTGTAAATAAGATCCCCTGACACCCTGACACCCTGACACCCTGACACCCTGATACCATGACACCCTGATACTCTGAGTGTGAGTTGAGCGACAGAGCAATTGAGGTGTCTGGAGGACAACAGGCATGTGACGCATCCTGTATTGGGTAGACTCACCATTTGCCACAGGTCCAGGACTGGTCATGGTGGGCGGGGCAAGTGTGGTTGAGGTGGGTGGGGGAGATGTGGTTGAGGCGGGTGGGGCAGGTGTAATTGAGGTGGTCAGGGGAGGTGTGGTTGAGTTGGGCGAGGAAGGTGTGGTTGAGTTGGGCAGGGAAGGTGTGGTTGTGGTGGGCAGGAGAGGTGTGGTTGAGGTGGGCGGAGGAGATGTGCTTGAGGTGGGTGGGAGAAGTGTGGTCACTGTTGACGGAGGAAGTGTGGTCACTGTTGATGGAGGAGGTGTGGTCACTGTTGATGGAGGTGTGGTCACTGTTGATGGAGGAGGTGTGGTCACTGTTGATGGAGGAGGTGTGGTCACTGTTGATGGAGGAGGTGTGGTCACTGTTGGAGGAGGTGTCGTCTCTGGTGGGGGAGGTGGTGTCTCTTTTGATGGAGGAGGTGTGGTCACTGTTGATGGAGGTGTGGTCTCTGTTGATGGAGGAGGTGTGGTCACTGTTGATGGAGGAGGTGTGGTCACTATTGACGGAGGAGGTGTGGTCACTGTTGATGGAGGAGGTGTGGTCACTATTGATGGAGGAGGTGTGGTCACTGTTGATGGAGGAGGTGTGGTCACTATTGATGGAGGAGGTGTGGTCACTGTTGATGGAGGAGGTGTGGTCTCTGTTGATGGAGGAGGTGTGGTCACTGTTGATGGAGGAGGTGTGGTCACTGTTGATGGAGGAGGTGTGGTCACTGTTGATGGAGGTGTGGTCTCTGTTGATGGAGGTGTTGTCTCTGTTGATGGAGGAGGTGTGGTCACTGTTGATGGAGGAGGTGTGGTCACTGTTGATGGAGGAGGTGTGGTCACTGTTGATGGAGGAGGTGTGGTCACTGTTGATGGAGGTGTGGTCGCAGTTGGTGGCCTGGAAGGTTTAGCAGTGGTGGATACTGGACTGGCAGTGGCACAAGGTGGGGTGACTGTACGTTAGGAGAGAGAGGACAACAGATCGATCAGTGTTAGCCGGTGGTCAGTGCATGCCACGTTCAGCAGCCTCACTCACCTCCCTTGGTGTGCAGCATGTTGCAGGCAGGTTCGCCCACACCAGCACCGTTGACTGCCGTCACACAGACACGATACTCCATTCCAGGAAGAAGGCCATACATTGCAAACAGTCCCACTCTGCGGGTCATAGTGGGCAGCTTGTGCTGCTGCTGGGCGTGGCAGGAGGCGGGGCTTGGGGTGGCAGTGAGCATGTAGTGTAGAATGTCCCCGTTGGGCTGGTTTGGAGAGGAGTAAATGATGAAGGCAGAGTGTTCCTGAACAGTCTGGGGGTTGATCCTGACGGACGGCTGTCCAGGGACTGGGACATGGAGAGACAGGGTGAGGGGGGGTATATAAGGGAGGGAAAGATGGCAGAACAAGTTAATGTAATCTGTTCTCAAACCAAGTCTGTATACAATGATGTGGTAGAGTGCTATGATGATTATTATCTAGCAAATTATCTAGGAATGACCTGAGCAATCGATCGCATAGCAATGAACACAGGAAGTCTATTTGACTACAACAGTCTTCATCAACTAAAACTGTAGTTCACAGTGATCTTCGTGGTCAAGACATCCTACGACAGACATACAATCAATCTTCACTCGTCACCGGGCACTGAATGTCAGGGAAGTGGTGACTGCTCACCTGCCTCCTTTGTTCTGGCTGGAAGGAACTCAGAGAAGGGGCCCTCCCCGGCAGCATTAAAGGCCTTGACTCGGACTCGGTATGTCTTCCCAGCCAGCAGCTCCTCGAAGGTGGTGGTCACACACTGCTTTGCCCGAGTCACTTGCCTCCACTGGGTTGGCTGTCCTGGGCAGTGCAACTCCACTTTGAACCCAGTGATCTGTCCGTTTCTGTCCTCTTTCTCTGGCACACACCAAGTGACGACCACGGCGTGTGTCTGGCAGTCGACTGTGACATTGGTTGGAGCACCAGTGGGAGCTGGAGGGGTGAGGGGATGAGGTGAGAGGGAGGGGGAGTGGGAGGGGGGGGGGGAAGGGGAGGGGGGGCATGAGAGGGGGGGGGGGGGGGGGGGGGGGGGGGGGGAGGGGGAGGGGGAGCATGAGAGAGTGAGGTGGGTAGGAAGGTGAGAGTTAAAGGTGAAGAGAGGAAAAGGAACAGTAGTTTTCTGACAGGGTGGAGGGAGTACTGATGGGGGAGATTTGTGTGGGAAGTAGGTGGACCAACCCACAATGATACTACAAACAAACACTTGCTATTTGGGTGAACCCATATATATGCATCACACAACATTTTACATGTCAGCATATACCTACATATATAGTCGCTGCTGCCAACAGCATGCACACGTACATACTCACCATGAATAGCTGTCCTGAACCTCAGCCTTACAGGTTCACTCTTCCCAACTGAATTGGCAGCAACAACAAGTACCCTATAACGCGTGTTCTCCTCCAATCCACTCAGTTTGGAGCAGTACAGCTGCTGCCCACTCAGGAAGGGTACCACCAAGCTCTGGTTGCTCATGCTCAGCGTCTTGTGAGTTGGCCCATACTTAAGGACAAACTCACGGACAGAGTTCTGTGTGGGTGCCTTCCAGCACACCGTGGTGGTGCTGAAAGAGACATTGAACACTCCCACTTCACGTGGAGGGGGAGGGGCTAGAGAGAAGATGGGAGGAGCATCATACGTACATTAGTAGTAATAGTATTCATTGAATTGCACAATAGTCACGAGAGGTATGTACATGTAGGACGCCGGCTTAATAAGGAGCATGGCATTACATTCCAGTGTGATGCTCTGTGGTGGCAAGCAACAGGACAATGGATTCGACCCTCAGCACATGCCAAGATAGCAGGCAGAGCAGGTGTGTGTGACTTCCATGTCCAATGCTGCCCTGTTAGACTGCTCCTCTGGTAATGTATGCACCTGTGCACTCTTACATGTGTGTGGTGCGCACTGCAGGTTGGCTGAGGTGTGCAGGCTGGCAACACAGGGGGCGTAGTCTGTGCTATTAATGCACAGCCGCTTCGTGATTATTGTCCCGTTGGCACACTGCACACTGCAGTCACTCACATGACTAAAGTGCTGGAGTGGTGGAGTCTCAGATGTCTCAGTGTTGAGTGCCATCAGAACATATGAGAGAGACTCCACCATTCCAACACTGTAATCATTCAAGTGAACACGGTGTGCAGTGTGCAGTTGTGAATAACTGCATCGCTCATGCATGCTCCTTGCAATGCACTTCTAATTCTGTACAATGCATATATATAACTATATATAAATACAACACACACACACCTACCAGCTAGGTTGGTGAGTACAGTGACCCATCCACTCCAAGGCCCCGTCCCCTGACTGGTGTGGGCCGCTGCGCGTACACAGTACATAGTCTGCTCCTGCAGGCCTTGCAAACTAACTGAGTTCATCCCAGCTGCCATGGTAACACGAGCTGGCTCGCTGCACTGGTCCATCCCACAAACACAGTACTCGACTGTGTAGCCTGTTATGATGCCATTGGCCAGTTCAGGGGTGGGGGGGTGACATGTTACCATGATGACAGAGTTGCTGAATGGCTTGGCCTCAACAGACGAAGGTGGTCCATCAGGAGCTACATATGTACATACGGAAGAAGGCGTAGGTAAGCACTAAGCAAGACAACAGTATATGCAAGCACACATTCAGGTGGCACTATTGTATCCTGCTAGTAAAACCACCACTTGTACATGTACCACTTTCTCTGTGCCGTTATAGCCGGTTTTTGCCTCTCTACTTAAAAGCACTCCTGAACTTACCAGCTTCTGCTGTTGTTGCCATGACAGCGGCAGTGAACACACCCACACCAAAAGCATTTACGGCTGCCACTGAAAGGGCATACTCTGTCACAGGTTTTAAGCCATCCACTGTGAACCTCATAGAAGAACCAGATTGGCTGTCGACGGTCTGAGGAGCAGTGTGGTGCTCTGTCTTTCCCGTGGCGACAGTGGTGACCTGGACCATGTAGCTGGTCACAGGCCCACCGAGGAGGCTGTCGTTGACTGGACCGTACCAGAGGAGGTCCACTGATCTTCCCAGTGACGAGAGCGGCTGCAGGTGGCGTGGAGGGTTTCCAGGTGCTGTGAGAGGAAGGAGAAATTGGTGGAGCAGTGAGAATTCACGTGTAGTGCTCTGTGATCAGGCTGGATAGGTTAACGAGACACATGATGCTTAATTTTGTGTGGTTGTCAACTCAGAACATTATACTTATTACTGTAACAAACAGTTCCATTAATTCACAAATGCTAGTAGTTATAACTATGTAATTACTTGTATTGTCTTTAGTCTACTTGTTGTCCTTCCCTTTTCACATGTATGGGTGATCATAAACTAGTTTCAACTTGAATCATTTCAAATCTACATCTGTATATAGTCAGCTTCACTCACTCTTCACTTTAAGTACCACTGACACAGCTGGGCTGTAGGGACCCGCTCCTGCCTCGTTGTGCATTCTCACTTGCACAGTGACACTGCTGAGAGGAGTGAGACCACTGATGGTGGTGCAGGTGTCCTTTCCACCGGCAGAGTAGAGTGTATTTGGACAGCCTTGAGTGCACCGGATGGTGTAGCCGGTCGGCTGGCCATTTTGCTCTGTCTCTGTAGGCTCTGTCCAGCACACCTCCAGTTCCCTGTGTGACCTTGGGACTGCTGTAATGTTGCGAGGGGGAGCAGTCGGAACTGCACAGAGAAAGTTGAAAGGTCAGATAGTTGTGTGCCATATTGTATGTGCTATAATATGATTATTTGTATAATGTTCATATAATTATACATAAATTAAGTCAATTGTTGTCATAGATATATAACATATAATTATATAGATATATACTATTATAATATATATATATATTATATTTGTAAATCATAACTCTTAGCCCTTATCCCCCGCACTCCACTAATGGTACGGCATACCTGTAGCTGGGAGCTGGAAACGTCCGATGAATCCACTTCCAGCGTTGCAGAGAAGTGCTTTAACGTCTTCATCCCGTTCCGCGCCGCAAGTGCCTGCCACCGCGTATGTGTACGCGGCGCCGCTCTGCAGACCGTAGATTTGCGCGAACCTCCCGCTGCCGATGAATTGGCAGCTGGCGGCGCCACACTGGCGCCCGTCCTTGAGGTAGCAAAGCCAGTAGGAGTTGGGGCAGGAGCAGCGGCCGCGGGCGAGGAGCAGGAACGGTACGGAGCCTCGCGCGTTCACCTTCACCTCGCCTTTGCTTGGGTCGGCGGGGCACACTGCAGCAAAGTAGCAGGCCCATAGGTTCACACACTGCTTAGTCGCTCCTGCACGCCCACGCAGCGTACGTAGCTATCTACCAGGCTAACTGCAGCTAACTTACAGCCCAGACTGCCGCGGCCTGTCAGCATCAGTGCCAGGACTACTACTAGTGTGAATGTCTGCATCCTCTCTTGCAGGGAGTCGAATGCACGTCGATCACCAAACGTACGACCCAGGTCTTATATCCACATTGTTAATTAATCATTGCTGACATTTGTTGCATGTCGGTGACATCACGTGATAAACGTATGACATAATGGGTTAAAAGTGCTGTGTACATACATGTCAAGCAAGTCCCTCTGACGCTGGGAGGACAAAGTCCTTCAGGAATGAGACAGCGTCATCCTTCTCCAAGTCCAGCTGCATGAAGCGGTCCACAATAGCAGAACACCTGAGCACAGAAAGCACTGGCATCAATCCTTCAACACAGCACGCTCACTTGTAGGGTTTCAGGAACACAGCCCACACAGAGGTATTCACTTCCAGACAATGGAACTTTGGGGTTTCGTCACTCAGTCCTGGTCTCAGAGGTGGCTGTCTGCGTGAACAGTGTCCCTCTGCTGCACAAGTGACCACTGGCTGGAGGAAATGCAGTGGTCTGCTCAACAGCTTACCCTTTGGAAATTACACTCAGAACGTACCAGTTATGGCATCAGTCACAATGTAGCAATGGGCCCCTACAATATCACGACTGACATCTAGTAAAGCAAGTACTGTAGCTCTTCTCTCCAAGAGACTCCACCAGCTCAACTGGTGATGCGAGTGGAGCTAGCAAGGGACATGAGTGTGAGAATGGAATGTCTCCAAATGATGACCAAAGTGCCACAAGGTGCGTGTACTGTGACCGCATGTGTCGGCTCATTTCATCTCAACCATCAGCTCGACAACTGAAGAAGGGTGGCAATTAGCCAATTCTTCAACTTTGCCCAGAGCTGTGATCTGCTATGTGGCCAAATGATCCGCCATGATACCTTTCACAGCGACCATCAATACAGCCACAACACATGGGCCCCGGGAAGAACCACACCCCTACACTGTGAGTGGTTGTGTGGGCTCATGTACAGTGAAACCCAACACATTGGCAAGGTCAGGGTGTTTACGTCAAGGGTTAAATAGAGCACTCACTCACTGAGCATCAAGGTACAACTGATACACTAGGAAGGAAACTGACACCGTGCTACATGAGGTACGTATACCGCCTTGGATGCAAGATAACCCAACCACAAGTTTTTTGTTGTTTTTTGTTTGAGTGCGATCAGCAGTGCAGTGTGTATCACTTCCTGCTCAATTACCTCAAGTATACCCCACCCAATCGACCCACTAACCCGGGTCGAACCCAGTTTTGGTGCGCATGTGAAAGGGGTAGTCGAGGGTAAGGGTGTGAGTAGTCTGACGTGGCCCAGATCCCCTTCCTGCCTCCTAGTGACGTCAACGACAAATGGAGGCAGGTAAGGGGGTCTGGGCTACGTCAGACTACGGTGTGAGGTGCAGCGCACTGTGTGGTGAGGGGAGGTGTGGTGAGGTGTGGTGAGGTGAGGAGAGGGGTGATGCTAGGTGGGGTGGAGCATACCGGCTGAGCTGCTGCTCCATGCTGACTGCGTCTCTCCGCTGCAGTGGCTGGTTTCTCCGAATAATCTCAGACACCTAAGATGCAGGAGGAGGAAGCATGCGATGAGCATTGTGTGCACTGCCTATCCCCATTCCCATTGCTGGGGCAATGAATTTGGACTGAGTCCCTCCTCACTTCAGCACCACGGTCCACTATCTCCTGAGGCAGTCCGGCTGTGGAGGCTATGTGGCAAGCCATACTGCTGTCTCCCTGCCCCTTGACAAGATTGAACAAGAACACAAGCTCACTGTTTTCCTCCAACACCTCCATCATCTGACCAGAGGGTAGAGGACCGGAGGGGAAGGGACCAGAGGGGAGGGGAGGGGAGGGGATGGGACCGAAGGGAAGAAGACCAGAGGGGAGGGGACCGGAGAGATGAGGACCAGAGGTGAGGGGCAGTGACAGCACAGACATTATAGAACAATGCAGTTATGTAGGTACAGTTGTATACCATTGCTTCACCTTTCGTGTAGATTGTGTCACACCAGGCTGCATGCGGGCACACGTACTGTAGGTGTATCCACCACATACACACATGTATGCTGTCACGCCCATATCTAAACACATGCACACTCATGCATCCATTACATCCACCCTTTTCCTCCCCACTCTGACCATCCCCCCTTCCCTCATCTCCCTTCCCTCCCCCCGGCCTCACCAGGTAGTCCACCAGAGGGCTGCGTTGGAGGAGCTCCTTGTGCAGGAGGCTGTGGAAGTGGGTGGAGACCAGCACGTGTGGGCAGTGCTCCCCCTTGGCAATCCAGTGCCGCAGGGTGGCTGTCAGCAGTGACAGTCCATCATTCTATGGGGAAGGGAGGGGAGGGGAGGGGAGGAGAGGGGAGGACA
>MKWU01007666.1_pt1 | contig 10181 bp, 11 predicted proteins | sample 809101 | NCBI WGS metagenome assembly MKWU01 (sample SAMN05860141, study PRJNA318959) | sponge metagenome | host: Aplysina aerophoba | place: Slovenia: Piran, Adriatic Sea, Gulf of Piran | collected 2013-05-07
GCTTGGATGGCGCAGGTATATTGCTCTGACCCCTTGCTCTGACCCCTTGCTCTGACCCCTTGCTCTGACCCCAAAAGTTATGTACGTGTGATCCTACTACAGTTTGCTATCATTCCGATCCATGGCCGCGCCGATTATAGAATTTCGCCACCTGTCAAAATCCTATTGGGAGGCCGATCAGGAGCATGCCGTCCTGGATGACGTGAACGGGGAAGTATACGAAGGGGAATTTATCGTGTTGCTTGGCAAGAGCGGGTCCGGCAAATCCACCCTCCTGAATCTCATCAGCGGTATCGATGCGCCGAGCCGGGGCGACATACTGGTAGACGGGCAATCACTGACCGGGATGAGCGAGGATGAACGCACCTTGTTCCGGCGCCGTCATATCGGCTTCGTGTTCCAGAGTTTCAACCTGATCCCGACACTGACGGTAAGGGACAACCTGTTGCTGCCGCTGGAGTTGACCGGCCGGCTTGATGACGGCAACCGCACAGATCTCGAGAATATGCTGGAGGAACTGGACATGGCGCACCGGATTGACTATTACCCCGACAAGCTGTCCACCGGTGAACAACAGCGCATCGCGATTGCCAGGGCGCTGATCCACAACCCATCCATCATTCTCGCCGATGAACCCACAGGCAACCTCGACCACGACACCGGGCAGGACGTGTTGAACCTGCTTGACCAACTGGTGCGCCGCTCCGGCAAGACCATGATCATGGTCACCCACAGCCGGGAGGTCATCGGCCTGGCCGACCGCTTGATGACGATACGGGAATGCCGCCTGGAAGAAAGTAATTGTTAGCCACAAACAACATCCTGTTCCGTTCAAGCCGGCATTTTTTCCTGCGCCATCCCTGGCAACTGGGCCTGGCGATAACCGGCATTGCACTGGCTGTTGCCGTGGTGGTGTCCGTCGACCTGATAAATCAAAGCGCCGGGCATTCGTTTGAGCGGTCCACTGAAACCATCGTCGGCAGGGCCACGCATCGCATCGTTGGCGGACCTGCAGGTCTTGATGAAAGGTTGTACACGCGTATGCGCGTTGAGTATGGCGTGCGCGACATTGCGCCGGTGATCGAGGCCCACGTTACCCTCGAAAAAAATGAACAGCGGGAGACCCTGACCCTGCTTGGTCTCGACTCTTTTGCGGAAAGGACGTTTCGCGCTTACGCCTGGTTCGACAACCTGCAGAACCCGGACGGAGAGGGGGTGTTGATCCCTCTGCTGACGGAGAGAAATACCGTACTCCTCGATGCTGCCACGGCAACCCGTCTGAACCTGCGTGCAAACGATGAAGCGACCCTGATTACCGGAGGCAGGAGCATTCCCGTTCATGTCGCAGGGATTCTTGCGGGACACACACACGGATCTTCCCACAGTCCTGACAACCTTATGCTCGCAGACATTGCCACCGCCCAGGAAGTACTCGATATGTCCGGACGGATTAACCGCGTTGACGTGGTAATCGGAGACGGGGACGACAGTACGAAAAGCAGGCTGCAATCACTGTTGCCCGACGGCGTGGCCTTGCTGCCGGCTACGACGAGGACACGTTCCCTGAAGCAGATGACCGGGGCCTTTCATACCAACCTCACTGCATTGAGTCTGCTGGCCCTGCTGGTAGGTATGTTCCTCATCTATAACACCATGACCTTCATGGTGATGCAGCGGCGACCTCTGCTTGGCACGTTGCGGGCCCTGGGTGCAACCCGTCGGCAACTGGGCGCGATCATCGCCATTGAGGCATTGCTTGTGGGCCTGGCAGCCACTTTTGCCGGTTTATTGTTAGGTGTCGCACTGGCGCACGGCTTGCTGCAGGTCGTTAACCGTACCATGAATGAGGTTTATGACCTGCTCACGGATGCGAATCTCACCCTGTCGAACCTCTCGTTGCTGAAGGGTGCGTTACTGGGGATGGCTGGGACGCTGCTGGCAGCCATACCTGCGGCGCTGGAAGCAACCAGGGTCACCCCGAGACAGGCGCTGTTACGCTCCCACCTTGAAGCATCGGCACAACGCCTGGTATTTCCTGCATCCATGGCGGGTATTGTTGCGCTTGGCGCAGGTTTTATGGTCATCCAACTCTCCAGTCCCAGTATTGAACTGGGTTTCAGCGGCATCTTTATCATTATCCTCGGCATTACCCTGTTGATACCGCTCGTGACCGTTGTCCTGATGGCATGTTTAAAACCCCTTCTGGGCGGAGGCTTCGGTATATCGGGGCGTTATGCCTGCCAGTCGGTGACGGCTTCCCTGAGTCGCACCACGGCGGCCATCGCCGCCCTGATGATCGCCATCGCCACCGTCATCGGCATAGGCCTGATGGTCAATAATTTCCGTCTTTCGGTAGACCGCTGGCTGCAACAGACGCTGCGGGCGGAAATGTACGTGTCGCTGCCGTCGACGGGTACGACGGCTTCTGCACACGCCCTGGATGCCGGCTTTGCGGATGCCGTCCTTGCGTTGCCGCAGGTAAAAGCTGTGAGCAGCGTACGGCGCATCAACATTGAATCATCCCTGGGCCAGACGGAACTCTCAGCCTACGGGTTGAACGAGGCCGCCTGGGAGGGGTTCCAGTTCAAGCAGGGTGAAGCAGACGAAATCTGGACGGTCTTTCAGCAGGAAGATACGGTCATTGTGTCCGAGCCCTATGCCTGGCGACACGGAGTGGAACGGAATGCCATGCTGGAACTCCGCACCGATAACGGCTACCGGGCGTTCCGGGTTCTTGGCGTATACAAGGACTATGGTTCCGACCAGGGTATCGTCAGCATGAGCCGGCGCATCTATGACCGCCACTGGCGCGATGATCGCTATTCGGGCTTCGGCATTTACACGCTTCCGGGAACGGACATGGAACTATTGCGCAGGCAGGTGCAACAACTGGCGCCGGAGCGGGACCTGTGGCTGCAGGACAGAAACAAAATACTGCAGACGTCGCTCGAGGTGTTTGACAACACCTTTGTTGTCACTGATATTCTGCGGGTGCTGGCGGCAATCATCGCCTTTATCGGCGTGTTCAGCGCACTCATGGCATTACAACTGGAACGCAGCCAGGAACATGCCCTGCTGAGGTCCCTGGGTTTTCTGCCCGGTCAGATGCGCCGGCTGATTATTTCAGAAACCGGACTCCTGGGTCTTGTTGCGGGACTCCTGGCGGTCCCTGTGGGCTGTATCATCACCGCCCTGTTGATCCTGGTGATCAACCGGCGCTCCTTCGGCTGGACCATGGAATTGCAGTTCAGCGCGGATATCGTGCTTCAGGGCATAGTGCTCGGTCTCGCAGCGGCGCTGCTCGCCGGTATCTATCCCGCCTGGAAGATATCCAGTTCGGAACTTGCCGAGGCCCTGAGGAAGGAGTAGTCGATGTCCGGGCGGGAATTCATGATACTCGTGAAAGTGACAGCGGTCCTGCTGGCAGTTCAAGCAATATCCGGCTGTTCTGAAAGGAGTGATGGAAATAGTGATGAACCGATTTCTGTCGGCAATGTACTGCGCGACGATCCTGCCCAGGCCTATACCCGGGTGGATGAGCCGCGGGAATTTATCTTCCCGGCCGACCACGGCCCCCACAATGAGTATCGCACCGAGTGGTGGTATTTTACGGGCAACATTAACGATGGCAGGGACCACCACTTCGGTTACCAGCTCACCTTTTTTCGTTTCCGGCCGAAGGCCGACGAAACAAGAGGTCCTTCCCGGTGGCGACCCGAACAGTTCTACATGGCTCACTTCGCCCTGACTGATATTAATAATGAAAAGATACATACTTTTGAGCGCTTCAGTCGCGGCGCCGCGGGTCTTGCCGGCGCGAATTCTGGTAAATTGCAGGTCTGGCTGGACGACTGGTCTGCAGCAGCGACTTCACGGGAGACATTCCCCCTGCGTATCCGCGCTCGGGAAGACCGGATCGCCCTGGACCTCACCCTGCAGCAGGGCAAGGCCGTCGTTCTCCACGGTGAAGACGGTGTCAGCGTAAAGAACGACGAACCGGGTAATGCTTCCTATTATTACTCCTACACCCGCATGCCCACCGAGGGCCGCGTCGGCGTCGGAGGTGAGACTTATATGGTGAGCGGCAACAGTTGGATGGACAGGGAATGGAGCAGTAGCGCCCTGGGCAGGGAACAGCTTGGCTGGGACTGGTTCGCACTGCAGCTATCCAATGAGCATGAACTGATGTACTACCGTTTCCGCCGCAAGGATGATGCGGTCGACCGGTTCAGTTATGGCGCGGTTGTGTTGCCGAATGGCCGGGTGGACACGCTGGATTTCGACCAGGTGGAACTTGAAGTGCTGGATACCTGGGCGAGTCCCGCGAGCGGCGTAGTTTATCCGTCCGCATGGCGCCTGCGGGTACCGGAACACGGCCTCGACATCAGCATTAGGCCGGTAGTGGCCGGCCAGGAACTGGATCTCTCGTTCCGTTACTGGGAGGGCGCGGTGGAATTCGAAGGCAGCTTCGGTGCAAGCGATGTAGACGGCCGCGGCTACGTGGAACTTACCGGCTACAGTACAACGTCTGCGCCGCGGAGCGGGTAAACACAAATCCTGGAATCCCTGCACTTGATATATGTCAGTAAGGTACTTATAATGACATACATGGTCAAAACACAAATATATTTACCGGAAGATGAATTGAAAGCGTTGCGGGAAACCGCACAGCGCTCGGGCCGCAGTATGGCAGATCTTGTGCGTGAGGCGATTCGGCAAGTCTGGCTTCGTCCAGATCCGGTTTCCGCAGGCCCTGTGGCTTTGTGGGATGGGATGCCTTCCCGCACCTCTGTAGAGCATGACGCAGTTTATGATAAGCAATGAGGAATCGTCAGGACGTTTTTGTCGATTCAGGGGGTTGGATAGCATTGGCATTGTCGCGGGACCCGTTTCACGAGAGAGCAGTTGAAGTCTGGAAACAGGTGCTTGAAAGTCGTGCTTATCTCTATACATCCGTGCCGGTTATCCTGGAGACATTTACTTTTCTTGATCGGCATGCGCGGCGTGATATCGCTTTAGCCTGGAAAGATTCGCTGGAAAAGCTGTCCAACCTTGAAGTTATCTCCTGTGACGCAGAAGAGATGCGCTCCGCCTGGCAGTATTTTACCGGGCAAAAGTTTCATCAGCTCTCTGCCGTAGATGCGACGAGCTTTGTCCTGATGGCGAGACGGCACATCAAAATCGCTTTCGCGTTTGACCATCACTTCACGTCTGCGGGATTCCAACTTGTCGGATAAGCAGGGTACAGTACTTTCAGGTCCAGCCCAGCTCATTTAATGCCCACGCTGAGTTCCATATTTTCACCATGCTGGAAACAAGGTCATTATCATCGAGGGTCAGCACATAAACGTAGTGCGAGTTGGTCCGTTTGTTTGTCGGCGGCACCGGTCCGCCCTCACCGGTATGGGTACCTGAAAACGTTGCGAAGTACAGTGCCGTTCGCGTTGCCTCATTATAGGACGATGCGTGCAGTTCGTAACCGCAGTCGGGCATCAGGTTAAGCCCGAGACCTGCCATCCATTCGGTATACCCTTCAACCGTATTTACTTCAGCCAGGGCGTCACTCTGGGCAACAAAGCCTGCGCCGGGCGCAACATATTGTTTACAGCCATTCCAGCCCTCAAGCCCTTCACAGGCGTGGAAAAAACGGTTTGCGTTGTCAAATGCGGACATGTGTTTCTCCTAAAGTTGATGTTTGTTCCAAGTACCAGGTTTTAATTTATCGCAACAGGTGAGTATTGTATACAATATCAATCAAAACGATTGGTTATACAGCCCTGCAACATACATGACAACACACCGCACCGGAACTAATACATGACCAGGAGTAAAGGTGTTATCGTCCAGTCGGAGCGTCTGCGCGATCAGATTTATAAGTTGATCCGGGACGATTTGCGCACCGGCGCGCTGGCGCCCGGTGAGCGTTTGGTTGAAGTGAGCCTGGCAAAAAAACTGGGTGTATCCCGCACCCCGGTGCGTGAAGCGCTGTTCCAACTGGCCAGTGACGGTTTGCTGGCCGAATCCAGCCGGGGTTACATGTTGCCGGTACACACTACTGAGGAAATCAGGGACAGGTTGGAGATACGCAGGCTGCTGGAACCGGAAATACTGCGCCGGGCATGCGAAGAAGCCAGCAGCAGGCAGATTAAATCATTGCTGAAAGCCCTGGAAGAAGAGAAGAAATATATCGATGCGGCAGATGCGAGCAAGTTCATCGGCGCCAATGCCAACTTTCGCCTGGTGCTGTTGAGCCTGTGCAAAAATCCGTTATTGACGAGGTGCGCAGAGCTTTACGACGACCAGTTCCAGTGTTTCCGTATCTGGGGGTTGAATGAACCCAGGGGCCGGGAACTGGCAGTGGGTTCTCATGAAAAGATCTGCAATGCGATCAAGGACAGGAAACCTGCGGCGGCGGTAAAAGCCTTGCAACAGTTACTGGACAGGGTAGAACAGATGCTGGAGCAGTACCGCGACAGTGTGGCATCGTGAATTCCCGCCATTGAGCCGGGTGCTGTTGCGACAATCTTTCAAGGGGAAGTCACTATGAAACGCTGGCAATTCATGTATTTTGTATTTACGTTGGCTGGGTTCTGTTCACTGCAGGCAAGTGCGGCAGGGGAAGAGGATGGACAGTGGTACCCGTCCAGGTACGGCGCTGCCGACACGATCGGCGCGGCCAACAACCTGTCACCCGAGAAAACACTTCTGGCAACCAGGCTGGTCAAACAGGGCAAGGCTGTTTCCCTGGCAATAGATACCGGCGCGGATACGCCGGCCCCACCGTTCCGCTCCTACCAGATGCACATCATGCACCCGGGTGACGGGACCGGCGCGCCGGGCGGCCCGCTGCAGGCCACGTCAAACGATGACATGATGATAACCTGGCTGGGTATCGGGACCCAGATCGACGGACTGGGTCACGCGGGCATCAACCACCGCTATTACAACGGCGTCCATGCAAGGGATTTTGTCCGCCCTTCCGGCCTGGCCAAATTCGGCACGCACGAGATACCGCCGATAGTTACGCGTGGTGTGTTACTGGATATGGCCGCATTCCTCGGCCATGACATCGTGCCGGCAGGAACCGCGTACGGCCGCCGGGATATTGAGGGCGCAGCCGAACGCCAGGGACTGCGTATAGAACAGGGGGACGTGGTCCTGTTACATGGCGCCTGGATGAAAAACTACCAGGAGGGGGCCGGCGCCTGGCTTTGGCACGGCTGGCCGGGATTGAATGTCGAAGGCGCGCAATACCTGGCCAGACTCGGTGTCGTTGCCGTCGGAGCGGATAATGCCGGGCTGGAGGCCTGGGACGGGACGGGCGGTGCGCCTGGCTCCGGGGTACACCAGGAATTGCTGGCCAGAAACGGTGTTTATATTATCGAGGGAGTGTGGACCCTGGACCTGGCTGCCGCCGGGGTTTCCGAATTTCTGTTCGTGCTGGGACAACCGAGGTTTGTCGGTGCGGCGCAGATGGTGGTAAATCCCATAGCCATCTACTGAAACAGGTAAATATGCTCTATGCCGGTTTACCCGGCGTCCCTGTTCCAGTCCGGGTATTCCCTTAAAAACAGTAACATGGCGGCTGCCGCCACGATCAAGGCGGCATACGCGACCAGGACGCCCGTATAAGACCCCATTGCGTCGTAACCCAGCCCCAGTACCAGCGGACTTAAACCGGAACCGATTATGTGTATGCCGTAAACAGAGCCGTAAAGTTCACCGTAGGAGCGTGTGCCGAAGTAGCGGCTGATCAGGTAGGCGATAATATTCGGGTTACCGCCGCTGCCGAGACCCAGCATAACGCCTATCAGGAATGCGGCAGGCCCCACCACACCCGACAACATCAACAGGATGGAACAGACCGCACAGGCGGAAAAGGCAATGGCCACATGGGGCGCAAAGAAACGGTCGGCCAGGTACCCTGCGCCGACACGTCCGATAATCGTGCACAGGCCGCTGACGGAAAACACCAGCGCCGCCGTTGATGCCGCCATGCCCCAGTCGGTCAGCATGGGCACCAGGTGGATGCCGAGCCCGTTCACGCCCAGGCCGATGCCGACGAACGCGACCAGCATTATCCAGAATGTGTGTGTCTTGCGCGCCTGCGCAGCAACCAGCCCGTAAGCCTGTTGGCTTTCACTGCCGGCCTGCTGTGCCGGGTGGTCGTCGCCGTCGGCGCGCAGGCCCATTTCACCGGGTGTTTCCTTCAACAGCAGCCATACCAGCGGTATGGTAATCGCTGCCATGGTGACGGCCAGCCCGACGTATGCCAGTCGCCAGCCCGTTAATTCGATGAGGAACTGTGCATAGGGCGCAACAATAGCGTTGCCGAGCCCAACACCCGCCATGGTCATGCCCAGGGCGAGTCCGCGCCTGCGGTTGAACCAGTTGGTAACTACCTTGGCGTAGGCCACCCCGCCTGTTCCGGAACCGGCGATGCCTATGCAGATAAAACTGATATACAGGTGCAGTATCGATTCGGTCAGGAAATACAGCGAAGCGACAAGACAACCCAGGATCAGTATCGACGGGTACAGAACCCGCTTGGGGCCGAAGCGGTCCACCAGGCGGCCGGCTACGGGCATGGCAAAGGAGAGCGATAAGGCCGCCAGGGTGATGGCCAGGGAAATATCACCCCGTTCCCAGCCGAACTCGGCGGCCAGGGGTTTCATGAATAATCCAAGTGAGAGGATGGCGATAGGCGCGATACTCAGCGCCATGCCGGTAACGGCTGCCGACACCACCCACCAGCCGAAGAAGATCCTGCTTACCATGGGTTAGCCTTGCCGTCCTGGTTGAAGTACCCGCCCGAATTTTCCAGAGTCAGGCCGGTTATTACCTGCCGGACCTGTGTAACGCTCTCCTCCGGCGACAGCGGCGCGTGCGGTCCACCCATATCCGTGCGCACCCAGCCCGGGCTGACTGCGGCGGTAATGACGCCCTGTTCCGCCAGGTCAAATGACAGGGCTTTTATGATCGAATTGCCGGCAGCCTTGCTGGCCCGGTAACTGTATTGCCCGCCGCCCGTATGGCCGGCTGACAGGGCAGTGGAAGCCTTCAGGCTGGAGATATAGACCAGTTTTTTCTGGTTGCTGGCGGCAATATGATCAATGAATGCCTCGGCGATTACCAGTACCGGGAGCGTATTGATACGGAATATCTGCAGCCGGTCGGCGTAACTTGTCTGCCGAAACCCATCTTCGTGGTCTATGCCTGCATTTTGAATGAAGATGTCTATGGCAGTACCTTTGAGTTGTGTGGCGAGCGCGTGGATAGCATCGTTATCGGTCACTTCAAGGGGGTATATTTCACAATACCCCTGGTAGTCCGCGCCGGTTTCCTGCAGTTCCCGTGCCTGATCGGGCTTCCTGCAGGTGGCGATGATACGCCAGCCGTCACGCAGGTACTGGCGCACGAATTCCAGCCCAAGGCCGCGGTTGGCGCCGGTAATCAGGACGGTCGGCATGGAAGATGGCCTCTGTGCATCCGGGCGTTATTCAGCCAGCTTCCGGCTTGTCTTTCCCGTGCAGCCAGAAGATGACCAGGAACAGAATGACCCCCAGGATGCCAAGCGCCGAGCCGCCGCGGAATATGACTACCAGGGTTTTTGTCCCGACCAGGATATTCTGCAGGAACATCCACCAGCCCAGGTTCATGAAAATGACACCGGCCACGGAACATATGAGATGGGTCAGTGCAAGAGAGCAGTCTTTCATGGCCGGGTAAATCCTGTAGACGACACCATAAATTGCCAAAGATACCCAGCCAAGCAGGTTGATGTGAGCGTGGATCTTGCTGTAGACAAAACTGTTCACGGCTACCATCCACAACCCTGTGCACATACCTGCTACTGCGAAAAAGGCGCCGGTCAGGATGAATATCCTGTCGATGTTACGCATGTTCATGTTTCAGTCCTGCCATATTCTCTTTTAGCGCTAGTTTAACCGGAAAAGGTACTAGTATCTCCTGTCAGGCAGCGCAAATGCCAGTACGTAGTCGCCGCGTTTGTTTTTGACCTGTCCGTGTCCGCCGGAAGTCAGCACGATGTACTGGCGATCGTTGACGCTGTAGGTGATCGGTGTGGTTTGCGACCCGGCAGGCAACCGGTAACGCCAGAGTTCTTCCCCGTTGTCTATATCAAAGGCGCGGAAGTTCTGGTCGAAGGTCGCGGCGATAAA
>MKWU01007667.1_pt1 | contig 10179 bp, 9 predicted proteins | sample 809101 | NCBI WGS metagenome assembly MKWU01 (sample SAMN05860141, study PRJNA318959) | sponge metagenome | host: Aplysina aerophoba | place: Slovenia: Piran, Adriatic Sea, Gulf of Piran | collected 2013-05-07
TCAATCACACATTGGCAAAAGAATGTTACTATGCAGTGCTTTCAACAATCTCCACATACTCTACTCATATCGGGTAATACATGGTGAAAGTGTGCAGCCGTGCACCACACAAGCTCACACACTGCAGCATAAGACGCCCGGAATACAAACACCAGCACTGTACTACACATACATGGATATAAACAGCTTCACACTAACAGGTCCAATTTTGAGTAGACTCCACTTCTGCTGTCCAGGACAATGCTGTTTGCTTCCCACCAGTTGCCTTTGGGGTTGGGAGGTTCAGCAGACTCGTGCATTCTCTTCACAGTGTCTTGTGGAACAGGAAGGCCACGTTCTGCATTCCTCCTCAGTCCTTCATCAGTGGTGCACACCATGTACACAATGGCTAACCCAAAGCCACCTACAGCAATAGAGCAGGTGAAGTAGTGTGGTTCAGAGCACATGCAAGCACTAAAGTACACACATACACGCACACCATGCACACACACACACACACACACACCATGCATGCACACACACACACCATGCACACACACACACACACACCACGCACATGCACACACATACCATGCACACACACAATTTATACTTACAGTCTCTGGCAATGTGCAGGTACTCATGTCTGACACTGGAATAAATCATGTTGTCGTCTAGAATCATGGTCATTGGCTGATCACATTCAAACCTGTATGGCCAATTAAGTAAAGTCATTGATGCATAGGTGGTCAGCCAACCTGTCACCAACCAGGCAATCCTGTCAAGGGGATCAGCACATCTCTGTCCCTTCTAGTTTTGAACACACACTTTCAGTACTCTCATAATACCCCGAATGGCCAAATTTTAGTTGCACTTCCATTAAGCTAGAAATGTGTGTATGTGGTATTTAATGACTCAACTGCAGTACAGTATATCCAGTATATCCAGTAACCATGGATATAAATAGGTCAGACCCCCCTTGTAATCCCCCAAGGTGCACATACGTAGACAATTACCTTCCATCTCCATGCAGCCTCCCCCTCCCTGCCACTTTCAAACAGTCCAGGAAGTTTGCCCAGTCGAAGGCTGAAGGTACTGTTGTGTCAGACACACCTTGACACTCACTAATGCCTCTGTCCGGGCCGTTCAGTTGGCAGAACCTCCTGATGCAGGCATTGATTTTCCTCCTCTCTTCCTTCATAGCAAACGCGCTCCCTTCGCATTCATCGGGCTAGGGAGACCATGAGAGAGGCTTGTCGACCTAGCTTATGTTAGTGATGATGTAGGGGTAGTCTACAAAGTGGTCTGTAGCAACAAACGTGCCACATGCACTTACACGCGAGGGAAGATCGCTATAGATACTGCTCTTCCTCGTGTCCCGCGGGTACAGCTGATCAAAGGACAGGGAAACGAACGCACAAGGAGAATCGGACCTCGAGTAGTCACCGGCAACGATTTCCTTCACCAGGTGAGTCTTCCCGCACGCTGGAGGCCCGCACACTAGTAGTAGAACACCATACGGACAATCCACCATACTCGTGCTGTAGGCGGGAAGTCCAAAGGGGAAATCCCCTATCCCCAAGCAGCTGGTGACCTCCCTGCATGGCCGCTGGGTGGTTTGGTTGTCCATCCCTGTGGTATGTGTAATGAGCTAGGCTAGGCTGGCAAAGGCTGGTTGCTCTCCACTAGAGCTAGGAGAATGAACATGTTGCACAACAATCTAGTAATAGCGAAGTCAACACTAGCTATATAGCTAAATGTATTGTGTGTACAATATTTTGTGAGTCTTTATATGTAAGACTGGTGGGTATATATATGCAAATGTTTAGTCTTGATTGCATATTCATACTGCAATTACTCACATGATCACAGCATTGGAATGGCCGAGTCTCATGTGTACGTACACCAACAGCTTTCACACGACACTCTGCAGTTCCAATATGCTTCATCATGACAATACATGAATGCAGTGTACAAGGTGCAATTACGCTCAGAAACCATGAAACAATTGTATATACGTACATACATACATGAGAGTATATAAAATAAGCCAAGTCCCACACACTGATCATGTGAAGCCGACAGTGGCTAATGATGTGTATTCATGGTGATTAAAGATGAGACTTTATATCTTGAAGTGAATTCTTGTTATACACACACATATACACGCACACATGTTAATCAATCTCCAATTCATCAAGTCATTTAATAATGATTCCAATTCACACCGTGTTATTAAAAGTAAAGTACAAAACCACTAGTTCACTCAGGCTACATATTTTGTGGAAAATTCATTAAAGAAAATAAAGGCTTTGCAATTCACATCATGTTATATGTGGTGAAGTACAAAACAACCACACGCATTGAATGATAAATTGATTAGTGTCAAACGTGATTCATTACTGGATTGTAGCTTGCTCGAGCAACATCTTAGAGAGAACGACTGCACTGGCTGCAAAGCGCTTAAAGCGGAGGGGGGTGTTAGGGAGCCATTTCTGTTTGCTCGGATCATAGCATTCAACGCTGTCAAGGTACTGCGAGCCATTGGATCCCCCCAAGGCATATACCTTGTTTCCCATGGATACCACAGCCAGACCCACACGAGGGGTGGCCATTTTAGCACTGATTTCCTCCCAAACATTCTCGTCCGAGTTGAAAACTTCTGCCGTGCTGAGAACCTCGCTCTTACTTGCACTCTGTCCTCCACAGACAAAAATCTCTTGGCCCAAGAGGACTGCTCCAAAATTTGACCTTGGCACAGTCATGCACCCAACCATCTGCCATTGGCGATTGATGATGTCAAAGCGCTCGACCCTGGACAAACGATCGTGCGAGTTGTTACCTCCGATGGCATAAATGTATGCATCGTGGAACACAGCTGCATGCTCGCTGCGGGCCTCCAGCATTGCCGGTTGGTACACCCAGGCATTATCAACAGGTGTGAACACCTCCACTGATCTGAGGAAGATGTTTCCATCCATCCCACCGAGAACAAAGATCCGGCCACCAACCACCACCGCAGCACAGCTGCGCCGAGACGTGTTCATTGCAGCCACAGGTTCCCAGACATCAAATTTCGGACTATACCGCTCGACAGTGCTCAAACAGGTGGTAGCCTGTGAACCACCAATGGCGTACAAGTATCCATTGCAGAGAGCAAGGGAAAACCTACTGCGCACAGTATTCATTTTCGTGCCTTCTCTCCATGCCTCTTCATTTGGTATGAAGAAGTCAACCTGGTTCAAGGGAGCTCCTTCATCATTGATGCCACCCACCAAGCAAATGTGACCCAGAAACGAACTCCGTGGTTGAGTTTTCTTTGGACTGATGAAAGATATAACACTGGGATTCTGGTGATACTCCATTGCTTCTTTAAGCATGCCCTGGCACGCTTGGGAGATGCAGACAATGGGATCTTTAGACACGACCTCCTTCAGAAACCTCAAAGGAATGGTGGGAAAGCGTACGAGATCGAACAGAATTTCGGCGTGCTGTGATCGTTCACTTGGATTGTGTTGCAGCCATTTAGTAACAGCTAAAAAGACCTCCTCTTCTCCAGCAACTGTGATGTTGTCCATGCTGATGAACTTCTTAAGGTCTTTGAACGACAGATCTATAAAATCATTCACTTTGACAACACGACCAAAATTTTTCACGATATAAGTAGTGACCGCATCAAGCAGGTCATGAAGGCCGTGGAGCTGTGCAAAAGAGCATGCATTTACACAGCTGTCACAAGAGAGATGCCGTGTAATGAAAGAAACGCATGCATCCACAATGGCAGGAAGCTGTAAATACTTGGCAGTGACAAGGAGCTGCTCAACTGTCTCTGTTGCAATCTCCACCTCTCCCGTGTATGCAAAGGACACGATACTGTGTAAGGACTCAGCGTTCATGTCCTTCAGTACAACCTCATTCTCCTTCGGGTTCCAATCCTTTGAGAAGAGGGTCTTGAAGTACGGCACGGTGGCAGCCAGCACTGCCCTATGAGCCTCCACTGTAACATCTCCGACTATCAGCCTAACATCACAGAGCTGCTTATCATCCCACATCTCCTTCAGAGCCTTCAGGCATACCTGCTCGTGGTCTTCTTGCAGAAAGGTACAGTGTGCTCTGCTGCCATCCCTTCCGGCTCCGGATGCTGCATCCTTGTTAGACTGCAGACCAGTGGGGGCTTTCAGCATCTTTCCTACAAACGGTGAAAAGAGAACACACTTGTGATCATAAACTAATCCTATGCATACCACCAGCATACAACTAGCAAATCAAACAATAGAATAAGTGCTTTACACCAGAAGCTCAACATGTGAAACGTAAGGTAACATATGTACATTCACCATTAAACGCTTGCTAACACTTCTCAGTGCATGATAAATATAGAAGTTCAGAAATGAGCCTCGATCAGAGCACAGCCCATGCATTGTCAGCATCCTGTAACAGTAACTATGTTTTCTCTTACATGACCTGAATGTGGTGGATGTATGCTAGGTTTGTATATACTGGTTCTGAGTGGTCATACCTATGCAAAGTGCATTGACAATTCAACATTAATTTACGTAGCATGACTTGCTCTCTTCATGTGTTATTCACCTCGATGGGCATGTATGCTGTCCTATTGCCTGACGGCACCATGCACTTATTAATAAGTGCGTGGTGCGTGGTACGGTGCTCCTTCAACACCGCTCCAACGACAGTTGTTGGCTAGCTTATCAGTTCTTTTTCACATATGTAGCTAGCTAGCTGCAAACGAGAACATCAGGGGAATATGTAGCACCATAGCAAGCTGTTTGGCACTGACTGCACAATTTTCTGGCAGCAGAGACAGTCTACTGAGCTAGCTACCAACGCACCTTGAGTTAGCTAACGCAGTTGGATAGATGTGTGCATGCCTATACATTTTGCGTAATTTAGCTGTACAGTTAACTTGGTTTGTGTGACATGTATGAAGTGCACTATCCACTCTGAACTGGAGGTACAAATGTCTTTGTTCTCTCCTTCGCAGGTGAATCGCCGTTGCATACGTACGCTCTCCGTCGCGGTTCCGTATACTTTCTCCGTAAAACCAAAATGGCGGACGGCCGTTTTGTGAATTTTTGCCGCGCGCTCCTCGTCTTAAGCTTAATTGCGTACATTGATCCCCCTGGGACACTCTACGGTAGATGCTCCAGATGCTTGGGAAGTTTGGCGGCGATTCAGCAACGGGCGCGCGAGGAGATCGCGAACAACTGTTTTCAAACTCTCTTTATCTGATGTCACGGTAGTGACGTCTATTTAGAGAATGTGCTCTGATTTAAATGGCTCCTATCTAGTATATATTAGCGCGCGTCGGCAAAACTGGTGAAACAGTAGCGAACTGGAACAAGTAAAGCCATGAATAGGCTTATTTCAAGATTTTAAGTGTGACAACGTTCTTAAAGGAAACCTTAAGTGCGCGTAAGGAAAAAGCGTCGTAGGTCGCCTGTTTCAATCAATCAATCAATCAATCAATCATCTGTGTAAGAGATTTAGGACTGATCAGTCGAATCATCAATCTTGAAATAAGCCTATCCATGGCTTTACTTGTTCCAGTTCGCATATTCTTACTAGAATATAACAAGTATTTCGAATTAAAAACTTGTGGGGCGCCGATGGAGCGCCCCAAACTCGAACTACTTGCTAGTAATAGTGCCCACAATTTGTCATGCCATATAACATCACTCTAAATCCTAGAATGACCCCAGGATGCACCACACAAAGGTTTGCAACTCGAACAGCGTTTGGGGGTACGCCAAGTTTGCTTCCCCAATAAGCATACCCCAATGCTGCCAATTGTTACGGGACTGTATATGTACGCGTCTAGTCTCGCCAAGCCAGTCGCATTCTTCAGAACAGCGGAATGTTTTCCTATGCAGTACATACGCAGCACCTCGTAACTAAACCCAACATAGCTAGCTAAATAGTAGAAATGTTTCTCAATAAATTAGCTAGCTATAGCTAATGGCTAAACATAAGTACAATTAGATAAAAACAAAACCAGTCCCTACAGAATCAGTGTGCATCCATATAGCTATCTGTAAAGTAAACAAACTAAAATATAAACAAATATTAAAACTTTCAACTGATTTAGAAATAAATCCCCTAGAGTACACTCAGGACCACTGTGTAAGAGATTTAGGACTTCTGATCCTCAAAGAAATGTGATGGGTCAAACTACTGAGATGTCACCACTTGTTTCTATGCTTTTTTGGACATTCCTAAATCCCTTGAAATTTTTAATGGAAATCTTTAATATTTTAGTTAATATAGATAGATTGATTCATTGATACTGGCTAACTGGTCAAGCAAGAGATCAGAATATTAACAAAGAATTAAGATGTTAATTAGTTGTGGTAGGCTTTTCCATCACTAACCAGGAAAGAGCTTACAACTGCTACACCAGGCAAACACTTCACAACTACATGTTCATGATATACGAACAGGGAAATTGAAACATGAAATTTAAACACAAATAAGCACATTGAAAGTGCCACACAAGGACCATGTTCCTACACATACCACATGAGGTGTGTGCTGAGTAATTCACACTGGGGGTAGAACCACTACAGCCTTCCAACAGCAGGAAACAAGGTACTGAAACATTATTCTTTGGCAGCACACGCTCTCGTATAACTAGTCCACATTGGCTTTGCATGTCAGTCAAGCAGCATCCAAACACATGTGACACATGGTCTGCTTGAGGTGCCACAACCAAGTTCAAATCACAAAGACCTACGTTGTTCACCACACACACTCTGTCTACTCACGCAGCCTCACTAGATGTAAGGGAATGGTAACGGGGCACAAATATAATAGACGCGATGGCACCAGCCTCGGCTGCTCTGTTCTCTGCAGCTGGTACGACCCTATCACTAGATCACGAAATGGACGGAACAAACTTCGCTAGCTAGCTTCGCCAAAGAGTTTAAAATAGTAGTATCAACACCTTGTACTGGCTCCTTTAGTCACTAATGCGGATCGATGCTTCGGAGATAAGTGGGTGAAGTATGATCTAATTAAATCACATCCAGTCCTTGCCTGAACACCATAAGCTGCGTTGTAGTTGAGTGTGTCTTTCGAAGATGGCCTTTGCAACTACAGACTCGCACACACCATAACAAAGCGCGAAGGAGCAATAACAACAAAAGGGCGGAAGACGGAGAGGAGGCACTCACTTGGGGACACGAAGAGTCGGCAAGCTCACTCTCTGAAAATGTAGCTGGACTCAAGGATCGAAGCCTTGAAATGGAAGTGGTCCGATCCGACTCGGAAGCACGCGTACTGTGGTCACGTGATCAGTCAGACAGTTAGATTCCTGGGCGTACAACAATGATATACCGCAGTCCTGGTCTGTATCTATGGGTGTGCGTATTCACGTCTCTTTTAAAACAACACATGGAATGGACGATCCCTAGAAGCAGCACGGGAAGAAGATGGTGAAATCTCTGGTAGATGCATGTCTTCTCAAAATAGAAGAGAATATTTCTTACTTCAATCGCCTTGGAAGAGAACTGAGTCGAAAACACAAAGAGATATTAATCGAGAGGCTGTGTTGGCATCGTCGACTTACACCTCACAGCATATCGACAGTAGCGCAGCACTTGTTCGTACCAGCCTTACTCCGTCTGAACCTCAGTCACTCTGACCAGGTAGACGATAAATTATTGGAAGAGGTAGCCGAGTGTGGCTGCTATCCAGAATACATCACTATCCGGAATTGCCCTAAAGTGACTGGTAAGTCGCCGCGATGCAACTCACCTAATGCCAAGGTGGAACTGTGTGGTCTCCTTCAGTTACCTCTGTCAAATTGTAGGCTTCCCTTTCTCATCACCTATACACACTAAATCGTACAGATTACGATCTTACGGTCCAGCCACCAGTGGTATAATTATATAAGATTAGATTATCATGCATTCTGTGATGCACTGTAACATATTCAATTTGTGTGAAAATGGGTTGTGTATACGATACAGTATCATGAAGCCACAGAAGACCTAACATAATGTAATGATAATGTGAACTTTGCATTATAGTACCTATTATAGTGCAGTATTATTTATACTTACAGGTAAGGGTATCTGCTGCATTGCCAGAATGACAAAGCGAGCAGAAGAGATTACTTTACAGGACCTAAGGAACATTGACAGCAGCTGTTTGGTGGATTTTGGGTCTCCGTTTGTTTCACACCTAACCCTTGAAGGCTGCACACAGATAACAGATATAGGAGTCATAGCAGTTCTGAAGAAATGCATTAACGTGAGAGTCCTCAATATCTCCTGGCTTCACCAACTCACAGATGAATCAATAACTGCACTTGCAAAGAAACTTAACTTCAAGTTGGTAAGGGAATTCACTAAGGTATCCAGCAGTCCAAATGTGTCCTACAAAGTGATTGTAGACACAGAACATCTTCTCATGCTACTGAGATAACATTATTTGTTCTGGTACGTAGTGGTATGTGTTCATACCCATTACCGTGGAATGCGTCCATTTCCCATGGTGATTTAACCATAGATGTGTTACCAGTATAAGTTAGTATAAATTATATGACTAGTTAAGCTAAATATAGCACACATGTACCCTGTTTGTACTTTGGGCTACTCCTGCAAAGGATACAGAGCTGATGATGAATGACAGTGAATGATGGAGAGGTCATTACCATGCATGGTTTCCATGGTAACACAGTCAAAGAATGCACTTGTGGGGGCTAACCTATTTTAAACGTACTTGTTTATCTAAACATTTGATTGCATTACTGTGACAGATTCGTATTGGTGTGCAAGGCTGAGTCTAAGTGGAATATTAATTTAGTTATATGGTTCCTGTACTTGTTATATGTTCACGACCTTATCAAGCAATGTAGCAGGTAGCTAGCAGTGTACCAGTCTCTACAACATTACCTTCACGGTTGATAAGCTAAAAAGAAGCATTAGCTGCAGATAGTACCACTCCAGTTTATACAAACAATTACAATAATGCAATGTATTGCAGTGCTATAGTGTACATTGCATCTTTGTGTGAGGACGATCACACATGCATGACACACACAGATAGTGGCTTCTTCCGTGTGCATACATACATACATACGTACATACATACATACATGTAGTCCAGCTTCTTCATGTCAATAAATTCGGCATACTATGTGTGTATGTGTCCGTCAGCTTGCTTGTGTGGTGTGGTGCCAGAAACCAGATATACTGTACCATGTACTGATTTCCTTTCTTACATGCCCTTCAGGAAGAGTTGGATGCTGCTGGTCTCAACCATGTAACCTGTGATTCCACCTCAGCACTGGCACAGCACTGCCCTAGACTGAGAAGGTCAGTTGATCCTGTGTACTGTCACAGGTGTACCCTCCACTCTTTACTGCATGCCTCATCGTGACTATGATTAGAAGGCACTGATATGACCTACTTTTACCTCATGTTCTTTGGGTAGGGCAAACTTTGAGGCGTGCAATTCTCTCAACGGATGTGGCATTGTTGAGGTGAGGTGCTGTTGCTATGGTAGCATCATGTACAAGAATACGTACACACATACAGACATACATAGGTGTGCATACCCACAGATTTAGTCAAGTACCAACTTTACTGCTGTTAGTTGGCGTGCTATCCTCTGTAGTTAGGGACAGCAGGTCAGACAGGGTTGCAGCATACTTGAGAACATGCGCATAGACTGCATCCGTTCATCTTTGTATGCATTCACTGTAATATTGATGATGCCATATGGGCTCATGCTGTGGTATAGATGGAACTAGAGTGATGTTGAGCTTACACGTAGCAACAATTTCAGTAAGCTCAACATCACCCCATATTAATGTACATACAGTACTGCCAGCTGGATGTATCATTGTTCAATTTTATGTGTAATATTAGCTATGTACATAGTATTATTTCTTATGCATTATACTGTTTATTCTCATGTCAAGATGGCTACCAATTGCAAGCTAGAAGAGCTTAACCTGTCACACTGCTGTCACATCAGTGACGACATGGTGCAGGAGATTGTGTCACAGACGAGATTCAGATGCTCTGTCACCAGGCTGAACATGCATGGAGTATACCTGTCTCAAGATGCATTTGACATGACAGTCACTTTGCCTCACCTGAGGGTTCTTGAGCTGTTTGACACTGAGAGGGTGAATGATACAGCACTGCGAAGGGTGAGTATGTACATAGAAAG
>MKWU01007669.1_pt1 | contig 10177 bp, 7 predicted proteins | sample 809101 | NCBI WGS metagenome assembly MKWU01 (sample SAMN05860141, study PRJNA318959) | sponge metagenome | host: Aplysina aerophoba | place: Slovenia: Piran, Adriatic Sea, Gulf of Piran | collected 2013-05-07
TTGAGGTGATCGTCGCCACGATCGCGTTCGGCATGGGCATCGACAAGCCGGACGTGCGCACGGTGGTGCATACCGGGCTGCCAGGTTCGATCGAGGGCTACTACCAGGAGATTGGCCGAGCCGGCCGAGATGGACTGCCCTCCAAGGCAGTCATGCTGCACTCCTGGGCGGACCGCAAGACGCACGAGTTCTTCTTGGAACGAGACTATCCCGAACCGGCCAAGCTCGAAGCGATGTTCAACCGCCTCGGCGCTGCCAAGATGCCGATCAGCGATCTGGCCGCGGACTATTCGGGAGATGCCGAGGAATTCGAACGGGCGCTCGAGAAGTTGTGGATGCACGGCGGCGTAAGAATCGATGGGGACGAGCGCGCTACCAAGGGCGACGGGGCTTGGCTGGCGCGCTATCAGGAGCAGCGCGATTACAAGATCCGGCAGCTAGACCAGGTGACGGACTTCGCCCGCTCGAACCACTGCCGCATGCTCGATTTGGTACGACACTTCGACGATCTGGAGGATTCTCTTAAGCCTTGCCAGCATTGCGACAACTGCGACCCCGAGACCTGCGCTGTTAAGACATTCCGACCGCCCACGCCGAAGGAATCAGCGGCGTTAGATGCGATCCGAGCAGCCTTGGTCGAGAGAGACGGACAGTCGGTCGGCAAGGTCTTCCGGGAGTGCGTCGAACCCACCAAAGTGGACCGCAAGGCGTTCGAGCGGCTCGTGGACGGTCTGGCGAAGGCGGATCTGGCGCGTGTCGAGCAAGACTCGTTTATCAATGCGCAAGGCGAGTCAATCGAATTCCGCCGCATCTGGCTGACGCCGGAGGGTCGCGGAGCGGCCAGCTTAGGCGGCCGCGTCAGGCTGGCAGCAGAAGATGCCGGCTTGGGTTCGGCCAAGAAAGCGTCCCGGTCGAAGAAAGCCTCACCGGCCAAGTCCGCGGCCAAAAGTAACGCTGGTCGTGCCAAGAAGCAATTTGGCTTGGGGGAGGTCCCGGCCCGCGACGATTCGGACGAATTGATCGCTTCCGCGCTGCGGGCGTGGCGAAAGACCGAGGCGACCAAGCGCGGGATGCCCGCTTTTCGGGTGTTTCCGGATCGCACCCTGAACGGCTTGGTTGATCGCAAGCCTTCCAACGAGGCCGAACTGCTGGAAGTGCCCGGTGTCGGGCCTGCCGTCGCGAAGAAGTACGGGGTGCAGTTGCTCCGGGTGATTCGCAGCTCCGGCGCTTGAGGCGGTAGTGGTCGGCCGAGATCGTTGCTCAATCCCACTTGGTCCCGGCCGGGCTTATGACTGAGATGGGGACTACAATCCCCACTCCTTGGATGGTGTTCCGTTAGGAACAGCCCATCCCGATCACGGTCAAATGCGAAACCTGCGGCTCTTGCCGGGCGTCCAGTACCGCTAGAGCGGAGACTTCGATCTTGTCGAATGTTCGGGATGTCTAGCCGGTCGTTACTGGTGTTGGCTGGGTGGCTGGCCTATGGCGGGCTCGGCGGCTCGGCCCCCGCCCAAGACCTGCGCTCCGAACTAACGGCGGGCAGGAGGCTCACGCACGAAGCGGCCGCCGCCTTGGAGGAGCAACTTGACGAGGCCCCGGGCAATCTAGCCGCTAGGGTCCGGCTCATCGGTTACTACCACCGCCAACGCTCGGCAAAGGAAACAGGTAGCAACTTCCAAAGACGCCTGAAGAGCGCAATGTCTCATCTCTGGAGAGAGCATCTGCTGTGGGTGATATGGAATGCTCCCGAAACGGAGGTGCTCTCTCAGTTCGAATGTAGCATTTACGAGCACCGGGACCAAGATACTTATGCATCGGCGAGGGCGGCGTGGTCGCAGCACTTGGAGGCCATGCCAAGGAATCTGGGTGTATTGAAGAACGCCGCAGAATTCTACAGGTACAACGACCGAACGCTAGCAATCGAAGTGTTCGAGCGCATCCAAGCGATGGATGAGGAAAACCCGCTTTGGGCGAGAGAATTGGGAGACCTGCACCGGTGGGATATTCTCCAATTGGTCATCGGGGGCGGGCTTAAGGGACCAGATCCGGTGGCAGCTGCCCGGGCGCTCCACCAGTACGAGCGGGCCTACGAACTGTCGGGGTCGGAGCCGGGGGATCCCCTCCTAAGGTATCTGGCGTGGACCGCGTGGGGCGCAGGGCAGACCTGGAAGGCGAGAGCATACGCGGAAGCCATGCTGCGCCACCGTTCCGATGACCAAGGACTGGGTGATCGAATTCACCACGGCCACCTCATTCTCGGCATGATCGCGCTCGCCAATGGCAAACTCGAGGAAGCGAAGGACCACCTCCTCGACGCCGGCCGGTCGCCTGAATCCCCGCGACTGAACGGCAGGGGCCCGAACATGGTCCTTGCCAAGGAATTGCTGGAACGCGGGGAGACGGAAGCTGTCGTTTCGTACTTGGAGTTGTGCTCGAAGTTCTGGCTCACAGGGAAGGGAAGGAGACTGCTTCCGATGTGGATTGATATGGCAGAGGCGGGCGAGATGCCAATCTTTGGCCCCAACCTCCTCTATTGACCAAAGCGACTCTTGAGATCTGTGAACCGGTGAGGCTTCGGGGACGAGCTTCACGGGCGTTGTGCAGGGGTGCCGGTGCTTACGGATCAGGCGGCGATTCTTAGGTCTTCACGGAGGTCGGCGATCGGATGCCCACGCGATGAGGGACGCGGGACCGCTGAGTGGCCGGTGGTGCCCTAACGCAATATGCTGCGCGGCTTCTAAGCGATGCTGGAGCTTCAGGGGCAGGGCTGCAAGCGACTCCTCGGTTCCTTGGGGATCCTTGGACAGATACCGATTGGGCAGCACCGAGGCGTCGTGGACCGAGACGCCGCTGTCCCTGAGCAACGGAACGCCGCAACCCATGCAAGCTGCGCAACCACGAGTGCGGCCCGGCAGCGCAACCGTCTCAACTTCAGTGCCCGAGACAGTCACCTGGGCCCCGTGCCCCAGCCCCTCGGCCCCACGGGAGTACCTCCGACGGATCGTTCCAGCGGTTGCTTCGATGACGTAGATACCGGCAGTAGGGAATGACCCTATTCCGCCGATGTGGTCCGAGGGAGAGTGGGTTACGAACATAGACTGCACGTCCCGGGCACCCGCACCGCGGCAACGGAAAGCGAAGAGTATCGCTAGTCATCTTTGGTGTCCTCGCGGAAGCCATGGTGCTGGGCGCCGGTGCCGGCACCCTCGAAGCGCTTCCCGCAAAGACCGCGATGAACACGCGCCTGCGGAATGGGCAGCGCACACAGGATGCCGGGAGCAATTGCTCCGGGTGATTCGCAGGTCCGGCGCTTGAGCGAGCAACTGCCAGCGGTGGCTGGGCCTACAATTGAGGTTGCGGGCAGCAAGCTCTGCCCGGCACGTTGCCGCGAGCCGAGCCGCATGGCCGAAGGCGGTAGAAGCAAGATGATCGCTAACTGCACGTGTGGCAGCCCCCTGCCTCCGGGAGCCTCGTTCTGCCCCCGTTGCGGGCGGCCCTTGGCACCGGGCGTGGGCGAGCCCGAAGAGCGGCTTGAACCGACCGCGCCGCCCGAGCCGGCGCCGCGCCAGCTAACGGCGAAGGACTACTTCAGGGCCGTGGGGCCGCCAGCGATTGTGGGCATTGCCCTGCGCTTTGTTGTCAGTGCGCTGGCCTTGCTGGTTGGCTTGGGCGAATTCGCAGCGATGCTCGGGTTCGGGGTCGTGTGGCTGGCAGCGCACTATGCGGTGAGACGGTTCGAGCAAAGGGTCGCACCCATCTCAGGCTTGTGGCACGGGTTCGGCGTGGGGGCGCTGACCGGCCTGCTGTGCTACCTGCCGTCGCTCGTCACGCAACTGGCAGTGCTCGGAGGGCAAGGCCAAGAGGCGTTTCTGGAGGCCCTGCGCGAGCAGGCGGAAAACTCGTCTCTGATCGCCGGAGCGGTCACGGCCCTTGAAGATCCGACCATCTTCTGGGGCGCTCTGGCCTTCACGATCTTGGTAGAAGCCATGGTGCTGACGGCCGGTGCCGGCGCGTTCGGAGCGCTCGCCGCGAAGAGCGTCCTCAATGAGCGCTAGCGCGGCAGGCTACGCGCCGAGCGGGGATGCCGAGCAAAGCAACCGCGCTGCGTTATACTCGCAGCGTGAAGTCTGACAAGGCTTCGGAATGCTACTCGCGATCCGGCATTCGGCGGATCTTGGGGATCAACGAGAACCGTCTGCGCTCGTGGGAGCGCGCCGGGCTGACCGAGGCCAAGGAGAGCTACACGTTCTCGGACCTGATTTCGCTCAGGACGCTGCAGGGACTGCGCGCCGAGCGCATCTCGACCAAGCGCATTCAGCAAGCGCTCGAGCAGTTGCGCCACAGGCTCGCCACAGTCGCCCATCCGTTGAGCGAGTTCAAGATCGTCTCGTACGGTCGGCGCATCGCGCTCGAGCTGCCAGGAGAGAAGATCGAGGCATTAACCGGCCAGTTGTTGCTCAAGTTCGATGTCGAGCGCTTGCGCCAAGCCTCCGTCGTCGAGATGCAAAGCGGCGCGGGGCAGTCGCAGGAGCTCGCCCCGGACGGCGAGGCGCTGTTCCAGCGCGCGCTGGAGTTGGAGAACAATGGCGCACCTGTGCCGGAGGTGGTCGAACTCTACCGCAAGGTGCTGGAATGTGACCCCGGGGCGGCCGGGGCCTTGGTGAATCTCGGCACGCTGCAGTTCCGGGAAGGCGAAACCGACCAGGCCGAGCAACATTACCGCGATGCCCTGCGGCTCAATCCGAACTATGCCCTGGCACACTACAACCTCGCCAACATTTGCGATTCCGCCGGCCGGCTGGAAGAGGCCGTCCAGCATTACTCCGACGCCCTGCGGTATTGCCCCGACTATGCCGACGCGCACTACAACCTAGCGCTGGTGGAAGAGCGCCTCGAGCGCTCGGCCGAAGCGGTCAAGCACTGGAAAGCCTACCTGCAGTTCGATTCGTCCAGTCCTTGGGCGAGGATCGCGCGCCTCAAGCTGCAACAACTGCGCGAACCCGTCCATCGCGAGCCCCGGCCTGTCGGGATCACGTTCCGCAAGCCGTTCAACGGCGCGCAAGAATAGCTGGCGCGGCCAGTTCGCTACGATCGGGTCTATGCAACGTTCGCTCGCGCACATCAGCACCTTGACGTTCGACATGTTCGGTACGGTGCTGGATCTGTCGGGCTCCATCGTTCCGGCGGTGCGCGATTTCTTGGCCGCGGCCGGAGCGGAGGCCGATGCGGCCGCCGTCTGGGCCGACTGGCGGCCTCGCCAGCGCCTCGAGCAGCACCAGGACACGATCCTGATGCTGGGGCACAGGGGTTACCTCGACTCCGCCCGACGGGCCCTGCAGCACACGCTCCAGCGCCACGGCGTGGCGTATACCGCCGACAGCGTCCGGGATTTGCTGGGCGTGTTCGAGCGCCTGCGTCCGTTCGAAGACGCGCAGGCGGAATTGTTGCGACTTGGCGAGCGCTATCGGTTGGTAGCGCTTTCGAACGGCGATCGCGCCCTGGTGGAGCACTTGGCGACCAACAACGTCGAAGCGACGTTCGACCGGAGCCTGTCAGTGGACAGCGTGGGTCGTTTCAAACCACACCCCTCGGTATACCGGATGGCCGCGAGCGAGCTGGGTTGCGAGCCGGCGGAGATCATGATGGTGGCGGCGCATGCGTTTGACATCTTGGGAGCCCGGGCGTGTGGCTACCGGGGCGCCTATGTCAACCGCTATGGATTGCCCTACGAAGAGTCGGCGTTGTTGCCCGACTTCGAGGTCCGGGATTTCCATGAACTGGCCGATCGCCTGCTGGGCTGCTGAGATCCCTCAGGCGCATTGCGGCGCATCTTCACCGCGCCGATGTGACCAAGCCCGGCGCCCGCTCGCGTGCTGTGCGATCGGCCGATTCGCTCGATAGGTCCAATGCGCCGGTTCGTTCTGCCGCCCGCCTCCGGGGCGGCAGTCCTGCGCCTGCTGTGGGAGCGCTACCGGGCCGAGGCGGTGGCGGCGATTATTGCGCTCACTGCAGTGCCCCTGTTGTTTGGCTGGGTGCCGCCGAATCCGTACTACGGATTCCGCACGCCGCGTTCAATGAGTTCGCCGGAAGCTTGGTACCGGGCGAATGAGATCATGGCCTGCTACCTGTTGGCGTCGCAAGCCCTGGCCCTTCGAGCCAAGCGATACTTGACCGAAGCGCTGATCGCCAGGTGGGGCAGGGACGAGGCGACGTGGGCGACGCCTTGGGTATGCGCTGCCGCGCTCTTGGGCGTGCTCGGCAGCGTGGCGCACTATTACTTGCTTGGCTGAGCGTCGCCGATGCTCCTGGCCGGGTGCGGCACAGCGGCTGGGGCCTGGCCGCTTGGCGGAATGGTCCGAGCGCTCGGCCAAGCCTGCACGGATCGCTCAACCGGAAGTCAGCCGATCGGCGAGGTTGTTGTGGCCGCCCACGTCAGTCAGCCGGAATTGTCGGCCTTGGAACGGGAAGGTCAGGTTCTCGTGCTCAAGTCCCAGCAGCGTCAGAATGGTGGCGTGCAGGTCGTGGACATGCACCTCGTCCCGCACCGCGTTCAAGCCAATCTCGTCGGTTGCGCCAATGACCTGACCGCCCTTGATGCCGCCGCCGGCCATCCACACGGTGAAACCGTAGGGGTTGTGGTCGCGACCGGCATTGTTGCGCGCGCCTCCCTCGCCGCCATCGGTGAACGGCGTGCGCCCGAAATCGCCGCCCCACACGACCAGCGTCTGCTCCAACAGGCCGCGGGACTTGAGGTCGCTCAGCAGCCCGGCGATCGGCTTGTCCACTTGGGCAGCCATCGTTTCGTGGTTGTAGTCGATCTGGTTATGCCCGTCCCAACCCGGGCTGGCGCCGTTGTTTCCGCAGCCGGAATAGAGCTGGATGAAACGCACGCCCCGCTCCACCATGCGCCGTGCCAGCAGGCACTGCTTGCCGAACGGTCGGGTGACGCGGTCATCCAAGCCGTACATGGCCTGTGTTGACGCCGTCTCGGAGGAGATATCGACCGCTTCGGGCGCGGAAGTCTGCATCCGGAAGGCAAGTTCATAGGCTGTCATGCGCGCTTCCAGCTCGGAATCTTGATCGCGGGTCGCCAGATGCCGCCGGTTGAACCAGTCGAGCTTCTCCATCAGGAGCCGTCGACGTTCCGCATCGGTCTCGCCAGAACGCCGGATGTTCAGGATCGGCGGTCCCTCGCTGCGCAGCACGGTGCCTTGGTACATCGCCGGCAGGAAGCCCGAGCCGTAAGCGGGCGAGCCGGACTTGATGCCCCCGTCCAGCATGACCACGTAAGCCGGCAGATTCTCGCTTTCCGAGCCCAGCCCGTAGACCACCCAAGAGCCTAGGCTCGGCCTGCCGACCTGGGCCCAGCCTGTGTTCATCCAGTTCTGGCCGGTGATGTGGGTGAAGCCGTTGTGGTGGCACGACCGAATCACCGCTAGGTCGTCGGCGTGCCGGGCAACCTGGCGGAACAGGTCCGATACTTCGAGCCCGGACTGGCCATGCCGGGCGAATTTCCGCGGCGTGCCGAGCAGCGGCACCTTGTCCATCTTGGTGAATTGGAAGTCGCGGTTGCGAAATGATTCGGGAACCGGCTGGCCGTCGTATTGCTGGAGCAGGGGCTTTGGATCGAACGTGTCCAAGTGGCTGGGACCGCCGTGCATGAACAAAAAGATCACGCTCTTGGCCTTGGCCTGCAGAGGAGCTGGCTTGGCCGCCAGCGGATTCTGCGACACTGCTGCGCCAGCGTCTGGCCCTAGCAGGCACGACGCGGCCAGCCCGCCGAAGCCGAGCCCGGCCTGTTCGAGGAATTCGCGGCGTGACGCGGCCGCCAGTGCATGTGCTGCTGTCATGGGAAGGCTCAATCGATGTAGGCGAATTCGTTGAGGTTGAACAGCATGATTCCGAATTCCTGCGGGCCCGCTTGCGCGAGCATCTCTACGGCGTGTTGTTGTTCGTCGTCGGAGGGCGGCCTGGAGAAGGCCAGCTTCCAAGCCGCTTCGACCTTCTCTTCCGGTGACCCCAGGCTTTCGAGGCGAGCTGCCAGCGCTTGGGCGGAGCGCAGCATGAATTCGCTGTTGAGCAGCGTCAGGGCCTGCGGTGCCACGGTCGTGACGGCCCGCCGCCCGCAACTCGTCGAGGGGTCGGGGGCGTCGAAGGTCTTGAACATCGGATACGGGAACTGGCGCTTGGCGTAGATGTACACGCTGCGACGATTGTGCTCGGCCGGATCGAGCGACTCCGGCCAGTCGTTCTTATCCCACATGCCCAGCCGTTCCTCGGCCGAGAGTGGCGGCAGCACGGCGCGTCCGCCCATTTTCAGGTTCAGCGCACCGGAGACGGATAGGACCGTGTCGCGCATGCTCTCGGCATCCAGCCGGCGCCGGTTCATGCGCCAGAGATTTAGGTTGGCAGGGTCGCGCTCGGCATTCGAGGGGTCTTCGGAAGAAGACAGGCGGTACGCACTGGAGAGCATGATGATCCGGTGCATGGCCTTGACGCTCCAGCCCTGCTCGATGAACTCGGCGGCCAGCCAGTCCAGCAGGTCCGGGTGGGTCGGGGGATCCCCTTGGCGGCCGAAATTGTTGGGAGTGCCGACGATCCCGCGGCCGAAGTGGCCCTGCCAAATCCGATTCACCATCACACGCGCCAAGAGCGGGTGCGCCGGGTCGGTCAGCCACTCGGCGAGCCCCTGCCGCCGTTGCTTGCCTTCCAAGTCCGCCGCTAGCCGGAGTGCTCGCGGCACGCCGGGCGCGACTATCGCGCCAGTTGACTGCCAGTCGCCACGAGCAGTCAGCCGTACCGGATAGATCACTTCGGCGCGTCCCAGCACGGTTGCCGTCGGCAGGTCGAAGCGTGCCGCTGCGGCCGCCTCTCCGAGTTCCGTGATCAGAGTCTTGCGACGGTCGCGTTCTTCGGCGGTGTAGGGCAGTTGGGTGGCGTATCCGCCCGGGTTTTCCAACAGGCCTGCCTCGGTGAGAGCACGTTCCAAAACGGCAGCCTTGGTCTGCTGCTCGACCGTGCGCTCGGAACGCGCCACACGGTACGCGCTGACGACATCTTCGGGGAACGTGGCGGAAATCTTGTCCACCACTCGCTTGCGGACCTTTGCTTCCAGCGCCTCCAGCGCCTGCTGGTACTCAAAGACCTTCAGTTGCTTGGGGTAGCTCGAGTAATACCCGAGCTCCGACATCTTGGTGGCTACGGGGATCCGCCTGATCTCGCTGCCCTCGAAGAATGCCATCATGCGGTGGTATTCCCGCTGGCTGATCGGGTCGAACTTGTGGTCGTGACAGCGAGCGCAGCCGATGGTTAAGCCCAAGAATGCCTCGCCGGTGACATCGACGGCATCGACCAGCCACTCGTAGCGCAGTTGATGCCCGTTCAGCGCCGCTTCGTGGTAGACAGTGCCGATGGTGTAGAGCCCGGTACCGATGCGCGCCTCTAGGTTGCGCTGCTTTTGCGGTGGGACTTCGTAGGAGCTTCGCAGCTCGATGTCATCGGGCCAGATTTGGTCGGCCGCCAGCTGCTCTTGGACGAAGCGGTCGAACGGCTTGTCGTCGTTGAACGACTTGATCACGTAGTCGCGATAGCGCCAAGCATCCGGGAAGTAGATGTCGGTCTCGAAGCCGCCACTGTCGGCGTAGCGCACAACGTCGAGCCAGTAGCGTCCCCAGCGCTCGCCGTAGCGTTCCGATTGCAGCAATCGTTCGATAACTCTGGCGTGGGCGCCCGGCCCGTCATCGGCCACGAAGGCTTCGACATCCTGTGGGTCCGGCGGCAGTCCGTGAAGATCGAATGTCGCTCGTCGAATCCACGTGCGACGGTTGGCTTCGGCCACGGGAGCGAGGCCCTCGCGGACCAATCGGCTGGCGAGGAAGCGGTCGACAGGCGTCCGCGCCCAACCGGAATCACCCGGCGGAACCCGGGGCCGGACGAGCGGGCGAAAAGACCACCACGTGGATTCAGATGCGGCGCTCGCCTGCTCGGGCCAACTGGCCCCAGAGTCGATCCACTCGCGCAGGACGCGGATTTGCTCAGCTGCTAGGGGGGCGGACTGCAGCGGCATCGCGAGGTCGCCTTGATGCCGGACTGCTTGGTACACCAGGCTGGCAGCTGCCTTGCCCGGCACGATTCCGGGGCCCCGTGTCCCACCGGTTAGCAGTCCTTGCCGCGTGCG
>MKWU01007670.1_pt1 | contig 10175 bp, 7 predicted proteins | sample 809101 | NCBI WGS metagenome assembly MKWU01 (sample SAMN05860141, study PRJNA318959) | sponge metagenome | host: Aplysina aerophoba | place: Slovenia: Piran, Adriatic Sea, Gulf of Piran | collected 2013-05-07
ATTTTGGCTCGACTTGTCTTGTACAAGAATGGTTTCATGAAGAAGGAATGTCAGCACCAGTTTAATCTCGCTATATAGCTCCTATTATGGTGTTGTCCTTGTTGTAAGTGTTTGGCATTCTGTAATACCCTAGATGCAACATCATGATCCTACACATTGCACACTAATGCAACGCAACACAAGGCAATGTTCATTATAATTCTGCCTAGAATGATTCACTTGCCATAGTACGTATTGCTTGAATTCAAGACATTAATTATTTTCAGTATTCATTGCACTTTAATTAGCATGGTCTATTCAACTTGCATTGTATTACAGTATGTGCTCCATTATACTGTTGACAAAAGACTCACCTCTGCACCTTTCATAATATTGTGTGCATATATAAGTCTCATTTGGAACAGGCAGGGTACTTACCACGCAAATTCAAGACTCTGCAGTACTGTTTGGAAGCACACAGAAGAGTGAAGAGTGCCTCATCCATGTATCCACGTGCACTGTTGCTTGTAGCAATTGTCTGTTCACTTCAGTGTAAATGTGGACACACACAAGGTGCGTTATTTAGTTTTGCAATGAATATATAAGGCCTAGGCTCTGTGCAAACTTGTGTGCAGTTGGTTTGCGTGAACATAGACTCTGCTACAATTTGGCAAGTTCTTTGCATTTTTAGTAAGCATTACAATGTAGCAAAAGAGCTAGTATTTGTGTACACCTGCATATCTCCAGTTTGGACATCAATCTGTTGTGTGGGTTCATATGGGAGGGGGTGGACTACCTACAGGTAATATTGTTCAACGTCCTAACTGAAACTCATGCCTGATACATACGTTGTTCTTTCGTAACAGCTTGTACCTATTATACAAAGACTAGCAGTGAAGCCTGCCGAAGGTGGGCTTCACTGCTACGGCACTCCTTCGACAGCGGCCCTTCAACGGCGCTCTGGTGACTGTGATTCAATGACAGGTGTAACTGCCTGGCCTTGTCTGGTGATTATTTTGATACAGAGGCTAATTGTTATTCTTGTTGTTGAATTATATATATAGCGTTTTCTGGACTGAGACAAAATAATAGTCTCTTTTAGCAATGAGTAGCATAATTGACTTTTGGTTCCTTCTGTGTAGTTGTTCTTACTCCTGTGGGTGAAGTAAGTGTGTGTGCAGGACATTGGCTCACGCTGCGCCTCACATGCACAGCATATGGTGCATTGTGGACTACAGCTGGTTTTGATGAAGGCTTGCCTGACCGAGCTCGTGTCCCAGCTCTCATTTTGGCCAACATCAGTTCCCGAGTCACCACATATGACCGACATACATGGACCAACCATTCAACCATCATATTGTCCAACTTTAGTTATGCTGACCATGGAGCCACGGTCACCTGTGAAAGCCACCATCAGACAGGACAACAGAGTATCACAATATCTGTAGGCAAGTTTGGCCAGTTTATTATTCATGGTTATATATAGTTGCTACTGTGTCAATACATCAGAGCATCTATAGTACTATTGCCATTCCAGAAAGTCTCACAGTATGAAGTTCCAACAAAATAATGGTTGAGAATTAACTCTTTGGTTTCTCATAATGATTATAATTTGGGCCATGTAGCATTTTATTCCAATGAGTGCTATTGACTTCATTGCTATGCTGAATCATATCTCCATTCTCTTTGTATAGGTCCACCTAATTGTTCTGTCTCCCTCACTGCCTCAAGACTGACAGCGGACAAATCAGTCATTCATTGGGTTATTGGCAGCTGTCTAGGTGCTTTACCAACGGCATATACTCTTTGGTGGTATCCAATTGGAAAGTCACTTTTTGAGGGTAATGTTACAAGCATCAATTCTTCCATGGCCAGTGACTATTACTACACAATCACTGGACTATTGTCAAATACAAAATACTTTATCGTGCTTACACTTCGTGGTCAGGAATGGTGTGCAACGAGATTGAGTACATCATATACTGCAATTTCCGAAACATTAACATCAGGTGAGGTTAACCATGTTTATCTGAACAGCTTTCATGTATGTATTGAGTGAGGCATGTGGGCATCTTTGTAGCACACAGGTATATGCTTCATGGTAGTAGGGAAGGCTCAATAATTCCTTTAGGGAATGTTACTTCTGGCTATATATGTAACTCTCAAACCATACAACCAACCATCCTGAATACTACACATGTCCATAATTTGGTCTGAACCATTAAATGATCGACACTTCCTTTATTGAAATAATGTAATTAACATATACAGCAGAATCAATCAATCAATAGTAACTCATTGCAGTACGTTTCGGCCATGTAGGCCTTCGTCAACTGCGTACAAAAACCAGGCATTTTTCAACTGCATATAAAATCATAAACATCTGCAACTGCTGCATTACGCAACAATCATTTGACAATATGATTGCCATAAATGCTCTGTAAGACTTGCTGGTAGGCATTGCGGCCATTGGAGTTGAACATTCATGCTTGAACAGCCTCCAATACTGGTACCGATGCATAATGCAGAAAGTAGTCAAAAAGGACAGGAAACATTGTATTTGTTAGACCAATCAGTATTCATCTCATGAATTATTTAACTGTCACCTCTACTGCAACACCTTTTGCATGTATTTCTGCCTTACATAACTCATAATAGGAAGGAGTGACTACTATTAAAGTACAGACTGCATCTTAGGCCTATAAACCAATTGTAACTTCTTCGTCAAACATCATACATTCTGATTATGTTGCTTGAGCCTTCCATACAGTCTTAACCCAAAATTGCTGTGCTTTCTATGTATGATCAGATAACATTTTATTAGCATTTCACTGTACGTTATTTCAATACACCATGTAGGTGCTCATATCATGCATGAACACTACAGAAGTAGAGGTGCTACCTTGTCATGTAAAATGTGAAATGAATGATTTTCCTACATAGAAACTATATACTACTAATAGTTATGATATACTTATAATTTATTATGTGACGATGTGTAAGCAAGGCAAAGCACATGAATAGCTAACTGGTGTGGGACCATTAGCTATCACTATCAGAGTGCATGGGAGCTGTGACAATACAAGGTTCTAACCTGTGCAAAGCATCCTGGGAGAAGAAAAACTCCAGCACTCTCCCAGCTACTAGCAGTGTAGATCTTATTGAAATAGCATCAGCTATAGCACTATAGTGTGAATGCATGCACAGCTGTTTTCATCCTACTAACTTCACTATTAATTTTATGTGTATGACGTATGTATTCAATGGTTAAATGCTTGGTACAGGTTTGAGCTCTAGCATAACCATTGTACTGCAAGTACATTTTAGGTTTAGAGGCTATGGCACCCCACGAGCTTTTCACTGTATAGATATGCATATACTGTTTACTGTTTATACAGTATGTAACTATATAATGCTAATGAGAGTTATGCTTGTACTAAGGTGTTAGAATAATTATGTCATCCATGGCAATTATGCTGCAGTGTCCTTTTTCATCTTTGCTTTTAAGCACCAGGTAATACCACCGTGTATGGTCTGGTGGCTGTCATTGTGGTCCTGTTCTTGCTGCTTCTTACACTGGCCATTATCTTTGCGGTTGTTTGCAAAAAATTGATTAGTGGTGAGTGATATAGTTCACTTTTCACTAGTAGTTAGTTCAGTAGCCGCTAATATATTAGAAATGATGACCATACCAACTACGTACTAGTACTCCGCACTGTACTCACTGTACTGTACTGTATAAAGAAGTAGAAGGCACAATTGTTTATAGAATGTTCTTCTTCTTGGGTGCATAGCGTGCACATATGCATTGTTATTGTACAAGCAGACTTTATTTCATTAACCCTCTCCTCTTGCAGCTAATAGGAAGAAAATAGGAAGAAGTGGTGGAGGAGGTGGTGGGCAAGAACTAAATGTGAAGGACATACAATTGTCTGCTGATAAGGAAATGAACCAGACACCAGATGATCATTATACTTTAATGGATATGAATCCAGCCTACCAGTCAACGGAGACTGCAGTGCATACATATGCATAGCGTGTGGTTGAATTTAACTGTGACTAGGATCTAGTGCCAGTGTGCTATACAGCACTATAGCTGCATACTTTAATGTAGGCGTTTGAGTTGCTCATACATACACATAGTGTGACAGAAAGCACACTTTGTCATAACATAACTTTAGAATCATTATTGTTTCATTAATATGCTTCAATAGTTACAGTTGTGCTGCGACATGAATGTTCGGTCTGATGTATATGTATATGTTGTTACTGTGTAGTTTGTCAAGGTAGCTAATTTGTACACTGTAGCCCAGTGTGAGGCTAAGTGATGTACGTCAATATCACTGGATATTTACGTATATATGCAACTGTGTCTCTCTCTATATATACATTAACACAGGACTGGTGCATGCGATATATGTAATAGTCCCTTGATGCAACAAACACTGTACTGTATGCACAAGGTAGGTATCAAGGCAACCTATATACCCCAACATACAAGTTGAGTAATTTGACAGGTAGACAATTTATGGTACGGTATGGGTGACAAGGGCACTTTGTTATTTAACAGTTATATACTACAGTGCTCCAAACTAAAGCCTTCACAATTGGATAGCTGATTACTACTCGATGATGTGACGGCTCAAGGCTTGTGACGGACTGTGCAGTGGCTAACTTAGCATAATTGTGTACTGCAACAAAGCTGTGTTGAAATATTGAATATGGGTGCACATTTGCTGTTCTCTTACAACGACGTGTATATATGCTTCATTGTTTATTGCACCAATGAATTCCTTCAACAACGAGCCTGAGACCCCACCTACGAAGTTCTGTGAATGATAGGCAACAATTTGCTTGACTGATTTGGTGCATTTCATCTTTGTTAACTACTTGTTAGAAGCCAAGCACTGCATCTCTCCAAAAGAATTCGATGACAACTACATATAATGATGTATGCCAGTTTAACATGCATGTGCGCACGTGCATACCATATATAGAAACACTAATCTTCCTTCTGAGCTCTCCAGTTAAGTCAATTTGGGATATTGAAATTGAAAATTGTCAATTGCACTTGACATTGTACGTATGTGAGTTGGCTGGTGGAAATAGTCTTGTATATAATTGCATTATGACTAGTTGAGTGTGTCTCCCATTCATGCAAGATCACATTATGCCATTGTTCATAATAATTCACTGTATTCACTTCTAACTAGCTACATAATCCCACGTGTGTGTATAGAACAATATGTATACACCATGGAAACACTTTCAGCAATCAGGTTCGCAGCAGCACATGTGGAAGGCAGTCTTTGTCACAGCTGTTGCAGTTCACATGAGCATATATATCTATGCAGTACAGTAACAGTATATATATGTATGTACATGATTTGATGTATAATCATGACCATGGATATATACATAGACATTCACATTCATCCCAAGTTGTCATACATCATCACATGTTATAATTGTGTATTAACTAATGTATACAGTAACTATGTGCCATACTCAGAGTGTCCAGGGGTAGGTATGGGGTTTCCACATCTCCATGGCAACATGTCCATTAGTTCAGCCATTCCTAAATGATATAAATGATATCTATGCAATACAGTAAGTATAGACATAATTTGATATATAATCATGCATGGCAACATGTCCATTTCTTCAGCCATTCATAATTTGTATAATTTACCATTAATGTTATTATATTGCAACAGAGTAGAGTACATACATTGCAATTTTCATGATTGCTGGCATCTTTCATGTACCACACTGTTAACACTAGCTCTATATAGTAACACTATCATGCTAAGCCCATATTGGCAATATCAGTAATATTCATAATGCTTGTGCCAATAAATCTTCATCAACTGTACTGCCATTACAAGTAATGATGATCTACTCATTGAAAATGCACTTTGTATATTGAATGTCTTCCTGCTGTGATCTGATCAATAATCCCAGAATCTCATCACAAAACAATGCTGTATGCTATCCAGCAATAAACCCCTGATGTGTGCGTGCATGCATGCCTCTTCCTCTGGCAGCTAATTGGCTACAAAACATGTCATGACAGCCTGAGTCAGTCCCAGCCAAGAAGGCCATGCCGGCCTTCAGCACTTCCTGTCCAAGTGTAGGCAAGTGAGAAAAACAAGATTCATATGCTTCAATAATTATTGTGCTGAATGATATGTATGCAATTGTACTAACTGTGAGGTATGCAATAAACAATGTATACATTGAAGTTCCTAAATCATGTTAGCAGCTGCATGACCTTCATGCACTGAGAAGCAAGGAGCAGGCAATGAGCTGTGGAGACGTGACAGCACAGATCACCTGAGGTGAATAACACTGCAGTAGAACAGTAATAGACTCTGCATGCACCCAATTAACAAGAATAGGTGATTATACTCACATAATAAGGTACATGAATCAAATGTTGACTCATATATATAATAAGACACAAAAATCCATTCTATATAATTATATTATACTTACATAATAAGGCACATCAATCAATTCTATAGAGACAAAATTCTTTCCACATGCACCTAATTCCTAGATCCAATTGTGGCCAAGAGTGCCATTCATATAATTAGTTCTGTGCTATTCATGCTACTAGAGCAGATTCTTCAGCAGTGCAATGTATATAAGAACAGTTTCAAAACGCCACAATAATCCTATATTTGAATACTTAAAGAGAGTCCTGCATGTGAGGAGAACAGGATGGACAGCGTTGCCACTGTGAATGGATCTGAACAACCAACACCTCAAGTTGGCCAGGACAATGCTCTCTTTCTTGTCATTCTTTTGATTGCCATAGGAATCACTATCCTTATCATTGCAGCTCTGATTGTAGATACACATACCAATCAGGCTATTCGAGTGATCCTTGTCAACCAACTCATCGCTGGTGTAGTTTCATCAATTGCAATAATTATCCATGACCTCATTGTAATGCTAGTAGGGTACAACTACACTGGTGCAAAGTGGCAGGCTGTTATAGTGATATTCTATTTTGGAGGATCGGCACGTCTACTATTTGCCACAATGTATGCTGTGACCATATTCCTCCTAGTGAGGTTTTGTGACAAACCGATCTCCAAACCCAAAAGCACCAAATATTACATTGTGACGGCGGTTGTGATTTGGATTGTGGCCTTCAGTAGTGCTTCCCCACTCATTTCCAGTGATGTTACCTTTGGAACAGCCTCTGCCAACATGATATGCAATTGTTCCTTATACCCTATCATTTATGTAACCACCCACAGCGTAGTCTTCTCCATTCTTCCTGCTATCCTTTCCTTCATTATACTAACTGTTACTATCTGCTACCGCAAGCGGAGCACCATGGCTGACAAAGCAAATGACTGTGTGATGAAAGGTCTCCTCAAGTTTGGTCTTTTCCTCCTTGCAGTACAGGCAATCAATGTTGTCACTCATGTTATCATCCCCATTATGTACGTGAATCTTGAACACAAACTGTTTGATGACACATTCTTCTCTTTCCGCTCAGTTTTTGATGCAGTTCACTTAAGTGCAATTCCCACACCAGCATTGATTCTCATCTTTTTCAAGCCGGCACGTGTCACTCTGACAAGGTGGCTGACCTGCACATTGCTATGCCAGAAATGTACCACAGCTAATCACTCTAGTACTGCCGGAATTCACCTGTCTGACACTGCAAGTACAACAGTTATGTCAAAAAACACTTTACAGAGAAGAAACACTAATCACTGAGTGTCATGTTTCTCATACACCTTTAATTCTACATTTACTGATCATTATATATACGTCTGAAAAATAATATTCTGGTGTGGTATCAGTGTTAATTAATCCAGCTGTAGATCCTGGTGCATGCAAGCTGAAATCCATCACTAAGTCTCAATTATGTAGAACAGTATGCAATACATAAGGGCTACAATAGTTGTAGCCCTAATACTCATAAATTATGCTAATGCTATTGATATGATTAGAAATGATTGGATGCTATACTTGCCTCCATAAATGCACGATCTCTTTTCTTTATCTTCTAGTTGTTTATATACTCTATCAGAAGTGGGTCATAACAAATGTGTACCCCTTTGCTATAATTGGCAGCAGGAAACCTTGCCATAACAAACCTATAATTATAACATGACATTGTACACTATTCAATTGACAACCATAGCATCCGGTTGTGATGCAGCTCTCTTCTGGTTGCATGGGAAGTATAACCCCCGCTGATGATGTCCCTTGTCACGGTAACTGGGGTACAATATAATTTACTGACCATAGAATATGTACTGCAATTTGGTGACATGCAAACAGGACACTGGCTTTACCATCTACTGTATAATAATTTGCATCTCTGGTACTACACTAGCCGGGCTGAAATTGGACAGATGGATCGTCCCGGCTAGTGTAGTACCAGAGATTTCGCCATGATGACAATACCTAGCCACACAGAAGTCTTCAGAGGAATAATTTGCATATTATACACAAACCATCATGCTATAATCAAAGAGCTAAGTAACTAACATTGACCACACCTAACACCCAATCTTACTTTCCATGTTTCTGATGTCAGGTTGAATGACGTTAGCCCACCATACCTACATATAATGTACAGCGAGCAATAGTGATGGCAATCTCACTCTCCTTACATAAATTTTACTAATTATTATACCACCACCAATGACCACAACCACACAGTGTAAGTTGCCCGAGAGCAAGTACAGTTTTTGCGCCAGTGACTGGATGCAAGAGCACCACCAGCACAAGTTGCAGATGTTGATACCACAATGTGTGCAAGTGGACTATCTGAGCTAGTAGTAGCTGCATGAAAAAGCACCGTACCAGCAGCGCAAGTTGCAACCTGTGGCAACCGCCACCTGTGCAAGTGGTATGTTTGCACCAGTTGAACGAGGGGGAAAACAAGCGCAAGGTGCAAAGGTCAGAATGCAAGGTGCAAAGGTCAGGACACAAAGTGCAAAGGTCAGGCCAGCACTAGTCGGTAAGGGATGAAGCAACAACATGCAACTACCACGGAGCGGCGCAGACCTGTGAGAGCGCCTTCACCTGCGCAAGTTGTAGACGGTGATACCACCACGTGTGCAAGTGGGCTATCTGCGCTGAATGAAAATCACCACTAGCGCAAATTGCATTGATTGCTATATGCCTCGTGCAGTCTAGTCTGGCTAGCTAGACCGTCCCATCTAATCGCCGGGGCGCTTAGGGCTGGGAAGGGATTGTCTCGTCCAGCCCACTTCCGGCCGCCATCTTGTCGGCGCGGAAGATGGTACAACAAGCACACAAGCCAAATTGTTGGTTTTGTGAACCTGGGAAGCACTGAACAGCAGCTACTTGCATTGGAGCAGGAAGAGAGGAGTGCTGCCAGTCCTCTGGCTACCCATGTGCTCCAATTCATGGTTAGGGGCATCTGCATGCGGTTGGATTATCCTGCTTCATATTTTGCTACATCCAGCCTGTCTGCGGAACAGTTATATCCAATCGTATGGGATGTAATTGGGGCAGTGGAGAGCATGGGCTTGAAAGTGATAGGAGTAACAGCTGATGGCGCCTCGCAAAACAGGAAGTTCTTCCGTATGCACCAAGACCCCTCTGGAAGCAATGTCTCCAATGGCATCACGTACAAGACCATCAATATGTATTCTCCGGAGAGGGAGGTGTACTTCCTCAGCGATGTCCCGCATCTAGTAAAGACCATCAGAAATTGCTGGGAGAAGTCACGCTTTGGTGGTACTCGACTGATGCAGGTATGGCTGACCAGAGTATAATAATATGCAATAAAATATTCGACCACAAGTGAATTGCATTTTCTCATGCATAGAAAGGAGGCCACTACATCTTGTGGCAGCATCTGGTGGACATCTACACAAAAATGCAAATAGAGTCAGGCCTTTACATTGGGAAGAAGCTGACTAGGGAGCACATACATCTGACATCCTATTCACGGATGAGGGTGGACCTAGCGGCTCAGGTAATGGATTACTCAAATTCCATTGTTACTGCATGCATGTCATTATTTATTCATTAATTCAATTATTCCTTGCATGTAAAATTATATATAGGTTCTCAGTCAGTCAGTGGCCAAAGCAATTGAGTTCTACAGAGTGGGCACAGGTGATGAGGGCACCATAGCCACGGAGTACTTTGTGCATCTGATGGATCGTTTTTTGACTGCTTCAATGTGC
>MKWU01007671.1_pt1 | contig 10174 bp, 5 predicted proteins | sample 809101 | NCBI WGS metagenome assembly MKWU01 (sample SAMN05860141, study PRJNA318959) | sponge metagenome | host: Aplysina aerophoba | place: Slovenia: Piran, Adriatic Sea, Gulf of Piran | collected 2013-05-07
CGGCGATCTGGCGTCGCTCGGCGCTGACGTGCGAGCCGAGTAGACGAACTCGACCCTCGCTTCACTCATCGTCGCCTGCAGCGGCCTGTGACTGCCTGACGGCCCGCCGCTTGGCGTTCCAGACGATGCCGGCGAACAGCAGTACCGGCCCGGCCACCAGCAGCGCCTCGTCCCATCCACCCTGATGCGCCAGCACCGCCAGGCCCATCCCGCGAGCCTACGAGGCCGCCGGGGCCAGGGATTGTCCGGACGTCAACGTCGGGCCACTCGTCACGGATCCAGGGCGCGGCGTTGTTGGCTTCGGACTCTGACAACGGCGTAGATGCCAAGTGGTTCGAGGGCCTTCACGCCTCGAGGTGTCTGGACGCCAATGTGATCCTTCGACGGTGGGTTGAAGTCAAGACCCATGTGCCTAGTCAGCCTTTTCAGCACGGTCGTTTCGGTCCGGTCGATCCGCCCGTACCACGAGACGGCGACACCGAGCGCCTCGGTGAACAACTCATAACGCAATCGGGTATCGGGGACCGCACTGAGTCGCAGAGGCCGACGAGGATGTCAAGCCCGTCCAGCAGGAACGGCGCCACCAGTAGCACGCTCGCGGTCGCGGACAGGGCCGGAAACGCCTCCGCCACACCAGCGACGCCACCACGGCAGACAGCATGAACAGCGGGAACCGGAAGGCACCCCCAGGCCCGCGATCCGGTCCAACCGCACCGTCAGCACCACCACGAACGCCAACGCCAGCGCGACCTCATCCCTTCGATGGTCGCCGGCTCCGTGAACGGCCGACGTCGAGACTCTCCGCGCCAGCTCGCACGATGGGACTCTAAGCGTCGAGGCCGCATAGCCTCGTAGCGTCCAACCCGGTGCCACACGAGGGATGGGTCACGACGAGCACGCAAGCGAACTCCGAGGGCTGGGATCCATCCAATCCCTTCGAGACCGAGCGGATCCTGCGCGATCGCCTGCGCGGAGTGCGACTGGTCGGCGAACTCGACCTGTCGCACCAGCATGCCAACTACGCGATGGCGCGCAGCGTGGTGCTCGGCGCTACGAGAGCCACCGGCGACTACAACCGGCTCCACCGGTATCCGGCAGCCACAGCAGTGTTCCTCGCTGCGGAGGGAGCCCACATCTATGATGAGGGCACCTTCTGGCCGAATCTCGGCATGCGAAGCGGCGGGTCGCCGCAGCAGATGCGCCTCGGGCACGATGCCGAGAGCGAGTTCGGATCAACCATCGACGAGCGAACGCTTCCGGCCCTGAGTCCTGCCGAACAATCCACCATCGGAAGGGCGTTCCTCAACGCCGTCGACGCCCTACAGCTGGAGGACTTTCATGGCGTCGGGGCGTCTGAGCGCTGGCTGACGTACGTCACTCCGATCTTGCTTCATGGGGGAATACCGGCCACCTGCGCTAACGACGCAGCCGCGCTGGTTCTGAGGAGCATGCGAGAGGGCCTTGATGAGGCATCTGAGCTGATCGAAGACCTGCATCGTCCGCATGGGCGTATGCACCATCTCCCCAAGCCGTTGAGTCGCTTTCTCGCCTACGGCGGCGATTTCGCGATCGACCTAGTCCAGCGCATGATGACCATGGCCCTCGATGCCGCCGCGGTCGGCGAGGACGTCGCCCGGGATTCCGTCGATGAGATGGCCGAGGATGCGGGACTGCCTCACTACCTTGCCGAGGCGCTGCTCAATGGCGGTTCTGCAGACCTGGCCGTAAGCCGGTCGAGGATGCTCCGTCCGTATATCCGCATCGACCCGTACTCCTGTCACGGGCCGTACATCACGCTTCCTCCGGTTCCGGGCGCGGCCGACAGCTCATGGGTAGTAACCGGAGGAGCGTCAAGCCGCATTCCCGCGTCGCAGCACGACTCTCGCGAAATTCCGCTTCCACCGTTTCGAGAATGGACTGCCACACTGGACAGGAGCGCCGACAGTCCAACATATTTCAGCGGGCTGCGCAACGCCGCTGCCTATATCTTCGATGCCACCGGGAGACTCACCAGAGCACAGCGCCACTTGAGGTGGCCATCAGCTCTGATCCTTGTCGCCAAGGAAGTGCAGCTTCTCGATGAAGCCGGTTCTCCGGTTCCTCTCGCCGAGGAGCTGCCGCCGCGTGCGGGAGCGTGGACGAGTTGGCAGCTGCTGAGAATCAACACCACCAACACTCGTGCCGTGAAGCTGGCGAGCCCTCGTCCCGACACCTCCGAGAGCGTTCAGGTGCCTGTGAGGAGACCAGCACCGACACCGACCATCGTGGCCAGCCCCGTTCCGGGTGTCACGGGCCCGGGCGGCTGCCAGGTGTACTCCGAACCTCCCCTTGTGAAGGAGGCCGACGGCACGAACGCGTCCTCCTGGCGGGTGCGCTGGCGCAGCGACCAAGACGACGGCCCCCCGCCCACAGCGCTGCTGAGCGGTCTCCCAGAGGTACCGGGAGGCCGCGACCTGTCGCCGCGGCTGCCTGACCGAGCTGCCTTCACCGGAACCGTCGAGATCGTCGGGCCGCTCGGTAGCGACATGCACGAGCGCATTACGGTGGTGAGAGGCCTGACCGTCGAGGCACCCGACCGAGTCGTCGGGCCAGATGAGACGGTGACCGCGACGGTAGCGGCCCACTGCGAGTTGATGACGACGGACGGCAGTGCTTCAGATCGTGTGCCACTCTCTTTCGGACCCGGAGAGGACACAGCCGTTCTGCTGGCAGACGATGTGCCCTTGACGCTCAAGATTCCGAGACTTGCCTTCGCGCTCCAGCGCCGCGACCGCCCAGCAGCGGTGATCGGATGGAGCCAAGAGCGGATCGGCCTCGACGAGATCGAGTCCGGAGAAGTCGAGACCTTGGTCGTGCGCTGCGGACGACCGGCGGATGTCCGCTTGGAGTTGCGAGGTGACGGAGAACGTCTACAGGAGACTCCTCTCTTGCGAGCCAGCGGCGAGCAGGGCCGCTGGGCCTTCCCGCTTGCCCAGTTCCGAACCACCGCATCCAACTCGTTGCTTGAGACGATGGCACTCACCCTTCACGTCGACAATACGGACGCCGAAGTTGCGGTCATTCAAGCTCGCCACATTGTGAGCGATCTCGCGATCGACAGTCTGGTCGAAGCTCGTTCGGGTCAGGCTGTCCTGCAGGCGACCTGGGCCGAGAATCGCCCCTTTCGCAATCGGCAGCTGAGGCTGTGGTCGCAGCACCGACCGTGGGAAGCGCCCGTGGAGATCGACATTGGAGACGATGCGAGGGGATGCTTCGACTGTCTGCTGGAGACAGCGCCGGGCCCTTACATCGCCGAGATGGCAGTGCGCGACGACTGGAGCACGCCGCAGAGGCCCCCTGAAGGAGCCGAGAACGCCGTGAAGGTGAGAATCGGAACCGTTGCTGATGAGCGAGCAAGACTGGCAAGGCTGCGCTCCAACGAGCCGCTTGAAGCGCTGGAGATGCTCGTATCAGGCCACCGCCGTCATGCCCGACTTGACGGCAGCAGCGTCGTCAGCGTGCGACACGAACTGGCACAGGCCCTCGCCGCGTGCTGCGAAGACTCCTCGTCCGCACACACCTTCGACGGCCTCGTCACGCTCGCTCTATCCTCCGAGGGGCTTCTCGCGCAGATGCTCGTAGACGATGGATGGTCGCTGCCGGCACCCGCCTTTAGGAGACTGGTCCTCACCCTCGTGCCAGTTCTATTGGACCGACCCACGACGGTGGCCTCCGAGACGCTGGAACGGCTTTGGAGAGCAGCTCCTATGGCTGGTGCCGCTCTCGACCACGCGCTCGAGGAGGGATCTGCGACCCGCTGGAAGCGGTTCGCTGGCTGGGTTCCCGGTTCGGACATGAATGGCCCCGATCAGCCTGTACAGCCCGTCACCAAACCCTTGGATGAGTTCAGTCAAGACAGGCTGCAAGACCTCAAGGCCGCCATTCCGCCGATGGAGTCGCTGCCTCTCCAATTCGGGGGATACGCCGATGCCGCTTTCGAGATGCTCGAGCGGAGCTGGCCGGACCGTCAGCAGATCAACCGGTGGCGATCGGCTCACACCAAGATCTGCACCCACACCCAGCGGCTCGGCCCACGGCAGCATCGCCAGATCGAATCACTCATGCCCCAAGCCGGATCCCCTGGATGGCAGAAGTTCCCGGCCGACACTCTCGCAGCTGCGTTCCAGTTGACTGACCAATTCGGCGGCGATGCCCGACAGGCGGCGTCGCGTGCGCTCATCGAGTCATACGAACTCGCTCCCCGACTGACCGAGCGCAGCGTGCTCGTCGCCATCGCGCTGCGCATTGCCGACGCTCGCCCGGCGAGAGACTCCAGCGATTCTGAGTCCGGCCTTCTCAACTGCGGTGCCCGAGTGGAGGGGCAGCGGACTCGATGAACGCGACTTCCGGCCGTCTCGATCCGATTGGCGCCGCTCGGCTGATCCGCGACTCGTACCTTCGATACCTCAAGTCTCGCTATGCGCCAGCCGACGACAGGCTCCGGGACGAACTCCACGACGCTCTCGACCACCGCTTCCGGATAGACCGTGGACCGTTCATGCAGGCATCCCCGGCGTACGAGAAGGGCTGCTCAATTGACGGGCTGATCGCTGAAGGCGTCCTGCACCCACGGATGCGTGAGGTTCCGCCGTCGGCCTTCCCGACGCAGCGGCCGCTGCATTCCCACCAAGAGACAGCGATCCGCAAGGTCCGATCCGACCGCAACCTCGTCATCGCCACCGGTACCGGCTCGGGAAAGACCGAGTGCTACTTGCTGCCGGTGCTCGACCATCTGCTGCGCGAGTGCGACGTAGGAACCATCGGGGAGCCGGGAGTGCGTGCTCTGCTCCTCTATCCGATGAACGCTCTGGCCAACGATCAGATGAAGCGTATACGCGATCTGCTGCGACCGTTCCCGGAGATCACCTACGGACGATTCACGGGCGGGACGCCGGAACACCGAAGGCAAGGCGAGGAAGAGCACCGAGCCGCCGCGGGAACCGACCCGGACCCCGGCGAGCTTGTCTCGCGCCAGCAGATGCGGGAGGCGCCGCCCCATGTGCTGCTCACCAACTACGCGATGCTCGAGTACCTGCTGCTTCGTCCTGTGGACACGGCCTTCTTCGACGGCCCCACCGGTGCGCACTGGCGCTTCGTCGTGCTGGACGAGATGCACATCTACAACGGCGCACGGGGCGCCGAGATCGCCATGCTGCTCAGGCGCGTCCGTGATCGGGTCAACAGAAGCGAGCCTGGCCGCCTCCAGTTCATCGGGACGTCGGCGACGCTTGGCCACGGCGAGCAGGCGGCGCCGCGCATCGCCAAGTACGCGGCAGACCTGTTCGGTGAACGCGTCAAGCACCACAGCCACGACCAGCAGCGCCAAGACATCATCACGCCGATCTTTGCCGACCAACCGGAGACCTCAACCTGGGAGGCGCCGGATGGGTCGTGGGCGGCCATCGAGAAAGCCCTGGCCGACGATCGCTGGCCAGCGGGTCTCCAGCTGCCGCTCCCGCCACAGACAGCAGCCAGCTTGTGCTCCGACGGCGAGGTCCGTGATGCGGCAGCCCTGCTGGACGCTCTCCGGTCTGAGGAGCACATCGTCCGACTGCGCGACCGGCTCAGGCGAGGACCCGTGGATGCCGCAGAGGTTGCACGGGCGGTGTTCGACGGTCCACCGTCTGCCGAGGAGATCTCTGCCCTGCTCAACGTATGCACGAACTCCTACGGCAGCGCCTCGCCCCTCATACCGGCCCGCTTCCACTATCTCGTCAGAGCGCTCGAGGGCGCCTTCATGTGCGTGTCCCCGATGCACCCCGCCGGGACGTCGAGACTTCATCTGGAGCGCCACAAGACTTGTCCAGGCTGCGCGGACCGGGGCCGCGACTCGCTGGTGTTCGAACTCGGCGTCTGCGACCGTTGCGGCGCCTCCTACCTGCTGGGCAGCGAGGACGCTGATGCCGACGCGAGAGTGATCGTGAAGCAGGCGCTTCCCCAAGAGCGGCGCCTGCTCTATCTTCTGCTCGACGACCAGGCTGAACACGACGACGAGGACGAGGCCGCCATCGTCGACGATGAGACAGTTCAAGCCACCATCGACCGCCGGGTGCTGTGCACCGCCTGCGGATGCCTGTCCGAGGAGGGTCAACTGCCGTGCCCCTGCCACGGCGATCCGCGGACGCGGACCGTGACGGCGACCGTCGTCAAGCCTGCCCGAGCCGGTCAGCCCCTGCGGCGCTGTCCAGCGTGCTCGCGCCGCACCAACTCGGACATCGTGCTGAGGTTCTTCACCGGACAGGACGCGCCAGTGTCCGTCGTCGCAACAGCCCTCTACCAGTCGCTTCCGGCTGTCCCTCCGGCAGCCTCCAACCTCCTCGCTCCTGAGGTCGGCGAGGGTCGCAAGCTGCTGTCATTCGCCGACAGCCGCTCGGATGCGGCGTTCTTCGCCCCTTACCTCGACCGGACGTACTCCCGGGCGGTGCATCGAAGGCTGGTGTGGGAGGCCCTCAGCTCAAACGCGGAAAACGACGTCCGCTTCGACGATCTCGTGCCTCGGATACGCAGACTCGCCGAAGATTGCCTCGTCATCGACCCGGACGACAGCAGCGCGTCCAAGTCGGCGCAGGTCCGCCTCTGGCTGATGGCCGACGTGCTCGCGACAGACCGACGCCAAAGCCTTGACGGCGTGGGACTGGCAGAGATAACGGTGGCCGTGCCCCGGGGGGTCTCATCGCCGCCCGGTCTGGCCAGCCTCGGATTCACCGATAGCGAAGCGCTCGACTTGGCGCTGGTCCTGATCGATACGCTGCGCTCCCAGGCGGCCGTCCATCTTCCCGATGACGTCGATATCGAAGATCAGACCTTCGCTCCACGTAACGTTGTCACCGCCGTTCGCGCTGACCGCCCCGACCGCGCGGTGATCGCCTGGCGTCCAGCGCGCGGCTCAAACCGCCGTTCCGACTACCTGCGGAGGCTCTTCGCTCGTCGCGGCCTCTCCGCTGATCCGGCAGAAGTCTTGAACGGACTGTGGGACTGGCTAACGCGCAGGGGGAGTCCGTGGCGCAGGGTGCTGCGGGAAACCTCCAAGCGCCGCCAAGGCACGGTGTTCGCCATCGACTACGAGCGGATCACCATGATTCCCGCCTCAGCCTTCCACCCGTCCTACGAATGCTCAAAGTGCAATCAAGTCTCTTGGCGGTCGGTGAGTCAGGTCTGCCCCTCCTACCTGTGCGACGGCGAACTACGGCCGGCCAGCGCGGAAGGCTCTCCGTCCACCGCCCACTACCGTCATCTCTACACGAGGCTGGAGCCCTCAGGCATGAGAGTCGAGGAGCACACGGGGCAGCTCGCGACCGACCGAGCCAGAGAGCTCCAGCAGGAGTTCCTCGACGGCAAGGTCAACACACTGAGTTGCACGACGACCTTTGAGCTCGGCGTGGACGTGGGCGATGTCGTGGCGGTGCTGATGCGCAACGTCCCGCCATCGCCCGCCAACTATGTGCAGCGGGCCGGACGCGCCGGCAGGCGGGCCTTGACTCCCGCTCTGGTCGTGACGTTCGCACAGCGCCGAAGCCATGATCTGCACCACTTCAGGGAGCCGATGCGCCTGATCGAGGGCCATGTCGACGTCCCGATCCTGTCGATGCAGAACCCGCTGATCGCTCGGCGCCACATCCATGCCGTCGCCTTCGCATCCTACGAGCGCAAGCATGTGGACGAGGGCGGGACCGCTCACAACGACGTCGCGTCCTTCTTCACCGCCCAGGGGGACCAGCCCGCTGCGGTCGACGACTTCGAGGCATGGCTGCGGCGACGCCCCGAGGAGCTTGGCGAGGCGATATCGAGGATCACGCCAGCTGACCTCCGCGACGAGTTGGAGGTCGAGACGTGGGGCTGGGTCACCGCCCTTGTGGACGATCAAACCGGACGAAATAGTGGAGCGAACTTCGGTTGGCTCGCACGCGCCACCAATGAGATCCGCGGCGACCTTAACGACATAGACAGCGAGGTCGAAGCCGCGGCGCAACGAGTCCACGACTTGCGGCAGCAAAACCAGAGCGACGCCGCGGCGAGGCAGACTCGACGCCAGAACGCGCTGCTGAAGGTCCGGCACACGCTGGAGAGGAGGCGCCTGATCAACTACTTGGCGACCCGCGTCGTCCTCCCGAAGTATGGCTTCCCCGTCGATGTGGTCACCATGGACGTGTGGCGCAGCGGCGACCGCGGCGCGGACGGACTCAACCTCGACCGCGACCTGAGGATGGCGATCACCGACTACGCTCCCGGCACTCAGCTCCCTGCGGACAAGGCGTTATGGGAGTCCACGGGCCTGCGCGTCCAGCCCGGCAGGAGCCTGCTGAGCTACCTCTACGGCGCGTGTGAGGACTGCGGCACTTTCCGAACCAGCCTGATCACCGACGACGGCGACGGCGATCCAGGACCCTGCGACGGGTGCGGGTCGAACACTTTGAGCGAGAGTCATCGACTGGTGGTACCACTCTTCGGGTTCGTCGGCCGGCGCAGCAACGTCAAACCCGGCGAGACCAAGCCGCCCAAGTCGGGCTGGTCACAATTCCACTTCAGCGACTACGCGGGCGAGCCGCCAGAGCGCCAACGGATATCCGTCGGCCGCTCCGACATGGACGCACGATTCAGCCGCCAGGGTCGCATCACGGTCGTGAACAGCGGCCCGGCAGGCGCAGGTTTCAGAGTTTGCCTGTCATGCGGCCACACCGAGGCGGCCGCAAACAGCAGCCGGCCGATTGCGTCAGAACACAGCCGTCCGGGCATCCAGCAACAATGCAGCGGGATCCTTAGCCATCGGCACTTGGGGCATCAGTACTTCACAGACGTCGTGGAACTAGGACTTAGGTTCCAGATCACCGAGGTCCAAGCTCGCAGCTTCCTCTACGCCCTGCTGGCAGCAATGCCGGTCGCGGGGATCCCGGCCAGCGACATCGACGGCACGATCAGACCCGGTATCGAGCCGTCGCTGGTCGTATTCGACACCGTACCCGGCGGTGCGGGCCATGTCCGCCGCGTACGCGAGAGCTTGCCACGCCTGGTGAGGGAAGCACGAAGAGTGGCCCAGGACTGCGACTGCGCGGTGACGACCTCGTGCTACGGCTGCCTGCGTACCTACACCAACCAGAGGTTCCACGACGAGTTGGTGCGCGGCGACGCTCTACGTGTTCTCGACGAACTCCTCGGCACACCCTGACAACGCCACGAGGCCGCCCCTAATGGCGTCTCTGCCAAGCGACGCGGTAGCGAGACGCGAGCATACGGTTCGGACTGCATTGCGTTCGTGCCTTGGTGTCTGCACTGCGGTCAACGAGGGATCGACAACTCTCGGAGGCCCTTGCTCGTGAGCGAGAAGATGCAAGGGCCGGCTCGTGAGGCATCCATGTCTGCTATCGCGTCCCAGTACTTGACGATCAAATTGTAGATGTTGTCTGGCGTCATGTTGGCTTTGCCGGTAAGAACTAGGGCGCGAACCCCGGCTTCGCGGAGTTTCCTGCGCTCGACTGGTCGTGTTCTGATCTTCTTGTCGCGGGTGATGAACAGGAGGTCTCGGCCGTTCGCTCCGATCACTTCGAAGATCTCGGTGTCCTTAGCGCCCGGCGGCAATTCCGGGATGTCTCGATGCCCCACGTAGAGGACCGTTCCAGCCTCCGCGAGACCCGCCAACCTCCGCCCTACGGGGAGGATGTTCTCATCGGCGAAGAGACCGCGGATCTCACGCAACGTTCGAGCAGCGCACCGCGTCCTCTACGGCCTGGCAGGTAACGCCCCACATCTCCGCGACGGCGTCTGGCCGCTCACCCGCAGCCAACGCCTCGACGAGCGTTGCCACCCGCAGGCGACGTCCAGAGATTGTTGGCTCGCCCGACGCGTACTCGGGATCGATCACAACGTTCTGAGCGATGCGGAATCTGCTCACCGTGTCGCCACCGTCGTAGTCGGCGGCTTGCCGGAAACGGAGGACCTCCATCGATGGAGCGATGATCTGCCCGTTGCGAACCACTAGTCGAAGAGAAGGCTGCAGGTTCGTCTCCTGCTGCACCTTGAGCACCAGTTCCCGCCCCTCGGCACTCACGAACGGCTGTGCGGCGGCCAGTGGATACAACGTTCCGAAGTGCTCCCGGAGGGACGCGATTGCCGGACGCATCCGGAACACCGACACTCCCTG
>MKWU01007675.1_pt1 | contig 10171 bp, 10 predicted proteins | sample 809101 | NCBI WGS metagenome assembly MKWU01 (sample SAMN05860141, study PRJNA318959) | sponge metagenome | host: Aplysina aerophoba | place: Slovenia: Piran, Adriatic Sea, Gulf of Piran | collected 2013-05-07
ACCTACGTGAGATCATTGAGCGTGGCCTCGAAGACATGGAAGACTACTACCTTGCCGCAGACGTGCTGAATCGCCTCAGAACAGGGACGGAAAAAGTCTATACTGCTTCCGAAGTGAGAAAGTCCCTTGCCCTGGACGATTGATCAGTATAGAAAAGCGTGAGTCTTTGACTTAATCTAGAAATAACCTGACTTTCTCTTCAACGACGTCGGGTTCCTTCGTCTCGCATTCCCATATCACGAGCACCTGCCAGCCCATGCTCCGCAATACAGTATAGTGTTTTCTATCGCGTATAGCATTGCCATTCAACTTTTTGCGCCAATACATAAGACGTTCAGGTGATTTCGGCATACGGTTATGCAAGCATCCTCTATGGCGATGCCAGAAACAACCATGTACAAAGATGACCTTGCGTCGTGGACGGAACACAAGATCCGGACGACCCGGAAGATCCTTTGCGTGCAGACGGTAGCGGTATCCCATACCGTGCACCAGCCGCCTTACGCACATCTCGGGCTTCGTATTTATCGACCGGATGCGGCCCATTAGTTCACTGCGCTCTCGCACAGTGAGCGTATCCTGACTACTTTTTCTTAACAAAACAAGGCCGAAGGTTCTCCGTTCAATACAGGTTTTCTATTCCAAGGGTGCACGAGCGGAGGTGAGGTAATTCCTTTCACGTAGTTTACTAGTTATCGCCGCCTTTGATGGTAGATGAGCAGCTCCCAGTATTTCCATCCAGCATGCTTGATCTTTGCCCCGCGGCCTGATCGGTCCGGCATACAACGCAACAGGTCCATTCAGATCAGCCACCAGCATATTCACCTCATCCGGAGTCCAATCTGGAGAATGTAAATCATCCAGTGGCAAGGCAGTTTGTGTACGAATATAATCAGCCAACAAATCCTGAACGATCCAAATGGTACGTCCTCCCCAGCTATTGGCTGCTTCTGATTTCGCAATGAGTTGCGAGGCCATGCGCGCCCAAACTTGACGGACGTTGACAGTTGGGCATTGAACAGGGTCCTTAGCTGGCGTATGCGCAAAGAGCACCGCACGTTTGAAAGCCGCTTGTATGTTAGTACCTTTTTCGGTGTTACCCCCAGAAGTGGAGCAAGTCATAACCTCGACGATAATTGGAGGAGCGTTCGGTTCTACGCTACGGAGGACATAGTCAAGGCGATATCTGAACAACTGTCCAGAACTTATTGCCCTCTCTTGCAGCGTTATTTCTGACCAAACGTTGACCTGTTCTCCTGGGCGGAAACCTGCCAGACTATATATCTTCTTAGCCAAAGGCAAATGTTTGTCAGATACGCCATTAGGTCCGAATGCGAAGAGACGATGCGGGCAAATAGCCCAGACCTTGTCCGCGGTGGACCGAACCGTACACACGCCACATGGCAGCCAACCTTCAGTTTCACGGCCTACAGATGGTGAGAAGAGATGCCCTAAAGATTCATCGGACGCTCTAATCCGCGCCATGTCACGGTTTCCACCGCCATCGCAGGTAGTTTCAGTAAACGAACACCACGCATTCCGGCACACTTCCATGTCCATACCGGACTCTATGAGAGGTTGACCGTATAGTTCATCAACTACAGGCATAATTTACCCGAAATCTGTGTTGCAACAGCTCTAGCAAGCGGAGGTGGCACTGCATTTGCTACTTGTCGATGCTGATCTAGGTCACGTACACTTCCCGTCCGTCCACGAATGGGACCGGTAAATATGTGAGTATCCGGAAATCCCTGGAGGCGCGCGGCTTCACGGGGAGTGATGTATCGATTGTCTGTTGGGTGATATGGTGCTTCTCCACACCGCAACGTTGGTGCAAGAGATAGTCTATCCAGACGACGAAACTTGGTTGTATCTTTGCGAGTTAACTTTCCCATTATTTGAGGTGGAACGTCTAAGCACTTTGAAAGCCATGATCCTTCCGGTACATATGAGATACGTTCTCTGTCTCTGTCGGGAGTTATGTCAATATGGTTCGGTAAGGCTGGAGTGTGACCAGGAGGTGAGGGATTGGGAAGGTTGCGAAACGCGAATCCTACAGTCTGACTCTCACTATTGCCCATAGGGAAAGAAAACGCCTGTCCCCTTGGTACAAAAACAAGTATCACCCTTTTACGTCGTTGAGGTAGGCCGTATTCACTCGCATCAAGTATATGAGTATACATCTCATATCCCAATCGTCGAAACTTATTGGATAGCTCTTCCATGATCGGTCTTCCGTCTGGCATTATCGATCGCGAAAAGTAGGGCACTTGCTCTATCAAAATAGCTGTGGGACGAAATGCTGACGCAAACCGAACCATTTCAAAAATCAACAAACCTCTTTCATCACTCAGCCCTGTACGTTTGCCTATCTGACTAAAAGGCTGGCATGGTGGTCCACCGTGAAGCAAACGCAATTCACCTTTTCGAACACCAAGAACATCCCGTAACCGTTCCGGGTCAATAGTACGTACGTCTACGTTCCAGACGACTTTTCCCTTAGCGTTTCGTCGAAGAGTATTACTACAGTGCGGATCGAAATCTAAAGCACAAATCGTCCTAAAACCCCCACGATCTACACCTAAATCCATGCCACCCGCTCCAGCGAACAAACTAATGGCTGGGTGTTTTTTGATCATTGGCTCCCTGCCCACTATAGACCCATGGATATACCCAGACTATTACAAGGATCATATCTCACCTTCGAAACAACTGCCTATTCCACTCGAGTAATTGGGATTAAATTGATTAGCTGGTGCATACACGAGACCAACATTTTCATTTAGCCTTTTTAGCTTGTACAACGATATCGCCGTAAGCTTCGGTCCCAATGAACTCGTTAGTATGTTGTGTGAAGTTCCAAGCGGTCTCAACACTTCTTGAATTGCGGCCATCCCTTGATCATCAGCGTACGCATCTAACTCGAATACACTACAGTCGTACTCCTTTTTGTATTTTTCCACATAACCCGCCATCACCTCGTCGTTCCGCTGAAACGAAGAAGAACTCTGAATTCCAATAAGTAACTTCGATGGTTCATAGCAACTAACAAGCCTATCTGCTCTCGATGGATCAAATCCCACAGTAACCAATAGTGCCGTCTTGGCTGACGGCATTGCAATACCTGAAAGTTTATATACTAATCGTGGCGCTCGCGGATCTCGACTCAACCATTCGTTCCCATACTTCTGAGGGCTGTGATAGACATATCGTGCTTCTCTTTTACTTTGTTCGATCATCCACAGAACATACCAAATTATCTCACGCGGCATTGTCGATATGTCAATCAGGATATTGGGACATTCAGCAATAGCATCTTCTGTACATTCCAATACCGTTCGCCAATTGTCTGCAGGCTGCTCTATGTCAAGTTCTGCTGGGATATATTCGATACACTTCTCTTTGCATACTTCCTCGACCGCGTGTCGGTTTTCTTGTGTACGGTCTGCATAGCTACCAAAAAAGAACACCAAGGCCTTTTCAATTCCGGCCTTCTTCAAATCACGATCAAATCCGATCTTGAAACGATCTTCCCAGCTTGCGAAAATAATGAGCAAGTCATTGTTCTTCATTCCAAAACTCCATCTGTTTCTCCGCTTTGTAATCTGTGTCCTTTAAGCCAATCTTCCCAGTCTCCGCCGCCTTCCAAAGAACATCTGCTGGTATCGAGACTCTCGCATGCTGGCCGTGCGGGTCGAGACCGCGGTCCGGCCAGAGTATCTTATTCGGAACGTAGTAAGATTCCCTCCTGCCTTCGTCCTTAGCCGGACCAGTTCGTTTGTACAATAGCTGTGCTTTCCGTAGTATCTCGATCAGGTGATTCAACTTGTCCATCGTGTCTTGATTACTTCCAGAAATGGTAAAGGACAGAGCACACGGCTCCGACTGATGGTGTCGAAGCCGATCTCGAAAAAGCACTGCCAGAGCATCCAATAGATTAAACGCCCGCTGCCCGTCTTCCGTGGTACAGTCCTCAATATCCTGCGCGATGCTGTCTCGTAGCCATTCCCAAGCGCGTCTGCTTCGTTCCAGAATAACCTTGGTCTGTATTTCGGCAGGTATACTGGTAATTGTAAGAGGTTTTTTTTCCAAATTCTCTTCGCTCAATTCGGAAACTAAACTATCGAACATCCGAAAGCACGGTTCAAGAAGATTACGTACAACGCCAGTCGAAAGAAATACCAATGTCTCAAAGCCAGAATACGGCGGTCGGTTTGCCTTAGGTGGGCGACTCTTAAAGTAGTGTGCGCGTTTGTATTTATAGACGTAATCAGACACCGTCTTAGATTTGACGTCTTTGCTTTCAAATTTTCGCATTGCCTCCGCTCGCACAGCATCTTCGGATATCGCCAAATCTCTTTTCATAGTTTCATTTATTGGAAAGAACTCCTTTGGCGTCGTGGAAATCGATATATTCTCCAATCGTTGTTTGACAATCCTTTCTGCTAGTTGGTAGAAATCCGTTTTCTTATTTTGCAACGGTGCTTCCATGTCAATCTGTGTGTAGTCGTGTCCCTCGAGAATCGACCCGCCTGAAGATGTGATTCTCGATTGGGCACCTACTTTCGCTTCCGCCACTTTGAAGCTAAAAAGAGAGTGATCTCTATACGCAATCCAAGAGTTCATAGCTCGAACCTGATACTTGTTCAACGCATGGGCGTCATCAAGCAAGAGAAGAAAATGCGAGTTTTTAATCCGTGGAATCTTACTTGCGCACATATTCAGTATTGGAACAAATACCGATGCAAACGAAAACGTATTCTCGTAGAAAGCTTCCCGGTTTCTGCTACTAATCTTCCGTTGAGTCGCTAACAGTTCCCGCTGAAGAAACTGCTTTACGGCTTCAAAAAAGTTCACCTCATCCGGTAAATCCGCTCCCAGTGCGTAATTCGCCTCATTGCGCAGCAGTGAGGCGTCAGCACCCTCAAGCACATCAGGTATTTCCAGCAGTGTCTCCGCCAAACCGTATGTCATTGACAATACCAGAAAATGTTCCGATAGTACATCTCCTCGAAAGTCGTCCAGCAGTTCATATTCGGTCTTGTGTGTCAACGGCGTATTGCAGGGGATATATACTCCGATTGTCGAAAGGGAAGGTTCTTCGCCCTTTCTCTCTGCGATAAGTTTCTGAAGCCGCCAACTATTGAACAATAAGGCCATCGTCTTACCGCTACCACGCTCTCCAATCAGAAATACGTTTCGTTTGGATTGAATGAATCGAGAATAGTTGAAGTCGTCGATGTAGTAGTCTGCTATAAGCTCATCAGTGAGATTATTCGCAGCTTCGTACTCAAAGGGGTTATTTTCCAGATTCATGATTCTTCCCTACTTCTGCATCGCGCAATCATGTTCTCGACTATCTTGTCTATCGAATAGGCGGAGTCAATATCGGAAATGTCCTTTGTGGGTTCGCCTGGCACTACAATGTCGGTCAATTTGAGCGGCGAAAGATCGCTATCGAGCAATTCACCATCACAGTGAAAATTGAAAGTAACTTCAGTAGATTTAAATGGCAGAAGGAGATCACTATAGTTGCGCGCGTATTGCCGTTCCTGGTTCAGTTTTCCGATTCTCTTAAAAGTAAAATCCAGTAGATCACGGAGTTTGTCAGTCTGATTCAGATCAATGTTTATCTCGTAGGTTAGAACAACACGGCCCGTACCGCGATCAATGCGTATGTGCGTGATGTTTGCGTAATCGTGGTATATTTGTGACTCCTTTACATAGAGACCCGTTGACTGCATGAACTCCGACGTGCGCTGAGGGCCTTCCGCCAGTTCGTCAGAAAAGCGAAGAATGGCAGTTAACTCGCGCAATCGTACAGGCTCCCCTTCTAAGTGATCGGATTCGGTAACTTCTTTGAGAGTGTCAGGCGACCCATCTTGCGCGATTCCCGTATGCGCTCGCGTAGCACGTACAATCAATGTCTTTTCGTGGAGTAGCGTGTTTTGAGTACCACGAATTTGGTCAAATACATCCGCGACCTTATTTTGATGGTTTTCTCGTCCATAAACATTACCTACATCATGAAAGAGAATACACATTCCCAGACAGTACATTTCGATACCTGAAAGTTCATCTCTGATCGCTCCGTCGCTGGAGAGAAGACGAATAGCGTTCTGTTGTACATTCAACACATGATCTGTGCCGTGGTCCGAGAGACTGGGTTCTTGGCCCTGGATATTCGGGTACACTTCCTGTATCAGTATCGACCGAGTTTGTTCATAGGCACCTATAAGTCTTCGTCCTTTGTTTTCATCGAAATCCTCCAAGATTTTGTCGCGTAACTGTTCGTCGAAGCTCCTAGCTGGCACCTTGCTGTTTCTCCGTTTTCACTAAAATGGTTGTCCATCCATAGTCTGATCCTCTTCGTCTGATCCTCTTCTATCCAATAATAACTTGCCTGAATACAGCTTGCGCTAGCAGTGGCGGTACGGCGTTGCCTACCTGCTGCTGCTGAAATCCAATGGACCCAGCAAATTCGTATGAGTCTGGGAACGATTGTATACGCGCGGCCTCACGAACCGAAAGGCCTCGATCTTCCAATGGGTGGATGAGCATGTTCTTTCTATAGTTACCGATAACGACAGACGGTCTGTCATAACGAAGTCTATGATAGATACCAGTATGGCATCTGTTCCGGTCTTTGTAGTTACCCATCATCTTTGAAGGAATGTCTTCCCAATTGCCGCCGGGAGGTACGAATTTGTATCTTCGTATCACCCGGTCACCATTCTTAGTAACCAAATGGCTGGAACATCCACGTAGATTACTCCGAAGTTTCTTGGCGTATGCGGAAGGCGGGGCCTCTCCATAGGATAACCACGATTTCGCCGCGCCGTTTACGAGATTCGGAAGATCGGAAATCGCATCTTTGACAGTCGTCGGCTGCAATGTTACCTTAGGAGGCAATTCGATCTTCCTGGTACGTGATCCAATAACAAAAAATCGACTACGCCTCTGCGGCACACCGAAATCGAGCGCATCCAGTGTACCAAAGCTCAATTCATATCCTAATTGATCCAACTGATCCAGAATAACCCTACAAATAAGTCCTCCAGCGGTATTGATGATTCCTTGGACGTTCTCGAGTACCAGGAAATCAGGATGCCATATTTTGACTACGCGGACGAAATGTTCGAACAGCCAGTTGTTTTCGTTGTGCGCCCCTCGGGTACGTGAATTGGAATATGAGAAGCCCTGACATGGTGGACCACCGAATACGATAGTACCACTTGAACCACGAGGTACTTGCTTGATCCTCTGTGGAGTTAAATGGCGGATATCGTTAACGAAAACCTCGCTATACGGATTATTGTTGAGATATGCGCTAGCCGCATACACATCAAGTTCGACAGCGAATTTTACATCAATCCCTGCCTGAATGGCACCTCTAGTCATGCCGCCAACGCCAGCGAATAAGTCGATACCTATCATGTTGTTTCTGGTCGTATGCGATCAGTCTATAGGAAATCGGACAACATACCGTTCAGAGGACGAACTGAAGACGCCCAAGAATCCTGCATCGAGATATCGAGGCAGGATTACGCAAAGGTCATCGGCTACGTCGGCTGTGAACGTTGGTTATCTGCTATAAGATTACGGAGATTGATTTCTACAATAGTCGTTTGGGGCAGTTTTTTCTTTGATCGAACTCCCTTATGTTACTTTTGCGGCACTTCGCTGAATCTCGTGGGTAAACGACTATCGAGCTTTCCGGCGATGAGATAAGTAATAGCAACAAGGATTCTGTCTGAACGAGCATTCTATCCCTAACTTGGCGGCTTGAACAAGGTTGTTGATGCTTTCCAGCACAAGCTGCCCGAGAGGCCGATCTCAAACCAGCGCAGGACACCGTTCTAATGCCATTTATATCGTGTGTGCCGCGTCGGTCACAGAAGTCAGGTATATGGGTTACCCAGAAGCCCGTTCTTTTAGAGCATACCAAGACGTTTAGGTGCTCTAGACAATCTAAGGCGTACTCCTCGGTTGGTCAAGCACTCGAATCTTACAGTTCCTATCGATACTCAAACTCGGTATAGTGGGGTCCTATGTTGTGCGTATAACCGCCTTTGGTCGGACTTCTGTCGAATCATTGCTGACTGTCAATACCCAAGACCCTGACTACTTCCCTTATTCGAGTAAAACAGGCAGACGCATAGTCCGTAGCCTCGTACCGTTGTATCTGTTGCTCCTTCAATCCGAGTTGGTCAGCTAGGTCTTTCTGGGTCATCCTACGGGCGATCCTTGCTTTGATAAGTAAAGTAGGCAGTTCGTTTATGGATTTGAGTTGATCGAATTGAAACCTGCCAGCTTTCAAAGATTCATACTCGCGTAGCTCTTCTTCCAAATCGGAAATCTGACTGTTAACGGCTTCTCTTCGCGACTTGAGAATTAGAGGATGTACACCCTGGACTGCATTAAAGCACTGTAGGGATCTTGCGAACCGTGCAGCCTGGGCCTTCGTGAGTAAGTACTGCCTCTCATTTTTAATCATTGGAGGATTCCAAGGTCTAATGAGACGATTTCATTCGTAAGCTCACCTCGTCCGGTCTTGCCCGGTTATTCAAGAATTACATCGAAAGGTAAACACTGTACATTCAGTAATAAACATATTATCGGCCAATCAACCCACCGATTACTCCACCTATTACAGCTGAAATCAGGATAGCAGTTATTGCTGCCATATTCCGTCTGTTTTGTCTGACGATTTCCCGTTGTTCGACAGCAGTAGCCAATAACATTGATTTTTGAAATGACATGAAAAATGGACACTTTCTTCGGTTTTCTTCAACAGTGGTCTTTACAACCAACATTGGGTCCAACCTTTTAGTCCAGACACCTTTATGGCATTCTGCGACCCATCGATCTTCCAGTATTGCCTTGTGTGCTTTTTCGTTCTCATCCCAGTTGTATGTATGCGCTTGGCCATTGTCCAGAACGTGTGTTTTAACCAAGAATTGACAGTCGATACATGTTCTCATTTTCAATTATCCTAACTTCAAATGGTGGGGGAATCATACCAAAGCGTAAACGCAAATTGAACAAAGAGGATGTGAATGGCAGTCCTCCGGAATCTCGTCCGCATGGACGGCCCGTAGAATATCCCTTTCCGCCATCCATACCCACTACACCCGAAGAACTTGCCCATGCAGTAGAGAATACGCCTCCGCCTGAGGAGTTGGAATACTTGAAACGGAAAAGGCGAAGAAATAAGGTCTTGTTATCCACAGGGTTGTCTACATCTCGACATACTCTCTTTTTTACCTTTCGATAGTAATCAACAATTAACCGTGTTGTTGCTTTTATATCTTTCATTCTCAATGTGCCATAACAAAACATATTCGTTGTGTTGAATGTGGTCAACTTCGATTTAACCTTATGAGTAGAGCTTTATTGTCCCCGCCTATAAAAAGTCCACCATCCCAACATTAACCCATACCTACAAACTCACCCCACAATACCTCCAGCGCCCGCCATCTCGCTACGGTATCTTTCCGTTCGTCGATCCCGTCCGTAAGCGAAGCCAATCTGAAATCCAGTTCAAGCGTACCGACATCAATCGCGGGCGAATCAATGTGAACCCACCGCGGCGTACTCAAGAACCGCCCATTCTGTATGTAAAGCGCAATCAGGAAATCGTTCACGGCCTGGTTGGCCAGGCAGTAGAGATGGATCCGGTCGTCAGCGCCATGCGCATTCTGCCACTGCACACTAAAAGCGGGCAGCCGTCTCCGCGCTTCTTCGCAAATAGCCGTGACCAATTCCGGTGGAATGTGTTGCAAGGCGCCTTTCCACGCGCTCAACCTTCCGTCCGGATCGATCAAGACGTGGCAGTTCTGTAACTCCTCGGCAAGGATCCGCTGTGCAGGCGGCCTGGGAAACGCCGCCAGCATGTCTTCCACGGTCTGCCTGGTCCAGTAGCGGATATGGACCATCGCCCCATCGAGCAGCACGCTGTCGCAGGCCGGTTCGACCAGGGGTCCATGTCGAACATCCGGCCACGCCGAGATCAGCCGCTGGCGATCGTCCTCACGGGGAATACCCGGCCCGAAAACGAGCAGATCGATGTCCGACTGGCTGTCCGCGTAACCCCTCCCCAGGGATCCGCCCAGGGCCACGGCGCTTACTCCCTCGAGGAGGCGAAGCCGTTCAGCGATTTCGGCGGCCA